>Ga0307374_10008479_pt1 | contig 15345 bp, 11 predicted proteins | sample OX3MG_FD_202532 | JGI IMG/M metagenome (GOLD analysis project Ga0307374, IMG submission 202532) | Soil microbial communities from Risofladan, Vaasa, Finland - OX-3 | ecosystem: Environmental > Terrestrial > Soil > Coastal area > Acid sulfate soil | place: Finland: Risofladan, Vaasa | collected... | reverse complement strand
GAGATCGTGGGCGATCGGCTCGCCATGCCAATGCATCCCGCAACATCTCACGCGCGAGCTCGAGATGTAGCGTGACCGCCTGCTCGGAGCTGCGGCCGCGCGTCGCCACGCGGTCGGCGACGCTCAGCACCGTGACGTCGACCTCGACCGGTTCGGACGCCGCGAGGTAGCGGTAGACGGTGCGCGTCGCCAGCGGCAGCTCGTGCACGAGAAAGCCGAGCCGCAGGTGGTTGCGCGTGAGCGCGGCCACATGGTTGATCAAACGCTCGCTGGCACGTAGCCGACCGAGGATCTTGGCCCCCAGCTCCGCGCCCCGCACATCGTGTTCGAAGAACGTCACGCGGCCCGTGGGTGTGACCGCGCGGGTCACCGGCTTGGCGATGTCGTGCAGGAGCGCGCCGAAACGCAGCGCCTGCCCGCGGGTCAGTTCGTTCGCGAGCGGCTCGGCCAGCACCGCCGCCAGCTCAGGTCCGAGCTCCCCGAAGGTCGCGGCCGGATCGCGCTCGAGGTCGATAGTTGCCTGCAGCGTCGCGAGCGTATGGTCGTAGACGTCGAGGTGGTGGAAGTCGCTCTGCTCGATGCCACGCAGCGCGTCGAGCTCCGGCAGCACCGCTGCGGTGGCGCCGATCCTGCGAGCAAGCTCGAGGCCCTGCACGGCACGGTCGCTGACGAGCGTAAGCCGTAGCTCCGCGAAGACACGCTCGGCCGCCACGTCGACCAGCGCGGCTGCCGAGTCGGCGGCCAGCCGCAGCGTGTCCTCATCAGCGGTGAATCCGAGCTCCGCGGCCATGCGCGACAGCCGCAGCACTCGCAAGGGGTCGCTGGTGAACGAATCCAGGCCGACGCTGCGCAGACGCCGCGCCTCGAGGTCGGCGACACCGCCGCAAGGGTCGATCAGCTCGCCGTCAGCCGGCGCCAGCTCCCGCGCGATTGCGTTGATCGTGAGGTCGCGCCGGCGCAGATCCTGCTCAAGCGTCTCCCCCATCAGCGGCGTCAGATCGACCTGCCAGTCCTGCTCGTGTGCACGCACACGCCAGGCGCTGAACTCGTCTGATAGCTGAAACGCGTGCCCGCCTGCCACTCGGCCGAGTTCGCGCGCCAACGCGCCGGCGTCACCGTCAACCGCGAGGTCGAGCTCGGGCGTCTCGCGACCGAGCAGGCTGTCGCGCACCGCCCCGCCGACCAACCACGCGCGCCCGTAGCGCGGCGCGAGCTCTGCGAGCGTCGCCGGCAGACCGCGCGCGGCGACGGTCACTCAGGGCTCCCGTCGCGGTGATACACGCGAGGCACCCGTCGCGAGATCCAGCAGAGCACCTCGTGGCTGATCGTGCCGATCCGCCGCGCGAGGTCCTCTGCGGTCTGGCGTTCGGCGCCGTCGACGCCGATCAGGGTGGCGAGGTCGCCAACCCGGACGGCAGGCGCCGAGCCCACGTCGACCGTGATGTTGTCCATGCTCACCATCCCGCGCAGCGGGTAACGGCGGCCGCCGATCAGAACGTCACAGTTGTTCGCGAGTGCCCGCGGCACGCCGTCCGCGTATCCGATCGGGAGCGTCGCCATATTGGTGTCATGGCCCGCGATGAACCGCCGCCCGTAGCCCGTGCTCTCGCCGGCGACGATCGGCTTAACGGCAGCGACGTAGCTGCGCAGCGCAAGTGCAGGCTCGAGCCCATGGTCGGCGGGGTCGGCGTTCATCGGGTCGCTGCCGTAGAGAGCGATGCCCGCGCGGACCATGTCGAAGTGGCTCGCGGGTGTCAGCAGGATCGCGGCGCTGTTGGCGGCGTGGACGGTCAGGTCGGTCGTCGCGAGCGCCCGTGCCTCCGCCACGAAGGGCGTGAACACCGCCAGCTGCTCGGCGACGAATTCCTGGTCGGAGTCGGAGGTGGCGAAGTGGGTCATGACGCCCGCAAGCTCGAGCGCCGGCGCCGCATCGAGCACCGCCCGCGTGACGGCGAGCGCCAGCCCAGGCTCGCGCGTCCCCAACCTGCCCAGGCCGGTGTCGAGTTTGACGTGCACTTTGATCGGAGCGTCGGCCGAGCGGCCGAGCGCACGCAGCTGCTCGACGAAGCCCAAGTCCCACGCGGTCAGCTCGGCGCGTGCAGCGACAGCCACGGGAAGCTCGTCCGGGCTGATCGCACCGAGAGCCAGAATCGGGGCGTCCAGGCCGTCTCGCCGGAGCTCGCCGGCTTCCAGCGCCGTCGCCACGGCGAGCACGCTCGCGCCGCCCCGCAGCGCCGCGCGTGAGGCCTGCGCGGCACCGTGACCGTAGCCGTCAGCCTTGACCACCGCGCACAGTTGCCTGCGTGCACCGATCCTCTCGCGCAACCGCGCTGCGTTGCGTTCGATCGCCGACAGATTTACCTCGGCGACGGCGCGGAGCGGCATCTCAAGCCTCCCCTGGGGATGCGACGGGCTTGGTCCCACGCGCCGCCGGCAGCGCCGCGATCACGTCGCTGGCGATCACGCCCTCCGGGCCCACCGCGCGCGCCGCGATCGCACCCGCGAGCACGTGGGTCGAGACGGCCGCGCAGGCTGCCGTGAAGGGGTCAAGGCCCTTTGCCAGGAACGCCCCGGTCACACCGGCGAGCACGTCGCCGGTACCGGCGGTCGCGAGCGCCGGCGCACCCCCGCGACTGACTCCGACGCGCCCGTCCGGGTCGGCCACCAGCGTGTCGTCGCCCTTGAGCACGACGACAGCCCGCGCACGTGCGGCTGCAGCCAGCACGTGCTCCAGGCGATGCGCGTCGATCTCGGCGCTCGGCAACTCAAGCAACCGCGCGAGTTCGCCCGCATGCGGCGTCAGCACGGTTGGCGCCTCCCGCTTCGCCAGCTGTTCGAGGCCGCCCTCCTCGGCGTGTGCGTTGAGGCCGTCGGCGTCGAGTAGGAGTGGAAGCCTGGCGTGGGTCGAGACGTCGCGTGCGAACTTCATCGCTGCGGGCAGGCGCCCGATCCCGGGGCCGACCACGAGCGCGTCTGAGCGGCCCGCGCGCTCGACCGCCATGCGCGAGCTCCCGCGCTTGAGCCCGGTCTCGCGGTCGTCGGGCAGTTCGACGACCATCACCTCGAGCAGCTTGGCGGCGATTGCCGGCGCCACCGACGCGGGCGTGGCGACGGTCACGTAACCGGCGCCCGCGCGCGCGGCGGCCATCGAAGCGAGCACCGGCGCCCCGGTGAGCCCACGAGAGCCGCCGACGACCAGCACGCTGCCGACGCTGAACTTCGTGGAGGCGGCGTCCCTGCGCGGGATCAGCTCGCGCACGGTCGCTTCGATCAGGCCGATCATCGGCTCGACGGGCTGATCCTGGCCGGGGATGCCGATGTCGATCACACGCACGTCCCCGGCGTGACGCTTTCCGGGCGCGATCCAGAGCCCGGGCTTGGCGGCATGGAAGGTCACGGTCGCGTCGGCCCTGACGGCCTCGGCGCTGACCTCGCCGGTCGAGCCGTCGACCCCACTGGGGACGTCGCAGGCGATCACCGTGACGCCCGCCGCGCCGGCGCGCGCGGCGTTGATCGCGGCGATCGCACTGCTGACCGGTTCACGCGGCGCGCCCGAGAAGCCCGTCCCGAGCAGCGCGTCGACGATCCCGACTGCCCCAGCAAGGGCAGCCGGGGAGAGCTCAGCCCTATCGCCGTCCACATCGATCACGCTCACCTCGCGCCCCATCTCCTGCAGCACGCGCGCGGCCACACGACCGTCGCCGCCGTTGTTGCCCTTGCCGCAGACGATCGCGAATCGGCCCTCGGGCACCAGTTCGGCACACACGCGCGCGAGGCCGGAGCCGGCGCGCTCCATCAGGGTCTCGGCCGGGATCCCGTGCTGCTCGATCGCCCAGCTGTCGAGGCGACGTTGCTGCGCAGCGTCCGGCAACGGCTTCAGCCAGGCTGGCAGGCCCATCAGCGACCTGCTGGCGTCACTCGACGGTGACGGTCTTGGCGAGGTTGCGCGGCTGGTCGACGTTGAGCCCGCGACGGGTCGCGATGAAGTACGCCAGCAGCTGCAGCGGCACGACCGCCAGCAGTGGGTTCAAGAGCCAGTGCGTGCTTGGCACGCGGACCACCTCGTCGCAGTGCTGGCCGATCTCGAGGTTGCCCTCGGTCGCGATGCCGATCACGCGGGCGCCGCGGGCGCGAACCTCCTGGATGTTGGAGATCAGCTTTTCGAGCACGGGCGAGTCGGTCGCCACCGCCACCACCGGCGTGGTCTCGTCAAGCAGCGCGATCGGGCCATGCTTCATCTCGCCGGCGGCGTAGGCATCGGTCGCGACGTAAGAGATCTCCTTGAGCTTGAGCGCCCCCTCGAGTGCGATCGGCAGGCTGGCGTTGCGCCCGAGGTACATGAAGAACGTGCGATCACCGACCTCGGCGGCGATCCGTTCGAGCTCGGCACCGCTCCCGTCGAGCGTCGCCGAGATCAGATGCGGCAGCTGCTTCACCTCGCGAATCAGCGCCGTCAGCGCATCACCGGCCAGGACGCCGCGCAGCTCCGCAAGCCGGAGCGCGAACAGCTGGAAGGCGACCACCTGTGTGACGAACGTCTTGGTGGCGGCCACCCCGATCTCAATCCCGGCGCGGGTGTACAGGACGCCGTCGGCGTCACGGGTCATCTGCGACCCCATCACATTGCAGATCGCGAGGACGCTTGCGCCGCCGCTCTTGGCGGTGCGCATCGCAGCTAGCGTGTCGGCCGTCTCACCGGACTGCGAGACGCCGATCACGAGATCGGAGGGACTCACGACAGGCTTGCGGTAGCGGTACTCGGAGGCGATCTCGACCTCGACCGGTATCCGCGCCCACTCCTCGATCGCATACCGGCCGGCCAGCCCGGCGTGATAGGAGGTGCCACAGGCGACGATCACGATGCGCCGAATGCGGCGCAGAAGCTCGTCGTCGATCGCCCCGAGGTCGCCGAGGTCGATCGTGTGATCGTCGGCCGCGCGCTCGCCGATCGTGTCTGCGACAGCATCGGCCTGCTCGTAGATCTCCTTCAGCATGAAGGTCTCGTAGCCGCCCTTCTCGGCGGTGGCCGCATCCCAGTCGACCTCGCTGATCTCACGCTCGAGCGGCACACCCTCGACGGTCGTGAACTCGACGCCGCCCGGCCGCAGCACGACGACCTCGTCGTCGTTCATGTACTGGACGCGATTGGTCGCGCTGAGGAACGCGGGCACCGCCGAGCCGATGAATTGCTCGCCCTCTCCGCGTCCAACGACGAGCGGGCACTCCTTGCGCGCTCCGACGAGTACGCCCGGCTCGTCTGCGCTCATCGCGACGAACGCGTAGTGGCCGCGAAGCTCCCGGTAGGCGCCGCGCACGGCGTCCGCCAGGTCGCCGTCGTAATGCTTTTCGATCAGGTGGGCGATCACCTCCGCGTCGGTCTCCGACGTGAAGGTCGAGCCGTGCTCCAGCAGTTGCTCTCTCAGCGCCACGTAGTTCTCGACGATCCCGTTCACCGCAATGTGGATGCGGCTGTTGGTGCTGTAGTGCGGGTGCGCGTTGGCTTCGGTGACGCGCCCGTGCGTTGCCCAGCGCGTATGGCCGATGCCGGTGCCGGGCTCCTGTGTCATCGTCGCCGCGACCGCGACCGCGCTGCGGCCCGCGACCGCCGCTTCACGCTCGTCGATCGCCGTCCGCAGGTGGCTGAGGTTGCCGACCGCCCGCACGAGATCGATCCCGTCGCCTTCGAGCACGGAGATCCCGGCGCTGTCGTAGCCGCGGTACTCGAGTTTCTTCAGTCCGTCGAACAGCAGCGGTCGCACCTGCCGCGGTCCGACATAGCCGACGATGCCGCACATGAACCCGACCCAACTCTAACCCGCGACTCACGACACCAACTTCTGGAGCAACTGGTGGTCGCGCCAGGGGACGACACCCTGAGGAGCTCGAGCGGATGTTGTCCTCGTTCGCGACTCGGAGCCCATCGCGGCGGAAAGCTACTGGCCGAGCGCTTCCTCGACGGCACGCGAGAGCTCGGCGCAGACCGCGTCGGTCTCCGCCTGGGTAGGCGCCTCGACCATCACGCGGATCAGCGGCTCGGTGCCGGAAGCGCGCACCAGCACGCGCCCGCGCCCGGCGAGTGCACCGTCGGCCGCGTCGATCGCGCCCCTGACCAGCGTCGTGTCCATCGCGTGTGTCAACGCCTCGCGGCTCTGCGCGCGGATGTTGACCAGCCGCTGCGGCAGTTTGCGCATGGCGTGGCGCTCGAGCAGGTCTGCGCCGGCAAGCGCCTCCAGCGTCAAAAGAGCGCTCGCGGTTCCGTCGCCCGATGGCCCGAAGCCGAGGTCGATGATGTGTCCCGACTGTTCGCCGCCGAGCCGCCAGCCGCGCTTGCGCAGCTCCTCGTTCACGTAGCGATCGCCGACGGCGGTGGTCGCGACATCGATCCCAGCCTCCGCCATCGCCGTGTGAAAGCCGTAGTTGGTCATCACGGTGACGGCGACGCCACCACCCTCGAGCAACCCCTGATCCCTAAAGTGAACCGCGACGAGCGCGATCAGTTCGTCGCCGTCGACGATCTGCCCCTTGCGGTCGATCGCGAGCACGCGGTCACCGTCGCCGTCGAACGCGAAGCCGGCGTCGTGCCCGCCGTGCGCCATCGTCTCCGCCAGCTGCTCTATGTGCATGGATCCGACGCCATCGTTGATGTTGCGCCCGTCAGGCTGATCGGCGATCACCTCCACGTCGGCACCGAGCCGCCTGAAGATCTCCGGCGCCACCCGGTAGGTGGCGCCGTGGGCGCAGTCGAGCAGCACGCGCCGGCCCCGCAGATCGAGCGACTGGAAACGCGTGTGCAGCTCGCGCAGGTAGTCCTCCCGGGCGCCGTGCAGCTGGCGCACGCGACCGATGCGCTCAGGTGGTTGCACGGCGGCGTCCATCTGTTTCTCGATCGCGGTCTCGGTCTCGTCGGAGAGCTTGAAGCCGTCAGCGGCGAAGAACTTGATCCCGTTGTCCTCGTACGGGTTATGAGAGGCGGAGATCACGACCGCCAGCTGCAGGCTGTGGCGGCGGACGAGCAGCGGCGCGGCCGGTGTCGGCAGCACGCCGCCGAGCAGCACGTCACCGCCCGCCGCGGTGACGCCCGCCGCGATCGCGGCTTCGAGCATCTCCCCCGACTCCCGCGTGTCGCGGACGATCAGGACCTGCGGATGGGGGTCGGCGCCGAGCTCGACCGTCGCGCGCGCGAGCGCGACCGCAAGCTCTGCGGTGAGGAAGTGCCCGGCACGGCCGCGGACACCGTCAGTGCCGAACAGCTGGCGCGACATCTTCGTGAGGCTCGCTCCGGTCGGAGTGTGGCGCGGCGGCGGGTTCGCCTAGCGTTTCGAGAACTGCGGCCGCTTGCGGGCCTTCTTGAGGCCGGCCTTCTTGCGTTCCTTGACGCGCGGGTCACGCGTAAGGAAGCCACGGCGCTTGAGCTCGCCACGCAGATTCGGATCGGCCTCGAGCAGTGCGCGCGCGATGCCGTGGCGCAGGGCTCCGGCCTGGGACGACACGCCGCCCCCGTGCATGCGGGCGGTGACATCCATGCGCGCCTCGTAGCCGACCGCCTCGAGCGGCTGCCGGATCACGCGCTGCAGGGTCTCACGCGGGAAGAACTGCTCGAGCGTCTTGCCGTTGATCAGGTAGACGCCGGTGCCCGGCTTGAGGATCACGCGGGCGACGCCGGTCTTGCGCTTGCCGGTGGCGGTGTAGCGCGCGCCGGCCGCCAGATTGATGGCGACTTCGGAGATCGGCTTGGCCGCCAACTCGGGATCGTCGGCAGCAGCACGGGCGGCTGCCTCCTCGGCCTCAGCCTCAGCCGCAGCACGGGCTTCGGCGTCAAGGAAGTCAGAACCCTCGGCCACGATGTCGGGAATCAGATCGGCACCCGGGATCGCCGGCTTCTCACGCGGCGTCTCCTCCACGTACTCGACATCACCCTCGACGATCTGGGTCGGATCGACGGCAACCGGCTCACCGGTCGTGGTCTCCGGAGTCTCGGGCTCAGCCTGCTCGGGAGCCTTCTCCTCGCTCGCCGCAACGGGCTCGGCCTCTTCGCTCGCCGCAACGGGCTCGGCGTCTTCGCTCGCCGCAACAGGCTCGGCCTGGTCGCCTTCCGCAACCTCCTCATGGGAGGTCTCAGTCGTGTCCTCGGCCTCTGCCTGGGGAGCCGCGTCCGGAGTCTCTTCGGACGTGCTCGCGTCAGCCAGGGCGTCCGAAGGGGCTTCGGGCGCAGGCTCGTTCACAACTTCATCGTTCTTTTCGTCGGTCACGACGCGATCTCCATCGGTTGCGGCTGCTGGGCGGCGTGCGGATGATCGGGCCCGGCGTAAACCTTGAGCTTGGTGAGCTGCTTACGTGCGAGGCGGTTGCGGGGAAGCATCCCCTTGACGGCGATCCGGATGACTTCCTCCGGACGGCGCTCGAGCATCTCGGCAAGGGTGCGGGACTTCAATCCACCCGGGTAGCCCGAATGGCGGTAATAACGCTTGTTCGCGAGCTTGTTGCCCGTCACCGAGATCTTCTCGGCGTTCACGACCACGACGAAGTCGCCGGTGTCGATGTGGGGCGTGTAGGTCGGCTTGCGCTTGCCGCGCAGCGTGTCGGCGATCTGGGTCGAGAGGCGACCGAGCGTCTGCCCGGTGGCGTCGACGATCAGCCAGTTGCGCTCGCGATCGGTTGGTTTAGCTACGTATGTCTTCATGGCAGGCTTTTTCGCCGCGCGGGCGCGCGGGGATCGACCATGGTAGACGATCACTGCGCAACGCGGCTCTGGAGTTATGGGGTTGCAGACCGGACCGCGGGCGGGTCTCACCTGGTAAGCAGGGCCTTACCGAGATGGGCCCTCACTCCCACTCGATCGTGCCGGGCGGCTTGCTGGTGATGTCCAGTACCACCCGGCCGACGGGCCGGATCTCGCTGATCATCCTACTGGCGATCTGCTCGAGCAGGTCGTAGGGCAGGCGCGCCCAATCGGCCGTCATGGCGTCATCGGACGTGACGGCCCGAATCGCGATCACGTTCCCATAGGTGCGCTCGTCGCCCTGTACGCCGACGGCGCGGATGTCGGGGAGCACGCAGAACGACTGCCACAACTCGCGGTAGAGGCCCGCCTTACGGATCTCGTCTTGAAGGATCGCGTCGGCCTCGCGCAGGACGTCCAGCTTCTCCTTGGTGACCTCACCGCCGACGACGCGGATCGCGAGCCCGGGGCCGGGAAACGGCTGGCGCCACACGAGACGCTCGGGCATGCCGAGCTCGGCGCCGACGGCGCGCACCTCATCCTTGAAGAGCGTCCGCAGTGGCTCGACGAGCTCGAACTGGAGGTCATCCGGAAGCCCGCCGACGTTGTGGTGGGACTTGATCGTCGCGGTGCCGGTGCCGCCGCCCGACTCGATCACGTCGGAGTACAGCGTGCCCTGCACGAGGAACTTGATCCCGTCGAGCTTTGCCGCCTCCTCCTCAAAGATGCGAATGAACTCGGTGCCGATGATCTTGCGCTTCTGCTCAGGATCGGTGACGCCCTTCAGCTTGTCCAGATAGCGCGCCTCGGCGTCCACGGCGATCAGCGGCACGCGGAAGTGATCGCGGAAAGCGGCGACCACCTGGTCGCCCTCGTTCTTTCGCATCAGGCCGTGATCGACGAACACGCAGATCAGCCGCTCGCCGATCGCTCTGTGGACGAGCAGCGCCGCGACGCTCGAATCGACCCCGCCGGACAGCGCGCACAGCGCACGCCCGTCGCCCACCTGCTCACGGATCCGCTCGACCTGCTCCTCGATCACCGAGCGCGCGCTCCAGCTGCCGGCGGCGCCGCAGATGTCGATCAGGAAGTTGCGCAGCACCTGCTGCCCGTAGGGCGTATGCACAACCTCCGGGTGAAACTGGATGCCGTAGATGTCGCGGTCGTCGGACTCGATCGCAGCCACCGGCGAGGCTGTCGACGACGCCAGTGCCTCGAACCCGGGCGGTGGCGCGAACACGGTGTCACGGTGTGACATCCAGCAGGCCTGCTCGGTCGGCGTCTCGGCCAGCAGCCGCCCACGGCGGTGGACCGTGAGTTGCGAGCGTCCGTATTCCCCGACCTCGGCGCCCTCGACCGTGCCGCCCAGCTCGCGCGCGATCAGCTGCATGCCGTAACAGATGCCCAGGACCGGGATCCCGAGCTCGAGCAGCCCCGGGTCGAGCTTCGGCGCCCCATCGGCGTACACGGATGCCGGACCGCCCGAGAGGATCAGGCCGATCGGGTGGCGACGCGCGACCTCCTCCGGACCCACGTGGTAGGGCAGCAGCGTCGAGAACACGCCGCACTCGCGCACACGGCGTGCGATCAGCTGGCTGTATTGCCCACCGTAGTCCAGTACCACGACTTCCTGCGGCTGCAAACCGTCGCCTGACGGCGTCCTCGGTCGCTCGCGGACGTCTGTGTACGCGTCGCTTGCTGCGTCCTTGTCAGGCTCGGTTTTCGCTCGCAGGGGACGCAGGCCGTCGCCGGCGGCCACTTCGCCACCGGCGACGGATGAGCCTTCAGTCAGCGACACCGACCGGGGCCTTGCCGGTGGCGCCCATGCCCACGGACTGCTCTCGCTGGAGGTGCTTGCCCTCCGTCTGCAGTGACGGGGCAACCATCAGTTCGGCGCGATTGAACTCGGCGATGTCCCGGTAGCCACAGGTGGCCATCGACGTGCGCAGTGCGCCCATCAGGTTGAAGGTGCCGTCGTTCTCGCGAGCCGGGCCCTTGACGATCTCCTCGAAGCTGCCGTTCTGCTTGGTCGCGACCCTTGTGCCGCGCGGCAGCGTCGGGTGGAAGGTCGCCATGCCCCAGTTGAAGCCGTGACCGGGCGCCTCATGAGCACGAGCCAACGCCGAGCCGAGCATCACCGCGTCGGCTCCGCAGGCGATCGCCTTGGCGATGTCACCGCCGTTGCGCATACCGCCATCGGCGATCACGCGTACGTAGTCACCGGTCTCGAGCATGTGCTGAGAGCGGGCGGCCGAAACATCGGCGATCGCCGTCGCCTGCGGGACGCCCAGGCCGAGCACGCCGCGGGTCGTGCAGATCGCCCCGGGTCCGACGCCGACGAGCACGCCTTCGGCACCCGTCCGCATCAGATGCAGGCCCGTGTGATACGAGGCGCAGCCGCCGACGATCACCGGGATCGGCGAGAGCTCGCGGATGAACTCCTTGAGGTTCAGCGGCGGCCGGCTCGTGTCCAGAGAGACGTGCTCGGCGGAGACGACGGTGCCCTGGATGACAAGGATGTCGAGGCCCGCATCGAGCGCCACCTCATAGTGCTTGCGGACCTGCTGCGGCGTCAGCGAGGCGGCCGCGACGACCCCATGAGACTTGATCTCCTGAATACGCTGCGCGATCAGCTCCGGCTTGACCGGCTCGCGATAGATGTCCTGGAGCTCACGTGTGGCGATGTCCTTCGAGAAGGTCGCGATCCGGGCGAGCTGTTCATCCGCGTCCTCGTACCGGCACTGAATCCCCTCGAGGTTGAGCACGGCGAGGCCGCCGAGCTTGCCAAGGATGCCCGCCGTCGTCGGCGAGACGACGCCGTCGAGCGCGGCTGCAAGAAGCGGCAACTCGAAGCGGTACGGACCCAGGGTCCAGCTGATGTCGACGTCATCGGGGTCACGCGTCCGGCGTGACGGCACGATCGCTACGTCGTCAAATCCATAGGCCCTGCGGGCCTTCTTTCCACGGCCAATTTCTACTTCCATCAGGGCATCGTAGAAGGTCGAACGGATGTCAAGATGAACCCCAATTCCTTAGAGAACGCACGTCCGCCGCAGCGGCAACCGGCGGCTGGATCCACCTTAGCAGTGGGGCGTTTCGGGGTTTCGTGCCAACCGCTTCGGGGTACGCGCGGGGCCTGCCGCAAACGCGGCAGCCGCTCAGGAAACGCTCGCAGGCAGCGTCACACTTTCGGCGGCCACGCCCTCGAGCAGCCGCTCGACCGTCGGCGGGTCCAGGATCCCGGCGCCGACGTGCTGCGTCGACTCGGCGCCGCAGGCGACACCGAAGCGCAGGCACTCGACCGGCGACCTTCTCTGGTAGCGCGCGGCGACGTACCCGGCGAGGAACGCGTCGCCGGAGCCGATCGGGGATTGCGCCTCGAGCGGCTGGATCGTGACTCGGTAGAGAGGATGCCCGGAGCCCTCGCGCACGCAGGCGTAGCAACCGTCGGCGACAGTCATGATCGCCTCGGCCGGGCCCTGGCGCGTGATCTCGACAATGGCCTCGGCGCGGTCGTCGATGCCGCCGAACTCGTGACCGGCCAGCTCCTCCGCCTCGAGCTCGTTCGGGGAGACGACATCGGCCTCCGCGCGCACCGCGAGCTTCAGCGGCTCGCCGTCGGTGTCGACGACGGTCAGTACGCCGAGTTTGCGCACTGACCGGATCAGTTTCGCGTAGGTGTCAGGCCCGAGCCCGCGCGGGAGGCTGCCGGCGAACACGCACATGCTGGCGCCGCGCGCGAGGTACAGGAGCTTCTGCTCGAACAGCTCGAGCTCGTGCTCGGACACGGACGGGCCGCGCTCGTTGATCTCCGTGTGCACACCCGTCGTCGGGTCGAGCACCGCCATGTTCGTGCGCGACTCCTCGCGAATCCGGACGAACGCGTTCAGGATCGACTCGTCGTTGAGCGCCTCGATGATCCTCGTGCCCGTCGCGCCGCCGACGATCCCCGTGGCGATCACCGGCTGCCCCAGCAGCCTCAGCGCCCGCGCGACATTTACGCCCTTGCCGCCGGGGATCGTGCGCTGGTCGACACTCCGATGCCGTCGACCCGGTGTAAAGCTGGGCACCTCCAGCGTCCTGTCGAGGGCGGGATTGAGGGTGACGGTGATGATCATCGCTCCTCCAGGTGGCCGGTGGCCAGCACTCGCGGTCGTCGTCGCCGTCCGACGACGGCGACGGCCACGCCGCCGAGCAGCAGCGCAAGCACTAGCAGCGTAAACGGTCGCTTAATCACATGCCCGGCTTTCGTCAGGAGGGACACGGCGGGCAGCCGTCTGGCCAGCACGAGCGGGATCCGAACCGCGCGGCGACCGTGGATGAGCACGCTCACGTGACCGACGACGGTGCCCTTCGCCATCGGACCTACGAGCTTGCGCAGCCTACCGACGACCACCCGCACACGCTCGCTGCGGGCGACGACCGTCCGATACCCGCGCTCGGCGACGATCAGTGCCGGCGCCTTCTCGTACGGGACGCTCCGCCGCGCGAATGCCTCCCCCGCCCGCACCGGCCAGATCACATGGAACGCCGAGAAGCCCCAGTTGAGCAGCGCCAGCGCGCTCGCGTCGCGCTCGCCCTCGCTGGTTGTGCCGAGCACCGACGCGATCAGCGTGAGCCCGGCGCGCCTGCCCTCTGAGACGAGCACGTACCCGGCGTCCAGGGTGTGTCCCGTCTTGATCCCGTGGATCCACGGGTACCGCGCGACGAGGTCGTCGGTGTTGACGACGTGCCGCACATAGTGTCCGCTGGTCAGGGTCGCCGAGGCGAGCCCGACCGTCCGACGGAAGAAAGGCCACTCGCGCATCATGTAGTCGCCCAGCCGCGCGAGGTCGTCCGGGCTCGAGTAGTTGCTCGGTGTATCGAGCCCGATCGGCGTCGAGTAGTGCGTGTGGTGCAGGCCGAGCGTGCGCGCGTCGGCGTTCATCATCGCCACGAAGCGCGCAACCGAGCGCCCGCCGACGTTGTAGGCGAGGTCCTCGGCCGCGTCGTCGGCGCTGGGCAGCAGCAGCGCGACCAGCAGGTCGTGCACGGTCATCCGCTCGCCGGGGATCAGCCCGATCTGCGAGTCGGCCGAGGCGGCATCCCAGTCGTTCTGGGTGAAGACCGTGTTCAGGTTGCTGACGTGCTGGAGCACCAGGAGCGCGGTCATCATCTTCGTGGTACTGGCGATCGGAAGCTCGGCGTTGCCCCTGAAGCTCCACAGCGGCGTGTTGCCGCCGGCCACCATCAGGCTCGCGCCGGTCACGGGCAGGGTCGGCGGCGCCGGTGCCGCGCCCTTCTGAACCGCTCCCGCAGATCCAGCACAGGCGACCAGCGCCGTCACTACGACGGCCAGGCTCGTTGCCGCCCGCTTCATCGGGAGAGAAGCCAAGCCTGCGCGCGCAGGCGCGCGGCCTCGCGGCGCGCTGCCGACGCGGGGTCGCCGCCGGTCATGCGGTGCGCGTGGACGATGCCGCGTGAGACCGAGACGATGCCGCTGGCCACGCCAAGGGTGAAAACCGGCGCGAGGTCATCGATGCGCCCGCCCTGGGCGCCGACTCCGGGCAGCAGGAAGATGGCGTGCGGCATCAGCTCTCGCAGCCGCATGAGGTGATGGGGCGCGGTTGCGCCGACGACGGCGCCGACGTCAGAGAGGCCTGAGCTGCCGATGCCGTCGGCGCCGATCTCGGCAACCATTCGCGCCACCGCGTCGCTGACGCTGCCGTCCCCGAGCTCGCGGTCCTGCAGCTCGACCGCCCCTGGGTTCGAGTTGCGCACGAGCACGAACAGGCCCGCTCCGGACTCGCGCGCGGCGGTCGTGAACGGCGCCAGCGAGTCGTTCCCCAGCCACGGACTGACGGTCATCGCGTCGGCCCCCAGACCCGGGATCGGCCCGAACGGGCTTGGCGTCTCACCGAGGAACGCCTGCGCGTAAGCGCGCGCCGACACGTCGATGTCGCCGCGCTTGGCGTCCGCGATCACGAGCAGCCCCGCCGCGCGGGCCTTGGCGAGCACTTCGGTGAGCGCCTCCCAGCCGGGCGCGCCGAGGCGCTCGAAGCAGGCGAGCTGTGGCTTCACGGCCACGCACTCGTCCGCGACGGCGTCGATCACCAGCGCGCAGTGCGCCGCAACCGCACGCGCGGCTCGGACTGCGGGTGGGGCGGACGCATTGTCCACCCCACCCACAAGTTCGAGCGCATGCGGCCACAGCAGCGCCGGATCAGGGTCGAGGCCGAGCACGAGCTGCGACTCACGCCGCGCCACGGACTCGGCCAGCCGGTCCCCAAAACTAGCCGCAGACACAGGAATTGCGGATGCTCCGTCTCTGGTGACGGTCTCTGACGAGCCGTTCCCGGCCGTCATCCACAATGCTCCGCGACCGCGGTCACATGCGAAACGGTAGCCGCTCTGCGGCTAGTTGACCGCCTTTTTTAGAGACGCTCCAGCGGAGAACTTCGGGACTTTCGTGGCCTTGATGTAGATCTTCTCGCCAGTAGCGGGATTACGGCCCTCACGCGCGGCGCGATCCGAAACGGTGAACTTCCCAAATCCGGAGAACACCACGTCGCTGCCTCGTCTGAGAGCGCTTTCGATCGTCTCCAGAACCGCATCGACTGCCTCTGAGGCGTCCTTCTTGCTCAGAC
>Ga0307374_10008477_pt1 | contig 15347 bp, 11 predicted proteins | sample OX3MG_FD_202532 | JGI IMG/M metagenome (GOLD analysis project Ga0307374, IMG submission 202532) | Soil microbial communities from Risofladan, Vaasa, Finland - OX-3 | ecosystem: Environmental > Terrestrial > Soil > Coastal area > Acid sulfate soil | place: Finland: Risofladan, Vaasa | collected... | reverse complement strand
TACGGCGGCTTCGACCTGGAGGTGGTCGACCAGGTGCCCATCGTCGCCGCGGCCAACGAGCACAACGCCCATTACCTGGCCACGAAGGCGAAAAAGTTGGGGCACAAGCTGCCGCCCGGGTGAAGACGCGGGGACGCGGAGATGGGGAGACGCGGGGACGAAGGGTAGGTTTCCAAGGGGGCATGAACCTGCGTGGCGGAACTCGTAAGAGTTCCGATTGACACCGCCACGGTTCGGAATTCTCACGAATTCCGCTGCGCGAACGTAGGCAGGTTTCGAACCTGCCAAAACCAAGACGTAAATGATCTTGCACGATCATGGGAATACGGAACGCCACGGAGGGCGTTCCCTACAGATGTTTGGCCTCCCATGATCATGCAAGGTCATTTAGTTCGTTGAGTCAAGCGGCTCGCGTGTGATATGATGGACCCCAGCGGCATTCGCCCCACATTCCGGGTCGAACCGTTCGATTCAGCGAGGATGTCGCATGAGCACCACGACCAAAGTCACGCTCGACGAGTACCACCGGATGATCGCTCGCGGCGAATTCCAGCCGCGCGAGAAGCGCCAACTCGAGTTGATCCACGGAGAAATCGTCCCAATGCCGCCCATTGGTCCCGATCACTGCGACGCGTTGGATAACTTAAACGACTGGAGCGTGCGAGCGTTTCCAAAGGGAAAGGTCAAAGTCAGGGTGCAGGGGTCGGCCGAGATGCCGCTATTGGAGAGCGAGCCGCAGCCCGACATGCTTTGGCTCAAGTACCGCAGCTATGCCAAGACGCACCCGCGGCCCGAGGACGTGTTGCTCGTGGTTGAAGTGGCGCAGAGTAGTCTCAAGCGCGACCGAGGGGTGAAGCTGAGGCTGTATGCGGAGGCGGGGCTGCGGGATTATTGGATCGTCAACGTCAAGGAGCGTTCGATCGAGGTCTACCGCGAACCAGAGGGCAAGCGGTACAGACACCGCGAGGTTTTTCGGGGCGACCAGGAAGTCCATCCCTTGAACTTTCCGGAGGTGGCCCTGCGGGTTTCGTCACTCTTCACGTGAGTGCCGCCGTAGCTCGGAATTCATTCCGGGGGCGTCGAGTCGGCCGGGCCCAGGGGCGGATCGAGCGGCCGGCGATAGTCGATGTCGCGGTCGTAGCGCGAGCGGGCATACACGGCCTCCACCAGCGGCTGAAGCGCGAGCATGATCGCCGGATCGGGTTGCGCCAGTGGTATGGGGACCGGCGGCAAGGGACGCGCGTAGTGGGCGCGCCAGACGGTGCAGCAAGGGGCCTCGCGCTTTCGGCAGACGAGCAGGTAATAGGGGCTGTCCGGCCAGTCGTCCTGCATGGGCATCCGTCGGCCTCCCCGCAGGAGATCGATCTCGACGAAATGGGCGGCGCCCGCCAGATAGGCATGGCGTTTGCGCGTGTATTGCAGCCAGCCCGGAGTGCCGGCGCGTTTGTTCGAGGGAGACAAGACCTCGATGCACGTGACCAGTTTGCGTTCCGGCTGAAGTTCATGTATTTCCAGGAAGCCTTCTCGGTACTCGGTTTCGACTAGGGCGCGCATCGTGATGGGCGCCGCCGGATCCTCCGTCGTTTCCAGAACGGCCGTGGGCGCCTCGACCAGAGCCTCCGCACTCGCGCGGGCACCCACCAGCCGCGCGACGCCGACATCGGGCCGCGTGAGGAATTCCTCGTCGCCGTCCCGCGCCGACAGGACGACATACGAGCGCTCCCCCGCGCGCACCACGTACCGCTCCGGCAGGACCGCCGAGATCGCTCCCTGGATCTCGGTGATGAGATTGTGGTGGAAATCTTCCCAAAGGCCGAAGGCCTCGATGTATGGGTCCATTCCCTGAAATGGCGAGCGCATGCCACCACCCCTGCCTGCAAAGGTGAGTCGGTTATGGGACTACCGCCATTGTACCACTCGCCCGGCGAAACGCCAGAAACGAGGGGCGGCCGTAGCTTGGAATTCATTCCGAGTGCTTCGCGCCGCGAACGACGACGGAATGAATTCCGTGCTACGTGCTCGCCGGCTTTCCAGGTCACTCTCGCGCGTCCGTATCGGTGGGCCCCGCCGCCTGCGGTGTGGGATGTTGCCGCTTGTGCAAATCGAGCTTCGTTCGGGCGCGCTGGACTTGAATCTTGGCCAAGCTCACTTTGGCCGTCAAAGCGGTCATCTCATGTTTTGGCGTGGAATTTGGCTGCTTTGCGTTCGCGTTATGGTGGAGGTCATAGTCTGCCTGGGCGGCAGAAAGATTCAGTGCCGCCTCTTCGAAGTCGAGCTGCAACAGCTTCTCCTCGATGTCCGGGGCGTTGGCGACGTCGGCCAGCGGACGAACGCCAGACGTCGGCGCGGCGTCTTGCTGCTTGAGGGCGTCGAGTCGAACCTGCGACTGTTTGAGCTGCAGCTCCGCATGCCTGAGCATCGACGCGGACGAATCGAGCTCTAGCGATGTGCGATATCCCTGGCGATGCATCTTTTTGGCAAAAGCGTAGGACGATTGTGCCTTGGCGAACCTGGCCTTCGCCTCTTCGTTTTCCGAGGCCAACTCCAATGCCAGCAGCCGCTCTTGCGACGCCAAGTCCAAGTCGGCGGCGCGTGGCACGTCTTTGTGCGAGATGAATTCCCGCTCGATCTGTCGCGCCTGGGTTTTGCGCCAGCCACCGCTTTCGATTTCGTCCATCAGGTTACTGGTGCGCTCGTCGATGACGGCCTGTTTCGATTGCTCGCGGACGGCCAGGGCGCGTTGGGTCATGGCCACGCGGCGTTGGAGATCCGCGAGTTCCGCGTGTTGCAAGGCTTGCCGCGCCTCGAAGACCGTTCGGACGGCTGCGCGAACGCGCTCGGCGAGCTTCTCGAACTGGAGAGCGTCCAGGTTGCCGACGGCGCGGATTTCCGCGGCGACTTCGTCGGCTACCTCCGCGAGGCGATCTTCCGCTTCGTTGTATCGCGCTTTAAGGCCGGCCAGCGTGGGTGAATTGGAATCGGCGGCGACCTCCGTATTGTCGCCGATGATTTCGTTGGCGTCCTCACCGGCGGCACTCGCGCCGGCGGGCTTCTCTTGGTCAATCTGTATGACCACGTTGCCATCTTCGATATTCACCGCCTCCGGCTGCTGCGCCCAAGCGGTCAGCGCCCAGATCGCCCCGCCGATAACCAGAGTGCTCGAATAAACGGCAATGCTACGTCTCACGGTTCGTTCTCCTTGTTCAAGGGGGTTTCGGTGATCGGTTCTACTTCACGCGGTTCTTGTAACGAGCCAGTCCCTTCGGTGGATCCGGCTTCGAGGCCCCGCACCTCGTTGGAGAGATTGTCAATTTGGTCCGCAAGCCCGTCGTGCCATTCGCCGAACTCGGCTTCGTATTTCCCTAGTCCCGCGTCGAGGGATTCGATTTCATCGGCGATTCCATCCTGCCAAGCAGTGCTCGGCGAGGTGCCTGCTGTCATTGCCGGCCGCGGCGTTTCAGGCGAGTCGTCCATATCCAGTGGTGGTGCCCACTTGCCGAGCTTAAGCAGCAGGACCGAAACGACGAAGATGATTGCCAACGATGCCAGCGCCACGAAGATACTCAGCCGGGCGCCCGACAGTTTCTTATGGCACGTTGGAAACCTGCCCCACGTTGGCCGCGGCACTGGCGCCTCGGTCAACTCCGCCGGCAGGGCGACCGTGTTCGGCTGCTGCACGTGGGCCAAGCAGCGCTCCAATAACGCGGCCAACTCCGTCGCCGACGCGAATCGGCGGGAAGGGTTTTTTTCGTGCAGCCGGCCGACGAGCCGCGCAAGCCAACTGGGAATGGCCGAGTTCACTTCGACGATCGCCCGCGGCTCGCTTTCGCAGATCCGCCGCAGCACTCCGTAACTCGTCTCGGCGCGGAACGGCGGCCTTCCGGTACACATCGCGTAGATCACGCTCCCCAGGCTGAACAGGTCGCTGCGATGGTCCATCGCTTCGCCGCTGGCCTGTTCGGGCGACATGTATTGCGGCGTGCCCGCGATCGCGCCCGAGCCGGTCAGGCTGGCGTCGGCGGCGGCACGGGCCAGGCCGAAGTCGGTGATCTTGACCCGCTCGACGCCGTCTTCCAGTAAGATGTTGGCGGGCTTGATGTCACGGTGAATGAGACCCTGGGCATGGGCCGCAGCCAGGCCGGCCGCCACTTGAAAAGCGATCCGCAGAACCTCCTCGATCGCCAACGGTCCCTTGGCGCGAAGCCGCTGATCGAGCGAGGCGCCGCGGACGTAGGGCATGACCAAGTAGGGAAGTCCCTGGGTCTCGGCCACGGCGTGAATGGCCATCACGTTGTCGTGGACCACGGCGGCCGCCGCTTGCGCCTCGCGGGCAAAGCGGCGCCGGGCCGCGCCGCTGGAGGCCAGCGACGGGGCCATGATCTTGATGGCCACGTAACGGTTGAGCGCCGGGTCGAACCCCTTGAGCACGACACCCATTCCGCCGGATCCGATGATGCCCGGTATTTCATACGCGCCCACGCGCCCCAGCATTCGCGGGTCGTCGGTGGGCGCGAGGTAGTTCTTCAACCCAAAGAGCGTCGCGGCCTGCCGCTCGTCCGCGTTATTGTCGGATGGCGGCCAATCGCTCGTGCCCGTGGCCCCCGGCGAGCTGTCCGACGACGCCAGGTAAGCCCGCGCATCGCTCCACCAACTCCCCTCGGCCGCCGTGCTTTCCAACCGCTCTTGGCATTCCGCACAGCCGTTGAGGTGGGCTTCGAACGCCGCTTGTTCCAGGTCGCTGAGCTGATCGGCCAGAAACTGGCCGACGGTTTGGGGATTACAAAATGGGTTCTGCACATTCATGGCAGGCTGGGCCTAAATTTATTCTTCGACAGTCATTAACACGGCCTCGCTTCACTCGGCCACAACATCTTCGGCAGCGACCCCTCGCCAGCTTGCCTGACAGGTGAAGCAGTTTTTCAGGCTAGCCGGGCACCCGCGGATCCACCCGTTTTTCCGTGTTCGCCGGCCCGCTGCCGCCTACGGCGGCAGCGGGCCGGCGAACACGCGGACGCTCATTAGGCCAGCCACTTAGCCAGCCAAACTGTCGCTCCTTGCCGGACAAGCCGGCAGGGGGCGGCCCAAACTCACGACTTGTGTAGGCCAACGAGGTGCTGCCGCCCCCGGCTATCCATGGCTCCCCATTCCAGGATCATCTGCTTCCCATTCCAGGATCTTCTGTTTCAAACGCCGCATGATTCGACTACGCGCGGCATAGACGGCGCCGGGCTGTTTGCCCAGCAGAGCCGCGACTTCCGCGATCTCACGACCTTCGACCGCGGTGTGCCAGAAGGCGTCCCAGGTCTCGGCTTGAAACTCGACGCGGATCTGCCGCGCGGCCCAGGCAAAGACCTCGCGTCGGTATTCCATCCGCAGCAATTCGGAATCCGGTTCGTCGTGCGTGGCCACTCGATCGAGGGCGTCGCGCTTGCCGGAACCGCCCGCGGCGCGGTCGGGCGCGGCGCGTGCCAGCGCGTTGACGATCTGGTTGTGGGCGATCCGTCCGAGCCAACAGCGAAACCGCCCGCGGCTCGGGTCCGGGTCCCAACGTTCAATGGCACCGGCCAAGGCGGCGAGAACTTGTTGAGCCAGGTCTTCCGCGTCGGCGTCTTGCAAGCCCTTGGCACGCGCCAGGCGGTAAATGACGGGCCGGTAGATCTCGACAAACTCGTACCAGGCCTCCTGATCGGCCCGGTTCCGCAAGCGGACGATCAGGCTGGCGCGTGTTTCGGGCGATTGGGTCATGGCACATGGTCTCTTCCCTATTACACACCGAAACCGTGCCGATCTGACAGGGGCCGTTGAAAAAATGTGCTATTCCGGCCGAGGGGAGACTCGGAAAGGGGGAGATGCCGGGACGCGGAGAGACGGAAGCGGGACGCGGAGACACGGGGATTCAATGCGTCTCGTTCCCACGCTCCCGCGTGGGAACGTCTCTTCGGCCGCTCTGCGGCCCGGCTGCCTGACCATTTCGCCGTCTCCGAGAAGCGGCTACAATTGGCCCCCACGGGTGGCGGCTTCGCGAGCGCGCCAGCTCAAGCTCCTGATCCGTCAAACCGATATCAAGGCAACTTCATGACGGTGCTTGGCGTCTTCAAACGTTGTGTTGAAGCGATTCGCGCGGGGGCGTTGATCGAGCGCGTGAGCAGCACCGACAAGGAGTTCCACCTGCAGAACTGGTTCAAGACACGGCTGGAAGAAACCGGGCTGAACTTCGAACTGGGCGGCAGGAACAGCTACCCTGATTTTCGTATGGTGAAAACCACCGATGGCTACGAATTGAAAGGACTTGCTTACCCTGGTCGCGACGCCAGTTTCGACAGCAACAGCCAGGTGCCGACCGGGTTCCATAACGGCCGTACCGTCTACTACGTGTTCGGCCGCTACCCTAAACAGCCCGATGGGGACAGCTACCCCGTGCTCGACCTTGTCGTGTGCCATGGCGACTTTTTGAACGCCGACCATGAATATGTTCACAAGAACAAAAGCGTCAAGGGTTTTGGAAGTTACGGCGACATCATGATCCGCGACCGCAAGATGTATGTCGTCCCAACGCCATTTCGACTCGTCGACGGCGTGGCTCACCAGCAAACGCTGCTCTTGCCCGAAGACGTTGTCGCCGGCAAGGACTTCTTGCAAGTCGGCGAGCTACGACGACGGGAAGCCGGCGAGTTGATCGTAGGATATTCGTTCAACCTGCGCACGAATAAACTTACTCCCAAGCTGGTCCCCAATCCCGGAGCGGGCCGTGAGCACGTCTTCCGCGCCTGGCGGCTACGGAAATCGCCGATTGCGCCCGTTTCGATGCGCGAGATACCACAAGGTGCGGACTTGCCCGATACGGACGTTACGATCAATGGAGGCTGACGTGCGGCTGGTCGAGTCCGACGAGTTCCCCTTTGAATTCCTCTCGCAATTGGCGGAACGCGAGAGTTGGCGGAAGGAGATCCACCGCCCGATCTACCACGTCCATAAGTGGTGGGCCAAGCGGCTTGGATCCGTGTTCCGAGGAATCCTCCTCGGCTGTACGTTGGGCGACGACGGTGACCTTGCGGCCGAGTTCTACAGATTTCAAGAATTCAACCGCCGCACCGTCTTCGATCCATTCATGGGTTCAGGCACCACCGTGGGTGAAGCGCACAAGCTGGGCTTCACCGCCTTGGGGCGCGACATCAATCCTGTCGCGGTGGAAGCGGTCTCGACGGCGCTGGGGCCCCTCGATCGCCGCACGATCCTCGCCGCGTTCGAGTCGCTTTCAGCCGAAGTCGGCGAGAGGATTCTCGCGCTTTACCGTACTGTCGACTCCAAAGGGTACTCGTGCGACGTGCTCTATCATTTCTGGGTCATGCAGGTCGCGTGCCCCGGCTGCGAACGTCCGATCGATTTGTTCCCCTCCTATGTCATCGCGCGCAATGCTTACCCGAACCGAAAGCCTGACGTCCAAGTCGTTTGTCCGTCGTGTGGTGCCGTTTTTCCCGGCCGGCACGGGCAAACTACCGCAAGTTGTCCTGCCTGCCGGAACCAATTCGATCCCACATTCGGCCCGGCGCGGGGAACCAAGGCCGTTTGCCCACACTGCACGTGCGAATTCGCGATCTTGGGTGCTGTTTCCGCGGCCGGAACCCGCCCGACATTCCGACACTTTGCCAAGCTCGTGCTTACGGGTGACGGAGCCAAGGAGTACCTTCCCGCGTCGGCCGCCGATCGGGCCGGATACGAACAATGCTCGGCAGACCTGCTGCGCGACGTTGAGTCGGGCCTTATTCAGCTTCCCGACTTGAAGCTCGAACACGGGCACAACACGCGTCAGGCCCTGGGTTACGCCTTCCGGTCGTGGCGCGATTTCTTTCTCGATCGGCAACTGCTGGCGTTGGGTTGGCTCCGCGCCGGAATTCTGAAACTTGACGACGTGGCGGCGAGAAAAGCCCTCTTAACGCTTTTCTCGGGCGTGTTGGAATTCAACAACCTGTTCGCGTCTTATAAAGGCGAAGGGACGGGGGCGGTTCGGCACATGTTTTCGCACCATATTCTCAAACCCGAGCGGACTCCAATCGAGGCCAACATCTGGGGTACACCAAGAAGCTCCGGCTCATTCTCGAACCTATTCCGCGGCCGTTTGCTGCGAGCGATCGACTACAGGCTCGCTCCGATCGAGGTGGTCGGCAAGAGCGGTCAGGGGCGTGTATGCGCGGCTGCGTTCAGCGGCCGTATCGAGCCGACTTGGCCCGCGAATGGCCAATTCGCCACGCGCGGCATCTACCTTTCATGCGGCGACTCGGCTGATACCGCCATGCCCGACGGCAGTGTTGACCTGGTAGTGACTGATCCCCCATTCTTCGACAATGTTCACTACTCCGAGTTAGCCGATTTCTTTTTCGCCTGGCAGCAACTGGGGGCAAGTGGAAGCCAGGACACCGGCCGAACGACGCGTAGCGGGTCGGAAGTGCAGGATTCCGATCCAACGCACTTTGCTCGCAAGCTCGAAGGCGTATTCCGCGAATGCCATCGGATTCTCAAGGACGATGGCCTGTTGGTATTCACCTACCACCATTCGCGCGATGAAGGATGGCAATCGCTCGCCGAGGCGGTGCTTGGTGCGGGCTTCGTCGTCGTCAATTCGCAGCCGGTCAAGGCCGAGATGTCGGTCGCCACGCCCAAATCGCAGGCCAAGGAGCCGATCCAGTTCGACATCATCGTCCCTTGCCGCAAAGTGAACTCCGACCTGTTGTCCGCAATGCCTTCGATCTCGCAAGCACTCGACGCCGCACGTTCGAAGCTCCGGCGTCTGCGCCAAGCCAGCTTCACCCTCTCGCGCAATGACCGAAAGGTCGTGCTGTTCGGCCAACTCTTGACGACGTTGCGCACCGCTACCGATGCGGCGCAATTCGCCGCGACGGTTGAGATCGAGCTGGCCGCGGTCGAACTGAACGAGGTCACGCTAATCGGACGACCGGCACAACAAGTCTTGTTCGGGGATGCCTGATATGCTGCGCGCGACCGAGAATGTGAGATTGGCAGGCGTGCGCACCAACGGGGCCGCGGAGCGGCCGAAGAGACGTTCGGGGCACCCGCGCAGCGGGTCGTCGGAGCGTGGGAACGAGATCGTTGGGGCAGGTTTCCAAGGGGCCATACCTGCCATACGGACTGTTATGGCCCCTTGGAAACCTGCTCCACGAGCGCGGCGTCGATGCCTTCGACGACGCGCGCCAGGCGGTCGTAGTCGAGTTTGTCGGGCGTGTCGGTCGGCTTGTGATAATGGGGATAGCGGTAAGGTGCGGTGTCGGTAACCATCATGCCCGGATATCCTTCCTGCCAGAACGACCAGTGGTCCGACCAGCCGACGCCCGGCAGATTCGAGTCGAGCGCGGCCTTCTCGCTGGGGAACTTCGCGTGCCGCCTGAACGACGAGACGAATTCGTCGAGCAGCGGCCGGCTGGCGACGTCGCTGACGAAGCCGATGAAATTGCCCTCGGACGGAAATAGCAGACTCAAAGGGGGCGGGTATTTTTGGCTTCCCCTTTTGTCGCTGTAGTAGCCGATCGTCTCCAGACTTATCGCCGCGACGATCTTTTCCTTCCGCTGCCGGCACCGCCGGGCATAGACCACGCTCCCCATCGTGTTCGACTGAAAGTAGGGCGGCTCCTCATTGACCCAGCCCACGAATCGCAGCGTCCGCCCGCACTTGCGCGAGGCGAAGCGGCGGGCCAGGGCCAGCATGGCTGCCGTTCCGCTGCCGTTGTCGTTGGCGCCGGGCGTGCCCACGACCGAGTCGTAATGAGCGCCGACGACGACGATTTCGTCGACATGCTCGCCGCCGGGCAACTCGACTACGAGGTTGTCGCAGTTGCGGCCCTTGACGTCGTAGCCCTGCCGCTCGACCCGCTCGTAGCCCGCCTCGTGCAACGATTCCTCGATGAAGTCGGCGGCTTCGACGAGTTTCTCGTATTTGCCCAAGTTACGTTCGCCAATCTTGTTGGCCAGAACATCCACGTCGCGGCGCAGCTCCTCACTGATCGCGGTTTGCTCGGTCGTCAGCTCCGGCAACGGCCCTTTGAAACTCTTTTCCATTGGCGGGTTCCTTGGCGAGCGAGGCTTGCCGAGCGTCTCTTGCGTAGGTCCGGCGTCCTGATCTTGATCTTCCTTTTCGACCCGTGGCGGTTGGGCGACGGTCGTGTTTTCCACTGTGACGCACAATAGTGAACCAAGCAGAACGGTGGTTGTCAGCATGATCATAGGAATGAATTTACGGTTCAGGCCACAAGAATACGCGCACAAATGCAACCAACATCATCGCGGCCAAGGTGCGCGGGCCGAGCCGCGCCGCCGAAAGGACCATGAGCTGCCCGAGACACCATACGTAATATCCAACTAACAAACCACCGGCATCGGGCACCGGCGCCGTCCACGCGGCCGTCGCGCCGCACGACAGGATGGCAGCGTAACATTGCCCGCGGCCGCGCCGCAACAACACGAGAAACCATGGCAAGGCGAATAGCAAAAGATTCGTTAGGTTGATGAGCGTCATGAAGACGACTTCAAGCATGTCCTTGAGCGCGCCCTTACTGTCATCGGTGTCGAACCCGTTGGTAATGCCGTTTCGGATGACTTCGATTTCTGTGCTTGCGCACACCCAAGCTACCTCCCAGCCTAAAACCTGTTCGTTGCAACCTTGCACGGATGGCAAGACAAGCGAAATCGCAAGCAGCAGCCAGCCTAATTTGATCGGCCGTCCGCAACGCTCCGGCCGCTGCCACCCGGCCAGCGCGCCCCGCCAGTTGAGCATCGATACCGTTAGCCCTGCAACGACCACCAATACCCCCGCCCCCTTGATCGTCGCCAGCCACACGACGCCAGCCACGGCCGCCGTGAAGGCCATCATTGCCCGCAGGCTGAATTGCCACGGCCTGGCAGCGACCGCCTGGTCGGCGTGTGCTAATGCAGCATCATCAGGCGGCGTTTTGTCGGCCATCGCTGCATCGTCCTCGTTGCAAAGGTCTCATTTTCAGCCGCTCGAAGTATACAAGATGCCCTCAGCGGGTTCGATATTCCCCGCAAATGTCCCAATGGCAAGAATCGCCGCCCAGCGCGGCTTGGGCTGGCCTCCTCGAACCGTGCTGGCGAACCGCTCAGCAAATGTGTATACTTTGATGTGTGCCCGCCTTCCGGTCCCGCCCAGTAACCGACGCCGGACTTCCGATGCCCCGCCCGCCGTGTATGCCCCTGGTCTGGAGCCTCGCGCTCGCTGCTGCGGCGTCGTTGTCGGGCCATGCCGCCGCCGAGGAGGCAATTGTCGAGATCGTGGCCGACCCGCCGGCAATCCGACTGGATGGGCCGGGCGCGATCTATTCGATCCTGGTTCATGGGCGCCGCTCCGACGGCCGCGAAGTCGATCTAACCGAGCAAGCCACGTTCCGTTCGCTTGCCGGGGATGTCATGGACGTATCATCGCAAGGGGAAGTACGCGGACTGGCCGACGGGGAGGGCGAAGTGGAGGTGGAAGTCGCCGGCCAAACGCGGCGCGTGGCTTGCACCGTCGCGGGGAGCGGCCAGACGCGGCAATTCAACTTCGAAAACGACGTGGTGCCGCTGCTCAGTCGCTTCGGCTGTAACTCGTCGGGATGTCACGGCAAGGCCGAGGGGCAAAATGGTTTCAAGCTTTCGGTGTTCGGCTTCGACCCCGCCGCCGATTACCAGGCCCTGACGATGCACGATCGCGGACGGCGCGTGTTTCCGGCCTCGGCTGAACGCAGCCTGTTGTTGCGGAAAGCGACGGGTGCCGTGCCGCACGGAGGCGGGGTGCGACTGGCGCTCGATTCGCGCGAGTATGAAATCCTGCGAGGTTGGATCGAATCGGGCCTGCGCTTTGGCGACGCCGACGATCCTCGGGTCGCAAGCGTTACGGTCACGCCCCGCGAGCGACTACTGCCGATGGGCGGCCGGCAGCAACTGCGCGTCGTTGCCCGCTACAGCGACGGCCGCGAGGTCGATGTGACTCGCCTGACCCGCTTCCAAACAAACAATGACGCGCTGGCCACAGTCGACGAAGCGGGGCTGATCACGGCGGGCGGCGTGCCCGGCCAGGTGGCCGTGATGGCCAGCTTCATGGGAGAAGTCGATCGGTTCGAGGCAATCGTCCCACGCGACGGCGCGACGAACGGCTATGCGCCTTTGGCGGAAGCGAATTTCATCGACGGCCTGGTGTCGGCCAAGCTGCGGAAGCTGAACATCGCCCCGTCGCCGGCTGCCGACGACGCCGAGTTCATGCGGCGCGTTTATCTCGACACGATCGGTACGCTCCCCACGGCGGCCGAGGCGAGGCGGTTCCTCGGCGATCCGCGGCCCGACCGACGAGCACGTTTGCTCGACGAGCTTTTCGAACGGCCCGAATTCGCCGATTACTGGGCCTTGAAATGGGCCGACCTGTTACGGGTCGACCGGGTGGCACTGGGGCACCGCGGCGCTTACGCCTATTACAAATGGATTCGCGACGGGCTGGCGGCCAACAAGCCGCTCGACCACTTCGCTCGCGAGGTCGTGCTGGCCGAAGGGCCGCTGGCCGAGGCGCCGCAGGCCCATTTCTACAAGGTCGTGCAGAAGCCGGGCGAGATGGCGAGCACCCTGTCGCAGGTGTTTTTGGGCGTGCGGATCGCCTGCGCCGAGTGTCACCATCATCCGTTCGACCGTTGGAGCCAGACCGATTACTACGGCATGGTCGACTTCTTCGCCCCTCTCGCACGAAAGACGGCGACGCGGGGCGAAGTGGTTTTCGCCGCCGGCAACCCCGAGACGAAACACCCGCGCACGGCAGAGACCGTTCGCGCTCATGCCTTGGGTACTGCAGCACCTGACGAGTTGCCGCCGGGCGACCGCCGCGAGTCGCTGGCGCAATGGCTGGCTTCGCCCGACAATCCCTGGTTCGCGCGGAACATGGCCAATCGCGTTTGGGCCCATTATCTTGGCCGCGGCCTGGTCGAGCCGGTCGATGACGTGCGGGCCACCAATCCACCCAGCAACCCCGAACTTCTCGACGCGTTGGCCGGCCGCCTGGTGGAAAGCGGCTTCGACATGCGGGCCTTGATCCGGGCCATCGCCGCCTCGCAAACCTACCAATTGTCGAGCCAGCCGAACGAAACGAACCAGCGCGACGAACAGAACTACTCTCGCGCGCTGCTCAAGCGGATCGACGCCGAAGTGCTGCTCGACGCGGTTTGCCAGACGACGGGAGTGCGCGAGAAATTCATGGGCGTGGCCGGGGGTTACCGCGCCATTCAACTTTGGGACAGCGGCGTGGGGCACTATTTCCTCAAGCTGTTCGGGCGGCCGGTGCGGCAAACGGCATGCGAGTGCGAACGCAACGGCGAGGCGAGCGTGGCCCAGGTGCTGCATTTTCTCAATTCGCCCGAGATTCACGCCAAGCTGAGCCATGAAGGAGGGCAGGTCAAACGGCTGGTCGAGTCGAATGCCGACGACGGGAAATTGGCCGAGGAGCTTTACCTCACGTTTTACAACCGTTTCCCCAACGACGACGAGCGGCAATTGGCCGTTACGTACTTGGCCGCTCGGACAGGCCAGCGTCGCCGCGCCGCGGAAGATCTGGCATGGAGCATGCTGAACTCGTTAGAATTCATATTCAACCATTGACGGGCGAGCGGGGGTGTTAGCGAACAAGGCGAGCGGGGGGCGTAAGCCTCCCGGTGATTCCCGCACACAGAGAGTGGGAACGAGAGAACAGGTACGCCAGGGTGTCGGGGCCGCGGGGCGGCCGAAGAGGCGTTCCCACGCTCCAGCGTGGGAATGAGAGAAGTCTACGGCAGGTTAGAAACCTGCCCCACCTACGCCAAAGGGAGACGACGATGGGCCACAATCATGCCTTCTGCGATGGAATTCACCGCCGCGATTTGCTCCGCGTGGGCTCGGCCGGGCTGTTCGGCGCGAGTTTTTCGTTGGCCGGGCTGCTGGCGGCCCAGGCGCGGGGCGCGTCCGAACCGGCCAGGCCGGCGGCCGACAAACGGAACGTCTCGCTCTTGATCCTCTATCTTAAGGGCGGGCTAAGCACGATCGATACCTTCGACATGAAACCCGACGCCCCTGCCGAGTTCCGCGGCGAATTCAGCCCGATCGCGTCCAACGTCGAAGGCATTCAGGTCGGCGAGCATTTGCCCCGTGTCGCGCGACAGATGGACAAGTTCTCGCTCATTCGCTCGTTCGGTCACCGCAACTCGGACCACGGCGCGGCCGATCATTACATGCTCACCGGCTACCATCCGCTGGCCGGTTTTAATCCAAGCATCAAGCCGAACAACCAACGGCCGTCGCACGGCTCGATCGTCGCGCGCAAGCTGGGTCCGCGAGGTTCGGTGCCGGCTTACGTTTGCGTGCCGAGGATGCACGAGAGCGGTGGGGCGGCCTACCTCGGTCCGGCCGCGGAACCCTTCGTGATCGAGGCCGACCCGGCGGCCCCCGATTTCGCCGTGCCCGACATCGTGCCGCCGCTGGTGCTCGAGGCCGATCGCGTCGCCTCGCGCCGCGATTTGCTGGCGCGGGTCGACCGCTTCCAGCGGGGCGAAGAAGCCAAGGCCAACCGCCGCGCGGCCACGGTCGACGCCTTCCGCTCTCGGGCCTTTGACCTGATGACCTCGCCCGAGGCCAAGCGGGCTTTCGACATCCAGTCTGAGCCCGCCGCCCTACGCGATGAATACGGCAGGCACACGTTGGGCCAGTCGTGCCTCATGGCCCGGCGGCTGGTCGAGGCCGGCGTGCGCTGTGTGACCGTTGAACACACCAATTGGGACACGCACGACAACAACTTCGCCACGCTCAAGAAAGAACTGCTCCCTTACCTCGACTCGGCGCTGTCGACTTTGTTCCGCGATCTGGCCGACCGGGGCCTGCTCGACACGACGTTGGTAATGGTCACAGGCGAATTTGGCCGCACGCCGCGGATCAACGGCAACGCCGGGCGCGACCACTGGGGCCCGTCATTCACCGTCGCGCTGGGCGGCGGCGGCCTGAAGGGGGGCATGGTCGTCGGCAAGTCGGACGCGCGGGCGGAAAAGCCAGCCGAAAACCCCTACGGTCCCGAAGACCTCTCGGCCACGATGTACCACCTGCTGGGCATCGACCCACAGGACGAGTTCTACACGCCGGAAGGCCGTCCGGTGAAGCTCGCCAACGACGGCCGGCTAATACATGAGTTGATTTGACGATGAAGGATGAAGGATGAAGGATGAAGGATGAAGCCGATGCGAACGACAAGTGACAGCAGACGTCGGACCCTGCCCCCCAATACGCAATCCGCAATCCGCGATCCGCGATCGCTCGCCTCTTCCCCTTTTCCCCTCTTCCCC
>Ga0307374_10008475_pt1 | contig 15351 bp, 16 predicted proteins | sample OX3MG_FD_202532 | JGI IMG/M metagenome (GOLD analysis project Ga0307374, IMG submission 202532) | Soil microbial communities from Risofladan, Vaasa, Finland - OX-3 | ecosystem: Environmental > Terrestrial > Soil > Coastal area > Acid sulfate soil | place: Finland: Risofladan, Vaasa | collected... | reverse complement strand
CATCGACCTTGAGGATGCGACATGCCTCGCGCAACTCAGCCTCGCGGATCTCGGCAAGGCGCGGACGGGTTGTCTCCTCGGGCATGTCGGGGTCGACGATGGTTGCCAGCTTGCCGTCGGTGCAGCATACGACGCACGTCTTCACGCCCCTATCGGCATACGTCGCCAGCGTGCCGCCCATGGTGATCGTCTCGTCGTCGCAGTGCGCGTGCACCGCCATCAGACGCAGCTGAGGACCTGCCATCACTCCTCGACGATGGTCACCGTTCGCATCACGTCATCCTTGCGAATGGTGCCGACGACGTCCATGCCTTTGACGACCTGGCCGAACAGGTTGTAGGCCTTGGTGAGCTTGTGGCGGTCGTCGACGGTGCAGATGAAGAACTGCGAGCCGTTGGTGTTCGGGCCGGAGTTCGCCATGGCGACAGCGCCCGCCTCGTACTCACCCTGGACGGGCTCATCCTCGAAGCGGTATCCCGGGCCTCCGCGACCGGTCCCCTCCGGGCAACCGCCCTGGATGACGAAGTCGTCGACGATGCGATGGAACGTCAGGCCGTCGTAGAAACCGTCCCGGGCGAGGAACACGAAGTTGTTGACCGACTTCGGCGCGCGCGCCGGGTCGAGGGCGATCACGATGTCGCCGCGGTCGGTCGCGATGGTCGCGATGTAGCGCTTGGCAGGATCGATGACCTGGTCAGCGGCTGTGTACTTCTTGGGCATCGAGGCAGTCTACCCGGGGTGGCCGGGTAGACTGCCGGACCGCCGGAGGGATCAGATCGCCGCGCTCAATCCCGTCGTGACGGCGGGGGAGGCTGTCGACGTGGGGGGCGCCGACGTGGAGGGCGTCGTTGCGAGTCCACCGAAGCGGACTCGGATGTAGGTGCTGAGGTTCAGGTTCATCAGCTTGCTGATGCCTGTGGTCGCGTCACCACTCAACGTGGTTGCCTGAGCCTGGGTGATCCTGTGGTTGCTCACCGCCTTGCTCAAGCGGGTGGTGATCTTGGCCATCACCGCGCTCTCGACCGCCTGGGCTTTCGACCCGTCGATCTGCGCGAGGGTCTCGCCGTTGAGGAGATCCTTGAGGACGGTGGTGCGGCTGAGCCCGGTCTCCTTGACCGACTCCCGGAACAGGGCCAGCGCGATGCGCCGCGCAGCGACTGCCTTGGCGCCCGCATGGCCCGTCGTGGCGGTGCTCGGTGCCGGCGTGGCCGCGAACGTCGAGGCGTTGCCTCCCGTGACCCCGGCCGCAAGAGCAGGGACGATTGCGACTGTCGCGATCCCGCCGACCGCGGCGACCGCGAATGCGGCCGCGCCGATCGCGACCCTTTTGGTGAAGAACTTCCCGAACATCCCAGTGCTCCTTTGCTTTCGACTTGTTTTATGGTGGGCGGTGTCCTCATTCTCTTCGGCAGTGACGCGCGTTCCCTGAGCCACTGCTGAGACGTGACGGTCGCCCCCGATCCGCCTGCTACACGGAGGCATCACGTGGACGGTGCCGCTGCGAGGCCGGTGGTCGGCCTCTTCGGGGCGTTTGACACCGGTGAACTCGGCGAGGTCGCTCTCCGCCGCGTTATCGAGATCGAGCTCGCCCTGCGTCGACCCGACATCGATCTCGTGGTGCTGGCCCCGTTTGGCGCCGAGCACCCCATCCCCGGCGACGAAGGCCGCCCGGCGCGTCCGCTGCCGCGCGATGGCAGCGGTGAGGCGCTCGGCCTCGACGCCCTGATCATCGCCGGGGACGTGCTCGGTGACGACAGCCACTGGGCTGCGCGGTATGCCGCGTCAGACGAGGCGATGAGCGACCGCGGCGTCGGCACCCTGGTGCTCACCGGGACCCGGGGCGGCCGGGACGTCGCGGCCACGACCATCTGGTTCGCGGTGGGCGCCGCCGGTGGCGACATCGACGTCTCGGGGCTGGAGGGCAAGGACGTCTGGGCGCGGGACCCGGCCACCCAGGAACGTCTCGGCGCTACCGCCGCGCAGTCGGGAGACCCGGTGTTGCTGGCCGGCCGTGCGTTCCCACCCGATGCGCTTCGCCGGCGTGCCGATCTCCTGCGCCTGTGCGGCGCACTTCCCGCCGGACGCTGGATGGTGATCGAGCGGGCTGCCTCCCTGCCGGTATCGGCTGCGCAGCGTCTCCTCGAGGCGACTGCCGGGGCGTTGCGGAGCGACCCGAAGCTGTCTGTCGTCGTCGTCAACCTCGACCCCACCCGGCAGCCCTTCGCCGACAGGGCCATCCCGGTGCGGGGGCCGATCGCGGAACGCGTCCATCATCTTCCCTCGTGGGTGGGGCTGGACGACATCGCGGCCGCGATGTCCGGGTCCGTTGCCGCGGTGGCCACGTCCGCGGCGGGCGCGAATCTCGCGGCGTCGCTGGGTGTCCCGGTCGCGGCCATCGACCCGGGGCTCGGCCACCGGTTCGATCCTGTGATACCGCTCCTCACCGGCGATGTCCCGTCCGCCATCCGGTCGCTGCTTGCGGACATGCGGCAGGCGGCCATCGACCCGGCAGTCGGCACCCTCGACGGCGCCTTCGCCGAGCTTGCCCGGAGGCTCCCGCACGCGCCGGCAGCCACGCGAATCGTGCCGGAGCCGGAGAGCGTGGCCTCGGCGCTGGCCGTCCTGCAGCGGCGTCTCGTCGACGAGCGCACCGCGCTCCAGGCCGAGCTGTCCCGCGTCCAGTCCGAGCTCGATCATCTCCGGGCGACACCCGAGCATCGCCTCGCCCGGCCGATCCGCGAGGGGTACCGGCGGTGGCAGCGGCGCCGGACGTGATCCGCTTTCCCGAGGTCGGCCGGCCGGACGTGACCGTGGTGATGGTCACCTACAACCGCTGGGACCTCACCAGAGAGGCGCTCAGGCTGCTTGCCGAGGTCACCGAGGCGCGCTACGAGGTGGTGATCGTCGACAACGCGTCGACCGACGGCACGCTCGACGAGCTCGCCCATGTCAGTGGCGCCCGGATCCTTCGGAATTCGCGAAACCTCGGATTCGGACCCGCCACCAACCAGGGGGCCGCCATGGCACGAGGCCGCCACCTGTTGCTGCTCAACAGCGACGCGTGGGTCAGACCCGGATGGCTCGAGCCCCTGATCGATGTCGCCGACGCCGACGCGGGCGTGTCGGCGGTCGCGTCGAAGCTGCTCTACCCCGACGGGCGGCTCCAGGAGGCCGGTTCGATCCTCTGGCGTGACGCGAGGGTTCGTCAGTACGGCGACGGGGACGTTCCCAACCGCGCCGAGTACAACTTCCGCCGAACGGTCGACTACGCCTCGGCGGCGTGCCTGCTCGTCCGCCGCTCAGCGTTCATCGCGGTGGGTGGATTCGACCCCCGATTCGCGCCGGTCTACTGCGAGGACGTGGACCTCTGCCTGGCGCTCGGCGCGGGACCTGGGCGCGTGGTCTATCAACCGAGGTCGGTGGTCGAGCACGTGCGCGGCGCCTCGGGGAGCGGTGGCGCTCACACCGATCGAATCGAGCGCAACCGGCGCCTGCTTCGCGCTCGGTGGCGTCCGATTCTCGACCGCCGCCCTCCCGAGAGCTGGCGTGTCGAGCCGAGCGCGATCGTCGGGGGGCGCGACGCGACCGCGTGCGAGCGGGTCCTCGTGCTCACCGGACCGCGACCCGACGCGGATGGGACCACGGAACAGCGCCACCTCCATTCGGTTGTCGATGCCGCCGCACGGCGATGGCCCCAGGCACGGTGGACGGTCGCATCGCTCGACGGCGCGCCGGTGACGAGGCCGAGCGCTCTTGGGGACGCCGGCATCGAGGCGGTGACCGGCGCGTTCTCCTGGGAGGCGTGGCTCACCGGGCGCCGATACCACTATGGGATCGTCGCGCTCGCCGATTCCCGCTGGGGTGACGGGCAACTGGAGAGCATGCTGAGCTCGACCCAGCCCCAGGCGGTGCGTGTGCGGGTGACCGAACCGGTCGACCTCGGCGCGGTGGCGAGCGCCCTCGGTCGTCCCGATCCGGGCATTCGCGCGTCGGTGCGTTAGAGTTTCGATCCCGAGGCGACACACGGAGGCACGCATGAAGGTCGTCGTCTGCGTCAAGCAGATCCCCGACCCCAACACCACCGGCCAGCTCGATCCGACCACGCATTTGCTCAAGCGCGAGGGGGTTGAGGTGGTTCTCGATCCCGGCGACGAGTTCGGAGTCGAGGCGGGGCTCCAGCTCGTCGAGGCGCACGGAGGCGAGGTCACGGTGGTCTCGATGGGTCCGGAGCGTGGCGTCGACGCGGTCCGCAAGGCCCTCGCCATGGGGGCCGCCAAAGGGGTTTTGATCTCAGACGACGCGCTGCGCGGCTCCGATGCTCTGACCACCGCGCGCGTCCTTGCCGCGGCGATCCGCCGCGAGGGGTTCGACCTGGTGATCACCGCCACCGAGTCGACCGACGGCTACACCGGTGTCGTCCCCCAGATGATCGCCGAGCTCCTCGACGTCCCCGCCGTGACCTTCGCGAAGACCGTCGAGGTCGACGGCACCATGCTCAAGGTCAAGCGGCAGACGGAGGCGGGCTACGACCTCGTTGAGTCCGGGCTGCCGGCGGTCGTGAGCGTGACCGCCGGGGTCAACGAGCCGAGGTATCCCTCGCTCAAAGGAATCATGGGAGCCAAGTCGAAGCCGCTCGACCGTCTCACGCCCGGGGACCTCGGCCTCGACGGCGCCGGGGGCGGCACGGCGGGCCAGAGCATCACGGACGTCGAACCCGCGCCCCAGCGCGCCACGGGATCGATCGTCAGGGACGACGGCGAGGGCTACAGGCGAATCGCCGACTTCCTCGCCGAGAAGAAGGTGATCTGACCGATGTCCCTGGGCAAGATCTGGGTGTTCGCGGAGGTCGCGAGCGGGAAACCCGCACCCGTGGCGCTCGAGCTGCTGGCCAAGGCCCGGTCGCTTTCCGCCACGGTCGAGGCCGTCGCCTTTGCGCCGGACGCCGCGGATGCCGCAACCGAGCTCGGGGCGCACGGCGCAACGACCCTCTTCGCGGGGACCGATCCGCTCTGGGGCGAGGTGCTCCTCGGCGGCCCGGCGGCCGATGCGCTCGCGACCCTCATCGAGGAGCACAAACCCGATCTCGTGCTCTTCGCGATGACCTACAACTCTCGCGATGTGGCGGGCCGGCTGGCGGCGAAGCTCGGCGTGCCGGTGATCGCCAACGGCCTCGAGCTGAGCGACGGAGATGGCATCACGGTGCACTCCTCCGTCTTCGGAGCGACCCTCGACGTGGCGACGCGCTTCGAGGGCGGGGCGCCGGCGCTCGCGATCATCCGGCCGAAGTCCTTCACGGCGGAGGCGAGTGGGGGTGCCGCTGCCGGCGTCATCCAGGTCACCTCGCCGATCGACGAGAAGCACCGATCCGCTCGGGTGACCGATCGGGTCGCGGACGTCGCGGCGGGTCCAAAGCTGGAGGAAGCGCCGATCGTCATCAGCGGCGGTCGCGGACTGGGCGATCCGAAGAACTTCGAACTCCTCGATCAGCTCGCCGCGGTGCTCGGCAACGCGGCAGTCGGAGCGAGCAGGGCGGTCGTCGACGCGGGCTGGGTGCCCTATGCCATGCAGGTCGGCCAAACGGGCAAAACAGTCAAACCCGCCGTGTATCTCGCGTTCGGCATCAGCGGCGCGATGCAGCACACAGTCGGAATGAAGGGCGCGAAAGCAATTGTTGCGGTCAATAGAGACGAGAACGCACCGATCTTCAAACTCGCCGACCTGGGGATCGTCGGGGATGCTCTGAAGGTGCTCCCGGCGCTCGTCGAAGAGTTGCAAAGGCGCCGGTCATGAGCACGGCGCTGAATCGATTGCAATTGCCCGACAGTCCGCTGGCGCCGAAATTCGCAGGTATACTCGGAACTGCGATGGACGACAAGGTCATTGTCGACCTTCTGGGCCAGGTCGGTAACCTCTTTACGTCGAGTCTGGAGCTGAAGGAGACGATCGACTTCATGCTCAAGGCCGCGGCCGACCTCGTCGACTGCGATGCTGCCACGGTGTTCCTCCTCGACGAGGACGGCCGTGCCCTGTCTGCTATCGCGACATACCCGTTCACCGACAACCTCGGTCAGGTCGCTCGCTTCGAGCTCGGTGAGGGCATCGTGGGATGGGCTGCGCAACGCCGTAAGCTCGTCTCGGTCGCGGATGCCACGAAGGACCGGCGCTTCAAGACCCTGGGCCTCGCGTACGCGCCTCGATCGTGCCTGGTGATGCCCCTCGAGTCCCCACAGCGCCTCGTCGGCGCTCTCACACTCGCGCGTCGCGAGGTGCAGCCGTTCACCAGCATCGAGCAGGCGCTGATGCGGATCATCGCGAGCCAGGCGGCCATCAGCATCGACAACGCACGCCTCTACACGGCGCAGCGCGCACAACTCGGCGAGATCGCCACGCAGAAGCGTGAGGTCGAGGTTGCCAACGCGCAGATCGCCGAGATCTCGCGCCTCAAGAGTGAGTTCCTGGCCAACATGAGCCACGAGTTGCGCACTCCGCTGAACGCGATCCTCGGCTTCAGCGAGATTCTCAAGGACAACCTCGTGGATCTCACCCCGCAGCAGCGCCAGGAGTGCCTCCAGAACATCCACGCTTCGGGGAAGCATCTGCTCGAGCTCGTCAACGACGTGCTCGACCTCAGCAAGATCGAGGCCGGACGCATGGAGCTCGCCTACGACCGCTTCGGCGTGCAGGATGCGGTCAAAGAGGTCCACAACGTCATCCGATCGCTGAGCGAGCGGCGCGATATCGATCTCAGCATCGACGTGGTGCCGGTCCACCTCGAGATCCGCGCGGACAAGAGCAAGTTCAAGCAGGTCCTGTACAACCTGCTGAGCAACGCCATCAAGTTCACCCCGCAGGGCGGCAAGGTCTGGGTGTCGGCGCGGGCCGACAGCGAGGATCTGATCGTCGATGTCGGCGACACCGGGGTCGGCATTCCCGCCGAACACCACAAGCGCATCTTCGATGAGTTCTATCAGCTCGACCACGCGACCACGCGTCAGGTCGAGGGCACCGGGCTCGGACTCTCCCTCACCCGCCGGCTCGTCGAACTTCATGGCGGGAGCATCTCCCTGGAGAGCGATCCCGGTCGCGGCTCGGTGTTCACGTTCCGGCTACCCCTGACAGGAATTGAGGTCCTGAACGGTCACCGCCACAACCGGATCCTGCTCGTCGAGGACAACGCGAGCAACCGTGATCTGGCGAAGATGGTGCTCCTCGGGAGCGGCTTCGACGTCGACATCGCCGTCGACGGCGAGGAGGGCCTCCACAAGGTGCGGTCCAAGGTCTACGATCTCGTGCTCATGGACGTGGAGTTGCCTGGCATGGACGGGCTGACTCTCACCCGCATGCTCAAGGCGGATCCCAAGACGGCAGGCGTTCCGGTGGTCGCGCTGACCGCGAACGCGATGAAGGGCAACGAACAGGAAGCACTCGCGGCCGGTTGCTCCGGCTACATCACCAAACCAATTGAGGTGGCCAACTTCGTGAAGCGCATCTCCACATTCATCGAGGTGCCTGTCTGATGAGCGGGGCCGGAAAGACCATTCTCATCGTCGAGGACGACCCGCCGAGCCGTGAGGTCGTGCGCCTTGCGACCAGCGCGCAGAACCACACGCTCATCGAGGCGGCAACCGGCGTCGAGGGACTCAACCTTGCTCGCGAGCAGAACCCCGACCTGATCATCCTCGACGTCAATCTTCCTGGGATGAGCGGACTCGATGTCTGCCGTCGCCTGCGCGCCGAAGGCGCACGGGTGCCGATCATCATGCTGACCGCCAAAAGCGACACGATCGACGTGGTGGTCGGCCTCGAGCTCGGCGCCGACGACTACGTCACCAAGCCGTTCGAAGTACGCGAGCTGATGGCGCGCATCGGAGCGCACCTTCGGCGCAGCGAGATCTCGGCGCAGGAGCAACCGCGCGACCGCTTCGAGTTTCCGGGTCTCACGATCGACCTCGGACGCCGCCAGGTGTTCCGCGATGGTGAGGAAGTGATGCTCACCCTGACGGAGTTCAACCTGCTCGCGCTGCTCGCGTCACGCCCGGGTCAGGTCATGAGCCGCGGGGAGCTGCTCCGTCGCGTGTGGGGATACGAGGTCGAGATCGAAACCCGCACTGTGGACGCCCACGTCTACCGCCTGCGCCGCAAGATCGAGCCCGACGCCGAGAAGCCGACCTACATCCATTCCGTCCCTGGAATCGGGTACCGCTTCTCGGGCTGAGCGCCCGGTCGCGGGCACCTCGCTTTGTGGTCGGGCGAGACGGGACCGCTGACGCTCTGCTCAGACACCGGGCTCGCTCGCTCGTCGCGCAAGCAGAGTATCGCGCTCCTCTCTCGCGACCCGGAACTCGCGAAGCGTCAGCGGTCCGGTCTCGCCCCTAACCCGTAGTGCCATCGTCCCCCTCTCGCCCCACCACTGAGCGCGCCAGGAAAGCCTCAGTAGATAAATCCGACGACCGAGGCGTCGGAAGCGGTGATGGTGCGGTAGTCGATGCGCCCCCATCCGCCCCCGTCGGCGTGGTAGTTCATCTCGGAGATGACGAACGAGCCATCGAGGTTGACGTGCTCGACGTAGGCGACGTGTCCGACCCACCCGATGTTGAAGACGACGATCGACCCCTGCACGGGGACGTGTCCCTCGGCGCGCTTGCCGCGGGCTGCGCGCCACCAGTTGATGGCGTTGCCGCTCCAGTCAATGGCGCGCCGGGTTGCCACGTAGTAGGTGCACTGCCCGTACGGGAAGCCGTCGTGCAGCGGAGCCTGCGGGGGGACTGCCGGCGTGCCGTCCTCGGCGTCGACGAAGAACGAGGAGATGAGGGCGCCGGCCGGGGCTCGAGAGAGCGGCACCTGGAGGTAGGAGCCGGCAGGCATCGGCGCGTTGCTGCGCAGCGCGTTGTAATCCAGGATCACCGCGGGGTCGAGGTCGAGGCGGGCGGCGAAGGCGGTCGGGGTTTCCCCGGGGAGGACCTCGACGAGCGCGCCGGGTCCCGGGGGGATCAGTAGCGTGTCCCCGACACCGGGTACGGCAAACGGGGTCAGCTGATTTCCCCACTGGATCGTCGACGTCGACACGCTGTACGCGGCGGCGAGGGTGGCCAGGGTCTGGCCGGGCTGCACGACGACGGTCTTGACCGGCTCCACGGCCAGCGCCGTCACCCCTGCCGAATTCTCGACCACGGCGTTGATCTGTATGGCGGCGAGGTTGCGGAGCATGGGCGCGGCCGGAACCTGAACTGGCCGAGCCACGAGCACGACAAGCACAGCCGCAGTGGCGATTACCCAGAGGTGCCGTACAAGCCTATGAACGTGGGTCGCGATCGCTGCTCCCCTCGCTTATGAAATGACACGGTCGGTGTCCGGGGACGACGTGCCCCATTCCCCAGTGACCGCGGGACCGTACCAAAACCGGCTCCCCCGCGTCAAAGTGAGCCCGGTGATCGATGCAGCGCCCCCGGTGCTCGCGACGGTGTGGCGAGGCACGGTCGTCGAGGCTCGCATCCGAGGTCATGTTGCGGTGGTTGATGCCTCGGGGAACCTGCTGAGCTCCGCCGGCTCGGCGGACGCCTTGACCACGCTTCGCAGCTGCGTCAAGCCGTTCCAGGCCCTGCCGTTTCTCCGTCTCGCGGCGGATCGACTGGGAGCCGGCGACGCCGAGATCGCCATCGCCTGCGCCTCCCACCAGGGCGAGGACGAGCACCTTGCCACCGTCCGAGGGCTCCTCGCCAGCGCGCAGGTGTCTGAGGAGGCATTGGGGTGCGGACCGCAACTGCCGTCGGACGAGGGGACTGCGCGCCGCCTCCTCGGGTCGGGTGGGGTGCCACGGCCGATCCACAACAACTGCTCCGGAAAGCACGCCGCGATGCTCGCCACCTGCGCGGTCATGGGATGGCCGCTCGAGGGCTACATGGAACCGGCGCACCCGTGTCAGCAGGCGGTCAGTGCCGCCCTGGAGGAGATGCTCGGTATCGATCTCGACGCTGCCCCTCGTGGCATCGACGGATGCGGCCTCACCACGTACGGGACCCCGCTCTCGGCCATCGCCCGCGGGTTTGCCGCAGCCGGCGCCGACCCGGCATTCCGGCGCGCCCAGGACGCGATGGCGGCGCACCCGTTCCTCGTCGCCGGGACGGGTCGATTCGACACGGCCCTGCTCGAGGTTGCGGGCCTCCGGCTCACCGCCAAGATCGGCGGCGCGGGGGTGTGGGCGGCGGTCGCTCGCCCTGGTGGCCCGGGCATCGCGATCAAGGTCGAGGCGGGCGGTGGAGAGTCGATCCCCGTTGTCGCGCTGGCCGTCCTCCAGCAGCTTGGGCTGCTCGACGCCGATCTTCCGGAGCGGCTGCGCCCGTTTGCCAGACTGAGCGTGCGCAACTGGGCCGGACGCGAAGTCGGCGAGGTGCGCGCCGAGCGGATCGGGATGTCATCGACCACCGAATGACGCCATGAAGCCCTGCCTGTCCGGCGTCGCCGACCCTGACGTCACCGTCTTTGACGGCGGTCCGGTCCGGGTGTATGGTTCGGTTCGGGAATAGTTGATACGGATGTCAATTTCTGAAGTGACCGGTGCAGCTGAGGCGTTTGCCTCGGCGAGGAGAGTCGGGATCGGTGCCTGATCAGAGCCACGTCGGCAGGCGCTACTCGGCACCCGGTCAGCGCATTGCCCCGGAGTCGGCTCGCGCCATGGTCCAGGCGATCGCGGGAGCTGATCCCGTCCGCGAACGCGGCGCCGTGCCTCCGACCTTCGCTGCGGTCTACTGTCTCGGGCCGACGCTCGCTCAGCTGTTCAGCGACCCGGAGGTCGGCATCGACCTCGCCGGGCTGATTCACGGCGAGCAGTCGTTCGAATGGCCCTCGCCGGTGCACCCCGGCGACGTGATCGACGCCGCGGCCGAGATCACCAGCATCGAGACCAAACGGGGGATGACGTTCGTCCGTCTCGCCATGGAGGCCACCCGCCCGGCGGATCGGGCCGTCGTGTGCCGCGCGACCTCCCTCATGATCGTTCGGGCGTCCGCATGACCGCCCCGGCCGCCTCCGAGGTGGCGATCGGCGACAGCGTCACACCGCTCTCGCGGCGGGTCACCCAGGCTCAGATCGACGCCTACGCCGACGCCTCCGGCGACCACAACCCGATTCACGTCGACCCTGAGTTCGCTCGGTCGGTCGGGCTGCCCGGAACCATCGCTCATGGCCTCCTCGAGATGGGGATTCTCGCCGACGCGATCGCCTCGTGGGCGGGCGGAAACACCAACCTCCTCAGCCTCTCGTGCCGGTTCAGCAAGCCGTTGCTTCCCGGCGACACGATCATCTGCACGGGAACCGTCGTCAGCGTCGACGATGCGGGACTGGCCACCCTCGAGGTGGGAGCATCCTCGGATCGCGGCGACCGCGTCTTGACCAATGGCCGGGCAACCGTCCGGCTCTCACGCTAAGGGACCACGAACATGGGGCTCGACTTCTCACTCACCCGCGAACAGGAGGAGATCCGCGCGCTCGCGCACGAGTTCGCCGAGAAGGAGATGCGCCCGGTCGCCGAGCGCTACGACGAGAATGAGGAGACCCCGTGGGAGGTCATGCGCAAGGCGCACGCCCTCGGGCTCGATGCAACCGCGAGTTTCCCCGAGCAGTTCGGCGGCGGTGGCATCGATCTTGTCACCAACCTCATCAGAGAAGAGGAACTCTCATGGGGCGACGCCGGGATCGCGGTCGCGATCGGCGCCAGCGGTCTCGCCGGCGCGGCCATCATCGCCATGGGCACCGAGGAGCAGAAGCAGAAGTACATCGGCATGCTCACCGGACCGGAGTTGAAGATCGCCGCCATGGGCCTCACCGAGCCGAACAGCGGCTCGGACTCGCTGGCGCTCGAGACCACCGCAACCAGGGTGGACGGCGGCTACGTGCTCAACGGCACCAAGCAGTTCTGCACCAACGGTGGCATCGCCGACGTCCAGGTCGCGTTCGCCACCACCGACAAGTCGCTCGGACCGATCGGCGTCGCCGGCTTTGTCATCGAGAAGGGCACCCCGGGCATGCGCCAGGGACGCAAGGAGCGCAAGCTCGGCGTCCGGGCGTCACACACCGCGCAGGTCATCTTCGAGGACTGCTTCATCCCCGACAACCAGCGCCTCGGCTGCAACGAGAGCGGCGAGGAGACAGGACCCGGACGAGTCGGCGCGATGATCATGCTCGAGGCCACGCGGCCGATGGTCGCGGCCGGCGCGCTCGGCATCGCGCGTGCCGCGTTCGAGTTTGCCCGGGACTACTCGTTGCAGCGAGTGGCATTCGGGAAGCCGATCGCGAAGCACGAGGCGATCGCGTTCAAGCTCGCCGACATGGCCACCGAGATCGACGCCGCGCGGCTGCTCACCTGGCGTGCCGGGTGGATGGCCATGAACGGCATCCCGCTCTCCCGCGGCGAGGGCTCCATGGCCAAGCTCTTTGCCGGGGATATGGCGATGCGCGTCACCGTCGACGCGGTCCAGATCCTCGGCGGCTACGGCTACATCAAGGATTACCCGGTCGAGCGCTTCATGCGCGACGCAAAGATCTACCAGATCTGGGAGGGCACCGCCGAGATCCAGCGTCTGGTGATCAGCCGGTATGTGCTCGGAGAGCGGACCGCGACCGCCGCACGCCCGCGGATCGTCGCGGACACGCCGGCCGGCCCCATCGCAGCCGCAGGCTGACCGGCAGCCGGTCCAGCACGGAGCTCCGGTGCAGCGGCACCGAGGCACGCGCCTGCGCGCCGGAGCGAGCGCTAAGCTCTCTGATCGCCCCACCATGGCCATCTCTAGGAGCGTTGCATGTTCGATCTGACCGGGAAGGTCGCGGTCGTCACCGGGGGATCCCGCGGCCTGGGGAGGGCGGATTGCCTGGCGCTTGCCCGCGCCGGCGCTGACGTCGTCGTCACCGACATCCTCATCGAGTCGGACCCGGAGCTCGAACAGGCGGCCGAGCAGGCACACTCGGCGCTGGCGCAGCTGTTCAGCTCGCAGCACGTCGTGTATGCGGAGAAGACCAGCGACGAGATCCGTCAGATGGGTCGCCGATCCGCGGCGATCAAGATGGACGTCACGAATCGCGAGCAGGTTCGCGAGGTGTTCGCCACCGTCAAGAAGGACTTCGGATCGCTCGACATCCTGGTGAACAATGCGGGAACGCTCGACCACATCGCGCAGATCGAGCACCAGAACGACGAGCTGTGGGACCGCGATCTGCGCGTGAACCTCTCGGGTGCGTTCAACTGCACCAAGGCCGCGTGGCCGTACATGCGCGAGCGAGGTTGGGGACGCGTCATCTACATGGCGTCGGTCGCGGGCACCCTCGGTGGGTTCGGTCAGGCATCGTACGCGGCGACCAAGGCGGCGGTGATCGGGCTCGGCAAGTCGATGGCACTCGAGGGTGCGCGCTTCGGGATCACGGCGAATGTCATCGCCCCCGGCATCATCGGGACCGAGGCGTGGAAGATGGGCGACGCGAAGATGAACGATCGCATGGTTCTGCGCACCGCGATGCGCAGCCCCGGCGAGCCGGATGACATCGCGAATACGGTCGTGTTCCTCACGTCACCGGAGGCGCGCTACATCACCGGCCAGGTGATCACCGTCGCTGGAGGCATCGACCTCTTCGTCTACTGACCCGAGACCTCCGAGCGTGAAGCGTCAACCGGTGGACATCGGCGTGACGTACTGGTCGCGCGAGGTCGGTCCGTACGTGTGGCACGAGTACGACGCCGCGCGCACCGAAGGGGAGTTGCGCGCCATCAAGTCCGCGGGTCATCACATCGTGCGCACGCACCTGCTCTGGGACGCATTCATGCCAACCCCCGCGCGTGTGGAACCCGCGTGCCTGCGCAATCTCGAGCACTTCCTCGGTGTCGCGACCCAACTGTCGCTGCAGGTGGTGCCCGTGCTCTTCGTGCAGACGCTCGGAAGGTGCCTCATGCTCCCGTCGTACGCGATCGATGTCGACGCGCGCCGCCCGGGCGTGCGTGTTGTGTCCGATGCCGTGACGCAGCCGGGTGGCCCGCGCTACGTGTACACCGACCAGCTGATGGTGGAAGTCTGTGTCCGCTGGATTGACGAGCTGCTCGGCGCGTTCGCCCGCCATCCGGCGATCAGGATGTGGGACATCGGACATGACCCCGCGGGCGGTGTGCGACCGCAACGCATCGAGCACCTGCGCACGTGGGTGGCGATGATCGGCGGGCGGATTCACGAGCGCGAAGAGCGTTGCATGCTGTCATTGAGCGCCGACGACGTGGTCACCGCGCGCGCCGTGCGTCCGGCTGCCGTCGCGAGCCTTGTCGACGCACTCGGTCTCGATGTCACCGGCACCGCGCTCGCGCAGGTCGGCGGTGAGCGTGACCCGGCGGCGGCCACGTTTCTCGCGCAACTCTGCGAGTCGCTGAGCGGTTCGGTATCGCTGATCGCGCACCTGCACGCAGGGTCGCCGCCGGCGACAGACGATGGAGATGACGCCGTCGCCGACCCCGATGCGCTCACGCGACGTTTCGTCGCGGGGGCTGTCGACGCGCTGATCGATTGCGGTTGCGCCGGGATCATGGCCGCGATGTGGAGCAATCCCGGATCGCGCGCCGCGGGCGTGCCGCCGTTCGACCGTGAGCATCCTCTGCGCGACGCCGGTGTCGTGGATGCGTCCGGCGCGGAGACCGCGTTCGGCAGCGCCTGGGTTGAGCAGGCGTGTATCGAGCGCGAGCGTACCCTCCCCAGCCCGTGGCCCGAGCGCATCGACGTCGACGACTACTACGCGAATCTACCCGAGAGCCTGCACGAACTCCGCGCGGCCTGGGAACGCGGCTCCGGCGAATACCCTGCTATGCTGCGATGAGCACCGGAACGGCGGGCAATCGTCATCCTTCGGTGCTTCCATCGCGGTCTTTTGCGGGTTCCCGTTGCTGACAGGGGACGCTCCCATAGTGGTCGTGAACGCGGTGGGCGTCCGTGTCGGCGAGAGTCCTGGAGGACATGCTGTGACCGCTGGAAGAATCAAGAAGATTATTCCCGACCGTGGATTTGGATTCGTCCGTGCAGACGATGGCAACGAGGTGTTCTTTCATCGCACCGAGCTGACCACCGTCGACTTCGACGCCCTCCAGGAAGGCGAGCAGGTGACGTTCGACATCGTCGACTCGCCCAAGGGCCCCCGCGCGCGCAACTTGCAGAAGGTCTGATCGTCGCGGGGTAACCCGCTCCGTTCTCCCTAGCTGTCGCTGCGCAGTGAGCGCAGCCGTGCTACCGCGGCGTCCACTCGATCGGCTTCGCGCCCTCGAAGACGGATGACCAGCTCTCGTTGCTCCACGTGCGGATACGAACCGACGGTCACGTCGGGGAATTCCGC
>Ga0307374_10008471_pt1 | contig 15355 bp, 13 predicted proteins | sample OX3MG_FD_202532 | JGI IMG/M metagenome (GOLD analysis project Ga0307374, IMG submission 202532) | Soil microbial communities from Risofladan, Vaasa, Finland - OX-3 | ecosystem: Environmental > Terrestrial > Soil > Coastal area > Acid sulfate soil | place: Finland: Risofladan, Vaasa | collected... | reverse complement strand
CAAACCCTTGGTCTCACACGTCCCGACCACCGCTGAAGAAGTCAACGCAGAGCCGATTCACTCTTCATCATGCCGATCGCCCGAATGGCTACTCCGCCAGGTAGTCGGTCGGTGGATCCAGGCTTAGGTGGGTGCCGCCTGCCAGGAGCCGTTCGGCTCGGGCCGCACATGGTGGGCCAGCGGCTGGGGGCTGCTCCCGAGTGCCGCCACGACGGACGCCACCAGGGCGATGGCGCCGAGCACCAGCACGGTGGCCGAGAAGGCGTGTCGCACCACGGTGGGCGCTCCGCCGTCTCCACCCAAGGCACCGAAGACCGTGCTGGTGACGGCGAGCCCCATCGCCGTCCCCAGCCCACGGCTCATGTTGAGGAGGCCAGAGGCCAGCCCGGACTGCTGGTAAGGGACCGACGCCATGATCCCGGCATTGTTGGGCGAGGTGAAGAGGCCGAGCCCGCCGCCGATCACTACCAGCAAGGCCAGGAAGCCGGGCGTGGCCGGGCGCACCAGTCCCATCAGTACCAGTCCCACCGTCACCAGCGCCATGCCGGACGCCGCGGGGAGGCGGACACCCATTCGATCCGCCATCCGGCCGGACAGGGGGGCCACGAGGCCGAGCGCCACCGGCATGACCATCAGCTCGAGCCCGGTGCGCAGGTCGCCGAAGCCCCCGGCCCGCTCGAGGTAGAAGGGGACGACCACCAGCACGCCGAACAGGACCAGAAAGGCCAACAGGCTGCAGGACACGCCGGTGGCAAAGCGGACCCGGCGGAACATGGAGAGGTCCACCATCGGCGACGAGCACCGCCGTTCCCGTAGGACGAATCCCACCCCCAACCCACCGACGACGGTGACCATGGCCAGCATCAGGGGCGAGGTCCACCCGATGCGCTCGCCCTGGGACACTGCGAAGACCAGCGCCACCACGGCGGGGAAGAAGAGCGCGAATCCCCACCAGTCGAACGGGAGGCGCGACTGGAGATGGACGCTTCGGGGAACGAACAACAGTGCTGCCGCCATCCCCACCAGCCCCACGGGCACGTTGACGAGGAACAACCAGCGCCAGCCGCCCGCCGCGAGGAGAAGACCCCCGACCGACGGCCCGAGGCCCAGGCCCAGGGCCTGCGCCGCACCTTGCACTCCGAGCGCCCGGCCGAGGTGCTGACGCGGAACGGCCAAGGCGATGATGGCCACGCTGTTCGCCTGCAGCATGGCGGCGCCGACGGCCTGGAACCCGCGGGCGACGTCCAGGGCGATCAGACTCGGGGCCCCGGCGCACAGCGCGGAGCCCACGATGAAGATGGCGAACCCGTAGATGTAGATGAGCTTCCGACCCGCCATGTCGGAGAACCGACCCACTGCGGCGACGGTGGCCACCAGCACGACCAGATAGCTCAAGCCGACCCAACTGACCGCGCCCACGCCCGAGTGGAACGAACGCTCGAGAGCAGGAAAGGCCAGGGCGACGATGCTGGCATCCAGTTGGCCCATGAAGGCGCCCACACACACCGCGGCCACGGCCAACAGGTAGCCGCGCCGCAGTCGACGGACCGCATACGGACGCCGTGGTTCGACGATCAGGCGCTGCCAGCCCAGGGGCCCCGGTTCGTCGACAGCGGTCAAGTCACTCATGGCACCGAATTTCGTGTCACTCCATGCAGTGTGATCGCCGGGGCATTAGATGTAAAATAGTAGTAACTGATAGCTTTGATATGATTTACTTATGGATCTGAGGCGCCTCAGCCACTTCCTGGCGGTGGTGGACCACGGGGGCTTCACCGCCGCCGCCGATGTGATCGATGTGAGCCAGCCCGCCCTCTCGTTGGCCGTCAAGGAGCTCGAGCTCGAGCTGGGCGTTCCCCTGTTCGATCGACTGGGTCGAAGGGTGCAGCTCACGGCGGCCGGGCGCGCCCTCGCGGGCCCGGCCCGCCAGGCACTCCGAGACGTGGAGACCGGTCGCGCCGCAGTGGCCGCGGTGTCGGGAGCGAGGGCGGGCACCCTGGCACTGGCCAGTCTCCCCACGCTCACCGCCGCCCCCCTGGCCGCGATGGTGGGCCGGTTCCGGCGGCGGTATGCCGACGTCGATCTGGATCTGGCCGCGCCAGAGGACTCCTCCGACCTGGTGGCCATGATCCAAGACGGGCGATGTGAGGTCGGACTCACTGAGTCCGGCCACGTTCCGGCGGATCTGGTCAGTCACCCCGTCGGCACGCAGGCGCTGCTGTTCATCCTGCCCGCCGGCCTCGAGGGAGGCGACAGCTCTTCCGAACGGATGGGGGACGGCGCCCGGGCGATGTCGCATCGATTCGCCGACCTGGTCGATGTGCCGTTCATCGCGGCACCGGTCGGCACGTCGACCCGACGGCTCCTCGATGAAGGATTCGCCGCCGCGGGTGCGGTACCCCGGATTGCCGTGGTCACCGCACAGCGGGACGCCATGCTCCCGCTGGTGCTGGCCGGCGCCGGCGCAGCCCTGGTGCCAGAACCGATCGCCGCGGTGGCCGGCGCCCTCGGCGCCACGGTGGCTCGACCGGAGCCGACCGTCGACCGGAGCCTGGCCATGATCCACCGCAGCGGGCCACTGGCTCCCGCCGCGGCACGATTCATCGAGCTGGCCACGTCGAACCCGGGTTGACGCTGGGTAGGACCCACCGAGTGTACGGTGCCCACATACGATGAGGGAGCGCCGCCCAGGCCGGAGAGGAGCACGATGACGATGGATCCACCCCGGGGGGTCGACTTCCATTTCGACATCATGTGCCCCTACGCCTATCAGACCTCACTGTGGATCCGCGAGGTCCGGGACCGGACCGGGCTCGACGTCCGATGGCGATTCTTCAGCCTCGAGGAGATCAACCGGGCCGAGGGAAAGAAGCACCCGTGGGAACGGGCGTGGTCCTACGGCTGGTCGATGATGCGGATCGGGGCCTACCTCCGACGCCAAGACATGAGCCTGCTCGACCTCTGGTACCGGGCGGCGGGAAAGGCCCTCCACGAGGACGGCCGGAAGCCCCACCATCCCGAGGTGGCCGAGGCGATCCTGACGGAGTCGGGTCTGGACCCCGGCATCGTCAAGGCCGCCATCGAGGATCCGTCCACCGGGGACGATGTCCGCCGCGAGCATGACCTGGTCGTCTCCAAGGGCGGGTTCGGGGTTCCGACCCTGGTGTTCGACGACGGACAGTGCCTGTTCGGGCCGGTGCTGGTCAACCCGCCCACCGGCGACCAGTCGGTGCGGCTCTGGCAGCATGTCACCGGTTGGCTCGAGTTCCCCCACCTCTATGAGCTGCAGCGACCCAAGAGCGCGGCGGACATCGACGACATCGCCACCGCATTCGCCTCCTACCTCGAAGCGCGCGACTGGTTTTCGGTGCAACACGAGACTCCCTGAACGACCCGAGCCTCGGCAACGGCTCAGCGTGTCGACGACGAAGAGGGCGTCGCAGCTGCGGCCAGACCGGCTCCTCTCATCCGCCACAGTGCCGGGGCGGGGAACAGCAGCACCGACAGCATGCCTGCAGCCACCAGCGACGCCGCATTCTCCGGACGCATCGTTCCCTCGGCCGTGGCAATGCTGGTGATCACCACGATGAGCGGCAACCCGGTGGCTGACCACAGCGCCATGGGGATCCGTTCCGGATCGCCTCCAACTTGGCTCGGACCGGGTATCCATCACCTTGGCGTCGCGGAGCATCGGGACCAACGTGCCGAGGGCCGTGGTCGTGAGGGCCAGTCCGACCACGACGGTGTCGCGGGCCAGGCCCGACGACACCAGGACGAAGGCGGCACCCAGCCCGATCACCAGCGACAGCCCCCACCCCGCCGTGGCGAGGTGGAGTGGCCTCCCGCGGATCTTCTGGAGGTCCAGCTCGTACCCGGCCACGAAGATCAGGAAGGTCAGGCCCAGATTGGAGAGGCCGGTCACGACGCTGTCGAGGTGGGCGATGTCGAGAACATAGGGACCCATCAGGATGCCGAAGCCGATCTGGATCACGATCTCCGGTATGGCCAGTCGGTCGGTCATCTCGGACAGGATCGGTGCCAGTACGGCGGCGATGGCGATCAGCACCAGTGTGGCGACGGAGGAAGACCTCACTCGCCACTCCGCCGGAGCCGACTGCACATCGTCTCACCCGACGCGTCCGCCTCCGCTCCGAGGGGTATCCGGCAGGCTCAGGCGACCACCTGATCCCAGGTGGGGCAGACTCTTCGGAGGACCTTCCCTCGACGCGAACGGGGACCCGAGATGCGCTTCCACAATGGTAAGGACCGAGCGTGCTGATCGTCGTCGGTCCGGTCGACGCCGAGGAGCACGTGCTGGAGGGTCATCCCGAACGACCGGTCCGGGTCGGTGCGGTGATGCACGGTGTCGAGGACCTCCACCTCGAGAGCGACCTGGTCGTTGCGCCTTCCCGCCCTGTCGGACTCGCCTCCCTCAGCCGGGTGCACTCCCCCGCCTACCTCGAGAGCCTTCGCCAGTACTGCGCCGGCGGCGGAGGCGCGCTCGACGCCGACACCTACGCCACTCGACACTCGTGGGAGGCGGCCTGCCAGGCCGCGGGCGCGGGCCTCGTGGCCGTCGAGGCTCTCCGCCGCCGGCCGGGGAACGTGGCGCTGGTGGCGGCGCGGCCACCGGGCCACCATGCCTCGAACGATCGGTCGATGGGTTTCTGCCTCATCAACAACGTCGCGGTCACGGCCGCGGCACTGGTCGATGCCGGCGAACGGGTGGCGATCATCGACTGGGACGTCCACCACGGAAACGGCACACAGGCCATCTTCTGGGATGAGCCCGGCGTCCTGTACGTCTCCGTGCATCAGTGGCCTTGCTATCCGGGCACCGGCCGGGCCGGGGAGGTCGGTGGCCCCCTGGCCCACGGGACCACGCTCAACGTACCGCTGCCGCCAGGCACCACGGGCGACGTGGTGCGCCGGGCCTTCGACGAGATGATCTCACCGGCGGTCGAGCAGTTCCGTCCGACCTGGGTGCTCGTCTCGGCCGGATTCGACGCCCACCGCTCCGACCCCCTCGCCGAGTTCGCCCTGTCCTCCGGTGACTTCGGCGGGCTGGCCGGGGTGGTCGCGGGCTACGCCCCCGCCCCGGGGCGCCTGATCCTCTTCCTCGAAGGCGGGTACGACCTCACCGCCCTCCGGTCCTCGGTATCGGCCACGCTCGGGACCCTGGTCGGAGCGGGGCTCCCGACGGAGCCCGCCACCGGCGGTGGGTCGGGGGCCGGTGCGCTGAGCCGGGCGATGGCCGAGCGACGGGAAGCGCTCGAATCACCACTATGACCAGCGACCTGCTCCGGCAGATCATCGCCGGAATGCCGGCGGACTTCGCCGACCCGCAGGATGACTACCTGGTCACCCGGGAGAAGATGGCGCCGTTGCACGGTCACGCGCTGTCCCCCGACTCGTCGGTGGAGACCGGGCGGGCAGGCGGCGTCGACGTGGCGCGCCTGTCGCGGCCCACGAGTGACATCGGACGCGGCCTGGTCTTGTTCCTCCACGGTGGGGCCTTCGTCTCCTGTGATCTCGCGGCCTACCAGTTCTATGCGGAGTACATCGCCGAGTGGATCGGTGTCCCTGTGGTCACCGCCGGCTACCGGCGGGCGCCCGAGCATCCATTTCCCGCCGCACTGGACGACTGCCTCGCCGTCTACCGGAGCCTCCTCGACGAGGGGCACGATCCCGAGCGCCTCATCTGCGTGGGCGACTCCTGCGGCGGCGGTCTGGCCCTCAGCACGGTGATGAGGGCGCGTGAGGCCGGGCTCGGTTCGCCGGCCGGCGTGGTCAGCCTGTCCGGATGGGTCGACCTGGACACCTCGGGGTACGGCTCGACACCGCCGTCGGGGCGGGACCCGTTCATCACCGAGGGATTCCTACGGGCGCGGGCACGCGACTACCTCGGGCCGGAGGGTGACCTGCGCGCGCCGTGGGCTTCGCCGGGGCGCGGGCCCCTCCATGGCCTGCCTCCCCTCCTGCTCCAGGTCGGGGAGACCGACCTCTGCCGGCGTGACGGCGAAGCACTGGCCGACAGGGCCCGGGCGGTCGGTGTGGACGCCCGGCTGGACGTGGTAGCGGGCGGCGTCCACGGTGTACAGGGCCTGGTCAACCTGGGGGTGCCCGAGGCCATCGCGGCTTGGGAGTCGGTTCGGGAGTTTGCCGACGGGCTCCTCGATCGCTGAGTGATGTTCACCAGGTGTCGATGCACGCCCGCTTCGCCCCGCTCCGAGCCGGTGGCGGAGGAGCGGACCGAAGGGCCTCGACGATCCTCGCTCTCGAATCGACCGGGTCGATGACGTCGTCGATCTCGAAGGCCGAGGCGACATTGAGGGCCTTCCCGTGCAGGTACGCCCGCTGGACCATGGACTGGAACAAGGCCTCCCGCTCGGCGGGATCCTCCACCCCCTCGAGCTCGCGTCGGAACCCGAGTCGGACCGCACCCTCGAGACCCATGCCCCCGAACTCCCCACTCGGCCAGGCCACGGTGAAGATCGGGGATCGAAAACTCCCGCCCGCCATGGCCTGGGCACCGAGGCCGTAGCCCTTGCGGAGGACGATGGTGAAGAACGGGACGGTCAGGCTGGCGCCCATCACGAACAGGCGGCTGAAGTGACGGACCTGGGCCGTCGCCTCCGCCTCCGGACCGACCATGAACCCCGGGGTGTCACAGAGGAAGAGGATCGGGAGATCGTGGGCGTCGCACAGCTGGAGGAAACGGGCTGCCTTGTCCGCTCCGTCGCGGTCGATGGCGCCACCCAGATGGCCCGGATTGTTGGCCACGACCCCGATCGGTCGGCCCTCCACCCTGATCAGCGCCGTGATCATCCCCGTCCCGAAGGCCGACCGGAGCTCCAGTACCGAGTCGGTGTCAGCCAGTGTGGTGACCACCGTGGAGATGTCGTAGACCTGACGACGCTCCTCGGGCACACACGACCGCAGCAGTCGTTGGTCGGCGCATGTCCAATGGTCGGTGGTCCCCTGGAAGTAGGAGAGGTACTGGCGCGCCATCCGGACCGCTTCGCCGTCGTCCGCCGCGACCAGGTCCACCACGCCGTTCGGAACCTGCATGGACAGGGGGCCGATGTCCTCGGGCCGGACGGTTCCCAGTCCGCCGCCCTCGATCATCGCCGGGCCGCCCATTCCGATGGATGCCCCCACGGTGGCGATGATCACATCGCAGCATCCGAGCAGGGCGGCATTGCCGGCGAAGCACCACCCGGAGGCGATCCCGACCGTCGGCACCAGGCCGCTCAACCGACCGAACAGAGCGAACGCCATGGTGTCCAACCCGGTGACCACGGCATAGTCGGTATCGCCGGGACGTCCACCCCCGCCCTCGGCGAACAGCACCACCGGCAGTCGCAGTCGCTCGACGAGCTCGAATACCCGGTCCTTCTTGCGGTGGTTCTGAGCCCCCTGGGTGCCGGCCAGCACTGTGTAGTCGTAGGAGAGCACGGCACAGGACGACCGACGATCGTCGAAGAGGCTCCCGTTGATCCGCCCGACCCCGGCCACCAGCCCATCGGCCGGCGTGCGCTCGATCAGCTCCTCGAGTGGGCGGCGTCCGCGCTGGGCAGCGATGGCCAGCGACCCGTACTCGGTGAAGCTCCCGAGATCACAGAGGTCGGTGATGTTCTCACGAGCGGTTCTCCTGCCCCGTCGATGTCTACGATCCACCGCATCGGGTCGCCGGGCGTCGAGGACTCCGGCCTGACGTTGGATGACCTCGTCGAGATCGTCCCGGATGGTGTCGAGATCGGGACCCGGTACATCATCGACGATGGCCACCGCATCGTCAGTGGCCTCGATCGTGACGAGGGGATCCCCCGTGGACACCACCGCTCCGTGCTCAACCTCGACCGAATGGACCGAGCCGGTGGCCGGCGCCCGCACCACATGCTCCATCTTCATGGACTCGAGCACCATGACGGGGCCTCCCGCGACCACGACGTCGCCGAGGGCCACCGGCACCTGCACGACGGTTCCGTCCAGCGGAGCCGCTACCGCGAGGATCGATCGGGGGCGCGGCGCGATTGGCCCCCCGCCGGCTGCGGTCATGCCGCAGGCATCGGAAAGATGATCGGCTCGTCTGCCACCGCGGCAATGGCCGCCTGGCGCTCGGCCCGGTCCATGCCAGTGGAGGCAGCGGCGGCCTCCAGCGCAACCGAGAGCACCCCGGTGTCTCCCGGCGTGCAGAAGGCGTGCACCCCGGGAGTCGACAGCGCGAACCTGACACCCCGGGAGACCTCCTCGTAGCCGGTGTAGGGCTCGTACCACGTGGCCGAGGTGTGGGCGGGGCCGACCCAGGGTCGGGCCGCGACGGCTTTGATGGCCATCACCCCGACATCGTGCTCGGAGGCGTAGTCCAGCAGTGCCTCCGCACTCCGGCGGTAGACGGTGTCCGACCACAGCCGGGGGTTGACGGGAAACATCACGGTGTCGAGATCGTGGCGGCGAAGGGCCTCGAGGTGGGCCTCGGGCGCGCCCAGATTGTGTCCGGTGATGCCGATCCACCGGCAGAGGCCTTCGGCCCGGGCGGCGACAATGGCATCGATGGCTCCGGCTCTGGTCTCCAGTTCGTCCAGACCGGTGACGCCGTGGAGTTGGTACAGATCGATATGGTTGCACCGGAGCACGGCCAGCGACGCCTCGAGCTGTGCCCGGACTCCGTCGGCGCTGTGACGAAGGGTCTTGCAGGCGATGAAGAGCCGGTCTCGGACGGCGGGGATCAACGGGCCCAACAGCTCCTCGGCCCGACCGTACTGAGGCGCCACATCCAGGTGGTTGACCCCCGCTGCCATGGCCGCGGCGAAGGACGCCTCGGTGGTGGCCGGGTCGGAGTCGTAGTACGCCGCCCCACCCAGAACGGCCACCGATGAGCGATGGCCGGTCCTCCCCAGTCGTCGATGCTCCACCTCAGCACCGTAGCGCCATCGCTCCGGCGGATGGAGGGAACGGCGCCACCGTGCGGTCGGCCCAGGGGGCTCGACTCAGCTCGTGGTGGCGGCCGTCCGAGCTGCTTCCCACCCCGCCACCATGGCCCCGAATCGCATCGGATTGTAGATGTCCTCCTCATAGGACCACCGGCCGTCTCCGGCGTACTTGAGCAGGGTGAAGTTGTACTCCTCGTGGACGGTGCCGTCGCCGGGGTCCTTCATCCGGTTCCAGACCTGGCACACCACCCAGCCCCGTTCCTCATCGATGACATACCACTCGATGGGGAATTCGGGCATGTCGCAACCGGGGTACTCGGCCATGCAGGAGCTGATCCACCCGTAGATGGCCTCCCGGCCATGGAACTCCCCGTAGTGATGTTCCACATAGCTCGCATCGTCGGTGAATTGATCAGCCCACTCCCGCCAATTCCCCGAGCGTCCGGCGTCAGCAGCCTTGCGCTGATATTCGGCGAACGCCTCTTCGATCTCGTCCCTGGTCCACTGTCCCATGGCATCCGCTCCCTTGACGGCCCCCAGTGGGCCAGCGCTCAGTGTGGGTCGCCGGCGGCACCGGGTCAACAGGCATCGGCTTCGACCCCTTCACCCCACCCCCAGTCTCCGGAGCCGCGGGAGGACCTCCACCGCCAGTCGGGTGATCTGATGGCGCGCCGCGTCCGGCGACACACCCGGTAGGTGCACCCGAAGATTGAGCGCGTCGGCGCCCGCCATCCTCAGGGCCTGATGGAGCCGTTCGGCCACGTGATCCGGGTCATCCGAGCTCACGGTCTGATCGTCCCCGAAGGCTGCCGAGGCACCGGCGTAGCCGGCGTACACCTGCCGCTGGCGGCCGATCAGATCGGACCGCACATCGCCGACCCACACCCGACGGATCAGGACCTTGCTGCCGCCTCCGCCCGCTTCGTCGTACGCCCCGGTCACCCGGGCCAACGTCTCCGCCGAGGACATCCCCTCCATCAGGATGCCGGCATCGCTTCGGGCCGCTCTCCTGGCCGCGGCCACGGAGACCGCCGCGCTCAGAACGGGAACCGGAGACGACGCGCATGACCGGAGGGCCGGGTCCTCGCCCAGCTGCCGGAGATCACGGCCCCGCAACATGTCGACGATCCGCGGCAACCCCGACTTGAACCGCTCCACCGCCGAACCGAGGGGAATGTCCATGGCTTCGAAATCGAGCGGCAACGCGCCGGCGGCGACGCCCAACCCGACCCGACCGGGATGTCGGGCGGCCAACCAGGCCACCTCCTCGGCAACCATGGCCGTAGGACGAAGCGGCAAGAGGAGCGGGCAGGGCGCGGCCCACCCGAGCGGGTGGTCATCGAGGATGAACGAAGCCATCTGCAGAGGATGGGGCAGATAGCCCGCGAAGCCGCCGTGATGCTCGCTGGTCATGACCCCGTCGAAGCCGGACCCCATGGCCAACCCGGCCTGATCGGAGAGCTCCGAGATCAGCCGGGACACCGGCAGATCGTTGTGCGGGTACAGCCGGAGTGACACCGAGCCACGGGCAAAGGGAGCCTTCGACGGTCCAACGGGAAGGCCCGGCACGATGTGACCCTAGGACAGCGGCCGCCGGTCGGGTCGGCCCGACGATCGCGGTCGTGCTACCGGACCCCGGGTGGTCGGAACTGGATGCTGATCCGTGCCCCGACCGGGCGGGCGGTCTTCGGCACGGCGTGCACCCAGGTCCGCTGGCAGCTTCCGCCCATCACCAGAAGATCCCCGCCGCCCAGTTCGAACCGCATGGCCGTACCTCCGGATCGAGGCTTGAGGAGGAACCGGCGCCGCGCCCCGAGGGACACGATGGCCACGATGGTGTCCGAGACGGCACCGCGACCGATGGTGTCACCATGCCAGGCCACACTGTCCTTCCCGTCCCGGTACAGGCAGAGTCCGACCGTCGCCTGGTTCCCTCCAAGCTCGCGCGCATACCGGCCGGTCAGGGCCTGTCGGGCCTCCACGAGCAGGTCATCGGGAAGCCGGTCCTGGTCGCCGTAGAAGGCGAGCAGACGGGGCACGTCGACCATCCGGTCGTACATGGGCCGCCGCTCGCCCCGCCATGGCACCGCAGTCAGCAACCGCTCGAAGAGCCTGTCGGCCCCGGCAATCCAGTCCCGCCGGAGGTCGACCCAGGCACCGTCGGCGAGCTCGGTGCGCCGGATCAGCGGTCCGAACGGCCGCGGTCCCGATTCCGCACCACCGTCGAGCAGGGAACCTTGGAGTACCACCACGCTGAGACATCGTAGACGAACACGTGTTCGTCTACCAACGGCGGAGTCCGCCCCCGCTTGGCAGCTCACACGTGCACGACCAGGGCATCGAAGGCCGCTCGGCGGGAGGCCCGGCGGAGGGCGGCGAGCACCGGGCGGCCCAGCAGGAATACGAGGGTGGCATTGGTCACAGCACGGGTGATATCGAATCCCAGTGAGGTGGTGAGGTCGAAGAAGATGAATCGGTGGAGGTTGGCCAGGCCACCCGCCCCGGGCGAGAACGAGAAGGTAGTCGTTGTGCCGGCTCCGAACGGCCAGAACCACAAATTGAGCAACGTCCCGTAGACGACCGCTGACACCGCGGCGTAGGCCGCCAACATGGTCAGTTCTGCTCGCCCCTGGGCCGGCGGCAGGCACCCGGCCCCGAACCCCATCCACGCCGCCCCGAACATCTGGAACGGCAACCACGGGCCGATGCCCCCGGTGATCAGCGCAGATGCCGCAATGGTGATCGCACCCAGCACGAACCCGAAGCCGCGCCCGAACACCCGGCCCGAGGGGATCAAGAGGAAGAAGACCGGTTCGAAGCCGGCCACGCCCGGGCTGGGAATACGCAGTGCGGCTCCGCAGGCGGCCAGAATCCCAAGGAGGGCGATGGCCTTGGCGTCCAGGGTGCCCTCCGCCATCTCGCCCAGCACCACGGCCAACAGCAGCGGGAGTATGGCCACGAACAGCCATGGGGCGTCGACCGAGTGCGCCAGATTGGCGCCGGCGTGCCCATGGATGAGCAGGGGCCAGCAAAAGGCGATGATCCCGATCAGGGAGGTCAGGGCCAACAGCACCGAGGCCCGCGGCCGGAGCCGAATCGCCGTCGACGGCGCCAGATCCCTAGGCTCCATGATCTCGCACCTCCAACGCCGCCCTGACCTCGTCCACCGTCAACCACGGCTCCGGCGCCAGCACCTTGGCCACCTGGGGGGCGAACACGGGCGAGTGACACACGACGTCCCGAGCCGGTCCGTCCGACACCACCTCGCCTTCGGCCAGCACGATGGCCCGGGACGCCACCTGGGCCACCAACTCGACGTCATGGGTGGCCATCACCACACAGCCACCGTCGGCGGCCAGGGCGCGCAGCACCGTCACCAGCCTGGCCTTGCTCGGGTAGTCGAGGCCCCGGGTGGGCTCGTCGAGGAGCACCACCGGAGGTGCGGGTCCGAGAATGATGGCCAGGGCCAGGGCCAGGCGCTGCCCCTCCGAGAGATCCCGGGGATGTCGGCTCCGAGGCACGCCGGGGAGCACCTGGTCCAACACGGTCGCCGTCGTACCGGGGTCCAGACCCGTCTCGTCGTCGGCGGTGGAGCACTCACCCTCGACGGTCTCACCGTAGAGCAGCGACCCCGCGTCCTGAGGCACCAGGCCGACGAGCCGGATCAACTTCGACGCCGACAGGTCGGTGGGGACCCGACCGAGGATCTGCACCCGACCCCCGGTGGGAGGCCGCAATCCGGCCAGCTGGGCGAGCAGCGTGGACTTGCCGGACCCGTTGCGGCCCATGACCGCCACCACCTCGCCCGATCCCACCTCGAGGTCCACCCGGTCCAGAGCCCGGATGTCCCCGAACTCCACGGTGAGTCGCTCGGTGTGGACGGCACCGGTCCGACCGCTGGCCGGTACGACACGTGAACAGGGTGGGGACGCCTCGGCCAGCTGCTGTCGGAGTGGACCGGCCAGCCGGCGGGCATCGCGCACCGACAACGGCACTGGGGTCCAGCCGACCACCCGAGCCAGCTCCACGATGGGAGGTGCGACCGGTGATGTGGCCATGATGGCGGAGGTCGGACCGACCACCAACGGGCGACCCAGACCGGGCACCAACACCACCCGGTCGGCGAACGGGATGACCCGTTCGAGGCGGTGCTCGGCCAGCACCACCGTCATGCCCACGTCGTGCACGAGCCGGGTCAAGGACGCCAACACGTCCTCGGCCGCGGCCGGGTCGAGGGCCGACGTGGGCTCGTCGAGCACGAGCACCCGCGGTAAGGCACTCAGGACCGCACCGATCGCCACCCGTTGCTGCTGTCCTCCCGAAAGCGTCGACAGCGGTCGATTGCGGAGCTCGTGCAGCCCGAGGAGATCGAGGGTGTCCTCCACTCTCCGCCGCATCACCGTCGGGGCGATGCCCAAGTTCTCCATGGTGTAGGCCAATTCGTCCTCGACCGTGTCGGTGACGAAGCTGGCCGCGGGATTCTGGCCCACCACACCCACCACGTCGGCCAGTTCCCGCGGGGGGACGTCACGCGTGGAACGCCCATCCACCGAGAGGTCTCCGGACACTCGTCCACCGGTGAAGTGCGGGACCAATCCGTTGATCGCTCGGAGCAGGGTGGTCTTTCCCGACCCGGTCCGGCCCACCACCAGACACAGTTCCCCCTCCTCGACGGTCAGGTCGACCTGGCGCAGCGTGGGCGCGTCGGCGTCCGCATAGGTGAAGGTGAAGTCGGAGAACCGGATCACGCCACGCTGCCCGGTACCGGTTCCGCCGTCGGTCGGGGCGAGGGCGCCGACCGCAGCGGGGAGCGGGCCCCGACGCTCGGCGGTGCCGGGGCGGCTACCGCCGGCACCAACGCGACGAGGATCCCCGTCATCGGGAGGAGGGGCAGCTCCGGAAAGTGGAGCGGGTACACCTGCAGTTGGAGACCTGAGACACCGAGTACTGACGCCGCGATCATGCTGGCCAGGGCCAGGGCCCCGGAGCCGACCACGGCCCACTCTGCCGCCCCCCAGGTGTCCGGTCGGTAGCGGGTGCGGTTGGTGCGCCGGCCGCCGAAGGCCATGCCCGTACCCACCAGCACCGCGCCCACGGCGAGGAACGGGACGCCACCGGCGGGAAGAGAGCCGGCGTCGAGCACCCCGTACACCCCGACGAAGACCAGCAGCAGACCGGCAGCCGTCGACCCGGTCCCCCACCGGCGGGTTCCCGTGGCCACCGCCACCCTGCGTCCGTAACCACGGGCATCCATCGAGGACGCCAACTCGAGGGACCGGTCGAGCGCGCTCTCGAGCACCGGGATGGCCATGCCCCGCAAGCCGGCCACCCCGCGTGTCGGTCGACCCCGGAGTCGTCGGGCGTCGCGGATGCCGGCCACGGCCATCACCACCTCCGGAGCGAAGGCCAGCGACACGGTCACCGCCACACCGGCCTCGTAGAGGATGGCCGGCAGGCAGCGGAGCAGTCGATACGGGCTGGCGAGCGAGTTGGCGGCCCCGAAGCAGATGAGCACGACCGCCAGCCTCATTCCCTGGACGGTGGCCTCGATGACCGCCTGCGCCGTGACGGGCCCCCCGATGCTGACACCCGCCGCCCACGATGGCAGCGGGACGTGCGGCAAGGTGAAGAGCACATGGCCCGGAACCCGGTTCACGAACACGATCTGGATCACGACGCGCACGACGATGACCACCAGTCCGAGCCGGAAGAAGAAGACGATCGACCGCGACCACGGCGCAGCCGTCCGCCGCGCCGCCACCACGAATGCCGCCACCGCGGCGATCAATGCCAGCAGCAGCGGGTTGGTCGTGCGGGTGGCGGCGCCCGCCAGACAGCCGGCCCACAACCACCACGCGGCCGGATGGAGTCCGCCCCGGCCGGAGCGGGCCGACCGGTGGCCCTTCATTTGGTGTGCGGACGCTTTCGCCAGCGGAACAGGGTGCCGCCCACCAGCGCCAGCACGATCAACCCCCCGAACAGAGCCGGTGCCGCGGCGTTTCCGCTCCCGCCGTGAGCCGAGGCGGGAAGCGCCCGCAGTGACTGCGCCCGCGGACCGGAGTCCGGAGCCGTTGGCGACCCTTTGGGATTGGCGGTGGCGCCAGGCGATGCCTGAGGTGTTGTCGACGAAGGCCCCGAATGTGCCGGGGTCGTGGTAGCGGGCGCGGACGTGCTGGAACCCGGTGACGACCCGGGCAGTCTGGATCCGGTGGCGACAGAAGGAGCCGACGCCGACCCCGGTGATGCTGGCGCAGAGGCCGGCGCGGTCGCGGGAGGCGTGCCCACCACAGTTGTCGCGGTGTCGGGCGGCAGTGGACCGCACTCGGCGGTGTAGTCCGCTGACGATCGAGGGGGTGGGTCGGTGGGGTTGCCGTTCCCCGGGTTTTGGAATCGCCACCCCTCGACGTCGCCGTTGTGGA
>Ga0307374_10008469_pt1 | contig 15357 bp, 14 predicted proteins | sample OX3MG_FD_202532 | JGI IMG/M metagenome (GOLD analysis project Ga0307374, IMG submission 202532) | Soil microbial communities from Risofladan, Vaasa, Finland - OX-3 | ecosystem: Environmental > Terrestrial > Soil > Coastal area > Acid sulfate soil | place: Finland: Risofladan, Vaasa | collected... | reverse complement strand
CCGGTCGAGCAGCTGGCGGGCGTCGCGTTCACGACCCAGCATCGAGAGGCAGTCGGCCAGCCAGAAGGAGCAGGCCAGGAAGGCCCCCTCCCGGCCACTCAGCCCGTCCACGTCCCCGGTGTCGGCAGTCCGGTAGCGGAGCACGAACCCCCCGTCGACCAGCTCCCGCTCCACCGCCTCGATGGTCCCACGCACCCTCGGGTCGTGGGCGGGCAGGAACCCCACCAGGGGGATCATGAGCAGGCTGGCATCGAGCTCGTCGGAGCCGTAGTACTGGGTGAACGAACCCTTGGACACGTTGAAGCCCTCGTCGCAGACCTGGTCGTGGATCTCCTGTCGGACCGCCTTCCACTCGTCGAGCGGTGCCTCCATGCCGTAGACCTCTGCGGTCTTGACGGCCCGGTCGATGGCCACCCACGCCATCACCTTGGAGTGGGTGAAATGGCGGCGTGGCCCCCGGACCTCCCAGATGCCGTCGTCGGGCTGCCGCCACCCGTCGCGGAGGAAGTCCATCAGCGACATCTGGAACTCCCAGGTCGGGTTGTCACCCGAACGACCGGCGGGCTCCGACTCGTAGAGGGCCGACATGACCTCGCCGTAGACGTCCAGTTGGAACTGGCCGGCGGCGGCGTTTCCGATGCGGACCGGTGCCGCCCCCTCGTAGCCGGGCAGCCAGTCGACCTCCCACTCGTCGAGACGGCGCTCTCCGGCGGCGCCGTACATGATCTGCATCTGCGAGGGGTCACCGGCCGTGGCACGGAGGAGCCAGTTCCGCCAGGCCATGGCCTCTTGATAGAAGCCGCCCCGCATCAGGGACTCGAGGGTGAGGGTGGCATCGCGGAGCCAACAGAACCGATAGTCCCAGTTGCGGCTGCCGCCCAGGGTCTCGGGCAGCGAGGTGGTCGCGGCGGCCACGATTCCCCCGGTGGGTTCGTAGGTGAGGGCCTTGAGGGTGATGAGCGACCGGACCACCGCCTCGCGGTAGTCGCCTTCGTAGGTGCACTGGCCCACCCAGCCGGTCCACCACATCTCGGTGTTCTGGATGGCGTAGGTCGCATCCACCGGGCGGGGGGGCTCCTCGTTGGCCGGAAACCAGGTGAGGGAGAACGGGATGCGCTGGCCCTCGGAGACGGTGAACTCGGCCACCGTGGAGAGGTCCCTCCCCTGGACCTCGACCGGTGTCCACAGCGAGAGCCCGTCCGGTCCGGCGATGGCGTTGAGCGTCCCGTCGACCCTCCGCACCCACGGGACGATCTGCCCGTACCCGAAGCGGATGGTCAGGACCATCTCCATGGAGACCTTTCCCCGCACTCCTTCGACCAGCCGGACCACCTCGGGGTGCTGCTGGCGGATGGGCATGCAGTCGATCACCCGGACGGTTCCCTCGTCGGTGACGAACTCCGACTCCAGCACGAGGGTCTCCCCCCGGTAGTGCCGATGCGAGGCCACATGGGAGCCCTTGGGTGCCAGCCGCCATGACCCGTGGTCCTCGTTTCCCAGCAGTTTGGCGAAGCACGCCCCGGAGTCGAACCGGGGCAGACAGAGCCAGTCGATCGACCCGTCCCTCCCGACCAGTGCCGCCGTGTGGAGGTCACCGATGATGCCGTAATCCTCGATGGGGAGGGCCATGTCCCATGTCTAGTCGGGTCCACGTCCGGCGGTGTGGCTTCGGCCGGGTGTGGCGTCAGCCGGGTGCACAACCCCCGGTGCCCACTACTTTGAGCGTCGACTCGGCCTGGTGGACCCGGGAGAGGACGTCGGGAGAGGTCAGTGCGTACCCGATGTCCCCGTTGGTCGTGGACCTCGAGAACACCACGCCGATCACCTCGCCGTCGGGCTGCACCAGAGGTCCACCCGAGTTGCCCGGGCGGACCACGGCCTGGATCTCGTAGACGTTGCGCACGGTGAGCCCCTGGCCGTAGATGTCCCGGCCTTCGGCCTCGAACACGGCCATGACGCCGGCGGGGGTCGCGGTGAACGGACCGCCCCCGGGGTAGCCGAGGACGGCGGCCTGCACCCCTCGGGACACCGCCGAGGGATCGAGATTCAGGGCCGGCTCGTCGAGCCCGCCGACGCGCAGGACGGCCAGGTCGTACGAGGGGTCGAAGAGCATGACCGCGGTCGGGAACAGAGCCGATCCGGCCTGGACCATCGGATGGGCGATGCCGGCCACCACATGGGCGTTGGTCACGACCACTCCCGGGCCGACGACGAAGCCGGAGCCTTCTTGGATCTGACCGCAACCGTCACCGATGATCTTGACCGTGGAGGCTCCGGCATGGGCCACCGCCCCGTTCAGCTGGGTGCTGCCGGGGAGGGTCACCGGGCCCGCGGTGGCTGGGGCCAACTGGGCGAAGACCGGGGGGAATCCCTCGGCCGACAGGAAGCTCTGGACCCTCGAGAACACTGAGGGCGGTGCGGGAAGGACCGAGTCGAGCGAGCGGATGATCTTCGACCGGTCGATGGACGAATTGAGCGTGAGTGAAGAACTGCTGACGAGTGTGTTGGCCAAAAGCCACGCCGCCAGGAGGGACGCAACGACCGCTACCACCACCCCCAGGGCGGAGTCGACGGTGGCCAGCGCCCCGCGGTGCACCCTCGAGAATGCCAGGTTGCCGACGACCCGACCGGCAACGCCGCACATGGTGGCGACTCCGAGCAACGTCACGAGGGCCAACGCCGTCCGGGTGGGTTGGACATGTCCCCAGCGGACGGTCACCGACGCCAGCAGGGCCCCGAGGTACAGCCCGATCCAGAACCCACCGAACGAGAGCACCTGCACGATGGCGCCCAGTCGGAGGCCCTGCACGGCAGCGAGAGCCACGATCACCAGCACCACCAGGTCGACCAGGTTCACGGGGAGGTGTGCGTCCGGGTCGAGGGGCCGGCACAGGCCGGAGAGCTGGAGGACAACACCACCGACCTACGGTAGACCCCAGGCCCCATGGCCAGACTTCATCACCGTGTCCCGGGGTGGCCACGTGGCAAGATCTCCTGGACAATCGCAGCAACTGTCGCCGATGACCCAAGCGGCGGCCACTGCCAGGGAAGTGACCGGGGTGCAACGTGAGTGATCTGACACCGCCCGCCGGGGACGACCGGTCCCAGCCAGCATCGGACCCGACCGTTCCCACACCGCCTCCTCCCCCGCCGCAGGCCCCTCCGTCTCCGGCGAGTCCCAGCACCGGCCACGGGCACCCCGGCCCTCAGCCCCCTCCCTACGGCCAGGCCCCGCCCACTGGTCCGCCCCCCTACGGCCAGGCCCCGCCCACTGGTCCGCCCCCCTACGGCCAGGCCCCGCCCTACGGCGCGCCACCCTACGGCGCGCCACCGTACGGCCCCCCACCGTCGTACGGCCCACCCCCGTACGGGCAGGCCCCGCCGGTCGCTCCCTACGGCTACGTCCCGGTGCCGCTCGACCGACTCGGCCGGCCACTTGCCGCATGGTGGCAACGGCTCCTGGGGATCCTCATCGACTCCGTGATCCTGTTCATCCCGAAGGCCATCCTCACCGCCGCCGTCGTCGGCGCGACGGCCGGGAACAACATCTTCGCCGTCAAGTGGGCCGTGGACATCGCCATCATCGGCATCGTCTTCGCCGCCATCGACCTCACCTACTTCGCCCTCCTGAACGGCGGGGACAGGGGTCAGACAGTGGGCCAGATGGCGCTGGGGATCGCAGTGCGGGACGAGGCTACGGGGGGTGCGGTCGGACCCCAGCGCGCCGGACTGCGGATCATCGTGCTGTATCCCGGCATCCTCGTCGGATGGGTACCGATCCTCGGCTCCCTGGCCGGCCTGTACAGCATCGTCGCCGGTCTCTCACCACTCTGGGACAGTCGGCGGCAGGGCTTTCACGACAAGGCCACACACACCGACGTGATCCGGGTCCGCTGAGCTCCTCCCACTTCATATGAACTCCCTGCCCGTCACGCAACCCGCTCGCCGACCGTCCCGATACCGTCCGACCCACCTCGGGGCCGTGCTGTCGGTGGCCCTCGTCGCGCTGGCGGCGGTGGGGTGCTCCTCGGCGTCGACCGGTGGCTCAGGTGCCTCCTCGACCATCGCCCCCGGATCGCCGTGGCGGGGCACCCTGGTCACCGTCACCCTTCCGCCGCCGGTCAACTCCCTCGACGCGCTCGACTGTGTCGACAGCGCCCGGTGCTGGGCCGTCGGGTCGACCGTGGGCGCGTCGGGGGCGCCCAACGGCGCGGCCGTCGTGGTCACCACCGACGGAGGCAGCAGCTGGTCCGCCCAGCCCGCCCCCGCCACCGCGGCGTACCTTTCCGGCGTCTCCTGCAGTGACCTGCGCCACTGCGCCGCGGTCGGCCAGACGGCCAACGGACTGGGAGCCATCATCACCACTTCGGACGGGGGAGCGTCCTGGCAGGCCGCCGCGGTCCCGACGGGCGTCCTCGATGTCACCTCCATCGCCTGTCAGGCCGATCGGAGGTGCCTGGCCACCGGCTCCACCGCCTCGGGCACGGTGGCCCTGGTGTGGGCGTCGGCCCAAGCCGGCTGGGTGCAACGGGGGACTCTGCCGTCGACGCTCTCAGGGGCCACCGCCATCTCGTGCCCCAACGGCCGGCAGTGCTGGGTGACTGTCCACACCTCCATCGACGTCGACCACGTCGCCGGCGCGGTGGCGGTGACCACAAACGGTGGGTCCACCTGGGCCGACACAGCCGCACCGGCGGGCGTCGGGTACCTCAACGGCATCGTCTGCACCCCGGGCGGTGGTGCCGGACTTCCCTTCACGTCGACGACCACCCCACCGAGCACGACTCCCTCCGGCACGACCTCCGGACCCACCACGTCGGGCGCTTCCGGCACCAGCGCCCCGACCGTCGGCACCAGCACCCCAACCGTCAGCACCAGCACCACCGTCCCGGCCGCCGGCGTGGCCGGAACGTGGTGCGTTGCGGTCGGCACCACGGCCAACACCCTTACCGGGGTCCGGACCGGTCGCGGTGTGATCCTCACCTCCGCCAACGGGGGCTTCACCTGGTCGTCCCAACCGGTCACACCCAGCGCGGCCGCACTGATGGGCGTGTCGTGTACGGCAGTCGATTCGTGCGTGGCGGTGGGAAGCGCAGTGGCGCTGGCGACCCACGCCGGGGTGGCGGTCCTCACTGGATCGGCCGGCCACCCCTGGAGATCGGCGGCCGCGGTGGCCTCCCCTCAGGAGCTGGCCGCGGCGAGCTGCACGTCGCTCTCCCGCTGCGTGCTGGTCGGCGAGTCGATCGGCGAGCACCTGGCCGGCGGCTGAGCCCCGCCGTCCCATCCGCAGGGCCGTCACGGGTCGCCACTAGCCTCGCTGACCATGGCACGGCGCCGCTCCCGACGGGGATGTCCACCCGGCGGGCGGACGGGTGGGACCGACCCGACCGGCGGGTGGGCCGGGTCGGTCCTCGTGTCACAGCCGTTCCCTAGGATCCCCACCGTGCCCAGACCACCGACGAGCATCACGCGCCGATCCATCCCTCCTCCGGCGGGGTGGCCGGCAGTGGGGTGGCCGGCGTGAGCAGCATCGAGCCCCTCCGTCCGGGCGGTCGGCGCCGGCCCACCTCCACGTCGGCCTTCGGCGTGGGCCGTCGTGAGGCCCATGACGCGTCCACGTTCTATGCCCGCTTCTCCCCCCCGCGGCTCTCGGACGACAGCGCGGTGGCCGAACCGGCGGCGCGGGATGCCATCTGGGTCGGCGACGCCCGCCAGATGGACCGCTCGGGAGAGGTCGCCGACGGATCGGTGGCGCTGGTCGTGACCTCTCCCCCGTACTTCGCCGGCAAGGAGTACGAGGCGGCGCTCGGGGTCGGGACCGTGCCCGCCGATTACGACGCCTACCTGGGCATGCTCTACGACGTGTTCGCCCAGTGCTTCCACAAGCTGGAGCCCGGAGGGCGCGTGGCAGTCAACGTCGCCAACCTGGGCCGCAAGCCCTACCGATCGCTCTCCCGTGACGTCATCGACCTGCTCGAGGGCCTCGGCTACCTGCTGCGTGGGGAGATCATCTGGCAGAAGAGCCACGCCGCCGGCGGCTCGTGCGCCTGGGGCACCTACCAGCGGCCGGGCAACCCGGTTCTTCGCGATGTGTCCGAACGCATCATCGTGGCGTCCAAGGGCCGGTTCGACCGCGCCCTCACCCCAGGTCAGCGGTCGGCGGCGGGGCTCCCCCACGAGGGGACCATCACCATGGACGAGTTCGTCGACGCCACCATCGATGTCTGGGACATCCCCACCGAATCGGCCACCCGGGTGGGACATCCGGCGCCGTTCCCCGTGGAGCTCCCCCGCCGGCTCATCGAGCTCTACACGTACCGTGACGATCTCGTCCTCGACCCCTTCATGGGCTCGGGTTCGACGGCCGTCGCCGCCGTGCGCACCGAGCGGCACTACGTCGGATTCGACACCGACGAGGCCTACGTGGCCCTGGCCGAGCGACGCGTGGCCGAGGAACGGGCCAACGGGCCGGCGCCGGGTTCGGGCGGACCCATCGGCGGGAGGGTGACCGTCTCCCCGGCGCGGTCCTCCCAGCCCGAGGCGGGCGCCGGCGTCGAGGCCCGCGCCGTCAGCCTGGGCCAGAAGGCGCGAGATCTGGCCCACCAGGCACTCGTCACGGCGGGCTTCGTCGAGATCGAGCGTGCCGTGGCCTTCGGCGACCTCGGCACCGGGGTGGACTTCCGCGCCCGCGACGCATCGGGACGCACGTGGTTGTTCGAGCTGTCCGGAGCGTTCTCGGCCACACGGCCCGGCCTTCGCCGACCGGACGTGCTGTGGAAGGCCCTGGGCAAGGCGGCCGTCCTGCACCAGGCCCGCGCCGGTGGGGCCCCGAGAGACGACCTTGGTCCGCTGGTGCTGCTGACGACCGACCTGCCCGGACCTCGGAGTGCGGCCGGCAAGGCACTTCGGGCCGTCCGCGGTGAGGAGGGCGAGGGGCCGGTCCGCGACGTCGTCCAACTACTCGATCCGGCCGGAGCCGAACGGCTGCGCGCCTACGGGCGCGGCGCCGACGACGACCGGCCGCCGGGCTGACCGCGGCCTCGGGCGACCACCGGCCACATGCCCGACGATCGCACCGTCGTGACCGAACTGGGCACGGCTCTCGGCACCCTTCCCTCTGCAGATCCGGCTACGGCGCTGGCTTCCCGACCGGTACAGCTCCGCGTGACGGACGACGACTGGGACCACCTGAGCCGCGTCCACCGGTCCGGCCGGTACTCCGCCGAGTGGGCGACGGCCTTCGCCAACGGTCGGGCCCTCCTGGAGGCGTCCGACGGGCTTCGCCATCGTGTCCCGCTCACCATCGAGTGGACCGGAGGGCGCCGCCCGCCAGGGGACGAGGTGGCCCCGATCGACCTGCGCATCGACCACGTCTACCTGGTCAGTTGCAAGTACGAATCGGACATCCTGGCCAATGCCTCCCCCGGACGGCTCTTCGACGGTCTGCTGGCCACCCAGGGAACGTGGGACCGCGGCGACTGGTACGACGCGGTGGCCCCCGGGGAGGTGGCAGGCCTCTACCGCTCGTGCCTGTCGGCGACAGGGCTCACCGGCTTCCCCCCGACCCCTTCGGAGTGCAGTCGAGATCAGCTCGGGCTGCTGCGCGAGGCCCTGGCCGGACGGGGCTATCCCGACCCCGACTCCCGCGCCGCGTATGCCGGGCTGTGCCGGACGGTCAGCGAGGCATCGGCCCGGCGATGGACGGAGACGCTTTCGACGTCGGGGGTGGGCCCCGAGGGGATGCTGTGGCGGCTACTCCGGATCGGCAGTGCCCCCTACTTCGTGCTGGGCAACGACCGAAGGACCGGCGCGCCAGCGCGCTACCGCATCGCCAGCCCATGGGACTGGCGGTCGTCGTTCGAGCTGGACGAGTTCGTGGTGACACCGGCCGTGGCCGGACAGCCGCGGGTCGACTGGGCCTGTACCTACCGCTCCCGCGAGGGCGGCGAGTCCGGCGTGGTGGCCGGACACGTGGAGATCCGCTGGAGCCACGGCCGCTTCGCCCAGCCCCCCGAGGCCAAGGTGTACCTCGACACGCCGATGTCGCAGCTCCCCGGGTACCATCCGCTGACCCAGGACCAACCGGCCCAACCGGCCCAACCGACACTGTGGACCATCCCCTGATGGCTCGGGACATGTCGTGACATGGGATGGGGACCGCTACCAACGGCGGTTCGACGACCTCGCCGCCTCCGGAGTGGACGTCCACGGGGAGGCGGACTTCATCGAGCGTTTCCACCCTGCTTCGGTCCTCGACGCGGGATGCGGGACCGGGCGGGTGGCCCGGGAGCTGGCACGCCGGGGGATCGAGGTGCTCGGAGTCGATGTCGACACGTCGATGATCGACACGGCCAGGCGCCTCGCCCCCGAGCTGAACTGGGTGGTCGCCGACCTCAGCACGCTCGAGACCAACCGGCGGTTCGACCTGGTGGTGATGGCAGGGAACGTCCTGCTGTTCACGCCGGAGGGGACGCAGGCCGACCTGGTCCGCAGCTGCGCCCGTCACATCGCAGAGGGAGGCCACATGGTGGCCGGGTTCGGGCTCGACCGGGGCTACGACCTCACCGAGTACGACCGGCACTGCCACCAGGCCGGGCTGGCACTGGAGGGGCGGTGGGCCACGTGGGAGGGCGAGCCGTGGACCGGGTCCGGAACGTACGCGGTATCGGTGCATCGGCCCGTCGCCACCACGGCGGACTCGAACGCGTCGGCCTGACCGGACGGGTCGGCCGGGTCGGCGTCCCGGGTGACGGAGCTGCATGGCGCGGCCCATGGAGCGCCTGCGAGCGCGACGGGCAGTCCATCGCGTCTGCGATCATTGGGCGCCGCCCAGAAAGGACACCATGCGCAATCCCATGTTCGTCTATGACGAGGAACTGACCACCCTCGTCCTCGACTACTGCCGGTGGCGTCTGGCGCTCGATCCGGTCCCCCTGGACTTCGGCGGGGCCCAGGCGGAGTCGCTCGGCGCCAGCCTCGACGGCCTGATCAACCCCACGGGGACCGACGCCCACCGCATCATGGAGATCTTCGACAACGACCTGGCCACGGCGGTGGTCTCCTGCGACAGCCCACGGTTCCTGTCGTTCATCCCGGCCGCGCCGACCAAGGCCTCCCTGCTCTTCGACATGGTCGTGGCCTGCTCCTCGCTCCAGGGGACGTCGTGGATGGAGGCCGCCGGGGCCGTCGCCGCCGAAAACCAGGCACTCCGAGTCCTCTCCGAGCTGGCCGGCCTCCCGGGAGGGGCGGGGGGATGCTTCGTCTCCGGGGGATCGGCGGGCAACCTGTCGGCACTGATGGTGGCCCGGGACACGGCTGACCATCGCCTCGGGGAGCGGGCCCCGGCCCGGCCGGTGGTGGCCATCAGCGAGGAAGCCCACTCCTCGGTGGGCAAGGCACTCCGGGTGCTGGGGGTGGAGGCTCTGCTCGTCCCGTGCGACGACCACCGCCTCACCGGATCCGGACTGGCCTCGACCCTGGACCGTCATCCCCGGGCCTCCGACGTCATCGCCGTGGTCGCCACCGGTGGCACCACGAACGCCGGCATCGTCGACGACCTGGCCGGGGTGGGGCGGGTGGCCCGGGAACGGTCTCTGTGGTTCCACGTCGACGGCGCCTACGGGTGTGCCGCCCTCTTCGCCCCTTCGGTGCGCCACCGGTTCGAAGGCATTGAACTGGTGGACTCGTTCGTGGTGGACCCCCACAAATGGTTGTTCGCCCCCTTCGACTGCGCCGCCCTCGTCTACCGGGAACCCCGTCTGGCCCGGGCGGTCCACACCCAGGACGCGTCCTACCTCGACGTGATGCACAGTGATGCCCGGGACGACTGGAACCCGAGTGACTACGCCTTTCACCTGACCCGGCGGGCCCGGGGGCTCCCCCTGTGGTTCTCATTGGCCGTCTACGGCACCGACGCCTACCGCGACGCCATCGAGACCGTGCTGGCCGTTACCCAACAGTGCGCCGACCTCATCGAGCGCACCCCCCACGTCGAGCTGGTCCGCAGGCCGGAGCTGTCGGTGGTCCTCTTCCGGCGGACCGGGTGGGATTGGGAGGACTATGAGCGCTGGTCGGACCAGCTCCTCAAGGACCAGGTCGGGTTCGTGGTCCCGACCGTCTGGGAGGACCGACCGGTCGGTCGCCTAGCCCTCCTCCACCCCGACACCACGCCGGCCATGGTGGAGGAGATCATCGACACCATGGGCTGAGCCCACGCGCTCTCCACGCCGTGCGCTCCTCCCTCCGGCGCCGGCCGCCACCCCCGCGGGCGCGGCACCGCCGACCTCAGGTATAGCCCTGCATGATGTGCTCTATCCACCACGCCGGTGCCGCGTTCATCAGGGTCTGGAGGTCCCAGTAGTCCCACCACCGCACGATGACCCCGTCGCGGAATTCGTGCACCGACACGAAGGGGAGGGTGACCTCCTCCCCGGTGTGCCAGCGCCAGGTCTCGGCGTGCTCGGTCACCACCGTGTCGCCCTCGGCCACCATCAGTCGCAGATGGTGCTCGTAGCCCGAGATGGGCTCGAGGCCCAGTCGGAGGCGGGCCACGATGAGCTCACGACCCCGGGCCACGTCGTCGTCCGGGGAGGGCACGTCGGTGTACTCGCTGTCCTCGCCGAAGAAGGCGCCGACGGCCTCCCAGTCGCGTTCGTAGAGCGTCCTCCAGAACGCCTGCACCCGTTCCTTGTTGGCCTCGGCACCCACGGTCGCTCCTCCTGTCGTCGCCCCCCGGCGGCCCGGGGGACATGATGGCACGCGCCCGACCGACCGACCCGTCCAACCGCCCGGGCCCGGGCACGGGCCAGGACACCTACCATTGCGTAGCGATCATGGACCGTCCCGACCCGACGCCCCACCGGTATCGACACCCGACCGCCCGGAGCCGGACGGTCCGTCGACGGCGGGTGACCTTGCTGGCCGTGGTATTGGTGGCGCTGGCCGTCACCGGGGCGATGGTGGCCCGCTCCTCGGGCGAACGACCTTCCGCCGCCACGGCCCCCGCAACCCGGCGCCACGCCTCCACCACTTCGATGCCGCCCACCACGACCACTCTTCCCCCGACCACCACCACCGTGGACCCCGGCTCGCTCCCCCAGACCGGGGCCTTCCCCTCCGCCACCGACCCGTTGTTCGGCGCCCGTATGGATGCCCTGTGGAACGGGGTGGTGAGCGGCTCGATGACGTCGGCCCTCCCGGCCTTCTTCCCCGAGGCGGCCTACGCGGCGCTGAAGGCGGAGGCCGACCCTGCCGGCGACTACGCCGGCCGGCTGCTGGTCGACTACCAGCTGGACATCAGCGCAGCCCACGAGATGCTCGGCGCCGGTGCCGCGCTGGTCGGCGTGGACGTCGACTCGTCCTATGGCCACTGGGTGCCGCCCGGCGTCTGCTACAACGACGTCGGCTACTTCGAGGTGCCCAACGCCCGGATGGTCTACAGGCTGGACGGCCAGGTGCGGTCGTTCGGTATCGCCTCGATGATCTCGTGGCGGGGTGAGTGGTACGTGGTGCACCTGGGCGCGGTCCTCCGGTCGGGGGGAGGAGGCGAGGTGGATGACCCGCAGACCGGCCCTGGCACCTCGGCCTACTCCTCCACCTGCTGAGGGCGGAGCGGATCGACCCCGCGGTCTCGCCGCGGCAGGCCCCGTCGTCGTGGCCCCGGCCGCTCCGGGCTTTCGGGGGGCACCGGGGCGGCCGAGTCAGTCCGGGGCCCGGGATCTTGCCTTCCACTCGGCGGCGAGTACCTTGGCCCGCTCGGCGTTGCGGCGGGCGGCGTCGCGGGGACGAAGCCCCTCCGCGTACACCCCGCGGATGTACTCCTGCACATCGGTGGCGGTCGTGGCCACGGTCAACAGGTCGTTCGACGCCTGCAGGTGGGTCCGCAGTCCCATCAGGTCCCAGGCTCGCCGGATGTTGGCCTTGGCCGCCATCAGCGTGGTGAGCGGGGCCTGGGCCACGTGGAAGGCCAGCTCGGCCACCTCGTCGTCGAGCCGGTCGCGGGCGACCACCCGGTTGACGAGACCCATCTCCTTGGCCTCGGCGGCGCTGAGCTCCTGACCCGTGTACATGTACTCCGATGCCCGCTTCCAGTTCATGAAGATCCAGGGCTCGATGCCCGTCTCCATGGTGGGCATGGCCATTCCCTGGAGCACGGGGAATTGGAAGTAGGCGTCCTCGGATGCCACGGTCATGTCGGTGAGCAGCCCCCACACCGTGCCTCCCCCGAGGCAGTAGCCGTGGACCTGGGCGATGGTGACCTTGGGGAAGTCCCACAGCTTGAGCACCGGGGTGCCGTAGATGTCCCACTGGCCCTTCCACGGGCTGCCCAACCGGGCGGTGCTCTCGTCGATCTCGCGCATCTCGGTGCCGGGGGCGCCCCTCACCACGTGACCGGCGCTGAACCCGGGGCCGTTGGCCTTCAGGATCACCACCTTGATGTCGTAGTCACGGTCGGCGTCGTCGAGGCAGGTGTCGACGTCGAACACCAGGCCGGACGACTGGACGTTGGCCTTCTCCTCGAAGTCCAGGGTGATCCAGGCCACGGGCCCGTCCTTCTCGTACTTCACCCTGTCCAGCGTTCGGGTCTCCATGGCCTGCTCCAGTCCGGACGGTCGGGTCGAGGTTCGCCGTGCCGGTCCGCGAAGCTAGCACCACCGCGATCTGCCGCCCCGGGGAGGGTGGACGGCTTCGCGGTGTTGGCTGACCAGGGGCATCGGTCGGACGTGGGAACGGTGGGACGGCACGGTGGGACGGCATGGATAGAGTGCGACGAACGGCCGCACCGGCTCAGCCGCACCGGTCCCGGGGGGGTGACGACGATCGAGATACGCGTTCCCAAGTTGGGCATGGAGATGACCGAGGCCACCCTGGCCCGATGGCTGGTCGACGAGGGTGCCGAGGTGGTCAGGGACCAGCCCCTCTACCTGTTGGAGACGGACAAGGTGGAGAGCGAGATCGGCGCGCCGATCAGCGGGATGCTCCACCGGATCGGGGAAGAGGGGACGACCTACCCGGTGGGCGAGACCATCGCCGAGCTCCGCGAGCCGGGCACGACCCCGGGGTGAAGTTGCGTCCGGCTCCCCCGCGGCCGAAGCGGACGCCGACCTATCATGGGTGGCGTCCGATCGGTCGGCCCGGCACTCCGGCGGCGCGGCCGAGGAGTGGGGAGGACCGTGGGGGAGGACGAGGACCAGGTACGGCGGACCATCGCCGCGTACAGCCAGCACTGCGACGACGGTCGCTTCGACCAGTGGTCCGAGCTCTTCGTCGACGACGCCCATCTGGTGGTGGCGGGCCGGGCCAACGAGGGTCGCGGCGACATCCGGCGGTACATGGAGTCGGTGCAGCCACCCGAGGCCCGCGGCAAGCACATCACGGCCAACTCCCTCGTGGAGGTGGACGGCGACACCGCCGTGGCCCACACCGACTATCTGTTCGTGAGGGCCGGAGCCGGGGGCCTGACGCTGGTGGCCACCGGCCGCTACCACGATCAATTGGTCCGGGACGGATCACGGTGGCGGTTCCGCCGGCGGGAGATCACCCTGCTCGGGCTGCCCGACGGGAGCGCCGGTGGCTGAGGTCGGCCTCCACCCGGGCCTAGGAGACCGACCGGTCGCCGGTCATGGGCAACAGGCCGTCCCGTTCCCCATGACCACCCCCGACGGGGTGCCGGCCGAGCGCTACTACGACCCGGCCTTCGCCGAGCTCGAGCGCCGGTACCTCTGGCCCCGGGCCTGGCAGATGGCCTGTCGGCTCGAGGAGCTCCCCGACCCCGGTGACTACGTCGAGTACACCGTCAGCGACCAGTCCATCCTGCTGGTCCGCACCGACCCCAGGACGGTCCGGGCCTACCTCAACGCCTGCCGCCACCGGGCCACCCAACTGGCCGAGGGATCGGGCACCTTCCCCCGGGGCCAGATCGTCTGTCCGTTCCACGGGTGGCGGTGGAACCTCGACGGGACCAACTCCTTCGTCTACGGTGACCACGCCTTCGAGCCCGCACTCCTCGGGCCCGACGAGCTCTGCCTGCGCCAGGCCAGGGTGGACACGTGGGGCGGGTGCGTCTGGGTGACCCTGGACCCGTCGGCCCCACCCCTGCTGGAGGCCCTCGACCCCATGCCCGGCCTGCTCGACCCGCTGGGCGTGGCCGACATGCGGGTGGTGTGGTGGAAGTCGGCGATCCTGCCCGCCAACTGGAAGGTGGCCCAGGAGGCGTTCATGGAGGGCTACCACGTCCCCCAGACCCACCCGCAGCTCACCCTCGGCCACCCCGAGCAGTACGACCCCGACAGCCTGGCCTACTCGGTGCACCCGCACGGGCACTCCAGCTTCCAGCTGCGCCCCGACGCCCAGGCCAAGAAGGGCCGGCAGGTGGGGGTGAACGAGATCGACGCCATCCTCGAGTCGGTCCGCCTGCTCAGCGGCGGCCTCGAGGCCATGACCCTCGAGCGCGAGGTCCACGTCATCGAGGGCCTGCGGGACCGGCCGGTCCCCGAGGGGAGCACCTTCGGGGCCGAGGTGGTCACGGCCCTCTACCGGTACGCCGAGGGGGCCGGCATCCCCCTCCCACCGCCCGACCCGGCCGCCCTGGCCCGGTGGGGCGGCATGTTCTTCCTGTTCCCCAACTACTTCGTCCTCCCCCAGTACGGGAACGCCCTCGTCTACCGGGTGCGGCCCAACGGCGACGACCCCGAGTCCTGCCTGTTCGAACTGTGGTCGCTCACCATCCCGCCGGCCGGCGACCACCTCCCCCGCCCGGCCCTGCAGGGCCCCTTCGCACCGGACGACGCCGACCACTGGCCGCGCATCCCACTGCAGGACTTCTCCAACATCGGGCGCCAGCAGCGAGGCATCCACAGCCTGAGCATCGAGCGGACACGGCTGTCCCGGACCTACGAGGGAGGGATCGCCAACATGCACCGCGAGCTCGATCGCTACCTGGCCCGACCCTGAGTCGGTGGACGTGACCGCCCCGACGGAGCACTCCCGAGCCGATGTCATCGTGGTGGGCTCCGGGGCCGCGGCGCTCTCCGCCGCCTTGGCGGCCCGGGCCCGCGGAGCCGGGGTGACCCTCGTGGAGCGCACCGAGTCGATCGGTGGCACCACCGCGGTCTCCGGCGGGGGGATCTGGATGCCCCAGAACCACCTCATGGGCGAGGTGGGGTCGACGGACTCGCGGACCGAGGCCCTGACCTACATGGGGCGCCTCACCGCGGGCCGGACCCCGCCCGACCTGCTGGAGCACTACGTGGACCGCGGCCCGGGCATCGTGGCCGGCCTGGAGCGGTCGACACCCCTCGAGCTCACGCCCATGACGTGGCCCGACTACCACCCCGAGATGGAGGGGGCCAAGAGCTC
>Ga0307374_10008468_pt1 | contig 15357 bp, 12 predicted proteins | sample OX3MG_FD_202532 | JGI IMG/M metagenome (GOLD analysis project Ga0307374, IMG submission 202532) | Soil microbial communities from Risofladan, Vaasa, Finland - OX-3 | ecosystem: Environmental > Terrestrial > Soil > Coastal area > Acid sulfate soil | place: Finland: Risofladan, Vaasa | collected... | reverse complement strand
GATCGCTACGTCAAGAGTCTCGGCCCGCTGGTCGACGAGATCAACGCCCTGGAGCCGGAGCTGGCCGCACTCGACGATGCCGGGCTGCGCGCGCGGACGCAGCATTTCAGGGACCGGCTGGCCCAGGACGAATCGCTCGACGACCTGCTGGTCGAGGCCTTCGCCACCGTGCGGGAGGCCGCCAAGCGCACCCTCGGCCAGCGGCATTTCGACGTCCAATTGATGGGCGGGATCGTCCTCCATCGCGGCATGATCGCCGAGATGAAGACCGGCGAAGGCAAGACCCTGGTCGCGACGCTCCCGGTCTATCTCAATGCGCTCGCGGGCAAGGGCGTCCACGTCGTCACGGTCAACGACTATCTGGCAAAGCGCGACAGCGAGTGGATGGGCCAAGTCTATCGCTTCCTCGGCCTCGCCGTCGGCTGCATCGTTCATGGGCTCGACGACGTCCAGCGGCACGACCAATACGCCGCCGACGTGACCTATGGCACCAACAACGAGTTCGGCTTCGATTATCTTCGCGACAACATGAAGTTTCGGCTCGAGGAGATGGCGCAGCGGCCGTTCAACTACGCGATCGTCGATGAGGTCGATTCGATCCTGATCGACGAGGCGCGCACGCCGCTGATCATTTCCGGACCGTCCGAGGATTCGTCCGAGCTCTACCGCCAGGTCGATCTCCTGCTGCCCGCGCTCAAGGACGAAGATTTCGAGAAGGACGAGAAGCAGCGCACGGTCACGCTGACCGAAGCGGGCGTCGAGCGGATCGAGGCGCTGCTGCGCGAGGCCGACCTCCTCAAGGAGGGCACGCTCTACGACATCCACAACGTCGCGCTGGTGCATCACACCAACCAGGCGCTGCGCGCGCATAAATTATTCGCGCGCGATACCGACTACATCGTGCGCGACGACAAGGTGATCATCATCGACGAGTTCACCGGGCGCATGATGGAGGGCCGGCGCTATTCGGAAGGCCTGCACCAGGCGCTCGAGGCCAAGGAACACGTCACCATCCAGAACGAGAACCAGACCCTCGCCTCGATCACGTTCCAGAATTACTTCCGGCTCTATCCGAAGCTTGCCGGCATGACCGGCACGGCGATGACCGAATCGACCGAGCTGGCCGAGACCTACAAACTCGATGTGATCGAGATGCCGACCAACGAGCCGTGCATCCGCAAGGATTACGACGACGAGGTCTATCGCTCGGCGCGCGAGAAGAACGAGGCGATCCTGGCCCAGGTGATGGAATGCCAGGCGCGCAAGCAACCGGTGCTGATCGGCACGGTGTCGATCGAGAAATCCGAAGTGCTGTCCGAGCTCTTCAAGCAAAAGAAAGTGACGCACCAAGTCCTCAACGCGCGCTATCACGAGCAAGAGGCCTACATTATCGCGCAAGCCGGCCGCCCGGGCGCCGTCACCATCGCCACCAACATGGCCGGCCGCGGCACCGATATTAAACTCGGCGGCAATCCCGAGATGCGATTGCAGCAGGAAGCGGCGGCGACGGTCGATCCGACCGAGCGCGCGGCCAAGGAAGCCGCGATCGCCGCCGACATCGCGGCGGCGCATGACGAGGCCGTCAAGGCCGGCGGGCTGTTCGTGATCGGCAGCGAGCGCCACGAAAGCCGCCGCATCGACAACCAGCTCCGCGGCCGCTCGGGCCGGCAAGGCGATCCGGGCGCGTCGAAATTCTTCGTTTCGCTCGACGACGACCTGATGCGCATCTTCGGCTCCGAGCGCATGGACGGGATGCTGCAAAAGCTCGGCCTCAAGGAGGGCGAAGCGATCATCCATCCCTGGATCAACAAGGCGCTCGAGAAGGCGCAGCAAAAGGTCGAGGCGCGCAACTACGAGATCCGCAAGCATCTCCTGCGCTTCGACGATGTGATGAACGACCAGCGCAAGGTCGTCTATCAGCAGCGGCGCGAGATCATGAGCGCGCTCGACGTCGCCACGATGGTGGCCGACATGCGGCACGACACCGTCGAGCGCGTGGTCGGACGCTTCCTGCCCGAGAATTCTCTGCCCGACCAATGGGACGTCGCCGGGCTTTACGCCGAATGCGGCCGCCTCCTCAATCTCGATTTGCCGATCGTCGATTGGGCGAAGGAAGAGGGCATCGCCGAGGACAACATCGCCGAGCGGCTGATCGAGGCGGCGAACGCCAAGATGGCGCAGAAAGCGGCGAATTACGGCGCCGAGCTAATGCGCCTCGCGGAGCGCAGCTTGCTGCTGCAGATTCTCGACCAGACCTGGAAAGAGCATCTGCTCGCGCTCGACCATCTGCGCCAGGGCATCAATCTGCGCGCCTATGCGCAGCGCGACCCGCTGAACGAGTACAAGCACGAGGCTTTCGTCCTGTTCCAGGAAATGCTGGCGCATCTGCGCGAGGCGGTGACCAGCGTGCTGTGCCATGTCGAGCTGCGCGTGCAGCGCCCGGAGGATCCGGCGTCGCCGCCGCAATCGCCGCCGCCCGAGGCCCCGTCGCTAGCGCCGCGCCCGCGCTTGATCGAGACCCGCGAGGATCCGGCGATGATGGCCGGCGCCGCGGCGCAAGGCGGCGACACGGCCGTCGCGCTCGCGCCGCCGCCCGCTCCCTGGGCGAAGACGCCGCGCAACGCGCCGTGCCCCTGCGGATCGGGCAAGAAATTCAAGCACTGCCACGGCCGCGTCTAGCGCGCGCCGCCCGGCTGCCCGACTGCCGGCAACTTTTCCCGAGTGACAAAGATTTAATATGGGCGAAGGTGGCCCGTAACCCGGCTTCGCTCATTCTAAGTGCACAGCATCGCCAGGCGCGGCCCAGGGCGCCTCGATCGACCGTTATCGAACCCAAAGAGGTCCACACCCATGTCTTCGCTTCCTCCCCGCTCGCCCACCAAGCCGTTGCGCTTTGCCACCTTCGCCGCGACCGTGGCGCTCGCGCTTGCGGTGGGTCCGCTCGCGCAAGCGCAAAATGCGCCAGCGAGCGCGAGTGCGAACTCGCCGCTGGTTGCCGCTTTGCCGAGCTTTTCGCCGCTGGTCAAAAAGGTGATGCCGGCCGTGGTCAATATCTCGGCGACGCTGAAGCCCGGCGCCGATCTGAGCGATGAAGTGGGCAATGGCGACGACCAGAATCAGGACCAGGATCAAGGTCCGTCCGGTCCCGACCTCGGGCCGCAGCAGGGTTTCCCGCAATCGCCCTTCGACGAGATGCTGCGCCGCTTCTTCGAGCAGCAGGGCCGCCAGGCGCCGCGCAACACGCATGAGCACACGATGGCCCTCGGCTCCGGCTTCATCATCGATCCGACCGGCTATATCGTCACCAACAACCACGTCGTCCAGCAAGCCGAGAAGGTGTCGGTGATCTTCCAGGACGGCAGCGAGCATCCCGCCAAGATCATCGGCCGCGACACCAAGACCGATCTCGCGCTCCTGAAAATCGACGCACCCAAGCCGCTGCCTTACGTGAGCTGGGGCAAGAGCGATGCCGAGCAGGTCGGCGATTGGGTGCTGGCGGTCGGCAATCCCTTCGGTCTCGGCGGCTCGGTCAGCCCCGGCTTCGTCTCGGCGCGCGGCCGCGACATCCACGCCGGCCCCTATGACGATTTCCTGCAGATCGACGCCTCGATCAACCGCGGCAATTCCGGCGGCCCGACGTTCAACCTCGACGGTCAGGTGGTCGGCATCAACACCGCGATCTATTCGCCGAACGGCGGCTCGGTCGGCATCGGCTTCGCCATCCCATCGGATCTGGCGAAGCCGGTGATCGACCAGTTGCGCGAGCACGGCAAGGTCGAGCGCGGCTGGCTCGGTGTGCAGATCCAACAGATCACGCCCGAGATCGCCAAGAGCCTCGGCTTGGCCAAGGACGAAGGCGCGCTGGTCGCCGACGTGACCCCCGGCGGTCCCGCTGCGAAAGCCGGCTTCCACCAGGGCGACGTGATCCTGTCGTTCAATGGCCACGCGATCGACAAAGTGCGCGACCTTCCGATCGTGGTCGCCGAAACGCCGGTCGGCGACGTGGCGAAAGTCCATGTCTGGCGCAAATCGGGCGAGACCGATCTTTCGGCGAAGATCGCCCAAATGCCCGACAATCCGCAGATTGCCGCGAATAGCCGCGGCGGCGACAACGGCAACGGCGCGACCGCCCAGAACAGCAGCGCGATGGGGCTGCATCTCGCCCCGCTGAATGCCGAATGGCGGCAGCGGCTGCACATCGGCCGCGCGGTGAAGGGCGTGGTCGTCACCAGCGTCGCCGACGACAGCCCGCTGGCCGATCTCGGCCTGCAGCGCGGCGACGTGATCGAATCGATCAACCAGAAGCCGACCAATTCGACGCAAGAGGTGGTCGGTGCGCTGAACGCCGCGAAGAAAGCCAAAGGCGACCGGAACGTGCTGATCCTGCTCAACCGCAACGGCGTCAATCAGTACGTCGCGCTGTCGTTGAGCACTCAAGGAAACGGCTGACGCAACGCGGCCGGGGCTGGCCATCATTCACGCGGCCGGCCTCTGCCCTCCTTTCATGGTCGAGCCCATGCGTATCCTGGTCATCGAGGACGACAGCGAAGCCGCGGCCTATCTGGTCAAGGGATTGACCGAGAGCGGCCATCGCGTCGATTTGGCCGAGCATGGCCGCATTGGACTCGATGTGGCGCGGCGCGAAAGCTTCGACGCGATGATCATCGACCGCATGCTGCCGGGCCTCGACGGACTCTCGATCATCGCGGCGCTGCGCGCGGCCAAGAACCAGACGCCGGTCCTGGTGCTGAGCGCGCTCGGCGACGTGGACGAGCGGGTCAAGGGCTTGCGCGCCGGCTGCGACGATTACCTCGGCAAGCCGTTCGCGTTTTCCGAATTGCTGGCGCGGCTCGAGGCGCTGACGCGGCGCTCGAGCGCCGAGACCAAGCTGCAAGTCGGCGATCTCGAGATGGATCTGCTGGCGCGGACGGTGACGCGCGCCGAGCAGCCGATCGAGCTCTTGCCGCGCGAGTTCCGGCTGCTCGAATACCTGATGCGCCATGCCGGCCACATCGTCACGCGCACAATGCTGCTGGAGAAGGTGTGGGATCACCATTTCGATCCGCAGACCAACGTCATCGACGTCCATGTCAGTCGGCTGCGGCAAAAGATCGACCGGAGCTTCGACCGGCCGCTGCTGCACACCGTGCGCGGCTCGGGCTATACGCTGAAGGCGTGAGAGCGGCTAAATTCCGCTCGCGCCCATCGCCAGGAACTTCTCGCGCCGCCGCTTACGGAGCGCCGGCCCGTCGAGATCGAGCAGCGGCGTCAGCGCGGCATCGATTGCGTCGCCGACCGCGGCGATCGCGGCTGCCTTGTCGCGATGCGCGCCGCCCAGCGGCTCGCCGACGATCTGGTCGATAACATCGAGCTTCAGGAGATCCTGCGCGGTGAGCTTCAACGCCTCGGCGGCATCCTGCGCGTTGCCGGCGCTGCGCCACAGGATCGACGCGCAGCCCTCCGGCGAGATCACCGAATAGACCGAATGCTCGAGCATCATGATCTTGTTGCCTGCGGCGAGCGCGATGGCGCCGCCCGAGCCGCCCTCGCCGATCACGGTCGCGATCACCGGCACTTCGAGCTGGAGGCACGTCTCGATCGAGCGCGCGATCGCCTCGGCTTGGCCGCGCTCCTCGGCCTCGATCCCGGGATAGGCGCCAGCGGTATCGACGAAGGTGATGACCGGCAGGGAAAAGCGCTGCGCCAAGCGCATCAGGCGCACGGCCTTGCGATAGCCTTCCGGCCGCGCCATGCCGAAATTGTGCCTGACCCGGGCCTCGGTATCGGCGCCCTTCTCATGCGCGAGCACCACCACCGCGCGGCCGCGGAACCGCCCGAGCCCGCCGACGATCGCGCGATCCTCGGCAAAGGCGCGGTCGCCGGCCAAGGGCGTGAACTCGGTGATGAGGCCGGCGATATAGTCGCCACCATGCGGGCGCTCGGGATGGCGCGCGAGCTGGACCTTCTGCCACGGCGATAGCTTGGCATAAGTCTGGCGCAGCAGCCGGTCGACCTTGGTCTCCAGCCGCTCGACCTCGTCGGCAATATTGAGGTCGCCGCCATCGGCAAGATGACGTAACTCTTCGATCTTGCCTTCAAGCTCGGCGAGCGGCTTCTCGAATTCGAGAAAATGTCGCATCGACCGCGTGACCTAGCATAAGCCTCGGGCGGATGCCATCCCTGCCCATTGCGGCGAATCGCCGGATCAGTGTCCCGGTTTTTGTGGGCGCTCGCGCACGCCCGATTTTTCTGCGCGTTCGCGCACGGGGGCCTTCTTGCGCGCGAGCGGGTGGCGCTCGGCGACGAGGCGCTGTAGCCGGCCGCTCTGCACATGCGTGTAGATCTGCGTGGTCGCGATGTCGGCATGGCCGAGCATCTCCTGCACGCTGCGCAGATCGGCGCCGCCTTCGACCAGATGGCTGGCGAAGGCGTGGCGCAGCACATGCGGCGAGAGGCGTTCCGGATCGAGCTGCGCCTCGAGCGCCAGCGCCTTGAGCATCTGCCCACAGCGGCGGCGCGTGAGAAAGCCCTCGCGGCCGCGCGACGGGAATAGGAACCGCGATGCCTTGCCGGCGCGCAGGAAATGCCCGCGCCGGTCGCGATAAGCGGCGAGCGCCGCGAGCGCCGGCTCGCCGAGCGGCACCAGCCGCTCCTTGTCGCCCTTGCCGCGGATGATGAGATAGGACACGCCGCTTTTCGCCGCGGCGAGCGGCAGCGCCACCAGCTCCGACACCCGCAAGCCCGCGCCGTAGAGCAGCTCGACCAGGCACAGGAGCCGCGCGCCATCCGGGCCTTCATGCGCGCGCGCCGCGGCGATCAGGCGGCCGACCTCGTCCTCGCCGAGATGCTTGGGCAAGCTGCGCGGCAGGCGCGGCGCATCGATCGCCTGAGTCGGATCGTCGCGCCTGACATTATCGAGCACCAGAAACCGAAAGAATTGCCGGAACGCCGAGAGCCGGCGCGCGGCGGTGCGGGCGCCCTTGCCCGAGCGCGCGAGCGCGGCCAGATAGCGGCGCAGATCGTCGCTGCCGGCCTGCGCGAGATCGCCCTCGAGGCTGCGCGCGAGATCGGCGAGATCGTTGCGATAGGCGGCGATGGTGAGCCGCGCCGCGCCGCGCTCGGCCGCCAGCATCTCGAGAAACGCCTCGACCTGGCGCGAGGGCAGCGGCTTCCGGCGCCGGTCAGATGCCGGCATCGAGCGCCGCCTCGACCGCGAGGGCGCGCGCATCGTCACCGAGCCCGACCGCTTCCAGCCCGGCAATCGCTTGCGCGAGCACGATCGGCTCGGCGGAAAGCCGGTCGCCCGATGCCGCGATCAGCAAGGTCGTCAGAACGGTCTCGCCGACGCGCCGCGCTTTCGCCGCTTGCCGTTGATCGAGCCACAGCGCGCCATTGGGCAGCTCGCCTTGGTGCGGCGGGCGCAGCAGGCCCGCGCCATCGACGCCGCCGAGCGGCTCGCCCAACGCCGCCGCGAGCGTCACCAGCAGAACGGCCTGGCGCGGTGCCGCCGCCGCATCGAGCGCGGTCAGTGCCGCGATCGCATCGGCAAGCGGCGGCGGCGCATCGTCCCCACCGCCCGATTCGCGCGCGAACGCAGCGAGGACATGCAGCTCGGCCCGGCCGGCGAGATCGACCCACGGCCCTGCGCGATCGGGATCGCGCGCCGCGAGCAGCACGCGTGCGGCATCGCCGGCAAAGCTCTGGAATTCGGGCGTCGGCTGGAGCTCGACGACCAGCGGCGCGATCAGCCGCGCGACCGCGACCAGCGTGCCGCGACGGCGGGCATCGGCGACCAGCGCCGCCAGTGCCGCGACTCGCTTCGCCCCGGGATCGCTGATGCGCGCGAGGTTATAGAGGATCGCGCGACTGCGCGGATCGTCGGCGAGCTTGCCGCTTTTCAACAGCGCGGCCGGCTCGCCGGGCTTGGCCGCGACCGACCCATAAAGCAGGCCGAGTCCGGCCGGCGGCAGCGCGCCGAGCGCTTCGGCCTTCTCGCCCGCCAGCAGCCGCGCCGCGATCGGCACTTTGTCGCTGGTCGCCCAGACCGCGAGCGCGGCCGGCCCGGCGGCGGCAAGCACGCCCCGCGGCAGCGGCAGCTTGGCCGCCGCCAAGAGCGCCATCCGCAGCGGCGTCGGGTCGGGCAGCCTCTCGAGCTTGCGACGGTGGCCAAGAATATCGTCGATCAGCGCCTCGAATACCGGATCGCGCGCGGCTTTCTGATCGCGCATCGCGCTCATGCCGAGTGTCGCCTGGTCGTAGGCGCCGGTCAGCGCCTGGCACGCGACAAGCGCGCGATCCCACCACGAATCCCGATAACGCCCGACCCGATCCGTGACCGTGCGGCACGCGCCGGCGCGATCGTTATTGGCGATCCGCAATTCGACCGCATCGCGATCGAAGCCCTCGCTGGCGTTGTTCTGCGGCAGCGCATCAATGAGCGGCGCGCCGTCGATCCGGCCAAGCGCGAGCAGACGGTCGAGCCGGCGATCGGTGAGGCTTGGGCCGTCCGCGGGGTCCTGACCGGGCGGCGCAACCGCGTCACTCAGCAGCAATCGGCGCGCAAGATCCTGGAGCACCGGCGAGGTCGTCGGCTGCAACAGGGGCAAGGCGGCGTCGACCAAGCCACGCGGCGTCCCCGCCCACATGTCGCGCGGCAAGGCGTGGTCGGCAGCCCCGAGCGTGCCGGTCCAAGAAGAATCGACCGGCGCCAGCGGCTCCGCCTGGATGTCGCCATCGTCGGTCGCGGCAGGCATCGGAGCGGGAAGCGAGGAATGCGGCACAGCGGATGCGGCCGGCGGCAGGAGCTCGACCGGGGCGCCGGTCTGGGCGAAGGCGGGGACCGCCGCGAGCATCAGGAGAGCGGCGGCGAAGCTCCGCTCAACGCGGAAAGCGCGCATCGGGAATCACCTTTTCGACGCGCGCAGTCGGCGCCGGGATGTCCCAGATCATCAGAAACACCGTGCCGCCGACGAGGATCACAACCACGAGCGCCACAACGATCAGAAGGAAACGACTCATTTACCGTGCCCGAGACTCTATTGGCGGCCGGCGCCGCGATTGACGCGCTATCCTCGCGATATGCTAGGGTGCGCCTATGGCCGAGTTGCCGCAGTCTATCGATGCGCCATGAGCGTTTCAACGACGCTTCTCTGTCGCCGAGCCGTGCGAATATGAGCCACGCCCTGCCGTGGCGCGCGCCGAGAACGATCGCGCTGGTCGGGCTGATGGGCGCGGGCAAGTCGAGCATCGGGCGCCGGCTCGCGCAAATGCTCGCTCTGCCTTTTACCGACGCCGATGCCGAGATCGAAGCGGCCGCGGGCGCGACCGTCGAGGAGATTTTCGCGCGCGAGGGCGAGGCCGCGTTCCGCAATGGCGAGCGGCGGGTGATCGCCCGCCTGCTCGACGGGCCACCGCAGGTGCTCGCCACCGGCGGCGGCGCGTTCATGGACGCGACCACCCGCGCGCTGATTCGCCAGCATGCGATCTCGATCTGGCTGCGCGCCGATCTCGAGATTCTGCTCGCGCGCGTGGCGCGACGGAACAACCGACCACTGCTCAAAGGCGACGATCCGCGCACCGTGCTGGTGCGCTTGATGGAAGAGCGCTATCCGATCTATGCCGAGGCCGACATCGCCGTCGATTCGGCCGACGGTCCCCCCGAAGCGACGCTCGCCAAGGTGCTGGAAGGACTCGACCACTTCCTCGGCACCGCGACCTCGATCGGCATCGGCCCATGAGCGCGCGCGACAGCTTGCGGGTCGCGCTTGGCGCGCGCAGTTATGACGTCGTGGTCGGGTCGGGATTGCTGGCCGATGCCGGCGCGCTGGTTGCGCCCGTCATCCGGCAAAAGCGCGCGATCATCGTTACCGACGAGAATGTCGCAAGGCTGCATCTCGCTGGCTTGCGCGCCGGTCTCGACAAAGCCGGTATCGCGCATCAGGCTATCGTGCTGCCGCCCGGCGAGGCGACCAAGGATTTCGCGCATTTCGCCAGGCTGTGCGAGGACGTGCTGGCGCTCGGCATCGAGCGCGGCACGCCGCTGATCGCGCTCGGCGGCGGCGTGATCGGCGACCTCACGGGCTTTGCCGCCGCAACCTTGCTGCGCGGACTCGATTATGTGCAGATGCCGACCACGTTGCTGTCGCAAGTCGACAGCTCGGTCGGCGGCAAGACCGCGATCGACAGCCGCCACGGCAAGAACCTGATCGGCGCCTTTCACCAGCCGGTGCTGGTGCTGGCCGATATCGACACGCTGGCGACCTTGCCGCGGCGCGAATTGCTGGCCGGCTATGCCGAGGTGGTAAAGTACGGCCTGATCCGCGATCGCGGCTTTTACGAATGGCTCGAGCGCGTCGGCCCGCGCCTCGTTGCGGGCGACGCCGATGCGCGGCACGCGGCGGTGCTGAAAAGCTGCGCCGCCAAAGCCGCGGTGGTCGCGGTCGACGAGCGCGAGACCGGCGAGCGCCAGCTTCTGAATTTCGGGCACACTTTCGGCCACGCGCTCGAGGCCGAGACCGGATTCGGCGACGCGCTGCTGCATGGCGAGGCGGTCGCGCTCGGCATGCGCCTCGCTTTCGACTTGTCGGCGAAGCTCGGGCTCTGCCCGCCGGAATCGGTCGCGCGCGTGCGCCGCCACTACGCCGCGGTCGGACTGCCGGTCGCCCTGAGCCAAATCGCCGACGGCCGCCGTTTTGCGCCGGCCGAATTGCTGCGTCACATGGGCAAGGACAAGAAAGTGCGCGACGGACGCATCACCTTGATCCTCGCGCACGACATCGGCGACGCCTTCATCTCGCGCGAGGTCGAGCGCGCGACGCTGGAAGCCTTTCTCGCCGCCGAGACCGCGGTCGCGCCCGCTACCGCCTAACCCTTCCCGCATCCGAAAGAGCCGCGACATGCCTTTGCCCGAAGCCGCACCGCGCGAGCTGATCCATACGAGACGCATCGAAGGCCACGGCTATCGGCGCCAGGACGGGCTCTGGGACATCGAAGGCCGGCTTACCGACGGCAAGACCTACGCCTTCAAGAACGAGTATCGCGGCGAGGTGAAGGCCGGCGAATTCATTCACCAGATGTGGCTGCGCCTCACCGTCGACGACACGCTGACCATCCAGGCGGTCGAGGCTGCGACCGACAACAGCCCGTTCGCGATCTGCCCGGCGATCCTGCCGAGCTTCCAGCGCCTCAAAGGGCTGCGGATCGCCAAGGGCTTCAATGCCAAGGTGTTCGAGCTGTTCGGCGGCGTCGAGGGCTGCACCCATCATGTGGAGCTGATCGGGCGGCTGGCGACGGTCGCATTCCAGACCGTCTTTCCCTATCGCAACCGCAAGGCGGCCGCCGAGGGACGCACGCCCGATTCAAGCCGCAGGCCGCGCCTTCTCAATACCTGCCACGCCTTTGCCGAGAATGGCGAGATCGCGAAGAAACTGTGGCCCGCGACCGAGGAGAGCAAGCCGGGCTGAAGCCGAGGCTCAACCTGCCGGCGGGATTTCCCGCGGCACCACCGGCAGCGTGAGCTTCAACTCGCGGCGCAGCACCGTCATCGGCACCGAGACGCCGAGCCGGTCTTCGACCAGCAGGCGATGCAGCTCGTCGATATTGCCGACCGCATGGCCGTCGAGCTCGACGATGATGTCGCCGGAGAGCAGCCCCGCCGCCGCGGCCGCGCCGTCCTGGGCGATGCTTTGCGCCAGCACGCCGCTTTCGCGCGCCAGCTCGTGGAAGCGCACCACCTTGCGCGGCACCGGCACGTTCTGGCCGGCGACGCCGATATAGCAGCGCCGCACGCGGCCTTCGCGGATCAGGCGCGCGGCCACGAATTCGACCGTGTCGGCCGAGATCGAGAAGCAAATGCCCTGCGCCATCGCGATGATCGCGGTGTTGATGCCGATGATCTCGCCCGCTGAATTGACCAGCGGCCCGCCCGAATTGCCGGGATTGAGCGCAGCATCGGTCTGGATGACGCTGTCGATGAGCCGGCCCGAGCGCGCGCGCAGGCTGCGGCCGAGCGCGCTGACCACGCCGGCCGTCACGGTGCATTGAAAGCCGAATGGATTGCCGATCGCGATCACGAGCTGGCCGACGCGCAGACCGTCCGAACGACCGAGCCGCGCCCAGATCGGGGTTTCGCCCTCGAGCCGCAGCACCGCGAGATCGGTGTCGGGATCGTCGCCGATCACGCTCGCCGCCAGCGAGCGGCCGTCGGGAAAGGTTGCGGCGATGCGCTTGGCGCCGGCGATGACGTGGCTGTTGGTCAGCACATAACCGTCGGGCGTGAACACCACGCCGGAGCCGCTGCCGCCGCGGCCTTGCTGCGCGTCGACCTGAAGGTGCAGCACCGCCGCGCCGACTTGGTCGACCGCGCCGATGACGGCGCGCGAATAGGCGTCGAAGGCGGCGAGATCGTTGCGCGCGGCATTATCAGAGGAGGAAGCGCTGGCGGCGGAAGCAGGATCGGGCTTGAGCCGGTCGAGAGACTGAAGGTGGGTCATGGGAAATATCAAGTAATCATCGCGCAAGGAATTACCAGATCCTCACAGCATCACCAGCCCAAGCCGCGCCGCGCGCGCCAGTGCCTCGGTGCGGGTATCGGCATCGAGCTTCGCCAGGATCGAGGCGACATGGAACTTCGCGGTATGGAAAGAGATGTCAAGCCGCCGCGCGATCACTTTGTTGGACGCGCCGTCGGCCATCGCCGCCAGCACCTCGCGCTCGCGCGGGGTCAACGCCGGCGCCTCGTCTTCCGGCGGCGCGGCCTCGGCGCCGGCAAGCGTGCGTAGCCGATCGAGCGCGAGATCGGGCAACAGCCGCAACCCCGACGCTGTCAGTGCGATCGCCGCGTCGATCTGGGCCGCAGTGCTATCGCGCGGCAAGACCGCCTGCGCGCCGGCGAGAACGAGATCGGACGCCTCGCTGTCCTCGGCGAGCAGAATGAAGCGGGTGGCGCGATGCCGTGCGACCAGCCCGCTCAGCTCATCCGCGCCGAGCTCCTCGGCGAGGACGACATCGACGGCGCGGCGGCCGAGCAGGCGCTGCAGAGCGGCAACGTCGCCGGCACCATCGATCAGCTCGCCCTGCGCGCGCGCAACCGCTTCAAGCACGCCGCGCCGGGCGCGGGGCACGGCAAAGATCGCGATGCTGGTCATTGCCGCTAGATGTGGCGATCGAGCGCGCGCGCTCCAATGCCGCGCCACGCCTATCGCGCCGGCCGTTCGGCGATGGCGAGGCGCAGGCTCGCGGGCGCACCGCCGCGCAACAAGCCAAGCTCGACCTGGCTGCCGACCGATTCGGGCGTCAGGAGATGCATCACCTCGCGCACGCGCGTCACCGACTTGCCGTTCCACGATTGGATAATGTCGCCGACCAGCAGTTTGGCCTGCGCCGCCGGCCCTTCGGGGTCGAGGCTCATCACCAGGACGCCTGCCGGTTGTCCGACCGGCCGCAGCCCGGCGCCGAGATAACCGCGCGCGATCCGGCCCTTGGCGAGGAGCTGATCGACCACGCGATCGATGGTCGAGCGCGGAATGGCAAGCGCGCGCCGACGCGGGCCGGTCACCGCCATGCCGAGGGTTTGGCCCTGGGTGTCGACCAGCGCGCCGCCCTCGGCGCTGGGCGCCAAGCGCAAATCGAGGCGGATCAGGTGATCGATCGCGCCGCCGCGCGCGCTGTGCCAGGCGCCGCCGGCCATTGCGACGATGCCCGAGGCCGCCAGCGCGCCGCGCTCGTGCCGGCCGATCGCGAGCACGAGATTGCCCGTACGCAGGGTCGCGGCATCGCCCAGGGTGGCGACCGGCAACCCCTCGCCCGCGATTTTCAGCACGGCGATATCGGTGCTGGGATCGCGCCCGGCGAGGGTCGCCGCCAGCTTGCGACCGTCGGCAGTGACGATCTCGATCCCGTCGTCGCGCTCGAGCGCCTCTTCGGCGGTGACGACGATGCCCGGCCGCCAGTGAATGCCGCTGGTCGGCCAGCGGCCGCCGCCGCGCACAGTAAGGATGCTGGCGCTCGCGCGCTCGGTCAGGTCGGCAAGGCGGTTGGACAGAAGGGTCAAAGGATCGGGGGTCTCGGTCATCGCGCTCTCCGGTTGCTGCATGCCAAGGGATATGGCGCGCGGCCGGCGGGCGCGCCATCCGCCGGATGGCCAGGCACGGAGCCGGGGACGGTTCGCCGGACACCGATGCTAAAGCCCGGATTCAGGCCGCAAAACCGGCGTCGTTAAAGCTTCGTTAGCGTTCTTGGGTAAAGCTCTGCGGATGCTCGGCGGCAGGATCCCGTCAGGTGACTCGGCCGGCGCCGCCCCTGCTTGGGTCGGCGTGCCGCGCATCCTCACCTTCACTACGCTTTATCCCAGCAGCGTCGCGCCCTCGCATGGCGTCTTCGTCGAGAACCGACTGCGCCATCTGACCGCCAGCGGCCGCGTCAGCGCGCGGGTGGTCGCGCCGGTGCCGTGGTTTCCGAGCGCGGCGCCGATCTTCGGCCGCTATGCCCGCTATGCCGAGGTGCCGCGCCGCGAAGAGCGCTTCGGCCTCGCGATCGAGCATCCGCGCTATCCGGTCCTGCCGAAGCTGGGCATGAGTCTGGCGCCGCTGCTGCTGTTTCTCGCGACCCTGCCGGCGCTGCGCCGCCTGCGCGACGCACAGGATTTCGACCTGATCGATGCCCATTATTTCTATCCCGACGGGATTGCCGCGGCGCTGCTCGGCCGCGCGCTCGGCAAGCCGGTGGCGATCACGGCGCGCGGCACCGACATCAACCTGATCCCGCAGCACGGCTTGCCGCGCCGCATGATCCGCTGGGCCGGCACGCAAGCTGCCGGGATGATTGCGGTCAGCGAAGCGCTGCGCCGCGCGATGATCGGCCTCGGGCTACCGGCGCAGCACATCCGCACTCTGCGCAACGGCGTCGATCTGACGATGTTCCAGCCGACCGCGCGCGACGCGACGCGCCAGCGCCTGGGCCTTGCCGGCCCGGTCTTGCTGTCGGTCGGGCATCTGATCGAGCGCAAGGGACATCATCGGGTCATCGGCGCGCTGGCAAAGCTGCCGCACCACACGCTGCTGATCGCCGGCGAGGGGCCCGAGCGCGGCTCGCTCGAAGCGCAAGCGACGCGGGACGGCGTCGGCGCGCGCGTGCGCTTCCTCGGTCCGGTGCCGCATGGCGAGCTGGCGCCGATCTATTCGGCCGCCGATGCGCTGGTGCTCGCCTCGAGCCGCGAAGGCTGGCCCAATGTTCTGCTCGAAGCGATGGCCTGCGGCACGCCGGTCGTCGCCTCGAATGTCTGGGGCGCGCCCGAGCTGGTCTGCGATCCTGTCGCCGGCATGTTGATGCCGGCGCTGAGCATCGACGGGGTTATCGCCA
>Ga0307374_10008467_pt1 | contig 15361 bp, 16 predicted proteins | sample OX3MG_FD_202532 | JGI IMG/M metagenome (GOLD analysis project Ga0307374, IMG submission 202532) | Soil microbial communities from Risofladan, Vaasa, Finland - OX-3 | ecosystem: Environmental > Terrestrial > Soil > Coastal area > Acid sulfate soil | place: Finland: Risofladan, Vaasa | collected... | reverse complement strand
ATCAGCACCGCGTCCTTGGGCAGGCCGAGCGGCTCGCCGCGCAGCCATACCGCGCCGTCGTACTCGGCGATTAGTCCGCGCTCGCGCAGGCCCGCGATCACCGCCTCGACCGCGCCGCCGCGAATCAGCTCGAGTTCGTTGCTATAGACGTCGAAGCTCACGCCGAGGCGCTCGCAACTGTGGCGGATGTCGGCGAAGATCGCGTCGACCGCGGCGGCGCGAAAGACCTCGAGGTCGGTGGTATCGGCCAGCGTGTCGCGATGGGCTTCGATCAGCGTGCGTGCAATCTCGCGAATATACTCGCCGTGGTAGCCGTCCTCGGGGAAGACCGCCGGGCGGCCGAGCGCTTCGAGATAGCGCACGCGCACCGATTCGCCGAGCAGCTTCATCTGCCGGCCGCCGTCGTTGAAGTAGTACTCGCGCGTCACCTGATAGCCGGTGGCGGCGAACAGCCGCGCGATGGTGTCGCCGAGCACCGCGTTGCGGCCGTGGCCGACGGTCAGCGGTCCGGTCGGATTCGCCGACAGGAACTCGACCTGGACCTTGCGGCCCGCGCCGAGCGACGGACGCCAGAAGGCCGCCCCCTCGCACACCGCGCGCCGGATTTCGCGCTGCCAGAACTCCGGCGCCATCCGGAAGTTGATGAAGCCGGGACCGGCGGCTTTCGCTTCGAGCACCTCGTGGTCGAGCGCGATGTGCTCGAGGATGATTTCCGCGATCGCGCGCGGCGGCTGCCCCTCGGCCCGCGCCATCGTCAGCGCGACGTTGGTGGCGATATCGCCGTGGGCGGGATCGCGCGGCGCTTCGAGCCCGATCGTCGCCGGCACCGACTTGAGCCGGCCCTGCGCACGGGCCTTTTCCAGCGCCGCTTTAAGAATCGCTAAGATGATTTCTTTCATCGGGTGGGCAAGTCGTACCGGGCAATCGTGCCAGATAGCGCCGCTCGTGTTAAGGCGGCCGGCTTGACGATACGGCGCGCGCGATGCGAACTTCGCGGCAGACCGGCGGCGCCGGCGGAGGACATATGAATCTGGGACTCGACGGCAAAATCGTAATCATCACCGGCGGCAGCAAGGGTATCGGACGCGCCACGGCGCTGCGGATGCTCGAGGAAGGGGCGCAGGTGCTGGCCTGCGCGCGCGGCCGCGAGGCGCTGGAGGAGACCGCTGCGCTGGCGCGCCGGACCGAGAGCGGGCGGCTGGTCACGATGGCCGCCGACCTGACCAATCCGCAGCATATCGCGATGACCGTCGAGCGCACGATCGCCGAGTTCGGCCGCGTCGATATCCTGGTCAACAATGCCGGCAGCGCGCGGCTCGGACGATTGTCGGAACTGCCCGACGAAGCCTGGATCGAGGATTACAACCTCAAGTTCTTCGGCTACGTGCGGATGGCGCGGGCGGTGATGCCGTATCTGCAGAAACAGCGCTCGGGCGTGATCGTCAACGTCATCGGGATCGGCGGGCTGATGCCGTCGGCGGGTTATCTGAGCGGCGGCTCCGCCAACGCCGCGCTCAATCATTTCACCAAGGCGCTGGCCGATGAGGGCGCGCCGTTCGGCGTGCGCTCGGTCGGCGTCAATCCGGGACCGATCGAGACCGAGCGCTACCGGGGCTTCGTGCGTCCCAAAAACGCGCGCTCCGAGGCCGAGGCCGAGCAGATGATCGCCGAATCGCTGAAGGCCAGCACGCCGCTGGGGCGCGCCGGCCGGCCCGAGGAGGTCGCCGATCTGATCGCCTTTCTCGCCTCCGGCCGCGCCGGGTTTATCACCGGCACCAGCGTCGCCATCGATGGCGGAAAAAATCGCAACAACCTGGCCAATTAATAGCGTCCTGGCGCGTCGATTTAGGTTATCGTGGGCAAGGCTCGTTTCCGATTTGCCTCGCGCTCAAAGACCGGTTTATAAGGCTACGTGAGAGACGGTCGGGCGTCGCCCATCTCCCCCAAGGGGCTGCGCCGGAGGGTACCATGTACCAGTTTCTTGATAGCGTCCAATATTCGTTTTCCGGTTGGCTAAGCTACTGGAACCAGTTTCCATCAAGTCAGCGTGCCGGCGTTTCATTTGTGGGCGGAATCATCCTGATCTATCTGTGCATCAAGGATCGCGATTTCGAGTACGCTTCGATTGCGATGGGGCTCGGCGCGTTGCTGATGTTCGCCTATGCTCTCGACGTCACCATAAACATGTATTAGTTTTCGCGGCCGCGCCGAAAACGTCGCCCGGCGAATCGAGCTGGCAGGCGCTGCGACGCGCGCCAGGAATTGATCGCTGCCGCCTCTGGACGGCGAGCCGCCGCTTGCCGCACAATCGGGGCGATGAAGACATCAAGGCAAACCGACAAATCTTCGCTCGCCGTGCGCGAGTACGCGCCTTACGTCGAGGCCGACTGGGGCTTCAAGAATCACTGGTACCCGGCCTTCTTCAGTAACGAGGTGGCCGAGAATGCCGTTCAGGCGACCACCATCGCCGGCCACGACATCGTGATACGGCGGGTGGGCGGCAAGCTCTATGCGCTGCACGACAAGTGCCTGCATCGCGGCGCGCGCTTCTCACAGGAGCCGTTGTGTTTCAACGACGAGACCATCTCGTGCTGGTACCACGGCTTCACTTACGGGCTGGCCGACGGGGTGCTGAAGACCATTCTCGCTTCGCCCGACGATCCGCTGATCGGCAAGCTGCGCATCCGCACCTATCCGGTCGAGGAGCGCGGCGGAATGATCTTCGTCTTCGTCGGCGACGAGGATTACCAGCCGCGGCCGGCCGTTGAAACCGACCTGCCGGCGCGGATGGACGATAATCCGGTCTTCCCCTACCTGCTCGACGAGGACGTGTTCTCACGCGGCATCCGCCGCCAGGTCAAATCGAACTGGCGACTGGGGATGGAGAACGGCAACGATCCGACCCATATCCTGATCCATCGCAAGAACTTTTACGTCGTGATGTCGGGCAACAAGATGCCGTTCGGATTCCTGCCGGCGGCGCCCGAGTGCGGCCAGTTCATCGATATCCCCGACGGCCCCAAGGGTGTGTGGGGTATCAATGAGGCGATCTACCAGCCGACCATCGAGAACCGCTACCTGGGCATGAAGGTGCCGCCGCTGGTCGAGGGGCCGCGCCCTGACCGGGTGCGGATTTCGAGCTGGATGCCGTGCGCGCTGCTGGTCGAGGATTATCCGGGACCGCAGTGGGCGACGATCGAATGGTACGTGCCGATCGACGACCGCCAGCATTATTACTGGCAGATCGCGCTCAAGTTGTGCCGCGATGAAACCGAACGCCAGGCCGCGCAGGAGTTCTACGAAACGGTGGCCGAGCCGATCGGCTTTCGCGAGTTCAATGAGATCGACATCGTGGCGCGCGAGCGCCTCCAGGAGCATTACCAGCATCGCGAGCGCTTCGGGCAGGAGGGCTTCTTCGCCGGCGACGTGGCGATCGTCTCATGGCGCAAGCTCGCGGCGCGCTTCAACCGCGGCATACAGGAACCGCCCAACCCGTAGCCCGGTTCGCAGCGTCCGACCGATCGATACCGAAATCAGGATGGTGAGGCGCGCGGCATGAAGAGAGCATCGGTGGACCGCACGGCAACGCTCGCCGCGCGCGAGTACGCGCCCTATATCGAAGCCACCTGGGGCCTCAAGAATCACTGGTACCCGGCCTTCTTCAGTAGCGAAATTCCGGCCGATGGAATCAAGGCCGTAACTATCGCCGGCCACGATATCGCGGTGCGGCGGGTGCACGGCAAGCTTTATGCGCTGCGCGACAAGTGCGCCCATCGGGGCGCGCGCTTCTCGCAGGAGCCGCTGTGTTTCAACGACGAGACCATCTCATGCTGGTATCACGGCTATACCTACGGCCTGGCCGACGGCGTGCTGAAGACGATTCTCGCTTCGCCCGACGATCCTCTGATCGGCAAGCTGCGTATCCGCACCTATCCGATCGAAGAGCGCGGCGGAATGATCTTCATCTTCGTCGGCGATGAGGACTACCAGCCGCGGCCGTCGCTCGAATCCGATCTGCCGCCCCGTATGACCGATAATCCGAGCTTCCCCTATCTGCTCGATGAGGACGTGTTCTCGCGCGGGATTCATCGCCCGGTCAATTCGAACTGGCGGCTGGGAATGGAGAACGGCAACGACCCGACGCACATCCTGATCCATCGCAAGAGCTTTTACGTGGTGATGTCGGGCACCAAGCTGCCATTGGGATTCATCCCGAGCGCGCCGGAAGCCGGCCAGTTCCTCGAGCTGCCGGACGGCCAGAAGGGAGTATGGGGCGTCAACGGCGAAGTCTACAAACCGGTGATGCAGAACCAGTACCTGGGCATCAGCACGCCCAAGCCGGTGGCGGGACCGCGGATCGATGAGTACCGGATTTCGAGCTGGCTGCCGTGCGACCTGCTGGTCGAGGGATTTCCGGCTCCCGGATGGGTGACGATCGAATGGTACGTGCCGATCGATGACGTGCGCCACGAATTCTGGCAGATCGCGCTCCGGCTGTGCCGCGACGAGCACGAGCGCGCGGCCGCCACCGAGTTCTATGAAACCGTGGCGCTGCCGATCGGCTTCACCGAGTTCAGCCACATCGACGTGGTCGCGCGCGAGCGGCTGCAGGAGCATTACCGCTACCCGGAGCGCTTCGGGCAGGAGAACTTCTTCGCCGGCGACTTGGCGATCGTCGCCTGGCGCAAGCTCGCCGCGCGCTTCAACCGCGGCATCCAGGAGCCGCCCAACTCGTAGCAACGCACAGCCGTCGCGCAGCGCAGGAGCATCACGATGGGCCAGATAGTTTTTGCCGCCGCCGCCAGCCATACCGCGCAGATGATTCGCGCCGCCGCGGTGCTCGACGAAACTCAGCGCGGCGCGATCTACGGCGCCTGGGAAACGCTGCGCATCAACCTCGAAGCGTCGCACCCCGACGCGCTAATCGTCGCGGCCTCCGAACATTTCAAGACTTTCCATCTCGATAACATGCCGAGTTTCTGTATCGGGCTCGGCGACCGCACCCGCGCATGGGGCGAAGGCGGCGTGCCGAAGTACGAAATCCCGCTCCATCGCGCGCTCGGCGACGCCCTGCTCGAAGGGCTGCTCGAGGCCGGTCACGACGTCGCCTACTCGCGCGATATGCCGCTCGACCACGGCTTCGCCTGTCCGCTGCATTTTCTGACGCCGACGATGAAGCTGCCGGTGGTGCCGATTTTCGTCAATTGCTATGCGCCGCCGTTGCCGGCGATGCGCCGCTGTCTCGCGATGGGGCAGGCGCTCGCATCGGTAATCGCACGCTCGGACGCTGCCACGCGGGTCGCGGTAATCGGCACCGGGGGACTTTCGCACTGGATCCCCGCGCCCCGCTTCGGCGCCGGCGCCGATGAAGAAGACGCACAGATGATCGCCGCGATGACCCATCCGGGCCACGACGACATCTACACCGATCTCGTGCTGCGGCGGGTGAAACAGATGTCGCAGCAGGGCAGCGCGCGCGTCAACGAGGAGTTCGATCGCGAGGTGATGGACGCATTGGCGTCCGGCAAAGCGGCGGCGCTCGCCGAGCGCGGCACACCATGGGTCGAGGAGCACGGCGGCAACGGCGGCCAGGAGATTCGCAACTGGCTTTTCATCGCCGGCGCGGCCGGCCAGCGTCCGGCGTCGGTGGTCGCCTATCAGCCGGTGCGGCGCTGGCTGACCGGCATCGGCTTCATGCAGTGGCGGATGTGAACGACGATCAGGATTTGGGCCGCCGCCGCGCTTGCCATTGCGGCGCGCTGTTGAGCGTCGGGTAGCCCGAGCCGAGCTGGATCAGAATTCCGTGGGCGCTGCGTGGCGAGATGAAAGCCTCATAGGAGGCGGGCGAGAACTCGCGCTCGTCGACGACCCGGACGCCGGCGGCTTTGAGCTCGGGCAGTTGTGCGCGGATATCGGGCACGTCGAAAGTCAGATGATGCAGCCCCTCGCCGCGCTTGGCGAGAAATTTGTGCAGAAACGAGTTGTCGCCCAGCGGCTCGAGCAGCTCGAGCGAGAGGCCGTTCAAATCGAGCGCCAACAGCCGCCATCCCGCGGCTTCATCCTCGACCTCAAAATCCGCGCTCGCGCCGAGCACTTCTTCAAAGAACTTGCGGGCCTCGGCGATACTGCGCACCGCGATGCCGATATGGTCGAGCTTGCCGAGCGGTTTTTTGCGTCCCATGACGCTTCCCTAGCATGGGCGACGAACGAAAGCCGAGGCCGTCGAGGATGGCGAGATAGAGGATGGCGAGATAACGGTTACGGGCCGGCCCGGGTTCAGAACAATGTATAGATGAAGGGGCTGACTGCGGAATATTGGGCCAAGGCGACCAGCAGGCCGATCAGCAGCAGCGAGGCAATCAGCGGCACCAGCCAGAACTTCTTGCGCTCCCGGGCGAAGGCCCACAGATCTTTCAACAGGTCGAACATCGATCACCCCGCAAGCCCAATCGCGGTGAATTGCGATTCTGTCCCAAAACCACAGCCGAAAGCAATCGCGATAGTTCACCGTTTCTTATTGACGATGTAGCGTGAGATTAGCTAAAGCTGTGCTCATCCGGTAGGCGGGCGAGGCTTCGGGGGTATCGAAGGACTTGCCATGGCACTTGCCGGGGAGGACGTGAGACAGCGCCATGGAAGTTACGGCTCATGACATCCTTTTGATCGGCGGTGGCGGTGCAGGCTTGCGCGCCGCGATCGCAATCGCCGAGGCCAACCCCAAGCTGGACCTGGCCGTGGTCTCCAAGGTCTATCCGATGCGCAGCCATACGGTGTCGGCCGAAGGCGGCGCGGCGGCGGTGATCGCGAGCAACGACTCGCTCGATGAGCACGCCTACGACACCATCTCGGGCAGCGACTGGCTGGCCGATCAGGATGCGGTCGAAATCTTCGTCAACAACGTCACCAACGAGATGTTGCGGCTCGAGCATTGGGGATGCCCGTGGAGCCGCGAGCCCGACGGACGCATAGCAGTGCGCCCGTTCGGCGGCATGAAGAAGGAACGCACCTGGTTCGCCGCCGACAAGACCGGCTTCCACATGCTGCACGCGCTGTTCCAGACCTCGCTCAAGTATGGCGAGATCAAGCGCTACGACGAGACTTTCGCCACCCGGCTGCTGGTGGACGACGGCGCGGTGCAGGGCGTAGTCGCGATCGAACTGGCCTCCGGCAAGATTCGCGCGATCACCGCCAAGGCCGTCATCTTGTGCACCGGCGGCTGCGGACGCGTCTTCCGGTTCACCACCAACGCCAACATCTGCACCGGCGACGGGATGGCGCTGGCCTACGGGGCCGGCGCGCCGCTCAAGGACATGGAGATGATGCAGTATCATCCCACCGGCCTGCCCCAGACCGGCATCCTGATAACCGAGGCGACGCGCGGCGAGGGCGGCTGGCTGGTCAACAAGGACGGCTATCGCTACCTGCAGGACTACGATCTCGGCAAGCCTTCTCCCGCGCCGGTGTTCCGCAGCATGGAGCTCGGTCCGCGCGACCGGCTGTCGCAGGCCTTCATCAAGGAGATGGAGAAGGGGCGCACGCTCAAAGGTCCCTACGGCGACTACGTGCATCTCGACCTGCGCCATCTCGGCGAGAAGAAGATCGACGAGAAGCTGCCGCTGGTGCGCGAGCTGTGCCGCAACTATTCCAACATCGATCCGGTCCACCAGATGATCCCGGTCCGCCCGGTGGTGCACTACATGATGGGCGGCATCGCGACCGACGTGAACGGCGCGACCCCAATTAAGGGACTCTACGCGGCGGGCGAAGCCGCCTGCGTGAGCATGAACGGCGCCAACCGGCTCGGCTCCAATTCGCTCGGCGAGCTGCTGGTGTTCGGCGCGCGGGCCGGAGCGGCGGCGGCCGAGTACGCGGCGGCGGCGCAAGCGCCCTCGTCGCGGTTGCTGGCCCAGGCCGCGGACGAGGAGCAGCGCATCAATCGCGACTACCTCAATCGCAGCAACGGGCGCGAGCGCATCGCCGGGCTGCGCGAAGAGATGCAGCAGGCGATGGAGGACGCGGCCGGTATCTATCGGACCCGCAACACGCTCGACGAAGGGGCCGCCAAGCTGGCGCAACTCAAGCAGCGCTACGGCGCGATCGCGCTCGACGATCGCAGCCTGACCTTCAATACGCAGTTAACGGCCGCGCTCGAGCTGTCCGGGATGCTGGAGGTGGCGGAAGCGATGATTCACGCCGCGTCGCGGCGCGAGGAGTCGCGCGGCGCCCATCAGCGCACCGATTTTCCCAAGCGCGACGATCAGAAATTCCTCGCCCACTCGATGGTCTATCGCACTGCCGAGGGAGCGCCGCGCGTGGAATTTGCCCCGGTCACAATCACCCGCTGGCCGCCGGGCGAAAGGGTATACGGAAGGTAGATCGCATGGCCGACAAGATCACGCTGGAGGTCGCGCGCTTCTCGCCCGAGCGCGACGACGAGCCGCGCTTCGACAGCTACGAGGTGCCGCTGCACGAAAACTGGATGGTGCTCGACGCCCTCAACTACATCAAGGACCAGCTCGATGGCACGGTGACCTTTCGCTGGTCGTGCCGGATGGGGATTTGCGGCAGCTGCGGGATGGTGGTCAACGGCCATGAGCGGCTGACCTGCGAAACCCTGCTGGCGGATTACCTCCCCGGACCGATTCGGGTCGAACCGCTGCGCCATTTTCCGGTGGTGCGCGACCTGGTGGTCGATATCTCGGATTTCATGGAGAAGCTGGAGCGCGTCAAGCCGTGGATTATCCGCGAGGCCGGCGCGCCCGAGCCGGAGCGCGAGTTCCTGCAGACGCCCGAACAGCTCGCGACCTACAAGCAGTACAGTCTGTGCATCAACTGCATGCTGTGCTATTCGGCCTGCCCGGTTTACGGCCTCGATCCGCACTTCATCGGGCCGGCCGCCTCGGCCCTCTCGCTGCGCTACAACCTGGATTCGCGCGATCAGGGCAGCGAGCAGCGCCTGGACGTGATGGCGCAGCACGACGGGGTGTGGGATTGCACGGTGATCGGCGAATGCTCGGTGGTCTGCCCCAAGGAAGTCGACCCGTCGCTGGCGATCCAGGAGTACAAGATCTCCGCCACCAAGGCGTGGTTCAAAAACCTGCTGATGCCATGGGGGGGAAAGTAAGCCATGCCGAGCGCCGTTCCTCAACTGAAATACTACCAGCGCCGGATGCCGATTAACTGGTGGCTGGGACGCTGGAACTACACCTGGTTTATCCTGCGCGAACTGTCGAGCGCCTTCGTCGCCTACTGGGTGGTCGTCACGCTGATGGAGATCGCGGCGATCGCCGGCGGTGCCGAGAGCTACGCCCGCTGCCAGGCCTGGATGGCGATGCCGGGCGTGATGGTGCTGAATCTCATCGCGCTGATTTTCGTATTGTTTCACACGCTTAGCTGGTTCCGGCTGGTGCCGCAGGCGATGCTCCCGCGGCTCGGTGGCAAACGCACCTCGACGGTGATGACGTCGGCGCCGATGTACGTGATTTGGGCGCTGGCATCGGTGGTGGTCGCCTGCTTCATCCTGGGGGTCTTCTAATGGCCAGGCGCTCGGCTGAATCGTTGCCGTGGTCGCTGTTCGGGGCGGGCGGGTTTGTGGTCGCCTTCCTGTTCCCGGTGCATATCTTCCTGTTCGGTCTCGCGATCCCGCTCGGATTGGTCTCGGCGCCGAGTCACGCCGCGATCTTCGCCCTGCTGCACAATCCCCTGACTCGCATCTACCTGTTCGGATTTTGCGCACTCGGCTTGCTGCACGCGGCCCATCGGCTGCGCTTCACGGTCTCCGATATGCTCCGCCTCAAGCATCTCGATACGCTTCTCGGAGTGCTTGCCTATGGGGCAGCGCTGGTCGGTATCGCCGTCACGATCGTGTTGCTGATAGCGATCCCCTGAGCAGGCCTCAGCACCGCACGCCGGACATCCTGGCGATGGCCGGCTAAGCTTTCGTGCTAAGCGGTCTGTCGGGTAAATCGACCGCGAACCAATACACCGCAACGAAGGCGATCAGCAGGCTGACCGACTCGGCCTCGCGGAATTTTTCGATCAATTGCGGATGTTGGGAAAGCAGACGCAACACGTCACTGGTGAGGCCGATCGCAAGATAGCACCCCACCGCCATCCAGAGGGTGCGCGAGCGGACCGCGCCGCGATTTGCAGCGCAGGCCATTTGCACGAACGGAATCAGCATCAGCAGCAGGTAATGGAACCATGCGGTCGGCGAGAGCATCACAGATGCCACGATCCAGAGCGAAAAAACCCGCCACTCCCGGTCGTCCCGGCCGGCCGATAACGTCGCCCTCACCACCAGATACATCACGACCAGATCCACGCTGATCACACTTGCGCGTCTGACAAATTCGACCAGTGGACCTGGAGCGCTGCCGAACAGCGACCAGACGATCCGCGACACGAATGCCATCAGCGAGATGTTGGAGGTCGTCGACAGCCATCGCTCACTGCTCAGCGATCCGACCGCGGTAAAGAAGCTCAAGCTGGTGCCCACCCCCATGATCGCCATCGTAACGATCGCCCCGGCGAGCGTCGCGGCAATGGTATAGCCGAGCACGCGCCAGCGCCGCGTCAGCACCAGGTAGCCGCCCAGCAGCAGGGGAAAAACGCGCAGCAGTACGGCCACGGCCAGCATCAGTCCTGCCAGTCCGTCGCGCTTGCGCTCCATGAAACGCATCATCGCCACCAGCGGTAACAGCACCAGCATCTTGCTCTGCGCGATCACGAAATTATTTCCGACCGGCGGAAATAAGATGGCAAAGCCGGCCAGCGCCAGTGCCATCGGCCCGCCAAGGCCTGAGTAGCCCGGCCAGAGCAGAAGGAATAGTGACGCTGCGAACGCCGCCGCGCTGACCGCCTGCCACGCCCAATACGCCTGATGCGGCGATAGCAGTGTCAGCGGTTCGAAAGCGAGCAGGAATGAGGGAGGATCGTTGGTCTGTACGGTATAGCCCTTTTCCAGCCCAAGGCGTTTTGCCAGCGGCGCCATCTCCGTCCGATATGGATTTTCGCCATGCCGCAGCGTCAGGCCGGCACAGTAGTACATGCTGAAGTCAACTGGATTGAAGCTGGCGCTGAGCGTCCTGCCCAGGACGCCGACACGGAGGACAGCAAGCACGAAGATCAGAATCGCGATCGGCCACCGATGCAGGGCCGCGCCAAACCCGTGTCCGGATACGATCGGTCTCCGGTCAGTTTTTCTTGCGCCCCCGATGTGCCCCCCGGTTCCGCTCACGCCTCCGCCCCCCACCATTAGAGGCTACCTGCCGGTGATTCGATCGGTTATCGATCGCTCACGCTTTTGTCGGGAATTTCATCTTTAACCGCGTTAACCGCGTTTCCCGTCTGATTTACCTCTTACCATAGACAAAATGGGCCGGGCCCGCCAAGTTTTTAGCCGGCACGGTGTGTCCAGCGGCGCCTGGTAATGTCCGAGCAGCGGCGGGCCGCATATATCGACCGAAAGCGCCAAGACCGATACTCGCTGTTCGCTTTTGCCGCAGCGATGCCTAAGGTGGGGCAAAATAGGCCCGGCGGACGATGGACAACCTGCCCCCTCACCCGAGGCCGATCGCCGATGGGATAGCTCGTGCAATCTCGTGCAATGGTGTCCCAGCACAGGGACAGTTGAGACAGGGACTCCATACCTGTCGGCAGATTTCATCGCAATTTTGGCCCAATTTTGAGTGGCATAGCTCATGCTCTCTCTCGTTAGTAGCAAACAAGGCTGACCGATTGCTGCAAATCATCCTGGGATACGTATCTCCGGATCCTGCTGCAGCCGGGAAAGACCAAATTCAAGGAGGATATGGAATGAGTCAGTTAGTAACGAAATTGTACGTGCAGGCGCGCGAGAATCTGCGTGGTCAAACTATGACCGAGTACGCGTTGATTCTTGCAGCGGTCGCGGTTGCGGCGTTCGTGGCGTATCAGACCCTTGGTACGAACATCACCAACCTCGCCAACAACGTAGCTACCGACCTTTAATCACGATGCCGGCGGCGGGACCTCGACGGTTCCGCCGCCATGCACTCCATAGCGGGCCATTCCGGGGCTCGGGCAACAATGGAATACGCCGGAATTCCGCAATGGAGGGGGGTCGTTCGAGCAGCGAAGACAGGCCATGGCCGGGAGCGAACCTAGGAAGGTCAAGCCGTCGATTTTTTTGGCGCGCCGATTTTGAGAGTTGCTCTGAAAGGGGTAGTCTCAGCACAATTGTGAGATTCCGCCTTTTAGGCTGGCGTGGACCAAAAGCCGATGGTTTCGCATGGTCCCGGCAATAGGCATTTCGATCGCTCGGACGAGAACGGGTCTGGGAGAGCAGAAATGTTAAACTTGCTGATCAGCAAATACGTATGGTGGCGTGAGCTGCAACGCGGCCAGACCATGACGGAGTATGTGCTGGTAGTGGTGACGATCGCCATCGCAGCGTTGGTCGCCTATCAGAAATTCGGCACCGCCGTCTCACTGGACGTGAACACCCTCGCATCGGATCTTTAGCGCTGCGGGGAATGATACCTACGGAGTGAAGAACAAAATGATTCGTAGCTCCACCACCAAGCGCGGGCTGCTCCATCGCGGACAAGCGATGGTCGAGTTCGCGATGATCGCGGTCGTCGCGATTCTCGTCCTGTTCCTGGGAATTCAATTCGCGTTGCTGGGACAAGCTGCGCTGGCCGTCAGTCAGCTCGCCTACCAGGGCGCGCGTTACGCCTCGATCAACCCCACCCTCAGCGACGCAGCGGTCGTGACCTGGATGCGAGGGATGGCGTCGCCCACCATCGCGAATAACAATTCGAGCGTGCTCAATATCACTATCACCTCGAACGCATCGCCCCGGACGTTTCAGCAGCCGGTGAAGGTTGCAGTTACGTTGGACCCGGTGGCACAGAAATTGATCTTGCTGCCGAACCCGTTCTTCGGCATCAGCTTCGGTTCGAAGATCTCCAGTACGCAGAGTGCGATGGTTGATTGAGGAGGCAGTGGCGGCAAGGAGGGAGGAGAAGAAGAGATGAGACGTCCGACGCTCTACGTGGTGGTGGCTGCGGTCGCGGCGATGTTCGCCGCGATCATTGTTTACTCGGCGCTCAAGAAGCGCGAGGCCGAGGTCCAGCAGGCGATGGTCAAGTCGGTTCAGATTGTGGTCGCGGCGCGTGATTTACCGCTCGGCACCAAGATCGAGCCCAACTCGGTCAAGCTCGCCCGCTGGTCGCGCGACAGCGTGCCGCCGGGTGCCTTTACTGACCCCGGCGCGATCATGAATACCTTCGTCAAGGATTCCTTCGTCACCAACGAGCCGGTGGTGGCCGACAAGCTCTACGTCGGCACCCGGACCGCCGGCGTAATGCCGCTCTTGATACCGGTCGGGATGCGCGCGATGTCGGTGCCGGTCGACGAAGTCAGCGACATTGCCGGTTTCGTGCTGCCGCGTACGCACGTCGACGTGCTGGTGGCAATTACCGGCAGCGGTGCGAGCGAGAAGCCGTTCTCCAAGATTGTGCTGCAGAATGTCGAAGTCCTGGCGGTCGCCCAGGAAATCGAGCACTCAAAGAACGACCAGCCGCAGGTGGTCAAGGTCGTAACCCTGTTGGTCACCCCGGAGCAGGCCGAGCGGTTGGGGTTGGCGAGCCGCGAGGGCACCCTTCACCTGGTGATGCGCTCGTACAACGACCAGCAGATTATTGCGACCAAGGGCGTCACCATGAGCGACCTGATGGGCACCAGCACCGGCAATCAGAATGACCGCACCGGCGCGGCCACGGTTCCTGCGGCCCAGGTGCGCGCCGCCTACCGGCGTCCACCGGCTATTCGGGTCGAGATACTGCGCAACGGCAAGTCGTCGCAGACGCTGTCGTTCGTAAGGCAGCGGTCGCGAGAGAATGCCGGCGGCTACTGGCAGCCGCGGCTCGAAGAGCATCGTGCCGGGTCGCCCGGACCGGCGCTCGCGCCGGCGCCGCCACCGCCTTCCAGCGCTTCACCACCGCCCCCGGCACCTGGGCCGGCCGCCAACGCGCTTCCGGCTGCCACTGACGCCGGCGCGGCTTCCTTCGCGGCGGCAGCTCCTGAGGCCCCTGCGGGCGCCGTCATCCCAGGCGCGGTCGCGAGCCGGGATTTTTCGGCTGGCTCGTACAAGCCTACTCCCAAGACAATCGTGGTTCCGTGAGGAAATAAGAGGTGAGGGGGAATAACATGAGGGGACAAAAGCAGGGTGTTATCGCACTTCTTCTCGGGGCGCTTTGTTTAATCGCTCTTTCGCCGCGCGGGCTGTTCGCCGCTGAGGATCCCGCCGCCAAAGTGCCGGTCACTATCAACGCCGGCGAGACTTACGTCATCAAAGGGCTCGATTCGAGCGCTACTCCCGCGATTCATATCATCGATAATCCGCACGCTCTGACGCTCCATAGTAACGCATCAGGACAACTGGTGGTGCTGGGCGCAGAGGCTGGCGAATGGCAAATCAGCACCGTCAGCCGCATGGGGCAGAGCGTCACCTACGATATCGCCGTTAAGGCCGCTACCGCCGAGACCAAAGCGGCCGCGAGCAGCCCGGCGGCGGCCACCGGTGCGCTCGATTCCGGCAGCGGAGCGATCGGCAGCGCCGCGGCCGGTTCGACCGCTACGCCCCCGCCCGCGATGGCGGCGGCTTCAACCTCGATGCTGACCCCGGTTGCTGCGACCGCTCCTGGATCGGCAGCGCCGGTGATGGCTGAGGCGGCACCCTCGATACCCGGCTCCGGTGGCGCGCCCAATGGGGTGATGACCAGTCAGGCACCCGCGCTGCAAGGACCACCGGTAAAGTTCAAGACCGACCCGCTGGCAGTGCCGCCCTCGCCGGCCGAGGCGCCCAACGGTGTGCAGCGGCGCAACTATCTGCCGGAAAACGGCGTCGATCTGATGGCCGACACCTCGAGAATTTTTGACTTCCCGACTCGCATCACGCGCATCTCGATCGCGGATTCCAAGATCGCCGATATCCAGGTGATCAATCCTTTCCAGATCAACCTGGTCGGCCATACACCCGGCTTCACCACGCTGGCGGTGTGGGATTCGCAAGGCCATTACGTGCAGCGCCTGATCCGGGTCGACCGCGACGGCAAGCAGCAGGTGCTGCTCAACGTGATCGTGGGCGAACTCGACCGCACGCGGCTCGAGAACCAGGGCGTCGACTTTGCCGTAGCGCTGACCCATCTGGGACTGTCGCTGGTCAGTTTGCCGGGCCAGGTGGCGACGCCGTACAGCCCGCAGTCGCAGCTCGTCACGCAGGCCACCGCCGGCGTCGGTGCGGTCGCGACCTCGCCGCCACCGGGCACGTTGCCGCCGGGCGGCAGCCTGATCAACATGCTGCTGTCGCAGAACG
>Ga0307374_10008460_pt1 | contig 15370 bp, 8 predicted proteins | sample OX3MG_FD_202532 | JGI IMG/M metagenome (GOLD analysis project Ga0307374, IMG submission 202532) | Soil microbial communities from Risofladan, Vaasa, Finland - OX-3 | ecosystem: Environmental > Terrestrial > Soil > Coastal area > Acid sulfate soil | place: Finland: Risofladan, Vaasa | collected... | reverse complement strand
TGAACTTGCACACCCCTACTATCCGGAAATCGCCGTTGGTTATCACGGTGCCGAGCCGGTGCTCTTGGCCGAAACCAGCACGATCAACGACTATAGCCTTATGGAACGTCCCGTTCGCGATCCTTCGGAGGCGGCTACGGATGTCGATCCGCGCGAAGCGGCGGTGCAGATTCGCGGCTTGCTCGAGCGCTATCTCGATCTTCAGCCGCACGAGCGGTCGAACTTGAGCATCATGCTCTACAATTGCGACGCGGCTGGGTTGCCCTTTGCAACAGTCAATGCGCTCGGTTCCGTCCATGACGAAGACGAGATGCATTGCAACGTGCTTGTACGGCATCGCGACCGCCCAAAGCTGAACCGCATCTACAAGGAACTGCTTGAAGGGTCAGAGGCCGATCCTGATGCGTTAGTGGTCAGCGAGACATCACGGAACTTCATGTCCAAACTGCGGATCGGCGTGATGCTTGATGGTGGGGCCGCGCCATCCGCGGAATACCGCAGCGTCGATGTTGCCTTTCTTCACGATGTCGTCTCGCGGCAGGCGAAGGAGGCGTGGTTCTCCGTACCCGCTGCAGGAGTAGCGCCAAGCTTGCTCGATCATATCCCGGCACGCTGGTCCTATCGCCGGGTGACGGCAGAAGACGAATTGAAGGCGACGAACTATTTAGCGTGTCCGCGACAACCCGCCGTCGGTTGGGCCTATCTCGATGCCGTCGCGGATGTAGTGCGCCGGCAATCTCATGGGCCGAACGAGCATATTTTGCCGGCCCGTCAAATTTCCTTTCAGGACCAAGGTCTGAAAGGAATGTTCGACGAGGTCCACGGCTTGGCGGAATGGGTGGCGACCTACGACGATCTGCTCGACAAGCGCCAGCTCGCTGCCCAAGGCATCAATGTGATCCGCTATCGGCGCCAGCGGACTCACGGCCGCAACATGATCGTGTCTTCGACTTCGGAGCTGCGCATCTTGCACGTATTGGTGCGACGGCGGCTGACCGAATTGAGCTTAGGCCTTCCTGACGACCGGCTTTCCGCCCTAGCTCAACGCATGATCGACGACGCCTGCAGCATCTCGGGTGACATCGTGCTGCGCGCTGCGAAGCGCGGCGTCTCGGCGGGGGAGTTGATTGGCCTGGTCTTGAGCCGTGCACTCGTCGCCGAGGAGTTCGGTTCACAAGCCACCGTTGCTTGGTTCCTGCTCGACGACTATGCAGAATGGCTCGGGCAGCGCGAGCAGGGCATTGCCGATATCCTTGCACTCAGCGTTGGGCGCGACGCAAGCGGTGCCACGACGTTGCGGGCAGTCGTCACCGAGGCCAAATATGTAGGCGTTGATGCGGCGGCGGAGGCTCGACGAACCTCCAAGCAACAACTGCGGCACACGGTCCAGCGTATCGAAGAGGCACTGTTCGGCGATCCTGGTCGTTTGGATCGTGATTTGTGGCTTTCTCGGATCGCCGATCTTCTGCTCGACGGGACGACTGCCCTAGGGCAGTCCGATGCACTCGAAGCCGTGCGCGACGGTATCCGCCAAGGCGCCACCACGATCGACCTTCGTGGGTACTCCCACATCTTCATTTCTGGTCTTAGTGAGACAGGCGGCAGGGGCGAGCAGGAACCGATCGCCGACGTGCCACACGGCTTGCAGGAAATATTTACCCGCGAGGACCTTCGCAATCTTCTCAAGGCCTATGAAGCTCGCGCGCCCTTGGCGGGCGTCCGTAGTGGATTGGGCGAACAGCATCCCTGGGAAGACACCGAATTCCGTAGCCCTGCGCCGAGGGTCAACTGGACTAACCGCTCTCAGGCGGCCGTGGAGGCGAATAGCACGCCGACTACCCAAGAGCGGACGAGTCCTCAAACCCGGCCGAAGACGCCAAGGCCAGTTACCGCGAAACCGTCTGCCATCAAACCTGAGCCGCTAGAGACCGAGCTACCCGAACCCATAACCCAAACAAGCGACGTACCGAGATCCGAAGAAGTTCAGGATATCGCTTCGTTGATCGAAGCGCGGTCCCTGCAGCGAGCATCGGTGTCGGACGTTGACGAGGCGTGGCTTGAAAGCACGTCACAGAAGCTGCGGACGGCGTTGTTAGGTTATGGATTGCAAGCGAAGGTTCTGGGTACACGTCTGACGCCGAACGCTGCACTCATCCGATTTATGGGCTCGGATCGACTCCGGGTGGAGGATATCGAGAGTAAGCAATCAGCGCTCCTGACGACTCATGGTCTGCGTCTGGTGGCGATCTCGCCGTTGCCTGGGGAGATTGTTGTCGCTGTGGCGCGCCCGCAGCGCCAGACGGTTTCTCTGTGGGACGTATGGGCACGCCGCGAATTGAACCGCAATGCGGCCGGTTTGAACACATCCTTTGTCGTGGGGCTACGGGAGTTGGACGGGGAGATCCTCTATCTGAATCTGGGATCCGCGTTCGGCGGAGCACAACAGCATGAGCCGCATACCCTGGTTGCCGGTGCGACGGGTAGCGGTAAGTCGGTTCTCATCCAGGGTCTGATCCTCGATATCGCGGCGACCAATTCAAGTGCCTTGGTACAGATTATCCTGATCGACCCGAAGATGGGCGTCGATTACGCCGCGGTCGAGCGTCTGCCCCATATTCCTGGCGGCATCATCATTGATCAAACGCGTGCGAAGGATGAGTTGGAGCGCTTGGTTGGAGAGATGGACCGCCGTTACGAGCTCTTTCGGGCGCAAGGCGTTCGAGACTTGCGAGCCTTCAATGTCGCGGCAGCGCCGGCCAATCGCTTGCCCATGCTGTTTCTCGTCCACGATGAATTCGCCGAGTGGATGCTGACCGAGGATTACAAGGAAGCGGTAGCCGCAAACGTCCAGCGATTGGGTGTTAAGGCACGTGCGGCGGGAATTCACCTAATCTTCGCGGCGCAACGTCCCGACGTGAACGTCATGCCGATGCAGTTGCGCGACAATCTTGGAAACCGCTTGATCTTGAAGGTGGCCAGCGTTGGCACATCGGAAATCGCGCTGGGCGTCAAAGGCGCGGAATCCTTGCTTGGCCTCGGCCATCTCGCGGCGCGCTTGAATGGCGAGCAGGGAATCGTCTTCGCTCAGGCACCATTTCTGTCGGATGAGGACATCGATTTGGCAGTTCAGGCGATCATACGAGGCGATCAAATGGCAGCGCGAGAACTTGAGGAGCGCGAAGCGGCGCCTGCGGCGTAGTTGCGATGTTCAAGCTAATTTAAGACGAAACGCGATGCTAATATGGCTGCTGTGAGCAGTCGTTTATTTGTGACAGATCAGGCAACCCGCACCATCGTCCTCGAACAATACCTCGTCGACCTCCTCAGTCGGTCTTAGGGCGTTCGGCCGCCGGCGCGCCTTGAGACGGTCGAGGCGTATTTGATGCTCACGTTCAATCTGTTCGACACGTTGCGGTTCGGCGAGCTCATCGAGGGATTCGCGATCGCTCCAAGTGAACGGCGAGCCGTGCTCAAGCGCGTTTTTTTCGTAACGCTTGGCTTCCGCAAAGGCTTCAGGGTGCTCCCTCATGAGGTTCACCCATTCGATTTTCTGCTGAAAGAAACAAAAGGTGCAACCGCTGCGCGATCGCCAGCGATAGTAGTCAGGGAGACCTACGCCAGCGCCATCGAGCAGATCGATGACGCCAGCCTTGTCAATGCCACGCTCGCGGAGCGGCAGCACGACCTTCAAATTGGGATGAGTCGCGGTCAGGCCTTCACGGTGCGGCTCGTCGGCTCGAATCGCGACATAGCTGTAGACCGTCGCACCGGCCTCAAGGTCGGGGCGGACCCATCGCTCGAAGGGCCGCAGCTTGAGCTGCCGCGTGCACCAGCGCGTGCGCGGCGAAGGAAGAAAATTGTTGTATTCCCGGAGCCAGAAATCGAAATCGCGGTCTGGATTCAGGCGATGGATGGGGGCGCCCAGGAAGCCCTCCAACCTGCCGAGGAAGTCATAGACCTCCGGAAGTTCCTTGCCGGTGTCGGTGAAGAAATACTCGATCGTGAGGTCTGGCCGCGTTTGGCGCATCAGCACCGCGAGCGCCGCGCTGTCGCGACCACCAGAAATACCAAGGACATGTCGTTCCACGGTCAACCCGCCTTTCGCATGCGCGCATCGCGCGCGGCCAATGTGTCGAGACCCGCTTCTGCCAAAGCGGCAAGGACAACACCGCGCTCCGCGCCTGATTGAGCCAGCACCTTGTGGAGCGCTTGAGCGAGGGCGGTGACTTTCGGGCGATCGCGTTCTGCGACCTCGAATTCCTCAATGACCTCTTGCCCGGCTTCCCCGGTTCCAATGATAAGCGCCATGGCTTCGCGCGAAGGATGGCGCCCCTTGACGCGTGCGAGCGTTTCAGCGCGGCGGAATTTCAACGCGAAGTCTGCCAGCGCCAAGGCCGCCTGGTCCGGGTCTCGGTCCGTCCATTCCCGAGGTGGCCGGTTGATTGCCATGCTGGCGATTGCTTCAAGATCGTTCACATCACCCTGATAGATTGCAAGGCGCGCAGCGAACGCATCGACGCGCAGATCGCCGGTGAGTTCGGCTACAATGTGGGCGCGCTGCTGCAAGTCGGCAAAATCGTCTTCCGGTTGACCAAGCGCCCCCATCATTTTCTGCGAAAGCTCGGCCATCATTTTGGGATAGGCGGCAGCCAGTTCGTGAAGCGCCGTTTCGATACCCTTTGCGGTCGCCTGGGCGTCGCTCTCCCCAAAGATCGTAGGAATATCGACGAACAGCGCTTTATGCGGATCATCCGCTCGTAAGAGCACGCGACGTACTTCCGCTGTTGGCGGCGAAAGGCCCAGCGTCTTTTGAGTCCAAGGAGGCAGGTCGCGGGCAAAGCGCACCAAACGTCGCGCGACCTCCAGCGGATCGGGTGGGCAGGCTTGTCCCGTCGCCTTTTTTACCGCTCGCGCGACTCCGTCCAGGATTGCGCCTCGGAATGCATCGACATCGACACGGCGCAAGGCGACGAGGTCTTCGTCCTGGAGCAGAATGTCGACAAGGTAGCTGTCGATATCCGCCTGGAATTTTCCTTCCCCGTAGAGGGCTAGGCGGTGGCGGTTGGCTATGATGAAGGCGAGCGCCAGAATCGGCATTAGCCCGCGACGGATGCCGAACGGCGGGTCGCCCCATATGCGATAGAGCTGCCCCAGTGGAATGGGTGTCGGTTCACTTGCAAAGAGGGTTTCTGCGGCGTCCCAAGCGGGCTTGTAACTTTGACCGATCTTGCTGTGGGTAGGCTTACTGAAGCCGTACGTCTCGCCGGATTTGTGATGTAGGCCCGCAGCCGCGAGAACCGTGCTGTAGAGCCCGCGGTGCACCGGGAATCCCTCGATCCCCAAGGCCGGCTTGTCGGCCGCCGAAATCATCGCGTGCATCAAGTCGCGAACGCCGGCCTGCGTGTTGCTGGATGGCCTTTGGCGATTGACGAGTTCGCTGTGGACGCGGGGGGCTTTGCTGTAACGCTGATCCGCAAGATCTGATGCCAGCCGGGAAAGGCTCGTACCGGGCGGCAGTTCGACGCGCTCGCCCGCGACATACCAGTCGGCGTCGGCAAAACCCGCCCGCAGCTCCTCGTCAAGTTCCGCAGATACGGCAGCAATCCGTGCGGCGATCTCGCGGCGCGCCACGCTGTCGCCGTCTAGTTCGGGACGGCTCGTGCGCACGGCTTCAAGAGCAATGAGTTCGGCTCCCAGATCGCGGACCCGCCATGCATTGCGGGGCAGACCAACGGCAATGAGTTGTCTGCTCGTCATTTCCGACGCCGCGCGGCAGTTTGCCATTGCCGGTTTGCGCTGCTCATCCGCCGATGGGATTGCCAGGATGAAATGCCCGGCGGCATCGCCGGGACGGTCCGCGACGCGGCCCAACTCCGAAAGATGCACGAGTTCTGTTTGAAACCAGCGCAGACTGCCCGTCTCGTGATAGTGGCGCTTGGCCAAGACTGGCTGAAGGCCAGCCAGCCGTGCGAGACGATTGAGGTCGAGAGTGGAGGCTTGGGCGGCGGCGGAGGAGACTGCTCCATCGATATCGAAATCGCTCCCGGCGTAGATCGACCAAGCATCCAGGTGTTTCCGAAAGACGGCGACGGACCAACGCTCTAAATCGGCCGCAACCGCGTCGATAGCGCCATCGGGAGCATCGGGTATGCAAGCCGCAAGCGTCGCCCGGTCTGCGGCAAGTCCCGAGCCATTTCGGAACATGTCGATGAGGGCGATGGATTTGGCGACCCTGACATGAAGGGCCGTTCCGCGCGCCTCGCAGCGCTCGATCGCATCCGCACCTTGCGCCCAGCGATGGCTGTCGTTCGACGCCAGGATCGCTGGCTCCAGGTTGATGCGTAGATAGTCCCAAAACCGGTCAGGACCGAACAGTTCGCCCGTACCCGCAGGTTCAGCCCGGAGAAAATCCTGGAAGCCGCCCGGTTCGGCCGACGCGAGAAAACCGAACAGGCTGCGCTCGTTTTGACCGAAGCGACGCCGGGACATCGGGCCAAGTACGACTGCCGTGACCGGGTGGAGCGGCCAGCACTTGTCGAGGCGGATGTTGAGGTCCGCCGGAGTTCCGGGACGGCGCGAACGGATCGATTTCGCGATCGCCTCGACGGATTGAGCTGTTTGGGGATGTCGTTGCTCGGTAACGATGGCGCGACCCAGCAAATCGATGACCTCGTCAACGCCCGCGATCAGCGGGACGTCTGAGAAGCGCCCCTGGATTTTCGCCCATTCGTCGCGAGTTTCCCGACCAAGACGACTCGCATATTGCTCGAAGGCCTGGTGCAGAATGCCGACGATAACCAGCCGACCACGCGCGCGCGCCGCTGCTTCCGCGAGTTCTTGAAAGAAATAGATGTCAGCGCCGTCGGCCGCGGCACCTTCCAGAAATTTTCCCATCTCGTCGATGATCAACAGAACGCCGTCTCGCTGTCGCGCGTCAGCCTCCTGCACGAGGCGATCGATCAGTTCGCGTCCGGTCTTCACGTCCTGGCGCGGCCGCCCGCGGTTGGCCCCGTTTTGCCGTCGCGTCTGTTCCAACGCGCGGGCGATATCGGCCACGGGATCGCTGCGTCGCCCGACGACCGGCACCACCAGCCAGCCGTCTCGGCCCGGCTGAAAGGCATCAAGAAGCTGCTGCGCGGTCGTATCTCCCAATGCTGTTGCGGCGGCGTTGCGAATGGCGCCTTTGGGGCCGAGCAATCCGGCCAGCGTCACGGCTAGACTGGATTTGCCACCGCCATAGGGACCCGTCCAGGTGAAGGCCCGTTGTGCGGTTTGGGTGATCTGGCCCGCCATTCCCAAGAGGCCATCCGCCGCAGATCTTTGGCAGACAAATCCCTGCAACGCATCGACACGTGATAAATCGGTATCGAGCCTGATCGAGCGTTGAAACCGGCGAGCGATGGAAACGTGGTCGGCGAGCATCATGCGGCCCGCCGTTTTTCAGTTTCGGCGCGAAAGGCCGCCGCCAAGAGCGTAAGAGGGTTGGTCACAGGCTTGACACGCAGCACTTGGCGAACGCCGGCCGAATCGGACCACACGAGGCGGCCTCGGGTCACGTCTTCCATAACGGTCAGGCGTTCGACGATCGAGTTTTCGTCGAGTTTGAATACACGCCCGGGCGAACCCGGCTCATAGGCGATTGCCTCGACAGAAAGCGTTGCGGCATTTGGAGCGTAGCGATCCCAAAAGGCATTTAGCGCGTAGGCGAAGACGCCATCGGGGAGGCTCGGCTTGGGACCACGTCTGAACTCGTAGAGACGGCCCGCGACCTGACGGACGAGTCCGAGCTCTGCCAAGACCGGTTCCAAGGCGTCTTCACCGGCGACTTTGTCAATGCGGGGCACGTAACTTCGGATGAAACATTCGACGTCGCGCGTGACTGTCTTCTCAGCGATACGAGACCATTGCCGCGCCCGAGCATATTGCAGAATCGACGTGCTGAGCGCTTCATGATCGAAGGTTTGCGCGACCAAATGATTGAAGGCCCAATACCACGTCGTGGTCATCTTGGGGTCGCCGGCGATCTGCCATTGCACGAGCCAAGCCGTCGCCGGCTTCTCCATGAACGGGTCCCAAGGGCGTTCGCCGCCGAACAGGTTTCGGCCGAGCTCGGCGGTGCCGACACGCGTGTCCCGCTCTTCGATCACGCCGCAGGCGAGCGCCCAATGGCGAATCGCAAGCGCCATGTTCTTTCCGACCCCGAAGGTCACAATGGATTCAGGACTACTGAAGATGGTTCGTGGTGCGCCGGCTTCCACGGCATCAAAGGCTTTACGCAGCCAAAGATGCCGCAGGGGGAACGTCTCGTGGCCCGAGAACTGCCCCTTGAAATCGCTTGCTGTGATCGGTCCCCGTAGCATGGAGTGATGCTACTGGACGATCCGTCCAGTAGCAAGCCGGGATTACGTCAACTCGGTGCTTGAACTGCGTTCTACACCGCGGCGATCTCCAACGAGACGCCTTCGCGAATGCGCGTGACCACATCGGCGACGCGTTCGGCCGCGACTTCGACCTCAGCGCGCGTATTGAACCGGCCAAAGCCGACACGGATTGTGCTTGCGGCGTCCGAGTCGGTCAGCCCCAACGCCAACAGGACGTGCGAGGGCTGCAAAATGCCGGCGCTGCATGCGGCGTTCGTCGATAGCGCGACGTCCGGCTGCAAGGCCCCAACCAATCGATCGGCGTCGCACCCCGGAAAGGTCAGACTTAGATTGCCGGGGAGCCGTCGCTTCTGATCGCCATTGACACGCGTGTCAGGGCATCGGCTGAGTACGATCTCAAGGAACAGGCCCCGTAACGATACAGCGGATCGCGCATTCTCTTCGAGCTCGGCAAGAGCGATAGCGCTCGCCGCGCCGAAGGCGGCGCAAAGAGCAGGGGCAATCGTGCCGGACCGTAGGCCGCGCTCTTGACCGCCACCCCAAAACAACGGCTCCGGCACGATCGAGCTTTCCTCGGAAATATATAAGGCCCCCACACCGATCGGCGCGTAAATCTTATGGCCTGTCAGGCTCATCATATCGACGCCACTCGCCTTTACGTCGACCGGAACCTTGCCAACCGCCTGCGCTGCGTCTGTATGAAATACGACGTTATGTGATCGGCAAATCGCGGCTATCTCCTCGATTGGTTGCAGGACGCCGATCTCATTGTTTGCCGCCATGATCGACACAAGGAAGGTGTCGGATGTTATTGCTGCCGCGAGCACTGCCGGGTCAATGAGGCCACTAGGTCCGACGGGCAGAACGTCGGCGCGGAAACCGCTGTGCGACAAATAGCTGACGGTCTCCAGGACGCACTTATGCTCTGTGGCGCAGGTGATGATGTGGTTGCCGCGACGATGCGGCGATCGAGCGACGCCCTGAAGCGCAAGGTTGTTCGCTTCGGTCGCCCCGGAAGTAAAGACGACCTCCTGCGGTCGTGCACCGATCAGTGCCGCGACTTTCGCACGCGCGTCTTCGACCGCCGTTGCAGCGCGCCGCCCAACGAAATGCTCTGAGTGCGGATTGCCGACGAAGCTCTTTTCTAGGAACGGTAGCATGGCATCGCGCACCCGCGGATCGGTGGGCGTGGTGGCTTGATTGTCGAGGTAAATCGAATCGGGCATCGCACCCCTCATGGCTTCCGGAATTGATGGCCACCTGTGATGACGCACGCAAGCGTTCTTTTTTTGTTCTCACGCATCGTTGTGGTATTCTGTGCGCCTTAGCCGGAGGGCTCTTGAAATGGCCGGGTGTTGGCCGTACACTCGCACAGGAGAAGCGCGATGGCAAAGTCTGTTTTGAAATCCCCACGTGGTCGCACCCGCGCCCAGCGCCTCGAGGCGCGGGTGACGGTGGAGCAGAAAACGCTCATCGAACATGCCGCTGCCCTTCAGGGGCGGACGGTCACGGATTTCGTGCTGACGAGCGTCCAGGACGCGGCACGGCGCGCGATTGAAGAGCACCAGCAACTTGAACTGTCGGTTCGCGACAGCCAAGCGTTTGTCGATGCGCTGCTAAATCCAAAACCCGTCAACGATCGTCTGCGTGACACGGTGCGACGTTTTCGCGAAGCCACCGGCGTATAGCCGGTGCCGGGCGCTCCTGGGGAACCGCTTCGCGTCGAGCCGCTCGGTTCGCACCATGATCGCGCCTCATTCGACAGTGGCCTCGAACTGCTCGACCGATATCTTCGAAGCCAGGCTAGCCAGGAAGCTCGAAAGAACATGGCGGCGCCGTTCGTGCTCGTTCTCCCGGACGGTGCCGTCGGCGGCTATTACACGCTCTCGGCAACCGCTGTGAAGTTGGCTGATCTCCCAGATCAGACGGTTCGTCGGCTTCCACGCTATCCTCTCGTTCCGGCGACTCTTCTGGGCCGGCTGGCTGTTGATCGGCGGTTTCAGGGTAAAGGCTATGGCCGATTTCTGTTGGCCAACGCACTCTACCGTGTCGCCCGCAACGAGATCGCTTCGTTCGCGGTGGTTGTGGACGCTAAGGACGAGGCTGCGCGCCGCTTTTACGAGCGAGAGAGCTTCTTGCCGTTTGCCGATCAACCGATGAAGTTGTTCAGGCCGGTGGCGGATATCAAGCAGCTCTTTACATAGCTCAAGGGGGGATATCGATTGGTCTTTCGGGTCAACGCTAGGACGGTGCTGGAGCTGGGCTCCGAGCTCATCAGCTCGGACATTATTGCGTTCTACGAGCTCATCAAGAATGCGTTCGACGCCGGCTCGCGCACTGGCGCGGACATTCGCTTCCAGATCGCCATGCGGAGGAACGACTATCTGCGCATCCGCGACAGGGCGTTGTCTCTCGGCGAAGTGAAGGCCTCCAAGGCAGAGCGGGCGGAACAGCTAGCGGACCTGATCAGACAAGTGGCCGCAAAGCTCGATCTGTCGGCCGGCAGCGAAGCGGTGGCCAAGTTCAATGCGTTGGTCGAAGAGTCCGAAGATCTGAGCGACTTCGTGAAGCGTCTCGATGCCTGCTACGACGACCACAATTTCATCGAGATTTCCGATACCGGCAGCGGCATGTCTTTTGCCGATATCAGCACAAATTTCCTCACAATCGGGACGCCTGCGCGCAAACGGGAGGTCGACCGGATCCTGACTCAGGGGGGCGCGAAGACGCCTCTGGGAGAAAAGGGAATAGGTCGACTGTCCGCGATGAGGCTCGGCGAGCGGCTGAGAATGGAGACGGCGCGCGCGGAAGATGCACGCCTGAACCTTTTAGAAATTGACTGGCGCATGTTCGAGAACCTTGACGCGATGATCGAGGACGTCGCCATCGAGCCGACCAGGGGACCTCGCAAGGAGAAGGATGGATGGCACGGCACGAAGCTCACGATCGGTGGGCTGCTTGAGGACTGGACCGAGAAGCGATTGCGAAAGTTTGCAGACTATGATTTTGCGCGACTGACCGACCCCTTCCTTGATCCGAAAGCAAGGCCGCGCGTTGCACTTCATTGGAATGGCGAGCGCATTGCCATTCCTTGGCTCGACCCGGCCCTCGTCGAGAACGCGCATGCGAGCCTCACCGGAACCTATTCGGTTAAGGCCGGCGAGCCCACGCTCGAATTGAAGATGGTGGCGACGAAGCTAGGAAGCTTCGAGCATCCGCGCGAGACCGATGCATTGACGCTTACGCGGCCGGATCTGGAAGGATTGCTTGCGGGAACGGACAATCAGCTGCCCGAGAGCGCGCTGACTGCTGTTGGAGACTTCGATTTTGAGATCTACTGGTTCAACCGTCGATATCTGGCCAAGATCGATGCGATCGGAAACCAAGCTGCGGTGCGAGCGCTTGTGAAGAAGTGGTCGAGCATTATGCTCTTCCGCGACGGCTTCAGGGTCTTTCCGTACGGAGACGAAGAGGATGATTGGCTCGGACTCGATGCAGTCGCTCTCGGCCGAACCGGATACGTGCTGAACAAGAACCAGTTCATCGGTCACGTCCGCATTTCGCGGGCCCGAAACCCGGAATTGGTTGATCAAACAAATCGCGAAGGTCTGCGGGAGACACCGGAGTCTAAGGTCTTCGAGGAGGTGCTGCACGACGCCGTCGCCGAAAGGCTATGGAGCTTCTTTAAGGACGTCGACCTCCGTTACCGCAAGCGAACGGAGGATCTTGGCGATGTCAGGAAGGAGATTGTTGGCCTAGAGAGCAGGGCGAAGGCGGCGCTCGGCAAGCTTCGTAAATTTGTTCCGCGCGAAGGCTTGGAGATATTCACCGACCTTGAGCATTCGCTTCGCGAATTCCACGACCTCTCGACAAGAGCACAACAACGCCTTGAGGAGGTAGAAGCCGACAGCAGGCAGATGGTGCAAATGGCGGGTGTCGGGCTCCTCGTCGAGATGGTGGCGCACGAGCTTGCGCGGTCGACGGAGAGCGCTCTTGCATCCCTCGAAGGGCTACGCGGGAAGGACTTGCCGCAGGAGGTGAAAGCGCGGCTCGACACACTTCGTGCTGAGATTAAGAGCGTGTCAAAACGCTTGCGCGTGCTCGACGAGGCCAGCGTTCCCGGTCGACAGCGGGCCGAGACCTTCGATCTCATACGGCTCGTGGAAGATCTGAAGGAGGGCCACGGCCCGCAGTTCGCGCGCCACAGTATCGACATGAGAATAAGGGCGCCGAAGGGACCCCTCCGGGTGAAGCTCGTGAAGGGCATGATTGTCCAGATACTCGAAAATCTCCTCTCGAATTCCGTCTATTGGATGAAGCTCCGGGCGGACCGCGAAGCAGGTTACCGACCGGCGATCGACATTCGTATCGAAACGGACCCTTTGACGATCCGGTTCTCGGACAACGGCCGCGGTATCGCCCCGGATCACCGCGAGAGGGTTTTCCGCGCCTATTGGTCGCTCAAAGAAAAGTCGAAACGTCGGGGATTGGGCCTTTTCATCGCGGCGTCAAACGCTGCTGATCTCAAGGGGCGGCTAACGTTGTCCGACAAGGCCGACAAGCAGACGGGTCGGCTCCACGAGTTCGTGCTCGAACTTCCCGACGCCGCGGTGGTCCGATGAGCGCCGTGTCCGATGTTCTGAAGAGCACGGGCTTCGGATCAGCGCTTATCGTTGACGACGCTTTCGACGACGTTCCCATTGCTGCCGACTTGGCGATGGACGAGGAAGCGTGGGCGATCTTCATGGACGATATCAACACAGATATCGACGTCGTTGAAGAAGCTTTTCCCGAATACAGAAAGAAGGATGCCAACGAGCTTCGAGGCTCAGATGACTTCGTAAAGGCGATGTATGAGTTGAAGGAAAAGCTACGCCCGGAGTTGTGGAACACCTTGTTTGAGGGCTATGAGCGCGATCGAGCAGCGGACCGGGATTTCCTGAATAAACTCGGGGAGCGGCTGTCCGCCGCCGGCCTGCAGGTGAAAACGACCGGCCGTAATCTCCCGGATAACGTGCAAGATTGCAGCATCATCTTTGCGGACCTCTTCCTCGGGGCCGCCCAGCAGGATTTCGACGTCGACAAGTCGATCCGCAGACTGAGCGAACTGACGGCGGGCCGCGAGAGCGCACCTCCCGCTGTGGTGTTGATGTCGCGGAGCCCCCGCCTGGAGGATAAGAAGGAGCGGTTTCGCGATGACGCGAAGATGGTAGGGGCGCTGTTCCGAGTCTACCGTAAGCAGGACCTGCTCGAAGGATCGACCGTCGAGACGGTTCTCGAACGTCTCGCGACGCACCATGCCGACGCGGTTCGCGTTGCTGCGTTCCTTGCCGCGTGGGAGGCGGGCCTCGGCGGCGCTGCGAGCGAGTTCATGAAGCTGATGAGGCGGCTCGATCTCTCTGACTACAGCAAGATCCGAGAGGTTCTGCTCGACGTCGAGGGGCAGCCCCTCGGCAGCTACATGCTGGACGTTTTTGATCGCGTCCTCCAGCATGAAATCGAAGGCCATGCGGCAACGATCTCCGCGGCGCAGGAGCTCAACGCTATCGACCCTACAAAGTACCCCGCGCCCTACATTGCCGGCTCTTCCGATCTGCAGGATCTTGTCGCGCGGTCACTATGGCAGAATGCCAAACGGCTAAAGGTGACGGGCAACACCGCAGGCATGCCGGTCAGCTTCGGCGACGTTCTCGTACGTCGTTCGAGGCTCGACCCCGCGGCACTTGCGGCGGTGCCGGCGGATCAACCGGATGTCTTGGTCGTGCTTACGCCAGCCTGCGACCTAGTGCGGAACCCTGACAAACGGCGCGTGCTTCTCGTAGGGGGCACTCTGAAGGCGCTCGACACCAAGACCTGGAGATACAAGACCAAGGGCGTAACCACGCCGATTGTGCAGTTTCCGGACCAGCCTCGCATGTCCATCGAATGGGACCTCGACGATCAACGGATGCTTAAGCGCGACGAACTCGGCGATCTGATCGGTGTGGAGGGACCCTATTCGGTTGGCCTACGGCTCAGGGAAAGCAACGCGCTTGAGCTGCAGCAGCGCACGCTGTCCGACATGGGGCGCGTTGGACTCCTGAGCAAGATGCCCTTCACTTTCCCCGTGGAGGTTCGCATGTTCACGACCGACGGCGAGGGAAAACCCAAGGCGCTCGAACTGCCTATCACGATGCGCGACGGAGGTGTTTGCATTACGGGACGCGACGGCGCCGGGGACGATCTGACACGACTCGCTCTCACCGAATCCTCGGTCGACGAAATTCTCAGCGTCATTCCGAAAATGGAAGAAGGGCAGGTCCCCGAGCGCACTAGGGACACGCTCAAGAGACTTCAGGCCTCAACCTCGTTTCGGTCACTGCTTCAGCGCGGCCTCAAGGCCCCGGCAGCTACCGCGAAGGGAACCCTTGCTCAGCTGAAAGTGCCAGCTGACAAGAAGGAGGGTGAGGAGAAACAAAGTGAGGAGGTTGTCGGACTTATCGCGCGAAATCCCGGAGAACTGTTATCTCTTTCAGCCAACGAACAGAAGAGCGGCGCGCTCATCATCGTCCTTAACGATCTCGAACGCACGCGATCATAGTCGGAGATGCCGCTTCTGCGGACGAGCCCGTCGCCAAGGAAGCAGCTGGAGACGTGGCGCCTTGAACATGACAAACCGGACCCACCGGTCTATAAACCGTGACGGTCTTTTCTCAGGTCGGGTGACCAAACGAAGCTCGCCCGAGACTTCGGGAAAATCGACCGATCGACAGCGATAGTTGTCGAAGCCGCGCAAAATTTGAATCGCGCAAATTTCCCTTTGAAATCAAAAGCGAAGAAATTTGACGGACTGGTGGTCGGGTTTTGACCGTCAGAAGAAAAAAATTGCGCTGAAAAATCAGCGCGTTATCATGGCTTAGAACAATTGAGTGGGAGTGAGGGGAGCGGTTGCTCTGAAAATTCTCTATATAGTTCAATAGTTTAGAGTGACGTGCTGATGATCGACAATG
>Ga0307374_10008458_pt1 | contig 15373 bp, 14 predicted proteins | sample OX3MG_FD_202532 | JGI IMG/M metagenome (GOLD analysis project Ga0307374, IMG submission 202532) | Soil microbial communities from Risofladan, Vaasa, Finland - OX-3 | ecosystem: Environmental > Terrestrial > Soil > Coastal area > Acid sulfate soil | place: Finland: Risofladan, Vaasa | collected... | reverse complement strand
GGGGTCGGTGGGGTCGGTGGGGTCGGTGGGGTCGGTGGGGTCGGTGGGGTCGGTGGGGTCGGTGGGGTCGGTGGGGTCGGTGGGGTCGGTGGGGTCGGCACCGGTCCGGGGCTGACCCTCCGCTCCTCAGGATAATCGAGAATGGTTCTCATTACAACAGTGGGGGCGCTCGCGACGTCCTCCCCCTACGGGTGCCCCACGAGCCAGCGTGGTCCCCGTCGGACCCGGGGTTCTGCCTGGAGCTGGCCGGTGAAGCCCGCTGCCGTGCCCGGGAGCAGGCCGATCAGGCCCGAGCCCTCACTCCCCCCGAACCCTCACTCCCTCGGCCCAGACCTGACGTGCCGCGGCCACGTCCTCGGACCGGGGGCCTTGGCCGTCGCCTGGAACCTCGAGAATGGCGGGGAGCCTCTGCAGGCCCGGATGACCCAGGAGTGCGGCGAGACCCTTGGCCCCGATGGTGCCGTCCCCGATGTTCTCGTGCCGGTCCCTGTTCGCACCGAACGCCACCTTGGAATCGTTGAGGTGCAGGCACTGCAGCCGCTCCAGGCCGACGGTGTCGGCGACCAGGGAGACCAGGGCGTCAGCCTCCTCCACCGTGCCGAACGGAACCCCCGAGGCCCACAGGTGCTGGGTGTCGAGACAGACGCCCAGTCGTTCGTCACCTCCGGCGGCTCCGACCACCTCGGCCAACTCCTCGAAGGATCGTCCGACGGTGTCCCCTGCCCCGGCCGCGTTCTCGAGAAGGATCGGGCAGGGGTCAGCGGCCGCCTCCACGGAATCGAGGGCCTCGATCAACGCCTCCACCACCCCGGGGAGGGCAGCGTCGAACCCGCTCCCCCGGTGGCTCCCGATATGGAGCACCAGGCCGTCCGATCCCATGCCTTCAGCCGTGGCCAGGTTGGCGTCCAGGCAGGCGCGGGACTTTGCGGCGAGGTCGGGGTCCGGGCTGGCCAGATTGATCAGATAGGTGGCATGGCAGAACGTCGACGTGACGGTCGGGTGTTCGGCCTGTGCCTCGCGGTAGGCGGCAAGTACCTCGGGACCGTACTGGGAGGGCTTCCACATTCGAGGGCTCTGGGTGAAGATCTGGATCACTTCGGCTCCGATGTCGTCGCCGTGTTGCAGGGCGGGAACCAGGCCCTTGCCCGCTCTCACGTGGGCTCCGATGCGCATGCGGGCACCGTAGCAGTGACAGATTCCGGCCTTTCGGCCGCTGTGCGGGGTCGTCCTCGCACGGATCGGTCCCTCCTGAGGCCCTGGCCTCCCACCGGGCCGCCGAGTGCGATCGGGAACTGATTGGACGAGATGCCCATCTTGGTACCATCGGAACACCGCCCATGCCTGGTCCGTACGCGCCCACGGGAGTTGAGACCGGCTCGAGTTCGAGGAGTGCACCGATGGCAGCCACCCTGAGCAACAAGGCCCAGGCCTTGGTCGAGAGACCGGTCATCGCCAATGTGGCAACGGTCGACTCCGACGGTCGTCCCCAGCTGACGCCGGTGTGGATCGACCTGGACCGCGGCGACCTGGTGTTCAACACGGCGAAGGGCCGCGCCAAGACCGTCAACCTCGAGAGGAACCCCCACGTCGCCGTGTCGATCGTGGACCCCGACGATGCGTACAACGTGGTGGTCGTCCGCGGAACGGTGGAGGGGACCGAAGAGGGAGCCGATGCACACATCGACTCGCTGGCCAAGAAGTACCTGAACGTCGACACGTACCCGATGCGCCAGCCCGGAGAGGTCCGGGTCAAGTACCGGGTACACGCCGACCACGTGGTGATGCAGTCGGAAGACTCGTAGGGCCCCGGTTCGGGACGCCGGACGTTGCGGGACGACCCCGACGACCCGGACGACCCGGACGACCCGGACGACCCGGACGACCCGGACGACCCGGACGACCCGGACGACCCGGACGACCCGGACGACCCGGACGACCAGATTGTCAGCGACCTTGGTTGCTCAAGTTGTGACATGGGGTTGTCGATGCAACATCGGTGGAGGAACGACCCCGGATCGCTTCCTGGGATGGGACAGAACGCCGACAGGCGACCGGCTCACATCTCGCCACCGCGCCGGCGCCCGATCCCCCATCGTGCGTGTCCACACGAGGTCGATCCCCGTCGGTAGGTCGGAACTTCGCCGACGCCGGGTTCTCGATGATCACCACCGCACTGAGTCTGCTGGCTGTGGCCCTCCTGACACTTCTCCTCCTGAGTACGACGCTCCACTCCGGTACTTCCGACACCGGCGTCTCCAACGCACCCGGTGTCGGTTTGGCGGACGATCAGGTCGCCCAGCAGGCACTGTCGTCGGCTCTCACCTCTGCCGTTGCCGCCGCGTCGAGCGCCGGAGGATACGGTGCCCTCGACATCGCATCGCTGTCGAGCTCGGATCCCTCGACCTCGTTCGTCGCCGGCCCGACGTCGAGCCCTTCGACCATCAGCGTGGCCTTGACGGGGGCCGGCGGAGGGGCGGGCGGGAGCGGCGGTGACCCGACCGGAGGCTCCAATGGCGTCGGCGGAGCCATCGGCGGAGTCACCGGTGCAGCCGGAGTCCCCGGTGGGAGCGGAGCGGCCGGCAACAGTGGCACCGTCACGCTGGCCAGCCGTTCGACGAGCGGAACATGCTGGTTGGTGTGGCAGGCAGCGGGGTCGGCCACCTGGTACGGAGCCCAGACCCACCTCTCGACGTGTACGGCTCCAGCGCTCTCATCGACGCCAACGTCCGGACCGGTGACGTCGTCCAGCATCGGATGGCAGCAGGCGAGCTTCCCGGCCGGCTGACCGCACCGCAACCTCCTTACGCCTTCGACCACCACCCTGCTCCGGCCCTGAGCAATCCCAGTTCGACCAGCTCGTCACAGGCCTGTGCTGCCGAGGCGATCGGCAGGTCGGCCCTGATCAAGACGGTCTCGAATGCGGTGGGCGTGTCGTCGATGGCACCGAGTACGGCGCGGTGGATCATCGACAGCGCCCGCTCAGGCCGCTCCACACCCGCTCGGCGGGACATCGGCACGTCGACCGTCGGGTTGAAGGGCTCGCCGCCGCCCGCCCGGGCGAGGGCCACCGCCACCAGGACGTCGGTGGCGTCCCGCACCGGGGTACACCCGTCGACGAGCAGTCCGTTGGCACCGTCGGAGGCCCGGCTGCGCACCGAGCCCGGCACGGCACACACCGGAATCGATCGTCGGGCAGCTGCCTCGGCGGTGTAGAGACAGCCTCCTCGTCGTTGGCTCTCGACCACCACGACCACATCGGAGAGGCCGGCGATGATCCGGTTGCGGGCCGGGAACACCCTGGGCAGCGGCGGCGTCCCCAGGGGCGACTCGGAGAGCACCACCCCCCGGCAGGCCACCTCGGCCCACAGCCCCCGATTCTGTGGCGGGTAGGGGAGGTCCAGTCCCGTGCCGGCCACCGCGACGGGAGGAGCGGCCGAGCCACCGGCACGGCGGAGCACCCCGGCATGGGCGGCGCCGTCGATCCCGAGCGCCAGCCCGGACACCACCACCACGCCCGCGGCCGCCAGGTCGGCGGCCATCTCCGAAGCCACCTGAAGTCCGTAGTGCGTGGGTGTGCGGGTCCCGACGATGGCCACCCGGGGACGGCCCTCCACCGCCGAGGGATCCCCCGAGGCGAACAGCACGGCCGGGGCACCCGGATCCCTCTCCAGCACCGAGGGGTACCCACTGGTGCCAGGGAGGAGGATCGCCACCCCCGATCGGGAGTAGACCTCCCCCACCTCCTCCACTGCGGTGGCGCAGGCCGGCGCCATGAACCGCCGTTGTGGATCACCACGGTGGGTGCCGGCCCCGAGGGCCTTCCAGGCTTCCACCGGTCCGACATCGTCGAGAAGCCTGGCCAGTCGGACCGGGGTCATCCCCGGCAGGCCGGCCAGAGCGGCGGCATGTGAACGGGTCGGGTCCGCGACTGCCATCAGGCGTCTCCTCCCAGGAGCAGCCCGCGCTGGGACCGCAACAGGATGGCCTCACGAAGGTGGGATTCCTGCACCAGGGTGCCGGCGCCCTCGAGGTCGGCCACGGTGCGGGCCAGTCGGTGGACCCGGTGGAGGCCTCGGGCGCTCAGGGCACCGGATCGCAGGTTCCTCTCCAGGACGGAGGTGGCCGCGGCGCTCATCGGCGCCATCTCCTCGAGCATCGACACCGAGAGGTCGGCATTGCACGCCACCCCGCGCCGGACTGCCTGCCGACGGGCGCGGGCTACCCGCCCGGCCACCACCGACGAGCGCTCGCCGGGTGACGCGTGGACAAGCTCGCCGGCCTCGGGCCTGTCCACCCGTACGGCGATGTCGAACCGGTCGAAGAGCGGAGCAGACAGCCGTCGGGCGTAACGCTCCCTCGACAACGCGCTGCACCGGCATCGGCCGGGCGCCCCTCCCTCACCGCACGGGCAAGCGTTCATGGCGCCGACCAGGATGAACCGGGCCGGAAAGGTTGCCGAGCCCCGGGCCCGGCTCACCCGGACCAGGCCCTCCTCGAGGGGTTGGCGGAGGGCATCGAGGACCATCGAAGGGAACTCCCCCATCTCATCGAGGAACAGCACCCCACCGTGGGACAGGCTGATCTCCCCGGGACGCATCCAGCTGGTGCCGCCCCCGATCATGGCCACGGACGACACCCCGTGGTGAGGGGCCCGGAACGGTGGGTGCTCGATCAGCCCGGTCGGTGGGAGGGGCAGCCCGGCCACCGAATGGATGCGGGTCACCTCGAGCGCGGTCGATCGGGGGAGGTCTGGCAGCAGGCCGGGGAGCCGGGCCGCCAGCATGGACTTCCCCGAGCCCGGTGGCCCGACCAGGAGGAGGTGATGACCGCCTGCTGCGGCCACCTCGAGGGCGCGCCGCGGCAATCGCTGACCGCGGACGTCGGCGAGGTCCGGGAGGGGGTGGGCGACCGGTTCCCGAGGGTCCCCGGTCGCCCCGTGCCGTGCACCCGTGCTCTCCCCACCCAGGCCGGCGCAGTCCGCCGCGGCGTCCGCCGACCGTCGCGAAACCACGGCCCACCGCTCCCGATCGGGCAGCCCGGCCACCAGTCCCGCCAGGGTGGTGGAGGTCAGGATGTCGGCGTCGCCCATCAGCCGAGCCTCGCTCGCACTCGCTGCCGGCACCACCAGCCGGTAGCGACCCAAGGCCCCGGCCAAGGCCACGGTCCCCGGGACACCGCGCAGGGAGCCGTCGAGGCCCAGCTCGCCGAAGAAGGCCAGCCCGTCGACGAGATGGGCCCCGATGGCGCCCGAGGCCACCAGGACCCCGACCGCGATGGGAAGGTCCAGCCCGGCGCCTCCCTTCCTCATGCCGGAAGGGGCCAGATTGACCGTCACCCGCCGGAGGGGCCAGGGAAGCCCGCTCGACAGCAGGGCGGCCCGGACCCGGTCGCGCGACTCCCGCACTGCGGCGTCGGGGAGCCCCACGACGGTGAAGCCCGGAAGTCCGCTGGACACGTGGACCTCGACGGCGACCTGCCTGCCGTCGACACCGATGAGGACGGCAGAGGGAATGGAGGCGATCACGGCGCCCTCCGATCGATGCGGCCCGGCGCCGCTGGGGATCAGGGACGGCCGGGAGATTCAGGGGGGAGGGTCGCTGGGGCACCGGTGCCGACTGCCACTCCGAGGCACTCCGGCCACCATAGGGCGGGGGTGTGTCACGACACGCACGAGGGCCTCACCCACCCCGGCCCGACCCGGCCCGACCCGGCCTGGCCTGGCCCGGGGCACCCCGGCCCGACGGCCCCTCCGGCACCTCCGCGCCCCCGGCGACTGCCGAACCGTCGGCCGGCCGGTGCTTCGACCCGCTGCCGACCCCTCAGTGCCCTTCGAAGCGGGGCTCGCGCTTCTGGAGGAAGGCAGCCATGGCCTCGGCGGTGTCCGCCGTGGCGAAGTTGACCGCCTGGGAGCGGGTCTCCTCCTCGAGGGCCTGGTCCATGCCCAGGTCGAACGAGTTGTTCAACATTGTCTTGGTCATGGACAGGGCCAGCGGCGGTCCGGCAGCGAGGCGCCTGGCCCAGTCGTCCACAAAGGCATCCAGCTCACCGGCCGGCACCACCCGATTGACCAGTCCGAACTCCTCGGCCTGCCGGGCGTCGATGATGTCGGCGAGGAAGGCCAGCTCCTTGGCCCGGTGGAGGCCGATGAACCTGGGCAGCAGCCACGAGGCACCGAAATCGACGGAGAGGCCGCGCTTCGAGAAGATCTGTGAGAAACGGGCCGTATCGGAGGCCACGACCAGGTCACAGCCCAGCGCCATGCTCATCCCGGCCCCGGCGGCCACACCGCCGACCTTGGCGATCGTGGGCTTGGGCAGGCGGTGCAGTCGGAGGGCGACTTCGGCCAGGGCCCGCATCTGGACCAGGTACGGGTCCCCGGGGCGTCCGGCCACACCGGCGGCGTTGCTGAGGTCGGCTCCCGAGCAGAAGGCGTCGCCGGCTCCGGTGAGGACCATCACCCGGTCGTGCCGATCACGGGCCACCTCGTCGAACGTGTTGAGCAGCTCGCGCCACATGGTGCCGTTGGCGGCGTTCTTGCGGGCCGGGCGGTTCATGGTGACGGTGACGACTCCGTCCCGGCGTTCCACGATCAGCGTCTCGAGCTCGGCAGGCATCTGCGCAGCCTACGAGATGGGCGATCAGGGGTGCTCAAAAGGCGTTCTCGATGACGTCGACCCGTCCGGCGGTGATCGACACCACGTCGAATCGGGCCTCCACGCGGGACCGGCCCACCGCCGGGGTCAGCTCGGAGAGCCACCGGGCGGCCAGCCGACGGATCCGGCGCTGCTTGGCCGGCAGTACCGACTCGGCTCCGGTTCCGTACCGATCGGTGGTGCGGGTCTTCACCTCGACGAACACGACCGTGGCACCGCGGCGCACGATCAGGTCCAGCTCACCCTGGCGGCGGCGCCAATTCCGCTCGAGGACCTCGTACCCCTGACCCTCGTACCACCGGGCCGCATGGTCCTCGCCGGCCTGGCCACGCGCCTGGCGACCGTCGCCGTGCCAGGACCCGCCGGCGTCGAGCGGGCGCCCCGAGGCCCCTCCGGTCAAAGGTCCTTCTCGGGGAGCCGCTCGATGTTGACGTCCCTGAAGGTGAGGATCCGGACCGATGGCACGAACCGCGCCGGTCGGTACATGTCCCACACCCAGGCGTCGGACAGGTTCACCTCCACGCATGCCGGCGTGGAGTCGGAGCGCACCGCGACCTCGACCGTGTTGGCCAGGTAGAACCGCCGCTCGGTCTCCACCACGTACGAGAAGAGTGGGAGCACGGCCCGGTACTCCTGCACCAGGGCCAACTCGATCTCCGACTCGTACCGCTCGAGGTCCTCCTCACTCATGCGGCCTCACCCATGCCTGGGCGGCCCGGACCGTGCAACGAGGGTCCCCCTCCCGGGCCGCTCCCCGCACCAGCGGGTCAGGGCCGGGCAGTCCGCCGCTCCTTGATCTTGGCGGCTTTGCCGTGGCGATCCCGCAGGTAGTAGAGCTTGGCCCGGCGGACGTCCCCGAGGGACACCACCTCCGTCATGGCGATCACCGGGGAGTGCACCGGGAAGGTCCGCTCCACCCCCACGCCGAAGCTCACCTTCCGCACGGTGAAGGTCTCCCGCACGCCGGTGCCCTGGCGGCGCACCACCGCCCCCTGAAACACCTGGACCCGCTCACGGGTGCCCTCGACCACCCGGACGTGCACCTTGACGGTGTCCCCGGGCCGGAAGTCGGGGATGTCCTCTCGCAGGCTGTCGCGGTCGATGATGTCGGTCGGGTTCATGGGGCGCGTCTTTCCACAGGTCGTTCGAACTCTCACCCGTCGGGCTCCCGATCGGGAGACCTCACCGGTGGGTCGCTCTGACCAGGGAGTTCTCCACGACGTGGGTGTCCGGTGCGAACACCGGGCGGCCCGGTGCCGACGAGGCTCACCAATCGTAGCCGTGATCGCGCAGGAGCTGCACCTCACCGTGCTCCACCAGCAGTCGCACCTCGTCCCCGGACAGCCCGCCCCGGGCCTCGATCAGGTCCGGCCGACGTTCCAGCGTGCGGATCACGGACTGGGCCCGGCGCCAGCGCTCCACCCGGCCATGGTCACCCGACCGGAGCACCTCGGGTACGTCCCACCCCCGGAAGGACGCCGGCCGGGTGTACTGGGGATACTCGAGCAGCCCGAGGGAGAAGCTCTCGTCGCCCGTGGAGCACTCGTTGCCGAGCACGCCGGGCAGCAGCCGGACCACCGCCTCGATCACCGCCAGGGCGGCCAGCTCGCCGCCGGCCAGCACGAAGTCCCCCACCGACAGCTCCTCGTCGACCAGGTGATCGGACACCCGCTGGTCGACGCCCTCGTAGCGCCCGCACAGCAGTGAGAACCCGTGGGCCGACTCCGCCAGCCGGTGGGCGGCGCGCTGGTCGAACCGCCGACCCGAGGGCGACATGAGCACCAGGGGTCGCGGCAGCCCCTCGGGGGAGGAGGCCACACGCTCCACGGCGCCGAACACCGCCTCGGGTCCCAGCACCATCCCCGCCCCACCTCCGAACGGAGCGTCGTCCACCGAGCGGTGGGGATCGGTGGCCGCCTCCCGGACGTCACACGTGCGCAGGTCGAGCTGCCCACGGAGCCGGGCCCGGCCGAGGATCGAGGCGTCGGCGTAGTGGTCGATCACCTCCGGAAACAGGGTGAAGACATCGATCCTGAACGACTCCACGGGATCCGATCCGCTCACGCCAGGTCGAGCAGGCCGTCGGGCACGTCGACGGTGATCCGGACGCCGGGGACCGACTCCACCACGAACCGGAGCGGGATCAGTCCGCCGTCCTCGAGCACCAGGAGGTCGCTGGCCGGATTGGCCTCGACCCCGACCACCGTCCCGAGCGCTGTGCCCCCGGTGTCCTCCACCCTCGATCCGATGAGCTCGTGGACCCACAGGGTGTCGGGATCGTCGAGCGGGGGTGCGTACAGCTCCGTGCCCCGCAGGCGGTCGGCGGCGTCGATGCCGGTCACTCCTTCGAAGGAGACGATGAACCGTCCCTGGTGGGACGAGGAGCGCACCACCGTGAGCCTCCGGCCGTCGGAAGTGGTCAGCACCGAGCCGGGAGCCACCCGCTCGCTCCGGTTGGTGGTGAGCGAGACGATCACGTCCCCGCGCAGGCCGTGGGGTTTGACCAGCCGACCCACGGACAACTCGGCCCGGCCCCCCCGGTCGCCGGCGGGTCCGCTCGCCACCTCGGGCGGCCTCGCCACCTCGGGCGACTCAGTCGTCGACGATGTCGACGCTGGTCTGGACCCCGTCACGCGCCCCGGCCGCGGCCACCACGGTCCGGATGGCCTGGGCCACCCGACCGCGCCGCCCGATGACCCGGCCCATGTCGTCGGGCGCCACATGGATCCGGAAGCGGACCGAGTCTCCCCGCTCCTCCGTGTTGATCACCACGGCGTCCGGGTCGGAGGTGATGGAACTGACCAGGTAGGTCACCACGGCCAGGGGCGTCCCACCCGAGACCCGATTGCCGGCATCGTCGTCCTCGTGGCCGCCTTCGTCGTCGATGGTGTTGACGTCGTCGGCCGAGTCGACAGCCAGGTCGTCGGTCACCTGGCCCCCTTGGCCGTGGCGAACTCGTCGAGTGCGCCCGACTTCTGCAGCAGCTTCTCGACCCGTTCGGTCGGGGTGGCACCCTGGGACAGCCACTTGACGGCCTTGGCGTTGTCGATCTCGATGACCGCGTCGGGCTCGGCCAACGACTTGCCACGAGGGGCGTAGGTGCCGACGATCTCGATGAATCGGCCGTTGCGCGGCGATCGGCTGTCCGCCGCCACCAGCCGGTAGGTCGGCTGCTTCTTCTTCCCGATCCGCACGAGGCGGAGCTTTACTGCCACGGTGAACTCCTCTGCATTCTGTCGATAGCGCCCGACAGTCTCCCACCATTGACGGGGGAGGGGTGCAATCGGGCCGTTTGCCCGTCCCATGATGCCGGAAAGAAGCGGGCCCGGCGGTTCAGGGCGGCCCTTGGGCCGGTGGCCTCGGCCTAGCGGGCCTTGGGCGTCACCCGTCCACCACCCTTGCCCTTCTTGCCGCCCTTCCCCTTCGGTCGGGCCGAACCGCGGGACCCGCCGGCGCCCCGGGCGCCGGTGGGCGCCATTCCGCCGCCGAAGGCTGCCGGATCACCGCCCATCCCGGCCAGACCGCCGAGATCCCCTCCGGGTCCACCCATCGCGGCCATCTCCGCCATGGCCTGGGGCGACAGCTTCGGGCCGCCCCGACCGAACATGCCCCCGAGACCGCCCAGCGCCCCACCCATGCCGCCCTTCCCGAGCCCCTTCATCATCTTCTGCATCTCCTTGAACTGCTTGAGGAGGGCGTTGACGTCGGAGGTGGCGGTGCCGCTCCCGTTGGCGATACGCACCCGTCGTGCCCCGTCGATGATGGCCGGGTCGACCCGCTCACCGGGGGTCATCGACCGGATGATGGCCTCGACCTGTCCGATCTGGCGGTCGTCCACCGCGGACGAGGCCTGCTTCAGGTCCTTCGGCACTCCCGGGAGCAGGGACAGCACCCCCGACATGGAACCCATCTTCTTCACCTGCTGAAGCTGCTCGAGGAAGTCCTCGAGCGTGAAACGACCCTCGATCATCGCGGCCGCGCCCTTGGTGGCGACGTCCTGGTCCATGGTGCGCTCGGCCTGCTCGATGAGGCTGAGCACGTCGCCCATCCCGAGGATGCGGTCGGCCATCCGGTCCGGATGGAACTGGTCGAAGTCGTCGAGCTTCTCACCGGTCGACGCGAAGGCGATGGGCCTGCCCACCACTTCCTTGACCGAGAGGGCCGCGCCTCCCCGTGCGTCCCCGTCCAGCTTGGTCAGGATCACCCCGTCCAGGGACAGGGCGTCATGGAACGCCGACGCCGTGGAGACCGCGTCCTGGCCCGTCATGGCGTCGATGACCAGGAACGTGTAGTGGGGATCGACGGCTCCGGCGATGCGTCGGATCTCGTCCATCAGGTCCTCATCGATCGAGAGCCGACCGGCGGTGTCCACGACCAGGACGTCACGGCCGAGGCGCTTGGCCTCCTCGAGGCCGGCGACGGCCACCGCCACCGGGTCGGTGGTGTCGCTGAAGACGCTGATCCCGGCCTGGCCGCCGAGGACCCGGAGCTGTTCCACAGCGGCGGGACGCTGGAGGTCCGCCCCCACCAGCAGCGGATTGCGGCCCTGCTGCTTGAACCAACGGGCCAGCTTGGCCGAGGCGGTGGTCTTGCCCGAACCCTGGAGCCCGGCCAGCAGGATGACGGTCGGGGGCCGGCTGGCATAGGTGATCTTGAGGGTCTCCCCCCCGAGGATGCCGACCAGCTCCTCGTTGACGATCTTGATGACCTGCTGGCCCGGGCTGAGGGCCCTGGAGAGCTCCAGGCCGACGCAGCGGGACCGCACGGCTTCGGTGAAGCCGCGGACCACGCCGATCTCGACATCCGCCTCCAGCAGGGCGGTGCGGATCTCCCGCAGGACTTCGTCGACGTCGGCGTCGGTCAGCCGCCCGCGACTTCGGAGGCGGCTGAGGATCCCCTCGAATCGGTCGGACAGGCTCTCGAACATGGGTGGCTCAGGCTACAGGACCGGGGGCAGAACCGGTTGCGCCGGAACGCTCCGGGCCGCCGGATCGGGGCGGGCGGGCAGGTCGGAGGGGCCGGTCAGAACAGTGCGTCGACGAAGGCGGCCGGGTCGAAGTCGACCAGATCGTCCACGCCCTCGCCCAGGCCGACCAGCTTGACCGGCAGGCCGAGCTCCCGTTGGATGGCCACGACGATGCCGCCCTTGGCCGTACCGTCGAGCTTGGTCAGCACCACACCCGTCACGTCCACCGCCTCCAAGAACACCCTGGCCTGGGCCAGCCCGTTCTGGCCGGTGGTGGCGTCGAGCACCAGCAGGACCTCGACCACCCGGCCAGGAGGCCGGCCGGCCACCCTCCTGATCTTCTTCAACTCCTCGATCAGGTTGACCTTGTTGTGCAGGCGGCCGGCCGTGTCGGCCAGGACCACCGCATGACCCTTGGCCTCTGCCCGCTGGACGGCATCGAAGACCACCGAGCTCGGATCCCCGCCCTCGGCACCCCGCACGATGTCGGCGTCGGCGCGGGAGGCCCACTGGGACAGCTGCTCCCCGGCCGCGGCCCGGAAGGTGTCCCCCGCGGCCAGCAGGACCTTCGCGCCCGAGGCGGCGAGGCGGTTGGCCACCTTGCCCACGGTGGTGGTCTTGCCCACCCCGTTGACCCCGACGAAGAGCCAGACGTCGACCGGGCTGGCTTCGCCGGCACCGGCTGCTCGCTGGGCGGAGGTCGGGGGCTCGACGACCGGCTCGACGGACCCCGGGCCCGACCCGGGCAGGGACAGTGTGGCATCGGCGGCGGAGAGCACGGTCACGAGGTCGGCCTTCAACGCCTCGACCAGGGCGTCCGGGCCGTCGATCTCCCCAGCCTTGACCCTGGCCTTCAGGTCGGCCAGGAGGCTGTCGGTGGCACCCACCCCGACATCGGCTCGGATCAGGGCTTCCTCCAGCTCGTCCCAGGTGGCCGCGTCGATCTTCCCCTTGGAGCGGACCGCTCCCAGGTATCCGGACAGCAGGCCACGGGCCTTGCCCAGCCGGCCTCGGTAGGTTGCGGGTCCAGCGCCCGGTCCGGGCCCCGGCTCGGGCGCAGGTGGGCCCGGTGTCTCGGCACGCCCGTCGGTCGGTGCCGGCGCCCGGGTCGCCCCTGCGGCGCCGGCTGCACCAGCGGTATCGGCTGCGGTATCGGCTGCGGCATCGGCTGCGGCATCGGCGCTCCGCGCCAGTTCGACGTCGGTGGCAGCATCACTGGCCACCTCTCCGGGAGGGACCGGGCTCTTCCCCCCCCGACCCCGCAGTCGCAGGCCGATGGCGACTCCGCCGCCGACGATCAGGAGCGGCACCGCGACGACCACACCGATCAGGACCTCGGAGCCCGACGCCACGAGGGACGGCTCGATCACGGCTCGCTTCCCCCGACCCGTTCGGGCCGGATCACCCGCGGCTGCCAGCCGGTCGGGCCGATGCCCGGTTCAGGCGGCCTCCCGTCCGGCCCGGCCTGTTCATCGGGCTCCTCGACGACGGCCTCCTCGGGGCCGCCGCCGTCGGACGGCTCGGCGTCGGGGCCGCCGCCGCGCACATCGACCCCGCCGTCGCTCCCGGGACCGTGTTCGGGTTCCCCGGGCCGGGGCCGTAGGTCGGGCGCCGACTCCGGGGCCGACTCCGACTCCGGGGCCGACTCCGACTCCGACTCCGACTCCGATTCAGACTGCGGCTCCTCCACCGAGACCGACCCCGGCACCGACTCAGGTACCGGAAGGGGTACCGCCGAGGGCTCGGTCCCACCGCGGGAGGCACCACCGTCGCGCGGGACCTTCTGGCTGACCACCTTGGAGGACCCCCCGGGGGCCATGGTCACCCCGTAGAGCGCGTCTGCCGCCTCCATGGTCCGCTTCTGGTGGCTCACGATGATCAGCTGGGCCTCCCCCCGGAACTCGTGGACCAGCCCGAGGAACCGCTGGAGGTTCACGTCGTCGAGGGCCGCCTCCACCTCGTCCATCAGGTAGAAGGGCGACGGCCGGCTCCGGAACACCGCGAACAGGAAGGCCAGGGCCACGAGGGACCGCTCCCCTCCCGAGAGCAGGGAGAGGCGCCGGACGTTGCGGCCCGCCGGACGCACCTCGACGTCGACACCGGTGTCCAGCAGGTCCTCGGGGTCGGTGAGCGAGAGCCGGCCGGTCCCCCCGGGGAAGAGCGAGTTGACGAGGGTGGAGAAGTGCTCGTTGACATCGGCGAACGCCGAGTCGAAGACGTGCATGATCTCCTCGTCGAGGGTGCGGATGACGTGGTGCAGCTCGCGTCTGGCATGGCGCACGTCCTCCACCTGGGCCTCGAGGAACTGGTGCCGCTCCCCGAGCTCCGAGAGCTCCTCGAGGGCCAGGGGATTGACCGGTCCCAGTGCGGCCAACTCCGCCTCCAGCTGGACGATGCGGGCCGGTGGGTCGGTGCCCTCGTCCAACTCGGGCGCCGGGGCCGCCATGGCCTCCTCGGGAGTGGTCGCCAGGTCGTGCCGCAGGGTCTCGACCACGGTCTCACGCCTGATGGTGGCCTCCACCAGGTCCAGCTCGACCTTCTGGAGCTGGCCGCGGGCCGCGGCCAGCTCGTGCTCACTGGCCGAGCGCTGCCGACGCAGCGCCTCCAGCCGCGCACCGCCGGCCTTGACCGCCTCCAACTGCACCCGGTACCTCTCCCGGAGCTCGGCCAGGGCCCAGTCCAGGCCGGCCTGGGCCGAGGCGATGACGTCGAGCAGTCGGGCCACGGCGGTGGCATCGGCCTCCAGGCGGGTCCGGCGCTCCGCCGCTTCGCGGCGTTCGTCGGCGTGGCCGGTCAGGCGCCGTTCGACCTCTTGGAGGCGCTCGGTCAGCACTCGCCGCCGTTCGACCAGGCCTGCCGACCTTGCCTCCCACTCCCCACGGAGCTGAGCCGCATCGGCGATCCGTACGTCGATGGCTCGGCGCTCCTCGCGGGCCGCATCCATCCGGCGACCGGCACGAGCACGGGCTTCCTCCAGTACCGGCAGCTCACCTCGGAGCCGGGCCACCCGTGCCGTGTCCCGGGAGATCCGCTCGTCGAGCTCGGCGTGGTCGCGGCGGATCTCCTCCACTTCCGCGGCCTGGGCCACCAGGTCGTTGGCCACGCGCTGCTGGGCCACGCGTGCCGTCTGATGGGCGACCTCGTTGCGGTCGTCGGAGCGCACCGCCTCGGCGGCCGCGGTGCGGGTGGCATCCACCTCGGCCCGGGCCAGGGCGCGCTCCTCGGCCGCCTCGGAGGCCACCGCCGCGGCGACGTCGGCGCGGGATCGCGCCTCCTCGACCAGGGCCGCGGTGACCACTCCCCCGGCGGCACGGACCCGCCATCCCGTGGGCGAGAACCGGTCCCCCTCGCGGGTCACCACCACCAGGTCCGGGCGGGCCAGGGCCAGGTCGATGGCTTCGGACCAGCCTCCGCGGGCACAGCAGGAGGCGGCCAGCAGGGTGTCGAGCACGGCGTCCAGGCCCGAGACGTCGCGGCCGCCGCGATGGGGCCGGACATGGCCGCGGAGCGACTCGGTCCCGGGTGGGACCTGCTCCCCGACCCCCGGATCGTGACGACGGATGCCGGCCGAGGTGCCGGTCAACGCCAGCACCGCCCCGGTGGCCCCACCCTGACGGAGCCGTGACAGAGCGGCCTTGGCCGGCTGGCTCCCCGACACCACGACGGCCGCCACTGCTCCACCGACGGCGGCCTCGAAGGCGTCCTCCCAGCCCGGATCGACGTCCACCACGTCGAGCAGGGTGCCGACCACCCC
>Ga0307374_10008452_pt1 | contig 15380 bp, 12 predicted proteins | sample OX3MG_FD_202532 | JGI IMG/M metagenome (GOLD analysis project Ga0307374, IMG submission 202532) | Soil microbial communities from Risofladan, Vaasa, Finland - OX-3 | ecosystem: Environmental > Terrestrial > Soil > Coastal area > Acid sulfate soil | place: Finland: Risofladan, Vaasa | collected... | reverse complement strand
CTGCAGGTGGAGCATCCCGTGACGGAGCTCGCCTACGGCGTGGATATGGTCCACCTCCAGGTGGCCGTGGCCAACGGCGAGCGCCTTCCCCTCGCGCAGGACCGGATCGCTCCACGCGGCCACGCGATCGAGGTGCGCCTCTACGCGGAGGACCCCTCGGCGGGCTTCCTGCCCGCCACCGGCACGCTCGCGCGCTGGGAGATGCCGCAAGGACCGGGCATCCGCGTCGATGCGGGCGTTACGGAGGGCAGCGAGGTCTCGATCTACTACGACCCCATGCTGGCGAAGCTGATCGTCTGGGGCCCCGACCGCGACGCCGCGATCGCGCGGTTGACCGCCGCCTTGGACGACGTGCACGTGGCCGGCGTGAAGACCAACCTCCCGTTCCTGCGCTGGCTGGTCCGCGACGAGTGGTTCCGCGCCGGACGCACCACCACGCGCTTTCTCGAAGAGCGACTCGACCCGTCGCGGTTCGCCGCGGCCGCCCTGCCGCCCGACGCGCTGGCGGCGGCAGCGGCGCTGGTTCTCGACCAGCGACCCCCCTTCCGGATCGCCGCGGTGGGCGTGCCCGTGGCGCTCCTCCACGACGAGCGCGCCTATCGCGTGACGTTCGACCGCGACGGCGTTGGCTGGCGCGCCCACGGCGATTTGGAGGGTTCGCTCGAAATCGCGCGCTCCGGTGACGCGCTCGAGGTGCGTCACGGCGAGGCGCGCCTCGCCGTGCGCGGCTGCGTCGACGACGACGGCGTCACGCTCGCGCTGGAAGGCCGGACCTACGACTTCACGTTCGCCCCGCCGCCCTCGGTGGCCGATCTCGGCCACGCCGGGGCCGCCGCGGGCGAGGGTCGCCAGACCCTGCGCGCGCCGATGCCCGGCAAGATCCTCCAGGTTGCCGCGACGCCCGGGTCCAGCGTCGGTGAGCGCGATCTGCTGGTCGTGCTCGAGGCCATGAAGATGGAGCACCGCATCGAGGCGCCCGGGGCGGCGAGAGTGGTCGCGGTGCGCGTGCGCGAGGGGGAGCTGGTGACTGCGGGGACTCCGCTCGTGGAGCTGGAGCCGGAGTGAACCGGCGCGCCGTCGAAGGTGGCCTCATGCACAGCGTCATGGCGGGCCTGCCGGGCCGCGTCAGAGTCTGCGAGATGGGCCCCCGCGACGGCCTGCAGAACGAAGCCCAAGCGGTCGATGCCGCCGTCAAGATCCACTACATCGACCTCCTCTCGGAAACGGGGCTTCCCGTCATCGAGGCGACGTCGTTCGTGAGCCCCAAGGCCGTGCCGCAACTCGCGGATGCCTTCGAGGTCTTCACGGGGATCGCCAAGCGCCCCGGCGTCCTCTACCCGGTGCTCGTACCCAACGCCAAGGGCTTCGCACGCGCTCGCGAGGCCGGCGTCCGCGCGATCGCCGTCTTCACCGCCGCTTCGGAGTCGTTCACCAAGCACAACATCAACATGACGATCGACGAGTCGATCGCCGTGTTCGCGCCGATCGTCCGCGAGGCGCTCGCGGAAGGCATGTGGGTGCGCGGTTACGTCTCCACCTGCTTCGGCTGCCCCTACGAGGGGCCCGTCGGGCCTGAGAAGGTCGCCGCGGTCGCGGGACGCCTCGTGGAGATGGGCTGCCAGGAGATCTCCATCGGCGACACGATCGGCGTGGCCACGCCCAACCAGGTCTTCGACGTGGTCGAGGCGTTGCGCGCGGTGGCTCCACTCGATCGGTTGGCGATGCACTTCCACGACACGCGCGGCACCGCGCTGGCCAACGTGACGGCGGCCCTGCAGCAAGGCATCGCCACGTTCGACTCTTCCAGCGGCGGGCTCGGCGGCTGCCCCTACGCCCCCGGGGCTTCGGGCAACCTCGCCACGGAGGATCTGCTCTACTTGGTGCACGGCATGGGCATCGAGACCGGCGTCGATCTCCACAAGGTGCGCGAGGCCACGCGTTACATCAGCGGCGCGCTGGGCAGAACGCCGACCTCGAAGGTCTACTTGGCTCCCGAGAGGTGGTCGCGAGCGGCAGTCTGATCGTCTCTCCGGCTCACGAACACGCCCTTCCCGTGCCACACGGCCCGGTCGCGTCCGAGCACCTTGGCCGCGTACATCGCATGGTCGGCCTCCTGCAGCGCGTGGGAGAGTGAGATCCCTTCGCGGGTGATCTCCGAGGCGCCGATGCTTGCCGAAATATAGATGTCTCGTCCACCTACCGTCATCGGCTCCCGCAGAGAGGCCGCTAATTGCTCGAGGCGACGCTCCAGATCGGAGTCGCCGGCGATCTCAACGGCCACCGCGAACTCGTCGCCCCCATAGCGGCAGACGAGATCCCCTTCGCGGAAGAACCCGCAAAGCCGAGCGGCGATGCTCTTGAGGATCTCGTCGCCGCCGGCGTGCCCCAGCGTATCGTTCATCTGCTTGAAGTTGTCCAGGTCGATGAACAACAGCACGTGCCGCCTCCCCTTCTCAGGATGCTCGACCATCGCTTCGAGGGCCTCCGTCATCGCGCGGCGATTGAGCAGTCCCGTCAGATGGTCATGCATGGCTTGATGCTGGAGCGCGGCAACCTGCGCGCGTTGACGGGTGTTCTGCGTCGCGTCGACGGCGGCGCCGATCCCCACGCTCAACAGGAACAACGCCGCGGCCAACCACAGGATGAGCTCGGCGCAAAACCTCAGGAAGACCAGCCGCTGGTCCAAGAGTCCTGCGGCCGCCGGGGGCATGGCGCGCCACAGGCGCACCAATCGCGCCTCCGCGTCGCCGTCCGCGCGCTGCGCGCGGGCAAAGCTCGCCGGCGTCGGGTATGGATCGCGAGCGAGCGAGGCCAAGGCCGCGTCGACCTCGCGCGCGGCCCGCCGCGCGTCCGCCGCGTCGCCGCCCACGGCCCGCGCCACGCCCGGATCGATGCGCGCCGCCTGGTCGAGGTCGGCAAAGGCGAAGTTCAGCAGGGAGGCCGCCTCCACGCGCAGTGCCGTCATCCGGAGCCGCTCGTCGAGCGTGAGGGTTCGGCGCCGGTGCGCACGGGCCACGAGCACGTTCGCGCGACCCAGCATCTCCACGGCGCCGGGCATCCGGTAGGCCACCGCGTCGGCAAGATCGACTCCCGGGACGGCCGCGTCGTACGTCAGCCGCGAGGCATCGGAGACGCACCGCATCGCATGGTCGAGCGCGTCGTAGATGCGAGGGTCGTCCGCGTTTCGCGACGCCGCCCATGCCCGTTGCGCCTCTCTCCAGGCAACGCATGCCAAGGGCCTCCTCCGCTCGTCCCGTTGCACCGCGGCCATCGCGCGATCGATCGCCGCGCGTCCCCGCGCGTCCATGAGCGGGAGCACGACGGCCTGCAACCGCTCGATGCGATGGATCCCCTCGCGCTCGCGCAGCGCGGTCGCGGACGCGTCGCGCACACTCCACAGCAGCGCCGCCGCCGCCAACACGATCGGGACGACGAACAGCAGAGAAGTCAGCGTGATCCAGCGCAAGCGCGTCCGCGTAGCCATCGGTCTAAGGCATACTACCCGGACGCGGCCGACCCCCCGCGGGACGCGTTAAGTTTCGGCGACTCCGAAGGTTAAGTTTCGGACAGCGGCAACTCGAGCGTGAACGTGCTGCCGGCGCCGAGCACGCTCTCGACGGAGACGGCCCCATGGTGCGCCTTGGCCACGCTCTGCACGATGGCCAGGCCCACGCCGCTACCGGGCACCTGCCGTTCGGCTCGCCCGCGGTAGAAGCGCTCGAAGACGTGCGGCAGATCGTCGGGCGCGATTCCGACACCCGTGTCCGAGACCTCAACCGTCGCCCGGCGCTCCGTGCCGCGCACGCGAACGTCGATCTTCCCTTGCGGCGGCGTGAACTTGACGGCGTTACCGATGAGGTTCGAGAGCGCCACGCCCAAGAGGTCGGGCTCTCCCTGCACCTCCACGGGCCGCTCCGGCACGCTCACCGCCAGAGCTACCCCGCGCTCGCGCGCCTGCTCCTCCCAGGTGGCCGCGGCGGCTCGCACCACGGCGGCCAAGTTGCACGGGCGAAGGGTGACCGCCTCGCTCTCCGCGCGGGAGAGCGCCAACATCTCGCGCAGCATGCGATCCATCTCGCGCGCGCGCCGCACGATCGCCAGCAGCGAGTCGCGGCGCACCTGGTCCGGGGCCTCGTCTCCCCAGCGCGCCAGGAGCTGAGCGTTGCCCGAGATGGCCGCCAACGGCGTCTTCATCTCGTGCGAGGCATCGGCCACGAAGCGGCGCTCGCGCTCGAAGGCCAGCGCCAGGCGGTCGAGCATGGCGTCGAAGGCGGCAGCCAGGCGCCCCACCTCGTCGCTCCGCCCGCTCCAGCCTAGCCGCTGCCCGAGCGAGCCGGGGTCGACGCTCTCCGCCGCCCGCGTCATCCGCTCGAGCGGAGCCAGCAGCGCCTGCGCGAGAAACCACGCCGCGATGAACGTGCTCACGACGCCCAACGCGAAGACGATGCCCACCCGCCAGGTGAGCGCCCCGAGCAAGCGATCGAAGCTGCGCGTCTCGTGGCCGACCTCCAGGATCGCGTACGGGCGCACGCCGGGGATGAGCAGCCGCCGGCGATACACCATGAACGGCTCGCCCTGATAGACCATGCGGGCGTAGTCTCCCCGCTGCCAGACCACGCGGTCGGGGGCACCGTAGCCGCCGACGCCGGAGCTCGAGGCGATCACCTGTCCCTGCGCGTCGAGCACGCGGACGAACGTGCCCGGCGAGGCATAGGTGTCGAGCACTTGGGGAACCAGCAGCGCGGGGGCGATCGTGAAGGGGAATCCGGCGCCGCTCGCGCCTTGGATCACCCGCTCCGCCAGGCGCGTCACCTCGGCCTCCAGCTCCTGATCGAAGGCGTGGCGCAGCGAGGAGAGACTGGAGGCGAACACCGCGAGCAAGAGCGCCAAGATCAGCGCCGCGAACGAGAGAGCGACGCGCAGGCGCAGGCTCACGTACGCAGGATGTACCCGACGCCGCGCACGGTGCGAATCATGTTCTCGGAGGCGCCGGCCTCGCGCAGCTTGCGCCGCAGATGTCCGACGTGAACGTCGACGACGTTCGACTCACCGACGAAATCGGTGCCCCAGACGGCATTCATGAGCGCATCGCGCGTGAAGACTTTGTTGGGGTTGAGCAGGAAGTGCTCCAGCAGCCGGAACTCCGTGGCCGTGAGGTCGAGCAGGCTCCCCCTGACCTCCACCTCGTGAGCGTCGCGGTAGAGCGTCACCTCGCCCGCCACGAGCGTGCGCTGCCGCGTCTGGTTGGTTCGGATGTGCGCGCGCACGCGAGCCAGCAGCTCTTCGATCTCGAAGGGCTTGGTCAGGTAGTCGGTGGCCCCCGCGTCCAAGCCGACCACCGTGTCGCGCGTGGTGTCCCGCGCCGTCAGCATCAGGATCGGCACCGCGCTGCGCTCGCGGATGGCGCGGCAAACGTCCACGCCGTCCATCCCCGGCAACAGGAGGTCGAGCACGACGAGCGAGAGGTTGCTCACATCGTACGTCGCGGCCGCCTTGCCGTCTCGAACCACGTCCACGTCGTAGCCGGCGCGCTGCAGCTCCAATTGCAGGATGCGCGCGATATCGAGGTCGTCTTCGACGACCAGAACCTTCTCCATGCAGGCTCCCGTTGTCACCACGCTCACGACTTGCCGCGCACCACGTTGACGGAGCTGTCCTCAGCCGTGATCGCCACGTTGGCGCCGCCTCCTCCGAACGTCCCCGAGGCCGAGATGTCCATGCCGAAGGGGGCAGCGCTCACTTGGAGGATTCCCCCCAGCGACCCTGCGGTGCTGTTGGCCACGATGCGCGCGTGCGCGGCGGCCGGCACCCGCAGGAGCAACTCCCCGGCCTCGATGGCAAAGCTCTGCGTGTCGCCCCGGTTTGCCGTCAGCTCCCAATCGACGAAGGCGCCGCGGCTCGCGACCTCCAGCGTGCGGGCGCGGACGTGCCGGGCGCGGGCCGGGCCCCCGAAGACCCCAACCGAGAGGTCGTCGCCGTCGACGTCGGCGAGGTCGCAGGCCCCGCCCACCTGGAGGTAGCTCTCGCCGCTCAAGCGGCTCGAACGCACGGTGAGCGCCCCGAACGACCGGACGATCGCCCGTCCCCGAAAGCCTTTGATGGTGACGGCCCCGGAGGTGTCGTTGACGACCAGCACGGCGGTACGCGCGGGGATGCGCAGCCGGATGTCGCCCGCGTTGACGGCGATGCGCACCAACGTCTGGTCGCGGCGCATGGGGGGCAGCACCACCACCCGGCCGATGCGCACGATGTGCCCCTCCACCGGGCGCTCCGTGGTCAGGTAGAACGCCTGCCCCCTGCCGCCTCGCTGGCTGGTGACCGCGGCCTCCGGGTTGGAGACCAGGACCACGTTGTCGTTGCCGCCCGGCATCACCTCGACGTCGCCGCCGCCGGCGCGGATCTCGATCACCGGGTCGGCGCCGCTGGAGATGATGCGGGTGACCACCGGCGGCTCCGCGGGAATGCCGCCCGGGGCGGGCGTCGCGGCGGTTCCTCCCACGAGGGCGAGCGCCCCAAGCACGGCAAGGTGGAGTCGGCGGGTCATGTGGCTTAGAGCCTACCAGATGGCTCGCTTCCTTGCATGATGCGTCCTTCATCTTCGCGAAGCGGTCGCCATGGCGAAGGAAGAGCGATTTCACGTACTCGCGGACGTCCTCATCGACGGCTCAGGCGCCCCCGCTCTGCGGGACGCCGCGCTGCTGGTGGAGGACGGGCGGATCGCACGCGTCGGGCCCGCCTTCGCCCCTCCCGAAGGCGTGCGGAGCATCCGGGTGGGCACCCTGCTCCCCGGCCTCGTCAACCTCCACGTCCATCTCGACATGGGGGGCGAGTCGGACACCTGGGTCGTCGCGAGGCGCAAGGAGGCCGAGGGCGCCCTTGCCGGCGCTCACCAGGCGCTCAAGACGCTGCATGCGGGCGTGACCACGGTGCGCGACCTCGGCACCAAGAATTTCGTCTCCGTGGCCCTGCGCGAGGCCATCAACCGCGGCGAAATCCCCGGTCCGCGCGTGCTCACCTCGGGCATGGTCATCACGATGACCGGCGGCCACGGGTGGCCGATCGGCCGTGAGACGGATGGTCCGTGGGACGCTCGCAAGGGCGTGCGCGAGTTCCTCAAGGCCGGGGCCGACTGCATCAAGCTGATGGCCACCGGGGGCGTCCTGACGCCGGGCGTCCAACCGGGTAACGCTCAACTGGAGTACGAGGAGCTGGCGGCCGCGATCGACGAGGCCCACAAGGCCGGCCTCCACTGCGCCTCGCACGCGATCGGCGCGACCGGCATCAAGAATGCCTTGCGCGCGGGCATCGACTCCATCGAGCACGGCCACCTGCTGGACGACGAGGCGATCGCGCTCTTCAAAGAGCGCAACGCGCGCTTGGTTCCCACGCTCGCCGCCGTGCAGTGCATCGTCGACCGGGCCGAGGACGGCGGCATGCCGTCGTTCGTGGTGGAGAAGGCCCGCGCCGTGATGGTCGACGCCTTCGACAACATCCGCAAGGCCCACCGCGCCGGCGTGGAGATCGTGGCCGGGTCCGACGCCGGCACGCCGTTCAACTACCACGAGCGCTACGCATTCGAGCTCGAGCTCATGGTCCGCGAGCTGGGCATGAGCCCCGTCGAGACCATTCACGCCAGCACCGGGCGCTCCGCCGACTTCCTGCATCTCGCCGAGGTCGGGCGCCTGCAAGCAGGCAAGAGCGCCGACCTGCTGGGCGTGGCGGGTGACGCCTCCGCGCGGATCGCGGCGTTGCACGACGTGCAGCTGGTGGCGCGTGCGGGCGCCATCGCCGTTGGAGGCTAGTCCCGCGCGCGACCTCCGCGGACTTCGGGTGGCGGTCCTGGGCTCGATCTCGTGGCCGGCGCCGCCCGCCGGCTACGGCCCGTGGGAGCGCGTGGCCGCCGACATCGCCGACGGGATGGTCCGGCGCGGCCTCGACGTCACGCTCTTCGCCACCGCCAACTCGCGCACCAGCGCCAAGCTCGCCAGCGTCGCTCCCGTCGGACTCAACGAGGATCCCACCCTGCCCGGCCACGTGCTAGAGGCGCTCCACATCGGCGCCTGCTTCCGGCGCGCCGGCGAGTTCGACCTCATCCACAACAACTTCGACTGGCTGCCGTTGACCTATGCGCTGGCCTCGACGGCGCCCCCGCTCCTGACGACCGTGCACGGCTTCTCGGCGCCGACCATCCTGGGCGCCTACTACGCGTGCGCCGAACGCGGCTTCTTCTGCTCCATCAGCGATGCCGACCGGGATCCCGGACTCGCCTATCTCGCAACCGCGTACAACGGCGTCGATCCAGCGGCGTTTCCCTTCTCCGACCGTCCCGGGGAGTATCTGCTCTTTCTGGGGCGACTGCACCCGGAGAAGGGGACGCACCGCGCGATCGAGCTGGCCAAGCGCACCGGAAAGCGGCTGTTCATCGCGGCGATCCCGCACGACCGGGAGTACTTCGAGCGCGAGGTGGCGCCCCACGTCGACGGCCGCCAGATCGTCTTCCTCGGCGCCGTGGAGGGGCAGGAGCGCGACCGGCTCCTGCGCGACGCGCTGGCGCTCGTGCACCTGACCACGCGCCCCGAGCGCTTCGGCCTCACCATGATCGAGGCGATGGCCTGCGGCACCCCCGTGCTCGGCGCGCGCATGGGGAGCGTGCCGGAGATCGTGGTCGACGGCGTCACGGGCTTCTGCGTGGACTCGATGGAGCAGGCGGTGGCGCGCGTGGGCGATCTGCCAGCCCTCGACCGCCGCGCCTGCCGCCGCCGCGTGGAGGAGACGTTCACGGTCGAGCACATGATCGACCGCTACCTGGCCGCCTACGCCGAGGCCGTGCGCCTGCGCTTACCGCCGCCGCCGACGGCGGAGCAGCTGCGCTGGCGCGCGCACGACTGGTGGGAGCGCCCTCAAGCGTTCACGGAGCTCCCGCCCAAGCCCGCGCACCCCGGCTACTTCACGGCGTAGCGCTGCACCCAGTCGCCGTTCGGCGCCGCCCAGACCGTCCAGACCGTGCGCGTGCGGTCGTCGATGGCGACGGTATGCACGCCCGGCGGCGTGCGCACGCGCGCCACCTCTCGTGGAGCCTTCCCCGCCTCCAACGCGAAGAGCGTGATCTCCCCACCGCCGGCGCAGGCCAGCAACCGGCCCGCGTCGTCGAGGCTGCACTGGTCGACGCCCCGCTGCATCCGCCCGTCGGCCACGTGGCGGCCATCGGGAGCGTAGACGGAGAGCACCCCGTTCTTCCCGCCCACGATCAGCTCGTCGAGGACGGCGTCGAACTGCAGCGGGTGATTGTGCCGCAGCTGGGGCGTCTCGATGAGGGCGGTCACCTGGAGCGTCTGCGGATCGATCATGGCGAAGGCGTCGTCGCCGTTGAGGTTCTGATAGAGCGTCTCCGTCTTGGGATCGACGGCCGGGTATTCCGGGTCGTGGCCGGGCAGCGAGATCGTCCCGATCTGCCGCATCGTCTTCGCGTCGATCACGAAGACGCTCGAGGCCCCGTCCTCATCGGCGTAGAGCCGGTCGAGTCCCGGATCGAAGATCAGCGCATCGACGGGTCCGGGCACCGCGACCCTGGCCACCTCGCGCAGCGTTCGAGGATCGACCTCCGAGACGGCGTCGGCGATGCCGTCTCCCGTGTAGACCATGCCGCTGCGCGGGTCCACCGCCACGCCGTGCATGGGCCCGACGCGCACCTGTCCCCGCACGTTGCCCGTGTCGGCATCGATCACCAGCAGCGCGCTGCTCCCCGTGTGCGCCGCGTAGACGCGCCGGCGAGCGGCGTCCACCGTGACGTAGTCGAAGCCGCTGATGATCGGGACCCGCGCGGGGGGAGTCACGGGGACGAGGTGCAGCATGCCGTTCCTTTCCTGTTGTCGCCGCCGCGGTGGCTCAGATCCGCTGAGTCACCGTCAGCATCACCTGCCGAGGCGGCAGGCCGAACTGCTCCGACCCCTGCTGCAGGGCGCTGGTGTCGGTACCGAACTGGTTCTCGGGGAAGAAGACGCCCAGGCCGATCCGCCCGTACGAGTCGACCGCGTCGTTGAAGACGTTATTGACGCCCAGCGTCACGATCGTGTTGCGGAGGGTCTTGGAGACGAACGCGTTGCCGTATGCGAAGGCCGGGCGATTGAAGCCGTTGTTGCCGTCGAGGTAGTACTCGTCGAGCCGCAGCTCCCAGCCGCTCGGCGTGCCGTAGTCGATGCCCAGCGCCGCCTTGTGCAGCGGGACGCCCGCCACCTGCGAGCCGTTGATCAGGGTGACGTTGTTCATCAGGATCGAATCGGGAACGCCCGTGTACGCGGCCGATTGAACATCGTATGCGTAGTCGAAATAGAGCCGCGAGCTGGCGTGGTAGCGGCCGGTGACCTCGATGCCGCGGTAGAGCGCTTGCGCCGCGTTGTAGTACGTCGTCACGGCCAGGTTGGCCAGCGTGGGCGGGAAGCCGCAGAACGACTGGATGCGGGCGAAGTAGGCGTTGAGCAAGCTCGGCGGGATCACGCCGGCACCCAGCTGCGAGACGGGCAGGGATCCGCGGAAGAGCGCGTTCTGCTCGGTGGCGGTGTAGACGTCCAGCTGCACGGAGTCGCCGCGCTGGAAGCGGTGTCCGTAGGCCAGCTCGAAGTCGGTAGCCGTCTCCGGCGAGAGGTCGGGGTTGCTCACGCTGCCCACGGGAGTCTGCTTGTTTCCCCCGCAGACGGGGTTGAGGTTCGAGAAGGACTGGTCCAGCGACGGCAAGCCGAAGCGGAGCTGCGGGGCGGGCTCGCTATCGGAGTGCCCGCCCGTCAAGCGAACCACGTCTTGGTTGCTCGGGCGGAAGATCACCGAGACGCGCGGATCGAAGGTGCTCTTGCCCGTCACGGTGGAGTGGCGAAGCCAGAGGTTGCCGAAGATCGAGAGCTTGCCGCTGGGCGTGAACTGATCGCGCACGAAGTAGCTGGCGCTGCCCAAGCTGTACTCGGGATACGCCAGGATCATGTTGACCGGACCCTCGGCCGGGTTGGCGTTGAAGAAGTCCCCCGTGATCTGCTGGTTCTGATCGGAGTAGCCGAAGCCGAAGTCGTTCTTGCCGAACGTCAGGTCGTCCGAGAGCAAGATCCCGCTGGTGTTGAAGTAATGGCTATTGAAGCCGCCGCCGGCCTCGGAGCGGTTGTAGTCCACGGCGTAGTGGTCGATGAAGCCGTCGACCGTCACGAAGCTCTTGCCCAGTTCCTTGGTCAGCGTGGCGTGGTAGTCCTGATTGCGGATCGCCTGCCACGGCCCGGGACCTCCGCCGGCGGGGCCCGCCGCCAGCGCCGCATACTGCTGGGGCGTGACGCATTGATTCGGATTGGCGTCGGTGGAGACGACCAGTCCGTTGGGGCAGCCCGCCGGTGCGGGGTTGCCGGCGCCGTACGATGCCACCGTCTGCTGGGCGTTGTAGAGCGCGTACTGGTAGCTGTTGTAGTCGGTGTCGCCGTTGCCGCTCTTGTCGTCCCAAGAGTTTGCGGCATAGGCCGTCATCGTCAACTGAGTCGTCGGGTCGAAGGAGTACCGCAACTTCAGCAAGTCGTTGCGGAGCAGATAGTTGCCCGAGACGGAGTAGGTGTTGGCGGCGGCGTTGGCGCTGGTGAAGTCCGGCGCCAGCAACCCGGTCTGCGTGATCTGCTGCGGAGCGAAGTTGCCGTAGGTTCCCTCCACGCCGTGGGCAAACGCGTAGCCGAGCTTGCCGTTCGAGGTGGTGCCGGTCGCCTCCAATCCGGTCAGCATCTTGCCGTCGTTGCCGACGCCTTGCTCCAGCACGGTGTGGGGATGCGCGGTTGGATCGAGGGTTTGAAAGTTGACCGCGCCCGCGATGGTGTCCGCGCCGTAGAGCACGTTGGCCCCGGATCCGAAGATCACCTGAACGTTGCGCAATCCGTAGAACGGCGAGTCCTGGTAGTCGAAGCCTTGGCCGTGGGCGCCGATCGGCCCGATCGGATGGCCGTCCAGCAGCGTCGCCGTCTCGCTGGAGGCGAAGCCGCGGATGCTCACGCTCAAGTCGTCGCCGACGGCCGAGCTGGTCGAGGTGTTCACGCCCGGCAGGGTGTTGAGCGCGTCGCCAACGCGCATGTAGTTCTGCTTGCGCAGCAGATCGGGGGAGAGGCTGGCGTTGATCGTGGCGCTGGTTTGCAGCGCGGCACGCGTGGCCACCGCTTCACGCCCGATGACTTTGAGGCTGCCCACCGACTCCTCGGCGCGCGAGATCGACGTGCGAAACGCGACCTCGCTCTCGTTGGCCGCGACGAAGATGCCGGGCGCCTGCGTGGCCTGGTAGCCGCGCGCGGCGATGCGCAAGGAGTAGACCCCCGGCGACTCGTGCTCGAAGCGGAAGCTGCCGTCGCCAGCCGTAGTGGTCTCGCCGACCCGCGTCGTCCCCCGATAGAGCACGATGGTGGCCCCTGCCACCGGCAGGCCGCCGTCCGTGTCGACGATCTGCCCCACGATCGCCGCGCCTCCGGAGGCATCCGCGAGAGCGGCGATCGGACGCGTCAGGCCCGAAAATGTCAACAAGGCCGCGGCTAGCACGACCGTAGAGATGCGCGCGATGTTCACAGTCCGTAGCGCCTTTCCTAGCTCGTTGTGGCTAGTAAGACGCTACGGCCCGCAGATCAAGCGGCCGTTAACGAAAGCTCAAGACAAGCGACCGAGAGATTAAGTCGTCATGCGAAAACAGCCTGAAACGCAGATGGCTACAACGAGCCCCACCCGTAAGAGACGACGGCCACCTGTCGGCTCGTGCCGGCCGGCGTCTTCACCTGCGCGACGCTCCGGCGCTCGAAGTTGGCGCCAGGCTGGGCCTTGGCCATCGCCAGCTGCTTGCGCTGCTGCTCGATGATCGAGTGCTGGTAGGCCACTTCTCTCTTGAGCTCGCCCGAGACCGTCGCCTCGCGTTGGTACGCCAGCTTCTCCGAGCGGTAGGCGGCCCAGGCGTCGTTGCGCTGCTGGGCGAGGGCCGCCTGCTTGGCGGCGTCTTCCGCATAGCGCTCGTGGACCTTCCGGTTGTGGTTGATGATGAGCAGCGTGGCGGCCGCGCCGCCCAGGATGATGTTCCGCGTGCTCGCCGCCCCGTTGGCCAGGGCGGGGACCCGCGGCGTGAGGGTCGCTAGGAGGGCCACCAGCGTCGCCGCGGCGGCCAGACGCATCTTCTTCATGGTACGTTCAACGATACCCCAACCCCGTCCGTGCCCGCCAGAGCAAGCGCGTGAGCCCGGTCACAGATCGCCGATGGCCACGCAGGGTGCCCCTGCCGTGGGCCCCGAAGTCTCGTCACCCGCGAAAGGGGTGGGTGATGCGCTACGCATGGGCACTCGCTTCGTTGGCCTTGGGAATCGCCGGCGCCGCGGCAAGCGACGCGCCTGCCCCTGGCCCGTCGCCCACGCTCGCGCCCATCACCCTGCCGGCCGCTACGGTGCCCCCGGCGTCGGCGTCCGCCTCTCCGGCGCCCGGCGCCTCCCCCGGCCGTGCCCTCAAGGTCATCGAGCGCCTGTACGTCAACCGCTTCTGCTCGCGCTTCGTGCAGCACTTCGACGTCGCCGCCGATGTCCTGATCGCCAACGATGCCGCGCTCTCGCGCACCTCGAGCGACCTCGACGCCGTGGAGCGCGACTACGTCAAGCGCAACGGCGCCGTGCTGGTCTACGACGACCGCAACCGCCTGATCAAGGAGGTGGGGTCAATGGTGCGCTCGATTCCCGCGGGACAAGCCGCCGTCAACGACCTGCTGGCCCAAGCGCGCGAGACGAAGGATCCCACGCGCCACGCCGAGTTGACCACGGCGGCGTCCAACCTGCAGCGGTCGATCGACCGCCAACGCGCGGTGGCATACGATGTGACCAACGTCATACACGTGCTGCTCGACAAGCATACGATCCAGGACACCGCGGAGTATCAGATCGCCGAGACCCAGCCGTACACGTGGATGCCGGTGAACGTGACCGCGCTAGACGATCCCGTGCCACAGCCCGGCAGCACCGACGCCGCGCAAGCGCTGGCCACCAAGCCGGCCACTACCAAGGAAGTGCTGCAATTCGACCGTCAGCGATGGATCATCGCGCATGCGGAGTCGAACGCAGCCGTAGCGGCGGAGGGGGTGGCGAAGACCTGCGTCATAGAGGAGCACTCCTCTCCGGGTTAATGTCTCCATAAAGGCCGCGCCCAAGTTGGCCGAAACCAGGGTACAGAGGGGTACGAGAACGCCCCGCGACGACAACGCACCGCGACGACGAGGAGAGACGTATTCTCTTGCCCACCGAGCTTCAAGGGTCGCCCAAGAGCCTCTACCTGGATCTCGAGCGCTCCTTCGGCGAGGTTCCGGAAGCCTTCCGCGCAATGGAACGGCGCCCCGACCTCCTCGCCGCAAACTGGGCGAAAACCAAGGCAACGCTCTTTTCCGGACGGCTTCCCCTGACGATCAAGGCCCTGGTGGGCGTGGTGGTCTCCGCGGTGCGAGGCAGCACCGGAACGCTCGCGCCGTTCCTGCGCCTCCTGCTCGCTCGCGCGGATGTCGAGAAGCCTGTGCTGGGAGCGGTCATGGAGAACCGCCTCGACGATCCCGCGCTCTCCGCGACCGAGAGCGCGATCCTGACCTTCGCGCGCGCCTCGGCGGCCGATCTTCGGCCCTCCAGCGAGATCCTGCGCGACGCCGGCCTCGACGACGATGAGATCTTCGAGGTCGTGGCCACCATCGATCTTGCGACCTCGCTGGGAGCGTTCACCGACGGCCTGGGCGTGGAGCCCGACGTCACCGGCTGACCCCGCGAAGCCCCCGCACGAATCGCCCCCTCGAGGCCTTTACGGCCGGCCGTGGGTTGTGTTAGAATCTCGCGTCGGTGGCCCTGGGGATGTAGCTCAGCTGGTAGAGCACTTGCTTCGCATGTAAGGGGTCAGGGGTTCGAGTCCCCTCATCTCCACCATTGTTGCCTTCGGAGGGATGCGGAAACCCGCGTCCCTTCTGCGTTTGGCGACCATCGCCGATGCCGCAACGCACCCGAGCGGAACGCAATCTGACGACTTACATTTGCGAGGTAAGGGTTCTGTGATTTGCGTACGTAAGGGTTCAATTTCAGACGCGCCATTGACGCTCAGCGCACAGGGGCGCGCATCGCTCGCGCGTCCATCGAGTTCGCCCGCGTCTCGGCTCGCCGAGGCCGCCGCCGCGTTCCTGCTGGAGCGCCGCATCGCGGGCGTCACCACCGCGACGACGACCTGCTACACCTACCAGTTGGCGCCGTTCGTCGCGTGGTGTGAGCGCCACGCTCTCGACCTCCCCGACCTCTCCGTGGAGGACATCCGCCGCTACCTCGCCGACCGGCAGAAGGTCTCCCAGAACGCCCTGTGCGAGGCCACGATTCGCCTGCGCACCTTCT
>Ga0307374_10008451_pt1 | contig 15380 bp, 13 predicted proteins | sample OX3MG_FD_202532 | JGI IMG/M metagenome (GOLD analysis project Ga0307374, IMG submission 202532) | Soil microbial communities from Risofladan, Vaasa, Finland - OX-3 | ecosystem: Environmental > Terrestrial > Soil > Coastal area > Acid sulfate soil | place: Finland: Risofladan, Vaasa | collected... | reverse complement strand
GGTCTCCGGCCGCAGAATCCCCGTCGGAACCAATTGCAGAATGAACTTCTTGCCGTCTGCGATGACCGTGTGTCCGGCGTTGGCGCCACCCTGGTAGCGGGCGACGATGTGGAAGTGCTTTGAAAGGGCGTCAACGATTTTACCTTTGCCCTCGTCCCCCCATTGGAGGCCCACGATGGCAACGTTAGTGTTTCCCTCGCTAGTTTTCATACCTTTAGATATCTACCTTCTTTGTCACATTGTAACCTGATAAAAAGCGAATCGATGGGCCCATTGACGCGGAACACTCCACTTTTTATTCAGAACAAAAGGACCCGTGGTCCCGAGGATTTCCCGGTCAGGCCAGCCGTTCAAGGCACAGGAGAGGTTACAGGTGCTTATCGAGCAGCTTGGCGAGGTTGTCTTTTGAGGTTGTCCCAACCAATTGCTCCATGATCTCACCGTTCTTGAAAACCAGCAGATTAGGAATACTTCGGATATTGTAACGGCTTGTGACCGACTGGTTCTCGTCCACATTCAGTTTCCCGACCTTCGCCCGGCCGGCATATTCGCTGGCTATCGTTTCAACCGCCGGTGCAATCATGCGGCACGGAGCGCACCATTCGGCCCAGAAGTCCACGAGCACCGGCTTATCGGACTTCAGAACTTCCTGCTCAAAATTCTGGTCGCTAAATTCCAGGATGTTACCTCCAGCCATCTGTTGAATCCTCCCGGTGAATACTAAATTTAAGAAACCGCAATCGTGCTGGACGCTTTTTCTTTTGCCTTGGCTGCGCAAAGGTCCTCGTAGAGGTTTGCGTACTTCCTGGCGGATTGCGTCCAGGAAAAATCTTCCTGCATGCAGTTCTGCTGCAACTTGGACCATGCCTGCCTGTCGTGAAACGTCGCAAGGGCCCTTTGGAGACACGCCAGCAACGCCACCGGCGAGTACTGCCTGAATCTGAATCCCGTTCCCTTATCGCCATCGAAAGGCTGGACCGTATCATCCAGGCCGCCGGTCGCCCTGACCACCGGGACGGTCCCATACTTCATGCTGTAAATCTGGTTCAGTCCGCAAGGCTCATAGCGCGAAGGCATCAGGAACATATCAGCGCCGGCCTCAATCTGATGCGCCAGGGCGTTGTCATAAGCCACTTTGACCAGAAACTTTTCCGGATATTTCTCCGCCAGAGAACGGAACAGTTCTTCGTATTCCGGTTCGCCGGTCCCAAGCGCCACAATATAAAGTTCCTGCTGCATCAGTTCATCGGTAATTTGCGCGATCAGGTCAAACCCCTTCTGCCTGACAAACCTTGACACGATGCCGAGGACAGGGCGATCCAGAATGGGATTGTGAGCTCCCAGTGTTTCGAGCAACGCCTTCTTGCAAACTTCCTTTCCCGTCATGTCCTCCGGCGTGTAATTTGCCGGAATCAATTTGTCCGTGGCGGGATTCCAATCTTCGTAGTCCACCCCGTTAAGAATTCCAACCAGATGATCGGCGCGGCTTCTCAAAACACCTTCAAGCCCGTGGCCGAATTCGTCGGTCTGGATCTCCTGGGCATATTTCTGGCTCACGGTGGAAACAAAGTCTGCCAGGACGATCCCGCCCTTCAGCAGATTGACCTTGCCGTAGTATTCCAGCCCCTCGATCTTAAACAGGTTTTTATTGATCGATATTCGAGGCATAATCTCCGGAGGGAAGAGCCCCTGGTAACCCATGTTGTGGATGGTGAACAGCACCGAGGTATTTTCATAAAACGGGTCCTCTGCGTAAAGACTCCGCAAATAGACGGGAAGCAGGGCAGACTGCCAGTCGTGACAGTGAATGACCGCCGGCGGATTGGACGACCGCTTGATGAATTCCAGGGCTGCCAATGAAAACGCTGCGAAACGCTCGGCGTTGTCGGGATAATCCTTGCCGCTGGCCATGTAAAGCCCATCGCGGTCGAACAGTTCAGGGCAATCTATCAGATACGTTCGGACGCCGCTTGCTTGGCCGGCAGCCTGAATGGAGGCAAACTTAAAACCGCCGGAAAGCGGAATGGTGAGGCTCTCAGCGCCCGGAACAACAGCTCCGGGCTTTGTGATTCGGTAGCGGGGAAGAATGACCTCCACTTCGCAGCCCAGGGAGGCCAGCGCCTTGGGCAACGCACCGACAACGTCGGCCAGACCCCCGGTTTTCGAGTAAGGCACACTCTCAGATGCTACAAAAACTATTTTCATGGGGATAACCCGCTGAATTTGTTCAATTCACTTAATAGGCTAAATTAGAGGATGGCGTCAGCAAAGTCAAGGTTCTGGATTCAAACAACATGGATGCGGAAATGGCGAGGGTCCCGCGTCAGGGATTTATCCGGGCAGGATCTCCAGGTTGCTAACGCGGATTAATCATGAAGCGTTGAAGCATGGTTGGGAGGGCGGGGCCAAGGTGGCCGTAGGGGCGGGGCTTGCTCCGCCCTGGGCGACCCAAGGGTCGCCCCTACATCCGCCTCACCGGCAGAATTCATGAAGAGTCCAGGCTAAGCTCCTATGGTTAAACGCCGCCGGCCGAAGCTGGGACAGCATTTTCTCTCCGACACTCGGTACTGCTCGCGCATCGTGGATGCGCTTGAGTTGCGCGCGGACGATCTTGTGATCGAAATCGGACCGGGCCACGGCGCCATGACGGGATTGCTGGCCGCGCGCGCGCGCGGCGTGGTGGCTATCGAAGTTGACCCCGGCCTGGTGGATGAGCTTCGTCAGAAATTTCAGGAAGCGCCGAAAGTGGAAATCATTCACGGCGATGTTCTCCTCACCGACCTCGGTTCCATTTGTCGCCGGCATGGTGTGGGCGAGTGCCACGTATTCGGCAACATTCCTTACTACATTACTTCTCCCATCATTCATCATGTGCTGGGATTTGCCAGGCACGTTCGCGCCATGGGCCTGCTGGTCCAGCGGGAGGTTGCCGACCGCCTTGTGGCGCAGCCCGGTACGCGTGATTATGGCTATCTGACCGTTTTTACACGCCTTTATTCTTCTCCCCGCAGGGTCCTCCATATCCCGCCCGGGGCTTTTTCCCCGCCGCCCAAGGTCCACTCGGCCCTCGTGCGTTTTGAGGTGCGCGCGGGCGATCAGAGCGTGAGTTCGGAAAACGTGGAAGAGTTCCTCGGTTTTCTGAAACAGTCCTTTGCTTACAAAAGGAAGAAGTTTCTTAATTGCCTGTCTCCGATCTACCCGCGCCAGAGGGTCGAGCAGGAACTCGAACGGCTGGGACTGCCTCTGGGGGTCCGGGCCGAACAGCTTTCCCTTGAGCAGCTTGTTGCGGTCTTTTCAAACCTTCGCCAGGGGGCGGAGTGGCCTTGGGCGGGGGCAGTCCGTTAGTGCAGGTATCGACCATCCGGACCTCGCGGAGCTATGATAAGATTCGGAGGAAGGTAAGAAGGAGGAACAAACATCTCAAATTCTGATAATAAGTTACGAGCTATTCCCCTCGGAGGCCTCGGCGAGTTTGGCATGAACATGATGGTCTTCGAGTATGGTGACCATGCCGTGGTGGTTGATTGCGGCGTGATGTTCCCGGACGCGGAACTGCCCGGGGTCGATATCATCATTCCCGACATTACTTATCTCCGCCAGATTCAGCACCGGATCAGGGCCATCCTTCTCACTCACGGCCACGAAGACCACATCGGAGCGCTGCCTTACTTGCTCGATGAAATTGACGTTCCCGTTTACGGGACCTCGTTCACGCTGGCGCTGGCAAAGGCGAAGCTGGTTGAGCACGCGCTGGACGAGAGTGTCGAGATGCATGAGATGAAGCCCTCGACGCCCTTTGATATTGGGCCGTTCCATGTGGAATTCATTCACCTCACCCACAGCATCATTGAGTCGGGCGCTCTGGCCATCACCACGCCGGCCGGGACCATCATCCACACGGGTGACTTCAAGTTCGATCCTACACCGATGGACGGGCGCCGGAGTGATCTGCACACGCTGGCTGATTACGGGCGCAAAGGAGTTCTGGCACTGTTCTCAGACTCCACCAACGTTGAACGGCCTGGAGTCACGCCTTCGGAACGCGCGGTCCGTGAGCGGCTTTCGGAAATTATTACGGCTGCCACAGGGGGCGTTCTGATCACGTGTTTTTCGACTTCGGTCCATCGGCTGCAGATTGTGGCGGATATCGCCCATGAACGCGGGCGCCGCCTCTGTTTTTTGGGGCGCAGCATGCACCAGATTGCGGAAATCACCCAGCAAATGGGAAAGCTTCACATCCCGCCGGGCCTGCTGGTGGAACCGCAGGAACTCCGGAATTTGCCCCGGTCTAAAGTTGTTTTGGTGCTGACCGGCAGCCAGGGCCAGCCCATGGCGGCGCTTCCACGGGTTGCCGTCAACCGCCACCGCTGGGCGTCGGTCGAGCCCGGTGATGAAGTGGTGATTTCCGCCCGCGTTATTCCGGGAAACGAAAAGTCCATCTTTCGCATGATTGATCACCTGTATCGCCGCGGGGCCCATATTCATTACGACGATGGCAGCCAGCCTCCCGTTCATGTTTCCGGGCATGGCAGTGCGGAGGAGTCAAACCTGATGCTCAACCTGGTTCGGCCACGCTTCTTTGTGCCCATCCATGGCGAGTATCGCCAGCTTTTCCGCCATGCGGAGGCGGCCAAGCAGGTTGGAATCGCACCCGAGAACGTTTTTCTGCTGGAGAGCGGCGATGTGCTGGAATTCGAGGGCGGCGGAGCAAAGAAAGTTAATCGCGTTCCGGTCGGCCGCGTGTGCATTGATGTTGGAACGCTCGACGAGGTGGGCGATGTCATCCTGAAAGAAAGGCGTCACATTTCAGAAGACGGCATCGTTATTCCCATTCTGGCTATCAATCAGCACACGGGGCGGCTTGCGGTCCCTCCGGAAATCGTTTCGCGCGGCTTTATTCCCATGGATGAAGCGAAGGACCTGATGGAGAGTTCCCGGCAGGTGATCTTTAAGACCATCGAAGTCTCCAACACCGAGGAGATTGCCGATTGGGGTGTCATCAAGGAGAAGATTCGTACCGCTTTGCGCCGCCATTTCGATCAGCAAACAGGCAAACGTCCGATGGTCCTGCCGGTCGTGCTGGAAGTTTGAGTGGCTGTGTTTTCGACGCTGCGATCAGGCGTGGTCCGTTCTTTTTGAGGCCGGAACGTCCGGGATATTGGTTGTTGGCCGTACGCGCCGGGCGTGGTAGTATTGCTCATCGGATGGGGATTGCGCCACCGCGTCTGATGGGATGCCCAAGGCATTGCGAAATATATTCTTAGGGCCGCGGACCGGCAGGGAAAGTCACTGCGGGAAGCGGGTTTGACGGAGAGAATCGGGCGCATGCCAACCTCCTCTTCAACTGACAAAAGAGATCTTTCAAAGAGGTCTTCGGGCCATTCGCTGCTCGGCTCAGGACGTTTCTCTGAGCTGGTGGGCTTTCTGCTCCTGATTCTGGGTCTGCTCGTTTTGTGCAGCCTGGTTTCCTACTTTCCCCGCGACCCCTCTTTTGATACCAGTGGCAACGCTGCCGGGGCCATCCACAACTGGATTGGACTGGTCGGCGCGTACGGCGCGGACGGTCTGAACCAATTGCTGGGGTGGGTGGCCTATTTGATTCCGGTGGCGCTCTTCTTTTTGGGAATCAGGCTGATCCGGACCAAACCCCTCGAGGCTCCGCGCACCAAAGTTTTTGGGCTGGTGTTGCTGATCGCGTCCCTGGGAGTCTTGTTGCAATTGTTTCCTTATACGCCGCGCATCCATGGCGTGATCCAGGGCAGTGGCCTGGTGGGATATCTCGTGGCCATCGGTCTGGTCCACATCTTTAACCCGTTGGGAGCTTCAATCGTTGCGGGCGCGTTGTTTCTGAGTTCATTGTTTCTCGTCACTCGATTTTCGTTTTCTGCCGGATTGGCAACGCTGCAAAGGCGATTTACTTTCGTGAGCGCCCTGGTGGCCGGCTGGCAGGCTTGGCGCGAAAAGCGCCGGATCGAGCGGATGCAGCGCCAAATTGAGCGGACCAAGGCGGCGGGCAGACAGCCTGTGGTGACACAGCAGGCGCGGCAACTCTCGCCGCGGGCGGACGCCAAAGAGGGGTCTCCCAAGATCACTGGCAGACAACCGGTTTCAGCCCCGGCCCTGGGAGCGATTGACGTTTTGACGCCCGAGATTACAGAATCCGCTTCCGACAATCAGGCGGAGGACACAGAAGAAGTGGCGCCCAAGCCTCCAAAGGTCCCGGGCCGAGGCCGCGGGCGCTATCAGCTTCCCAGTACCGCTCTGTTGCACCCGCCTGATCCCGAAGAGAGGATTGATGAGAATGAGTTGAAGGAGCGCGCGCTCAGGCTGATGGAGAAGTTCGCCGAGTTTGGGGTCACGGGAAAGGTCACTCAGATTCATCCCGGCCCGGTGGTGACGACGTACGAGTTCAAGCCGGAAGCGGGGATCAAGTACAGCCGCATCGTGAATCTGGCGGACGATCTCTGCCTTGCCCTGAAAGCCGAATCGATCTTGATCGAGCGGATCCCCGGAAAATCCACCGTGGGCATTGAAGTGCCCAACCCGCATCGCGAAACGATCCATCTGCGCGAGACGATCGAGGCAGGCGAATTCACCGGTCACAAATCCAAGCTGGTGCTTTGCCTGGGGAAAGATATTACCGGGAAGATCCGGGTCGCCGACCTGGCGCAAATGCCCCATCTATTGATTGCGGGGTCAACGGGCACCGGCAAGAGCGTTTCGATCAATTCGTTTATTGTCTCGATCCTCTACAAGGCCACTCCTGATGAAGTCAAAATAATCATGATTGACCCCAAGCGGCTGGAGCTGAATCTCTATGAAGGCATTCCGCACCTGTTCACGCCCATCGTGACGGAGCCCAAGCAGGCTGCAACCGTTCTGCGCCGGGCCACCCTGGAGATGGAACGGCGGCTTAAGTTGCTGGCCGAGCAGGGGGTGAGGAACATCGAGCAATTCAACAAGCTGTTTGAGGAAACCTCGACACTGGACCTCTTTGACGCCGATCCCGAGCGTAACCGGCCGCTGCCTTACATTGTGATCGTGATTGATGAACTGGCAGACTTGATGATGGTTGAGCCCCAGGGTGTTGAAGAAGCCATTACGCGCCTTGCCCAGATGGCCCGCGCGGTGGGCATCCATTTGATTCTGTCCACTCAACGCCCCTCCGTCGATGTGATCACCGGCCTGATCAAGGCGAACCTGCCGTCGCGCATTGCTTTCCGGGTGGCCTCGAAAGTGGATTCCCGGACGATTCTGGACTCCAACGGCGCGGAAGCGCTGCTGGGCCGCGGCGACATGCTCTTTCTGCCGCCCGGGACGGCGCGCCTGGTTCGTCTGCACGGCGCTCTGGTTACCGAAAAAGAGATCGACAAGGTTGTGGAGTGGTGCAAGCAGCAGTGCGAGCCGCAGTACAATGAGGAATTCCTCAAACCCGTCCGGGATAAGGACGACCACAGCGTGGAGCTGGACGACGAGGCCGATGCCTCTGAACTTGACGCAGTTTACGAGGACGCTGTCCGCGTGGTGGTGGAATCCGGCAAGGCATCCACTTCGCTCCTGCAGCGCCGCCTGCGGCTGGGATACGGCCGCGCCGCCCGCCTGCTTGACTTGATGGAGCGCGATGGCATCATCAGCGCTCCCGATGGCTCCAAGCCGCGCGAGGTCTTGAAGCGCCCGGACTGGGTGCATGAAGTTGACGAGCCCCTGCGCTAGCGTCGTGTCTCAGAAATTCGTTCCATAATTCGTCAGGGCGGGGCTGAAGAGTCTGTGTGAAAACCGTTCTCCGCCGTGTCATTCCGACTGAAGCGAGGAATCTCGCCTTGCAGTGGTAGCCACGACAGTGTTTTATCTGTCGTGGGCCTTTTCCCTTGCGAGATTCCTCGTCGCCTCCGGCTCCTCGGAATGACACGCAACGTGAGTTTTTCCACACACTCTAAAGGCTCGACAAATCTGACAATCGCCCCAGCGGCAGGGCTGAATCGTCTGTGTGACAACAGGCTTTTTCGCGCTGTAGCGGCGATCTATGAGCGCCGAAAGGATTGAAGAATCAAGTCCGGCGGTTATAGACGCCGCTACAATTCAGTTATCACACAGACTCTGAAGGCCTGCCCTGACGGTTTGCAAAGGGCTTTAGAAGTCGATCAGGTTTTTGGGCGGCAAAGCGGCGCGAATGGCATTCAGGATGGCGAAAAGGTCGATGGCTTCCTGGCAGATCGCTCCGGCCACAGGCGGCAGATAGCCCGCAGCGGCGAAGCCCATCCCGACGACGCTCAAGGCCATTCCACCCACGGCGCTCTGCAGCGCGATCGAGCGCATCCGCCGGGCGATGTGGAAAAACTCATCGACCTTCTCGAGCGATGTGTCCATGATCACGGCGCCTGCCGATTCCGTGGTGATGTCGCTGTTGTGTCCGAAAGCAATTCCGATCGACGCGGTCATAAGAGCGGGAGCGTCATTGATGCCGTCGCCGAGGAAGAGGGTCCTGGCTTCCCGGGTGGCCGCGCGGACCAGCGCGACTTTTTGTTCGGGGCTTTGAGAGGCATAAACCTCTTTCACGCCAACAATATCCGCCAGATACTTGACTTCGCTCTCCCGGTCTCCGGAAACGAGCATCAACTTGTCAAAACCGTGTTTTTTGCCGAGATGCTGAACGAAAGACTTGCTCTCCGTCCGAGGGGCGTCATGGAAAACGTAAGTTGCGGCGTAGGTCCTGTCGATAGCGATTTCGCAGGTCAGGCCCTCTGTGACCGGAGGCAGAAGGGCTTCGGATGTCCCAAACTCTTTAACAAGCGCTGCACGATGGGTGATGTGAATTGATCTGCCCAGGATCATGCCTTGAAGGCCAAGGCCGGGGGTTTCGCTGATTTCGGTGGCGTTTTTGAGGTGGAGGTCTGATTCTCGCGCAGCATGGAGAACAGCTCTGGCCAGGGGATGCTTCGAGTATTGCTCGATGCTTGCAACCAACTGTAAGACTTCCGTCTTGTCAAAACCGGGCGCAACGATCTGTTGAGTCAACCGCGGGAGCCCGTAAGTCAGTGTTCCGGTCTTGTCAAAGATGATGGTCCGGCATGTGTCGAGCCGCTCCAGGACCGAAGGATCTTTCACCACGATGCCGCGACGGGCGGCCAGGGAAATGGAGCCGATAATGCTGACCGGAATGGCGATCAGCAGAGGGCAGGGCGTTGCGATCACCATAACCGCAAGAAAACGCACGGCGTCTCCACTGAAGGCCCAGGCAAGCAGCGCCAGGGCCACGGCGAGCGGAGTATAATAAGCGCCCAACTGGTCGCCGAGGCGGCGGATGCGCGGGCGGTTTTCCTGCGCTGTCTTCATCACCGCCATGATCCGGGCATAGCGGGAGTCGACCGGCAATTTTTCCGCCTGGATGATGAGGGCCGATTCGCCATTGATGGCGCCGGACAAAACCCGGGCCCCGGGCGTCTTGGAGATTTCAAACGGTTCGCCCGTCAGGTACGACTCATCCATGATTCCATGGCCGTCGAGGACAACGCCGTCAACAGGACAGATTTCATGCGGATAGACGGCCAGGGTGTCGCCAATCCCGATGGCGTCGAGAGGTGCGTCGGTGATATCGCCGTCTTGTTTCCGGTGGGCGACGCCGGGCATCCGTTTTGCGAGCGCCTCCAGGACCGATGAGGCGCTGCGGACCGCATAGGCCTCAAGAACGTTGCCGCCGGATAGCATCAGGACCACCAGCGTGCCGGCAAGGTATTCGCCCAGAAGGACGGAAACCACGATGGAGATGCCCGCCAGCAGGTCGGAGCCGAATTCCTTTCGAAGGACCTTGAGGCCCAGGCCGTAAACAAGCGGAGCGCCACCCAGGGCCAGCGCGGCAAAAAGGGGAACGTCGTAAGCGAGTTGCGGCGTCTTCAGGAGAAATCGAAGGACAAGATGAATAGCGATCCCCGTGAGTGCGACGATGGCAATGGCGTTCTCTTTTGAAATGTGGCGTTTTTTGACGCCAGGCGAAGAATCCTTGAAGTTTGCCGTTTCCACGTTGTTCTTGCTCATATCCTGGGGCATCGGCTCCTTTTTTTCAACCCTCCAGGTCTTTTTCGGATGGTTTTCGGAGAGCGGAGCCCGTTTCTCAAGAGGCTTTTTGTGAGTTGATGGGCCTGTTAATGTGACATGCATGCATTATTTCACATCCAAGCAGATAGGTAAATTGAAGGGGAGGCTTTCCTTGATTGGCCGGGTAGCGTAAAATAAGATAAATGATTTTATCCCTCGGAGTGTCCCTGGCTGGTGCCGGGCGCGGCGAGGGGGGAAAGTGCGAACGCAGGAATGACAGGCGGAGAAGTAGATGTTTGAGGCGCTTCAGGATAAGTTTCAGCAGGCCTTCAAGAACCTTCGGGGCAGGGGGACCCTGACTCCGGAGGCCATTGATGAGACGTTGCGCGACGTGCGGATGGCGTTGCTCGAGGCCGACGTCAATTTCAACGTGGTCAAGGCGTTGCTTGAAAGAGTGCGGGTCCGCGCGCTGGGCGAGGAGATCGGCGCGGCCTTTACGCCGGCGCAGGAAGTCGTTCGAATTGTTCGGGATGAGCTTGTGGACATCCTGGGGCGTGACGCTTCGCCGCTGACTTTTTCAAAGGAATATCCCACGGTCCTGCTGATGGTGGGACTTCAGGGTTCCGGCAAGACAACGACCTCTGGAAAGCTGGCCCTCTGGCTGAGCAAGAGAAAGAAGCGCCCGATGCTGGTTTCGGTTGATGTCTACAGGCCGGCGGCGCGGGAGCAGTTGGCGGTTATTGCGCAGGCGATTGGTATTCCTTGCTTTGCCGGTGATGGAATCGACTCGCCGATGGACCTGGCCCTTGCGGCAAGAAAAGATGCCGCCGACCGCGGGCACGACGTTCTGATCGTTGACACGGCCGGCCGTTTGCACATTGACGAGCCGCTGATGAAGGAAGTCACCGAGTTGCGGGCAAGCCTGCGTCCGAGTGAAGTTCTGCTGGTCGCCGATGCCATGGTGGGCCAGGATGCCGTGAAGAGCGCCCAGGAATTCCATGAGCGGTTGGGCGCTACGGGCGTTATCCTGACTAAACTCGATGGCGACGCGCGGGGTGGCGCTGCTCTGAGCATCCGCCATGTGACGGGCCAGCCGATCAAGTTTATCGGCGTTGGGGAAAAGTACGATGCCCTGGAAGTTTTTTACCCTGACCGCATCGTTTCGCGGATACTGGGTATGGGCGATCTCCTGTCGCTGATCGAGAAAGCTGAAGAGAGGATTGACAAGAAGAAAGCGCTGGAAGTTCATCAGAAGCTCCAGTCGGGCTCATTTACGCTGGCGGATTTCCGTGACCAACTGGCCCAGATGCGCTCTCTCGGGCCCCTGGATCAGATGTTGGGCATGCTGCCGAAGGTTGGCATGCTGAAGAATATTGGGAAGGTCAAGGTGGACGAGAAAGAACTGGTAAGGATCGAGGCGATTATCAACTCTATGACGGAAAAAGAGCGCCGGCGCCACGACATCATCAACGGCAAACGCCGAAAGCGAATCGCGCGCGGCAGTGGAACCACGGTCCAGCAGGTCAACCAGGTTTTGAAACAGTACGTCCAGATGCGGAAGATGATGAAGTCCATGAGTACCAGCCTGCTGGGAAAGCAAATGGGCCGTCTGAAAATGCCAGCGGGCTTGGAAGGACTGGGTCACTAGGTACGGTGTTGCCATTCCAGAAGATCGAGGGTCTGGAACAATTTTTTGTTGCTGAACGAGTTGGCCAGGGGCGATAGGCGTCCGGCCAAAACTTCAATTTGAATTGCAGGGAGGAAGATTGTTAAGAATACGGATGGCTCGGACAGGAACTAATAAAAAACCGAGTTACAGGGTTGTCGTCATCGAACGGGGTCAATCGCGGGACGGCGGATTTGTGGAAATCGTCGGGCATTATAACCCGCGACGGGACCCTGTGGAATTGGTCTTGAAGCGGGACCGCGTGGATTACTGGCTGGGTCAAGGCGCGCAGCCGTCCGAGACAGTACGGAGCCTTCTCAAGAAGTCGGGTAAGGCATAAAGCAGAAGGTCCGTCCGTTTCGCCTCACTGCGGCGCAGAGTCAACCCTTTCGGTTTCTCAAGGACTCTTTCTTCAGGACGAGAGCATAAAACGCAGTTCGGCAGGAGGGGCCAAGTGGACATGAAGGATCTCATTGAGGAAATTGCCAAGGCGCTTGTGGATAAACCCGACCAGGTGTCAGTCCGGCCGGTGGAAGGGGAGCAGATCACGGTTCTGGAGCTTCGGGTCGATCCCTCGGACCTCGGGAAGGTGATTGGCAAGCAGGGAAGGACCGCGCGGTCGATTCGGACCATCCTGGGGGCTGCGGGGATGAAACTCAAGAGGCGTTTTACCCTGGAAATATTGGAGTAAGGTGGGCTCTGGCGCTTCCGGCAAACAGCAGGACGAAAGGCGTGGCTCCGCTTCTGTCCGGCGGCCGCGGCGAGGGACCTGTGCAGCCGTTGCGAACGGCGAGATGCAGGGTTTCATTGCGATCGCGCATATCGTGCGTCCGCAAGGACGCAAAGGGGAAGTGTTGGCGGAAATCCTGACCGATTTCCCTTCCCGCTTCAAAGATCTTCGCCGGGCCTTTCTTGATGGTCCCGGTTGCAGCCCCAGGGCTGTAACCGTGGAGGACGCCTGGTTGCACAAGCGGAAAGTTGTCCTGAAGTTTGCCGGCACGGATTCGATCAATGATGCCGAAACGCTGAGAGGGCGGTACGTGCTGGTTCCAGAGGAGGAGAAAGTCCTCCTTTCCTCCCACCAGTATTACCTGTGGGAACTGATGGGCTGCCAGGTGGTTGTCGAAAGCGGAGGAACGAGGAAGCCTTTGGGAACTGTAACCGAGATCGAGCGCACGGGAGGAGCGGACCTGCTGCATGTTTCGGATAACTCCCGGGACGTTCTGGTCCCCTTTGCGCAGGCGATCTGCAAGGTGATTGATCCCGGGGCCAAGCTGATTGTGATCGAGCCTCCGGAGGACCTCCTCGATCTGAATCGGGAGTGAGGGGCTTGATCACTCGACAGGCGTGAAGCAGCCGGAGGAAGCCCCCAAAGCGATGCAATTTGATGTCGTCACAATTTTCCCGGATTTTTTTGGAAGCGTCCTGGCCCACGGCGTGTTCAAACGCGCTCTGGCCGGCGGCCAACTGGCGGTCTGCTTGCGCGATCTTCGCGACTATACGGAAGACCGGCACCGGACGGTTGATGACCGCCCTTTTGGGGGCGGGCCGGGAATGGTCCTTAAGCCCGAGCCGATTTTTCGCGCCGTGGAATCGATCAAGACTGCCCATAAGGGCGAAGGTCCCGCGGGGGATGTTCCGGTCATTCTCTTGTCGCCCCAGGGCCGGCTGTTACGGCAGTCTGTGGTGGAAGAACTTTCACGGCATCCCCGCATCGTCTTGATCTGCGGGCGTTACGAGGGCATGGATGAGCGTGTTGCAGAGTGCCTGGCGACCGATGAGCTATCGATCGGGGATTATGTTTTAAGCGGCGGCGAGTTGGCTGCCGCCGTGGTGATGGAATGCGTGACCCGGTTGATTCCGGGCGTGCTCGGAAACGAGGAATCCGTTACGCAGGATTCGTTTGGCGAGGAGGGAGTTTCCGGCCGGCAAACCGGGCGCCGGTTGCTCGATTGGCCGCATTACACCCGCCCCGCAGAGTTCAAAGGCTGGCGCGTGCCGGACGTTTTGCTTTCGGGCGATCATGCGGAAATTCTCCGTTGGCGGCGGCGGCGCGCATTGGAAAAAACGTGGCGGAAAAGGCCGGAACTGCTGGCCGATCTGCTCCTTGACGAGGAAGACCGGCGGGTCCTGGAGGATTTGAAGCAGGCATCATGGCTGCCCATTTCGCCGCAGCAAGGCTGATGTTCGGGTCCTGCGGCCGTGGCCGGGAGTTGGTGATCAAAGATTGCATCAATTTTTATGAAGATGGAGTGTTGCCACAATGAGTATCGTTGAAAAGATCGAACAGGAACAATTGAAGAAGGACATCCCGCACTTTCATGCGGGTGACACCGTGCGGGTGCATGTGAAGATCAAGGAAGGCGACAAGGAGCGGATCCAGGTGTTTGAAGGAATCGTCATGGGACAACGCCGCGCCCAGAACCACTCCACCTTCACCGTGCGCAAGATCTCTTTCGGCCACGGGGTCGAGAGAATTTTCCCTTTGCACTCGCCCATCATCGATAAAATTGAACGGGTCCGGACAGGGCAGGTCCGGCGCGCCAAGCTGAATTATCTGCGCGCGCGTCGAGGAAAGGCTGCACGCATCCGCGAAGGCCGCTCCGAGCGCGAAGGCTAATGGGCAGGTGCATAAGGCCGGAAACAGAGGGCGGCAGGTCTTTCGGCCACCCTGTGAAGCGGAACTCCTGGTAGCCATCCGATGCCGCGATTGCGCGAACCGAGAGACCTGACATGTTCCTCGCGGCTTGAGTCCTGCTTGCACCGTCGGGGTTGGAAGCCCGTCGCGGGAACCGATGAGGCCGGGCGGGGCTCGCTCCTGGGTCCTTTGTATGTCGCGGCTGTCATTCTTGACACGGCACGGCCGATTCCCGGTCTCAACGATTCCAAGAAGCTTGCTCCGCAAGCGCGTGCCAGCTTTGCCGTGGAAATTCGCGAAAAAGCCCTGGCCTATCAGGTGATCGCCGTGCCGGCGCGCGAAGTTGATGAACTGAACGTGTATGAGGCGACACGCCAGGCGATGATCCGCGCCCTGCTGGCGCTTGATCCGCAGCCGGAGTTTGTCCTTGCGGACGCCATGCCGCTGCAGAATGGCCGGAAGCCGGGCTTCTCCATCCCTTATTGGCCTCTCATCCACGGAGATGCTCGCTCGGTGTCGATTGCGGCTGCCTCGATCCTGGCCAAGGTCGGTCGGGACGAACACCTGGCGCAGCTCGACCGGCAATACCCCCAGTATGGCCTTGCTCGCAACAAAGGCTACGGGACGCGAGACCATCTGGAAGCGCTCGCGCGCTATGGCCCCTGCCCCGAACACCGGCGCACCTACCAGCCCGTCAAGGATTTGCTCTCTCCCCGCCTGCCATTTGCCTCCGCGTAAGTGAATTGGTAGCCGCGACGGTGTCGTGTCCGGCGCGGGAATTTCCACCCGCCCGGCATTTGCCTCCGCGTAAGTGGGTTGGTAGCCGCGACGGTGTTGTGTCCGTCGCGGGAATTTCCACCCGCCCGGCATTTGCCTCCGCGTAAGTGGGTTGGTAGCCGCGACGGTGTTGTGTCCGTCGCGGGAATTTCCACCCGCCCGGCATTTGCCTCCGCGTAAGTGGGTTGGTAGCCGCGACGGTGTTGTGTCCGTCGCGGGAATTTCCACCCGCCCGGCATTTGCCTCCGCGTAAGTGGGTTGGTAGCC
>Ga0307374_10008449_pt1 | contig 15382 bp, 9 predicted proteins | sample OX3MG_FD_202532 | JGI IMG/M metagenome (GOLD analysis project Ga0307374, IMG submission 202532) | Soil microbial communities from Risofladan, Vaasa, Finland - OX-3 | ecosystem: Environmental > Terrestrial > Soil > Coastal area > Acid sulfate soil | place: Finland: Risofladan, Vaasa | collected... | reverse complement strand
GATTCATCGGCAGTCACCTCGTCGACCGCCTTGCTGACGCGGGCGATGAGGTCACCGTGCTCGACGATCTGTCGACCGGCAGGCGCAGCAACCTTTCGCGCAGCGTCGAGGCCGCAACCATCAGCCTTGTGGAGGGCAGCATCCTCGACGAGGCGCTCGTCGGGCGCCTCATCGCCGATGCCGACCGCGTGTTCCACCTCGCCGCGGCCGTTGGAGTCGCACACGTCATCGCCAACCCGCTTGGGTCGATTCTCGTGAACAGCCGCGGCACCGAGAACGTGCTCGCGGCGTGCGCGAATCACAATCGCAAGGTGCTGATCACCAGCTCGAGCGAGGTCTATGGAAGAACCGCTCGCGTCCCCATGCATGAGGACGATGATCGCATCCTCGGATCGACGGTGGTGCAACGCTGGTCGTATGCGACGGCAAAGGCGCTGGACGAGCATCTCGCGCTCGCGTATGCAGCACATGGGCTCCGCACCGTGATCGTTCGCTATTTCAACATCTACGGACCACGCATGGATCCGCAGGGATATGGCAGCGTCATGGCCAACTTCCTCCGTCAGGCGATAGCCGGCGACCCGGTCACCGTGTACGGCGATGGGCTGCAGACGCGTTGCTTCACGTACATCGACGATTGCATCGACGGCACCGTGCTCGCGATGGAAGCGCCGGCCGCGGAGGGGCAGATCTTCAATATCGGCGATGAGTCCACCGAGACTGCCATCGTCGATCTCGCTGCCCAGGTCATTGACGCGAGTGGCAGCCGCTCGGCGATCGTGCACGAGACGTACGAGTCGCACTTCGGCGCCGGGTTCGAGGACACGCGACGACGCGTCCCGTCCGCCGCTCGCGCCAGTGAGCGGCTCGGTTGGACGGCGAAGGTCGGGCTCGATGAAGGGTTACGACGCACGTTTGCGTCATGGGATCGTTCCTAGAGCGTGTGCCACCCCGGCCGTCCCTGCCCGCGCACACCACGCGTGTCCAGCACGAGCGGCGCGTGCTGCCGAACCAGTGCCCAGTCGGTCTGGTCATGTGCGGTCGTGATCACGACGAGCTCACTGGCCTCCAGCTCGGCGACGGTGAGGTCAACACGCTCAAGGACCGTTGCGTCATTGATCATGAGCTCCGCGACGTGCGGGTCAACGTAGCGGACCACGGCGCCGCGATCGTGGAGCCGTAGCGCGACCTCGACTGCGGGTGACTCGCGAACGTCGCCGATGTTCGGCTTGTACGCGACCCCGATCAGCAGCACCCGAGCACCGCGCACGCTTCTCCCGATGTCGTTGAGGACATCGCCTGCCCTTCGCACAACGTAGTCCGGCATGCTCCGGTTCATCTCATTGCCGAGGTCGATGAGCGGCGTCGGAAACTCGAGGTTGCGCATCTTCCATTGGAGATAGGCAGGATCGACGGGGATGCAGTGGCCACCGACACCCGGGCCCGGGTAGAAGGGCATGAAGCCGTACGGCTTTGTGGCGGCGCTCTCGATGACCTCCCACACGTCGACACCAAGGCGCCGGCAGATCTTGGCGACCTCGTTCGCGAATCCGATATTGACCATACGGAAGGTGTTCTCGAGGGCCTTCACCATCTCCGCCGTGGTGGCGTCGCGAACCGGCACCACCACGTCGACGATCGTCGAGAGCACCAGATGAGCGATCTCGGTGGAGGCCGGGTCGACCCCACCCAGGATCTTCGGCGTGTTGCGCAGTTGGAACCGGCGGTTGCCGGGGTCGATTCGTTCCGGCGCGAACGCGAGAAAGGCGTTGTTGCCGATCACCAGCCCGGCGCGTTCAATGATGGGCCGGAGCACGTCCTCGGTCGTCCCCGGGTAGCTGGTGCTCGTGAGGAGCACGAGCTGACCTGGGCGCTGGGCGGCAAGCACCGCTTCGCCCACCGTCTCGATCGCCGACGTGTCGGGTTCGCGGGTCTCCCCGAGCGGCGTGTGCACGCAGATGTCGATCACGTCGAGGTCGCCGGCGCTCTCCAATGACGTTGCCGCGGTGAGCCGGTCGTGCTCGCGACAGCGCTGCAGATCGCTCGCGGGCACGTCCTCGATGTAGCTCTCCGCAGCCATGACGGCTGCGCACCGATCGACGTTCGTGTCGATCCCGACGACGGTGAAGCCGGCCTCGGTGTAGGCGACCGCGGTCGGAAGGCCGACATAGCCAAGGCCCACGATGCCGATCCGGGCACTTCGATCCTGGATCCGATCGACTAGCCGCCGCCCGTCACGGGTCAGGTCCACAACGGGGCGAATCATACGGACAGCGTGGGGGGCGACCGACCGTATCCCCCACGCCATATCAATCCGCATACTCGTCTCGTGCCGCGCCGGGGGATCGCACCCGCCAGCCTTGTCATCGCGGTCGCCCTCGCAATCTGGCTTGTCGGCGGCGTCACCGCGGGCGAGATCCTGCTCTTTCTCGCCTACGAGGTCGGCTTCGTGGCGCTCCCGGGAGCGGCCGTGCTCTGGGCTTTGCGCGGCCGGAGGTCCGGGCTCCTCGAGACGGTTGCCCTCGGGGTCGCGATCGGCAGCGCCCTCGAGATTCTGGCGTTCAGCGCCACGGCTGCCGCCGGGCTGCGCGGCCTGTATCTGCTCTACCCCATCGTGGCGATCGCCTCCAGCGCGTTGGTGATCTGGAAGCGCGGAGCGGCCGCGCGATCGAAGCCGGACGCCGAGCCGCTCTCCGGCCGCCTCATGTGGGGGGCAGCGCTGGCGCTCTCACTCGGCGTGGTCTACATGGCTGCCATGTTTCTGCCGCAGGCGCCCATGCCGTCCAGCCAGATGTCGGTGGCGTACAGCCCGGATTTCGTCTACCAGATGAGTGAGACCGCCGAGGTCATGCTCCACTGGCCACCGACAAATCCGGGCCTGTCCGGCGTCCCTCTGCCCTACGAATGGTTCGTCTTCTTCCACATGGCAGCCGTCAGCCAGGTCACCCACATCAGCATCCCGGCCATCGCACTGCGACTCAACTTCATCCCCACTGCTCTGGTCATCGGCTGTCAGATGCTGGTGGTCGGGCGAGCCCTGACGGGTGCTGCATGGACCGGCGTGGTCGCCATCGTGGTCGTCTTTCTCCTCGGTCCACTTGACCTGACCACCGACACGCGCGCCGCCCCTGCGTTCTTCAGCATCTTCGGCAACCAGCTCTGGGCAAGCTGGACCTTCCTCTTCGGATTGATGTTCTTCCTTGCGCTGCTCTTCCTGATTGCGGCGCGTCTCCACGAGCCGCCTGCTCGCGTCCCGACGGGGACGGCGTACTGGGTGTTGGTGACGCTGCTCATGATCGGCGCATCCGGCGCGAAGGCGACGATCCTTCCGGTGCTGCTGGTGGGCACCGCCATGTACATCGCGGTCACCCGCGTCGTCCGGCGCTCCGTTCCGCGAGCGGCCTTCGGGATCCTCGCGCTCGAGGTCGTCGTGTTTGTGGCCACGTTCTTCATCATCTATCGCGGCGGAGCCTCGGCCACCGGGATCGATCCACTCGCTCCTCTGGCTCGAACCCTGCCGGTGATCGATGCGAGTAATCCCGCGATCCCCCTGGCGGTCCGTGTGGTCCTGCTGCCGTTCGCCGAAGCGGCCGGACTCGCGGGCATGCTGCTTTCGCTGGCCGGAGCCCTGTACCTCCTACGTCGCCGGCATCGCGACGCCCTCCACTCCCTCTCGCTGTGCCTCTGCATGCTGGCGGCGGGGGTGCTCATCGCAAACGTGTTTCACCAGACCGGGTACAGCGAGTTGTACTTTCAGACCACCGGGTACGTCGCCGGGGCGATCGCGGCGGCAGCCGGGCTGCGTCTGGCGTGGGTGGATGCCGGCAACGCCATCACGCGCTCGCGCCGTGCCGTCGTGTTGGCATTCGCCAGTTGGATCGCCGTACTCACCCTGATCGCCACCGTGACGGCGCTCACCCTCCGCAATGCGCCGGCCGAGGTGACCACCTATTCGCTCCTCGGCGCGGGGACAGCCCTGTTCGTCGCCGTCCTGAGAGTGCTCGGCGGAAGGAACGGCCGAGCGACGTCGGGGTTGCTCGCGCTCGGACTGATTCCGCTGCTGGCCGCATCGGCGCTCGCGACGCCGATCGAGCTGGCACCGACCGTCGGGCGGGTCCTCACCGGGAGCGAGATCACCACCTCGCCGCCCGACCCCCAGAAGGTCCGCGGCCTGACTCCAGAGCTGCTCGCCGCCCTGCTGTGGTTGCGCGCACACTCGCCCGTCGACACCGTGTTTGCGGTGAGCAACCACTGGATCGACCCCAACGAGCTGGACGGGCGCTACTACTACTACTCGGCATTCTCCGAGCGGCAGGTGCTCATCGAGGGTTACGACGCGAACCGCTACGAGATCAGCACCTCGCTCACCACCAACGAAGGAGCGGAGTTCGCCAGACGCGAGGCGCTCAACGACGCCGTGTTCGCAAGCGCGGACGCGGACGCGCTGAGCGTGCTCACCGAGCAGTATTCGGTGCGCTTCCTCCTCATCGATCGTGTACACGCGGATGCCTCGCCCGCGGTACGGCTGCTGGGATCCGTGGTATTCAGCAACGCTGATGCGATCATCGTGGCGGTCGGCTGACCAGAGCGCTCGGGGACGGGCGCATTCCCAGGATCAGCGTGTAGGCTAGCCACGATGATCGCCCAGGACGTTCCGGGCGCCACGATCACCGCGCGTCGTCGCGGGATTCTCGTCTCGGAGCGAAAGCTGCTCCTCGCCGCGGGCGACACGATCCTGGTCGCAGCATCGCTGATCCTCGCGTTCAACCTGAGATCAGGTCCCATCCAGCACCACGCGCTGACCGTCCCCTGGCTGGGCGTCGTGCTCGTGACAATCATCTGGCTTGCCGCCGCGCTCGTCGTCGATGCGTACGACCTCCATCTGGCGGTGAGCGCGCGCGGGATCTTCCGAGTGGTTGCGACCACGGTCACCCTCGAGATGATCGCGCTCCTCGCGGTCTTCTTTGCGGTCCCGTATGGCGTGACCCGACCGACGATCCTCATCTGGGTGGTGCTGGCAGCGATCACCGTGCTCCTCTGGCGCCTGCTGTACCGCCGCGTGTTTGCCCGAGCCATCTTCGCGGGACGCATGGTGCTGGTCGCCGACGCCGATATCCTTGAACGCGTCTGGGGAGACGTCGATGGTCAGATGGCCGGCCTTTACCGAGTCGTCGGAACGATCCATCCAGGCGATCCCGACGCTGGAAGCCGGTTGGCCGCCGCGGCTGCCGGCCACGAAGCGGACCAGATCGTGCTCGGTGCTGAAGAGGATCTTCCGACCGAGCTGTTCGAGAGCCTGGTCGATTGCTATGACCAGGGCATGCTCGTGCGCTCCGTCGCCGATGTCTATGAGGAGCTCACCGGGCGATTGCTCGTCGAGCGTCTGCGACAGACGTGGCTCCTCTCGCTCCAACAGCGCGGTGAGACGTCGCGCGTCTATGCGCTCTTCAAGCGCCTCATCGACGTCGGCGCGAGCCTCGTGGGGCTGGTCGTCCTGGGGGTCCTGCTGCCCTTCGTCTGGGTGGCGATCATGATCGAGGACCACGGTCCGGTGTTTCACAAGCAGGTGCGCGTCGGCCATTTCGGTAAGCCCTTCAACATCCTCAAGCTGCGCACCATGCGCGTGCGACCCCGCCAGGAACTGCAGTGGACCGGCGAGGACGACGTGCGCATCACCAAGGTCGGTGGAATCCTGCGCCGGTTGCACCTCGACGAGTTGCCGCAGTCGTGGAACATCCTGCGTGGTGACATGAGCGTGGTCGGCCCACGACCCGAGCAGCCACACTACGTCGAGGAGTTGCGCAAGAGCATCCCGTACTACAACACGCGACTCTCGGTTCGCCCGGGGCTCACCGGGTGGGCGCAGGTGAACTACGGCTATGGCAGCGGCGTCGACGGATCGACCGTGAAGCTCTCGTACGACCTCTACTACATCAAACGTCAGTCGGTTGCACTCGATCTGTTGATCATGGCGCGCACGGTGTTTGCGGTGGCCACGCTCAAAGGCCGCTGAGCTCGACCCAGCTTGTCACTGCAGAACTTCGCGCAAACCCTCCCCGGCGTCGCGCTTGCCGCGTTGCTGCCGGGAATCGCGCTCGCGACGATCATCGCGCCGCAGTGGCGGGCATGGCAGCGCCTCGCCATGGCCCCCGGCCTGTCCGCAGGCTTCATCGGCGTGTTCGGCATGGCCATGCACGACGTGCATATCCCATTCGAGCCGCTCACCGTCTTTCCGCTCCTGTTGGTGCTTGGAGCCGTCGCCGTCGTCCGCCGGCGACGCACGACTCCCGACGCGACTCCGGGCGCTCCGTGGTGGCTGCCGATACCCGCGCTCGTTGTGGGCTGCGTCGGCGCCGGTGTCTTCATCTGGGCATTACACGGCCAGGTGCTACCGCCCGACTGGGATACCGCGACTCATGGAGGCCTCGTCAACACGATCGCCCGCCAGCATGACGTGCTGCCGCTCGTGCCAATCCCGCTCGAGGCGTCCGATTTCGTGAGGCCACGCCCGGGGTTCGAGGCCATGGCGGCGGTCGTGTCGTGGCTCGGCGCGCCGTCGCCGGCGATGTCGATGGCGCCGATCATTGCCGTGACGCTCATGCTCATCCCGCTGTCGCTGACCATGCTCACGCTCGAGGTGACAGGCTCGGTGGCACTTGCGGCGGTGGTCCCCTTCTTCGCAGTCGGGTTGGCGTTCCCGTCCGACCAGGCGATCGTGGGGCGCTTTCCCGAGATCGTCGACTCGACGCTGATCGTGCCGTTCATCGTGGTTGCACTGCGCGTGATTCGGGGAGTCGCGACGCGCGACAACGCATTGCTGCTCATGGCGATCACGGCGTCGATCTGGGTGATCCACGGGCTCGAGATACTCACCGCGGTCGTCGTCGCATCCGCGCTCTTCGCGGTCACGATCGTGCGCGTGGTGCGCGCAGCGCCACGTCCGGCGCTCATCCGGATCGGTATCGCCATCGGCGCGACGCTCATCGGCGCAGCGCTTGTCACCGTGATCACACGGATGCCCCACGTCCCGACACCGACGGCAACGCAACCGTCGCAGGTGATCATTCCGGTGCGCAGTTCACCGGTGATGCTCGACCAGTTGCTCGCGGACATCGCACAGACCAACCTCATCAGCCCGATAACGCTGGCGCTCTACGCGATCGGCGCCGTGGCAATGGTGATCCGGCGCCGGATGCTCTGGATACTCGTCGCACAGGTGCTGCTGCTGCTGTTGATGGTGGATGACTTCTCTCTGCACAAGCTCAGCCATCTCTGGCGCCTCATCTTTCCATGGGGTGACGCGGATCGCATTCTCGGCGTTCAGTACTGGCTGATCCCGCTCGTTCTTGCCGTCGGTCTCTTCGCGCTGGCCGACGTGATGCGCTCGCTCTCGCGGACGCGCCGTTGGCAACTGGGCGTACCGATCGCGGCGCTCGTCGTTGTCGTCGTCGCGCTGATCGCGCGACATCCGCTCGGCCATCTCTGGACGAAGCTGATCGGATCCCACACGATCAATCTCTATCCACTCGGTGTCTTCGCGAGTCTGACGGAGCTCAAACCCTGGTTCCTCGCCGTTGCGGTGGCCGCGCTTGCCGTGACTGTCACGTGGGTCGCGCTGGTGCGCCCAATCGCGCTCCCGAGCTTCATCCACAGGGTCCTGGGAACGACCGCGCAGCGACTTGACGGCGCCGGCGCCGCGCTTGGAGTCATTGCCGTGCTCTGTGTGGTCGTCGGTGCGTCCGCGGAGCACGGCGTCTACACGAGCGAGGTGCGGACGCGAAGCCTGGTGACCCCGGCTGACCTCACGCTCATGAAGACGATGGAGGCCGTGATTCCCCACGGATCCGTGGTGATGACCGACGGCGGTGACGACGCCGGGATGTGGCTGGCCGGGCTCACCGACCTCACCCCGTTGGTCCCGAACGGCCTCGAGTTCGGGACGTTGAGCCTCCCCCTCGACATCGCGCTCTCAGATGCGTGTTCGGATCCCGCTACCGCTGTCGCGTCGATACAGCGCGTGCACGGAGACTTTCTGTTCGTCGGGAGTCAGCACATTGCGCAGCCGGAGTATCCATGGGATGTCGGCTGCATCGCCGGCTTGCCCAACCTTCGACTCGTTGCGTCGGTCCCATGGGGCCAGTCGGAGGCTGCCGTCTTCCAGGTCATCAAGTGACCCGCCGGACGCCGTACTCCGCCCGGCCGGTCAGCTGCGCTGCGAGCCGGCGCCCGCATGGGTGCCGAAGCTCCGGATCACACCCTCAGGATCGCGAGCCTGGAAGCCGCGCGAGCCGTAAGCCTCATCACGCATCTCGTGGGTGGCGGAAGTCCTCGGGGAGTGCGTTTCCCGCCGCCGCCAGCTGCGGCACCAGCGACTTCTCGGTGGTCAGCGCACGGAACATCATCGCGATGCTCACGTCGTGGGCCGGGCGATGGGCGAGCGTGATCTCGTCGCCGGCGGCCACGGCCCCCGGAACGATGACCCGCAGGTACGCGCCGGGTACACCGCGTTCTGTGAAGCGGCGCACCCAGCGCTGCTCATCGAGCCACGTCGCGAACGTGCTGCATGGAATGCGGGGGGACGTGACCTCGAGCACGCAGTCACGACCGACCTGCCAGCGGTCACCGATGAGTGCGGTGTTCAGATCAAGACCCAGCGTGGTCAGGTTCTCGCCGAACACCCCGCCGGGAAGCGGGCGTCCGAGCTCGGCCTGCCAGAAGTCCAGTTCCTCGCGCGCAAACGCGTAGACCGCCTGGTCGGTCCCGCCATGTGCGCGCGGATCGCCGATGAGGTCGCCGGGGAGCCCGCTCCGACCGGTTCCCGGGCCGGGGTCTCTGATCAGGACCGGCTCGGCGGACGGCCGCTTGTCGATGCCGGTGACGCCGCTCTCGTTGTGGCGTGTTGGGGTTCGGTCACCGACGTTCACGGAGAGCAGCGTTGCCATGCCGGTCCAACGATAGCTGCAGCCCAGCGTTTCGCGGCCGGGATGCGCCGAACCCGGCCAGTGGGGTGATATGCTCTGAGCGTTGTGAATTCTGCTCTGAGCGTAACACCTCACGAGATCCGTCAGGAGCTCGGCGCGGTCCTGCGCGGCCATCGCGAAGGGCAGGGGCGCAGCCTCGGCGAGATCGCCGGAGAGGCCGGCTGCTCCCCCGCCTACCTGTCCGAGGTCGAACGCGGCCTCAAGGACGTCTCCAGCGACCTCCTCGTGGCGATCACCTACGCGCTGGCCGTCCCCATCGCGACCGTGTACACCGACCTCGGTCGCCGCCTCGGTGCGTGGCCGCAGGCCGAGCCCTCGGGGCAGGTCGATCCGCGCCGCCAGCTCCGCGCCGTCACGTCGGGCCTCGATGCGGCCTCCCTGAGGACTGTCGCGCAGTTCGGCGCATTCCTTGCGATGCATCAGGCGGAGCCGGCACGCCGTCGTATCGGTTTCGTCCCACCCAACGTGGAGAACTCGAGATGACCCTCGTCCCCACCGTCGTCGAGACGACCACCCGTGGTGAGCGCTCCTACGACATCTACTCGCGCCTGCTGCGCGACCGGATCATCTTCGTCGGCGGCGTCATCGACGATGACATGGCGAACCTCGTCACCGCCCAGCTCCTGTTCCTCGAAGGCGAGGACGCCGAGAAGGACATCCGGCTGTACATCAACAGCCCCGGCGGCTCGATGACCGCGTCGCTCGCGATGTACGACGCGATGCAGTACGTGCGCCCGCTTGTTGAAACGACCTGCCTCGGGATGGCCGCCAGCGGCGCCTCGCTGCTCCTCTGCGCAGGTGCGCCGGGCCGCAGGCTTGCGCTGCCCAATTCGCTGGTGGTCATCCATCAACCCTGGGCGCAGGGCATGCAGGGACAGGCGACAGACCTTGACGTGCACGCCCGCGAGATCCTGCGTCAGCGCGCGTTGCTCATCGAGCTGTACCACAAGCACACCGGTCGCGATGCCGGACAGATCGGACGGGATATCGAGCGCGACTACCACATGACCGCGGAACAGGCCGTCGCGTACGGGATGATCGACTCGATCATCGACAAGCGGCCGCAGCTGCCCGGGACCGGCAGCGGAACCGCAGACCAGGGCTCGGTTGCGACTCCGCACTAGCCGATAACGTCCGGCCGCGCGCGTGCCGGCCGCCTGCTTCGTGCAAGGGGTAGGCTTCCCGCAATGCGAGCCCTCTCCGCTGACAGGTTGCGACGCGATGCGGCCTGAGCTCGCCGGCATCGACGTCGCGAGCATGCGAGGGCTCGAGATCGGACCGCTTGCGTCGCCGAGAGTTCGGAAGAGCGAAGGGCCCATCCGCTACCTCGACCACGCAAGCGCCGCAGAGCTGAAGCAGAAGTACGAAACCGACCTGGGGATGCGGAATCGACTCGACGAGATCGTCGATGTGGACTACGTCATCGGTGACAAGCAGACCATCTCAGACGCAGTCGTGGCGGACGCGCCGTTTGACTACGTGATTGCATGTCACGTGCTCGAGCACATCCCCGATCCCATTGACTGGATGGATGACATCGCTCGCATCCTCCGTCCCGGCGGCCTCCTGTCGCTGGTGATTCCCGACAAGCGCTACTGCTTCGACGTCAATCGCTCATTGACCGAGGTCAGCGATCTCGTGGATGCGAACCTCCGTCGCCTCCGGCAACCGAGTTACCGCGAGGTGTACGACTTCAACTCGAAGGCGTTGCTTGACATGGTCGACACGACGGCTGTGTGGAAGGGTGACGTCGACTACAGCGCGGCGACTCGGCAAGGTGTCGGCGATCCGGACCGTTTCGCGCTCGAGGCATGCAGGAAGATGCAGACCGATGACGCATTCGTCGATGTGCACTGCCACGTGTTCACGCCTGATTCGTTCCTTGGTGTGTTTGAGAAGCTCGCGCATCTTGGTCTCACCACGTTCGAGGTGGCCGACTTCTCGCCCACCCCGTTCAACACCTTTGAGTTCTACGTGACTCTGCGCCTGCTCGATGCCTCAGCGGGCAGTGAATCGTTGCTGCAGCGGCAGCGTGCGTCGGTGACGCGGGCTCGCTCGCTTGCACACGCGCGCGATCCGCGCCGAACGCCCACGAAGTCCGGACTCATGCTCCTCGAGGTGAGTGGGCTCGAGCAGCGATTGCTCATGGCCAAGCGGTCCACGGTCGCGCGCGTCCGGAGTCTGCTGCAACGCCCGCCGACCCACCCCCCGGGCTGACCGCACGCGACGGCGCTACTCGTCGGCCTCGACGAAATAGGTCTCGCAGGCAAGTTCGAGGAGCTCGTCGTTGAGCTCAACCGGCTTCCCGAGGTAGAGCGCCGCGTGGATGACGTGGTTGAGCAGGTCGCGTGGATGCGTTCCGTGCAGCGGCCGGCCCTTGGAGTGGTAGTGGTTCTCGAGGAGGCGGTCCACCAGGCCCTCATCCATGCGCAGGTTGTTGTCCACGCAGTTGCGCCGCCAGATCTCCTTGTACTCATCGACGGTCGGGTCGGGCACGTGGACCTTGAACCGCACCCGGCGCAGGAAGGCCTCGTCCATGAGGTTCTGCGGACGCAGGTTCGTCGAGAGCATGACCAGGCACGTGAAGGGTACCGGGATGCTCGAGCCCGCACGCGGGATGTTCAGGTAGTCGACCTTCTTCTCGAGCGGCACGATCAGCCGGTTGAGGAGGTCACGCGGTGACATGTTCTGCTGGCGTCCGAAGTCGTCGATGAGGAAGAGGCCGCCGTTGGCCTTGAGCTGCATCGACGCCTCGTAGAAGCCGAGGGTGTGGTCGAAGCCCAGCTCGAGCATACGTGGCGTCAATTCCCCGCCGACCTTGACGGCCGGACGCTTGGCGAGCTGCCAGCGGCGGTCGTGGGGCGGCAGATCACGATCGATGGGCTCGTGATGGATCGGGTCGTAGAAGCGAATGACCTCGCCGTGGACGTAGAGCGCACGCGGGATGAACATCGGCGCGCCGAGCAGCGAGGCGGCGGCTTCCGCGATGGTCGTCTTGCCGTTGCCTGGAGGTCCGTAGAGGAACACGGCCTGCCGCGCGCTCAGGGCGGGACCGAGGTGGTCGAGGACGACCTCGGAGAGGACGAGATGGCTGAAGGCGTCGTGGAGGCGCGCGCGGTTCACCTGGCCGTCGACATGCGACTGGCGTTCGGCCATCGCCGTGTAGTCCGCGATCGGCACGGGCGCCGGGCCGGCGTACTGGTTGATTTCGAGAAGCTCGCGGGCGCGCTGCCTGCCCGTGGTCGAGATCATGTGCTGCATCCCGGCGTTGATCGGCTCGCCGGGGTCGAGCGCCGCGGTGTGCATGCCCGTCGACGAGCAGTACCCCTCGTCGGCGAGGAACCGGGTCGTGGTCTCGACGAACGAGAACGGCAGGCACAGGTGGTTCGCGATGTCGCGCCCCAACATGCTGCCGTTGAAATACAGCACTTTGAGGACCAGATCGCAGACAAAGCTAAATGGCAGCCCGGTCTCCTCGGCTGTCCGCGGTGCGGGCGGAAGCGCGATCGGACTGGCCGCAGGCGCAGACACAGGCAAGGTCACTGCCATCGGCTTCGGATTGTGTCACGGCCCAAGGACAGGTCCCGGGGATCGTGGCGGATTGTCATACGTCCGTTCCAGGGGACCTCCTGCTACCTTTGGAGGCATGGCGATTCCGCTCGACGAAGGCGCCCCGGGCCGGCGCCGGTTCGGACCCTTCTGGATCGAGGAAGGTCCTGGCGCGCTGGCCGCGGGCGCGGTCATCGTCGTCCTGTTCGCCCTGCTCTTTGTCCTCGCCGTGGCCATGCGGCCGGCGTAACTCGAGCCGGACCCCGGCGTTTCACCGGAGCACTCGGCAGCACTGCCCTCGCGCCACAGCGCCGGGCGGTCAGGAGACCATCTCAGATATGCACATGACGATTCAGCGGTGAGCCTCGACCAGGGGCCGCGCGACGCACGGCGTCGCAGGGCAGGCCTTCCCAACGGGTCCCGGGCTCCCATTCGCACGGCTGGATCCGCCAACCCGGGCATCGGCGCCGCGCAGGCATCCGCGCGCGCCGAACTCCGGCGCCGCAGGGCAAGCGCGTATCGCCACCTGCGCCGGCCGCGCCGCCGCGGCCGCGTTCTGCGCATCGTGCTCGTCCTCATCACCGTCTTCGCCGCGATCGGAGCCGGCACGGTCGGCGCCGTATTCGCCGGCTACAACGCCTACAAGAGCCAGCTCCCCGACGCCTCGACGGTCACCAACATGGAGCCGCAGATCGACACGAGTGTCTACGACGCGGCGAGCAACCTCATCGAGGTCTTCCACAACTCCGGGTACCGTCACATCCACGTCGACCTTTCGGCCGTCTCGCCGCTCTTCAAGGAGGCGATCGTCGCGGTCGAGGATCACAACTTCTTCACCGAGGGATCGTGGGACCTCGCCCGCCTCGCTGAGTCGGGTTTCGCCGACATAACGCACCGCTCCAGCACCATCCAGGGCGGTTCGACGATCACCGAGCAGCTCGCCAAGATCAGCCTGTACGGCGGCGCCGATCCACCGCAGAGCATCGACTACAAGATCAAGGAGATCGTCCTCGGCAACGAGATCCAGTTGAACTTCACGAAGAACCAGATCCTCGAGATGTACATCAACAGAATTTTCTACGGGAATTTCGCGGTCGGCGTCGGCTCTGCGGCCGAGCTCTACTTCCTCAAACCGGCGGCCCAGCTTGACCTCGCGCAGGCCGCGATGCTCGCGGGGCTGCCGCAGTCACCGACCGCGTTCAACCCGCTCACGCACGCCTCGAACGTCAGCGTGAATCCGCGGGCCAAGAACCGCCAGAAGCAGGTGCTTCAGGCGATGGTCGCGAGCCACGACGTGAGCCAGGCGGCGGCCGCGGCCGCGTACGCCGAACCGCTGACGTTCCACCTCTGGACGCAGTCGAACCCGAGTCTCGACCCTAATTTCGTGTCGTACCTCGAGGGCTACCTCAACGTGCATTTCCCGGAGTACGCGAACCCCGGGGGATACATCATCCATACGACTCTGGATCCGGTGAAGCAGAACGAGGCATACAGCACTGTCCAGACGACGGTGGCGAAGGAAGCCGGTCCGGAGAACATGCATGACGGCGCGCTGGTGAGCCTTGACCCGCAGACGGGCAACATCCTGGCGATGGTCGGCACCTGGAACTATTCGGACCCGTACTACGGTCAGGTGAACATGGCCGACACGCCTGTGCCGCTCGGCTCGACCACCAAGCTCTTCACGTACACGGCCGCGATCGCATCGACGAAGTTCACGATGACGACGCCGCTGCTCGACGATTATTACACCTTCCCGATCCCGGGCAACCCCAAGGGCTACCGGCCGCCTGACGACGACCGCCGAACGCACGGCATCTGCGAGCTCAAGCTCTGTCTCGGCAACTCGTTCAACATCCCGGCGGTGAAGACCGAGTACGGGACCGGCATCGACTACATCACGAACGTTGAGATGGCGATGGGCGTGCAGTCGATCAACGGCAATTGTCAGCCGAATGGCAACAACGGCCCGATCTATAACAACCGGCCCTCCCCTGATCAATGGGCGGCCACCCTCGGCGCGTTCACCTGCGGCATCAACCTCATCGACCTCGCCGACGGAGCCGCAACGCTGGCCGACCTCGGCGTGCAACACGATCCGATGCCGGTCAGCAGCATCGTCGCCCAGCAAACCGGGCAGACGGTCTGGACGTACAACGCCAAGGCCGCGGGGCGTCAGGTGATCCCCGCGAACGTCGCGTACATCATGGATGAGATCACGAGCAACGACAACAATCGCATCAGGGAGTTCGGACGCAACGGCTACCTGACCCTCAACCCCCGCCGGGTGAGTGCCAAGACGGGGACGTCGGACTACTTCGTCGACAACCTCACCGTGGGTTGGACGCCCACCCTCACCACCGCAGTCTGGGTCGGCAACGGACGCCAGAGCTGCCTCAAGCCGAGCGACGTGAAATACATGCAGACGCAGATCAATCGCGGCAACATCGTCGACGGTGAGAACAGCGCGAGCGCCCCATTCAGCCCCAACGACCTCAAGCACTACGGGCTCAAGCCCTACAACGGCAGCTGCGGTCACCTCGACGGCATCGTCTCGGGGTACAGCGGCGCCGCGCCGATCTGGCATAAGTTCATGTCCCTGGCGCTCAAGGGCGTGCCGGACACCTGGTACAAGATGCCCGCCGACGTCATCTCCGTCGGCCCGGCCGGCAACGATAACAATGACTTCTACATCCCAGGCACCCAGCCGGGCGCCAGCACGAACTGCACGTACTACGGCCCCGTCCCGCTCCCGACGCAGACCTGCACATACATGGGCCCGAACGCCGCCCCGACGCCACCGCCGCCCGGTACGGGACCGTCGCCATCGCCCGGACCCACGCCGAGCCCCA
>Ga0307374_10008447_pt1 | contig 15386 bp, 24 predicted proteins | sample OX3MG_FD_202532 | JGI IMG/M metagenome (GOLD analysis project Ga0307374, IMG submission 202532) | Soil microbial communities from Risofladan, Vaasa, Finland - OX-3 | ecosystem: Environmental > Terrestrial > Soil > Coastal area > Acid sulfate soil | place: Finland: Risofladan, Vaasa | collected... | reverse complement strand
CCCGCCACCGAACCATTCTATGAATTCGCTGACTTTCTCCTCGGCCTGCCCTACAACACATCCGTGCAGTTCGGCGACTCGAGCAGCTATTTCCGAAGCTGGGGCTTGATCGCTTATGCGCAGGATGACTGGCGGGTCAGTAATCGCTTCACGTTTCAATATGGAATCCGCTACCAGGTGCAAACCCCTGCGGTGGAGTTGTACAACCACATCGCAAACCTGGATTTGAACGCCGCCGCCACGGCGGTCGCCGTTGTCACTCCGAACGAAATCGGGCCGTACAACGGCGCTTTCCCGCGCGCTCTGATCCATGGAAACTTGGGAAATTGGGCGCCCCGGATCGGCTTTGCGTGGCAGCCCAACATCAAGCCCAAAACGGTGGTGCGCGCGGGATATTCGATCTTCTATAACGAGTCGATCTATGATTCGCTGGCGCAAAAGTATCTCGCATATCAACCACCCTTCGATGAATCGCAGAACTGGTACACGTCGGCGTCACAGCTTCTCACCTTGCAACAGGGATTTCCCGGCCAGGTACAGTCCGGCGTCGCAATACTGAACACGGGGGGGGAGTCAGCCCGTTTTACAAGGTTGGGTACGCACAGACATGGATGATGGGCACGGAAACATCGTTTTCGCAGAATTGGATCTTGGACCTTACCTACACTGGAACGAAGGGTACCGATCTGGACCTGCTGCGCGCCCCCCAGTCGCGCTCCGCTGGGCACCAGCCAGCTCGACACGCAGGCCGCGCTGCAAATCCCTTATGCCACCAGTTTTTATTACGATCAATCGGGCGCGAACTCGATTTACAACGCCCTGCAGGTGCGAGTGGTGCATCGCTTCACGCATGGGATAACGCTGCAAGGGATGTACACGTATTCGAAGTCGCTGGATAACGCGAGCTCGATTGGCGGCAGCGCGCCGGTGGTCGTTCAGCAGGACGGTAACTACGCTGCTGAACGCGGTCTTTCTTCCTTCGACATGCGCCACCAATTTCGCCTGTTCTCAGTGTACGAGCTTCCCTTTGGTGAGAGGAGCCGCTGGGCCAATCACGGCTGGAAAGAACATGCTCTCGGCAACTGGAGGTTGCTCAATATCGTGACCTGGCACACCGGCACCCCCCTCACAGCATTGCTTGGCGGAAGCGCGGCCAACAATTCCGGCACGGGTTCGAATTTTTCCGAACGCGCCGACAGATTGCCAACCCGGCCCTCGGGACTTGCGGCGGCACGGCTCTGGGCTTTTTCAACGGAACTGCTTTCGTGGCGGCTCCTCCAGGCCAGTACGGCGATGAACATCGCGGCGCGATTGAAGGGCCGTGCCAATTCAATTGGAATCTCTCTCTCGCCAAATCTTTCCGGTTTGGTCCGGAACAGCGGCACACGTTGAACGTAAGTTGGGAAATTCAAAATCTAGCGAATACCGCGAACTTCAGCGGAGTTGGGACCACGCTCGGGCCGACCACATTCGCGCACGTCACCAGCGTCGGCTCCATGCGGACCATGGATCTCATGATTCGGTATAATTTCTGATGAGAAACGACGCTTACAGAATCCTAGCCACTCTTCTCGTTGCTGGTCTGTGCCTAAGCTCTTTAGCTGCTCAGCCGCAAGAGTCGGCTCCTGCCCAATTCGCGGGTCAATCCCCGGTTCTCCGGTCCTCCTCCGAGCTTGTTCGTATTGATGTGGAAGTTACGGACCGCTCCGGAAAGCCGGTGAAGGGTCTGCGGGCGGATCAGTTCATTGTCACGGACGACGGCCACGCCCAGAAAGTCTCCATCTTCTCATACGAGGATATTGAAGCCGTCGAGACTGCCAGCGAAGAAAGCGCGAAGCCCATCGTGGTCGCTGTGGATAGCCCGGTCGCTGTCGCCGTCCAAGCGTTGGCAGATCAGGTTCGCGACCGCCGCATGCTTGTGCTCTTCTTCGATCTGACTTCCATGGCGACCGACGATCTGATGCGTGCGCACGACGCCGCGGCGAAATTCGTGAAGCAGCAGATGGCCGGGGCCGATCTCGTTGCGGTCGTCACGTTCAGCTCTAATCTGCGTGTGATCGCTGATTTCACCAACAATCGCGCCACCCTCGACAAAGCCATTGCGCAACTCCTTCCTGGCGTTTCCTCCCAGCTCTCGAATCCGCTGTATGCGACGGCGCAGAATAGAGAATATGACGTCCAGCAGGATACCGGCGCCGCTTATACGCCAGATGAAACCGAGTTCAACTTTTTCAACACGTACCAAAAACTCGAAGCAATCGAGAGTTTGGCCAACGTTCTCGGAGCGATTCCCGGCAGAAAGTCGGTCATCGAATTTACGGGAGGCATCACCCAAACGGGCGAGGAAAACCGCACGCAGCTGCGCGCCGCAACCGATGCGGCGAACCGCGCCGACGTCTCCATCTATTCAATCGATGCCCGCGGCCTGTTCGACACGGCCCCGGGCGGTGACGTTACGGCTGATGCCGCCACAAGCACGTCGATGTTCACCGGCGCATCCGTATTTCATCAGACGGACCAGCGGGAGGATTCCCGCGATACGCTCGCGACGCTTTCAACCGACACCGGCGGCCGCGCGTTTTTCGATCTGGGCGATTTGAGCGACGCCTTCCCCAGGATTGAGCAGGACAACACAGGCTATTACCTCGTAGGTTACGACCCGGGCGCGAACATCAAGCACGATGGAAGCTGGCACGCGGTTCACGTGAAGGTCAATGCCCCCGGCGTTCGAGTGCGCTACCGCAACGGCTACTATGCTCCGCGGGATTTTCAGCATCTCCAAAAAGAAGATCGCGAGCAGCAGCTTGCCGGATGCCATGCAATCGGATAATCCGGTTGTGGAGCTTCCCATCGCTGTCGAGACTTCCCTGTTTCGCCTGAGCGACCAGCAGGTGTACGTTCCCATCTCTGCAAAGCTATCTTCTTCCGCGCTTGATTGGGCGCAGAAGCACGGACAGCACGAAGCGTCGTTCGATTTCGCCGCGCAAGTGAGCGCCGTTCCTTCCGGCGAGAAGGTCGCCCAATTGCGCGACACGATTCAGTGTGCGTCTCGACGAGCAGCGCTTCGCGCAAGTGCACCAGAGCAATCTGGTCTATCAGTGTGGAGTCGTTCTTGCGCCCGGCGCATATCACCTCAAATTCGTGGCCCGGGAAAACGAATCGAGCAAAATCGGCACGTTCGAGCGCGATATCGCCGTGCCGCAACGCCAGCCCGGCCGCATTTCTCTCAGCTCAGTTTTGCTCTCAACCCAGCTTGTTCCGGTCGAAAAGTCCTTGGAGGTCGAAACCAAGGGACAAGGACCTCGCGCCAAGCTCCCAAGCTCTCCCCTGGAAATGGCAGGCGAAAAAATCGTTCCGAGCGTGACTCGCTTCTTTACGCAGCAGCAAACACTCTATGTTTTGTTTCAAGCCTATTATCCTGAGAATTCGCAGGCTTTTGATCCGGGTGCGTGCTTCGCTAAATTTCGCGGTGCGAGGCCGACCATTTGGGTTCCCCGAAACACCGGGCTGGAAGCCCTTGCCGGTAACACCGCCAGCGCGCTTTTCTCGTTGTTTCCTCGTTGTTTTCAATGTGTTCATAAAGCCCGTCCCCATGCGTCCAGAATCGAGCGGATAAGTCTTATAACAATTGCGAGGGCTTTGGAACATCCTTGGAACAAACCCCGCAGTTTATGGGGCGATTTTCAGCAACTTCCAGGCGTAGAGGCAATCGAATCAACAGGATTTTTGGAGCGGGCGATGGGAATCGAACCCACGTCCAACGTTCCGCAAGTTATTGGATATACTCACCTGACGTCTCCGATTTGAGCGCACTTGGGCGCAGAATCTCACCCACTTTGTCCACTGCGTCGCGCTGGGAATCACCGATTACGTGGCCGTAAACTCCCAGCGTGACACGTGCATCCGAGTGCCGCATTTGATCTTTTGTCACGGCCATGTTCGCTCCAACGTCCATCAGCAAACTCGCGTGGCAATGTCGGAAAGCATGCATCCCCGCGCGCTTGATTTTCAGTTTGTCGAGCACGGGCCAAAGTCCATATTCGACAACTTTGTTGGCCGCGTAAGGCCGGCCGTTACGGTTGAGAAACAGAAACCCTTCGAGATTTTCTTTCCAGGTCTCCAGGTATTGTCCGAGCAAGGTTGCGAGCGCATCCGCCATCGCTACCGGCGCTTGACTCGCTTTGCTCTTTACGGTTTGCACCCGGCCGTACCATGCCGAGCGCCGGACGTGGATCACGCGGCGGTCGAAGTCCAGGTCCGCTTTTTGCAGACCCACGACTTCTCCGACGCGAAGTCCCGTCATTGCGGCGATGGCGAACATGGTGCGCCACGGGTCAGAAGCAATCGTGATGATTTTGCGCGCTTCGTCTCCGGTGAAAAAGCGCGGCTGATTGTGAATCTCGTCCTTCGGCAAAGCGAGATCCCCTGCCGTCACGGGTTGTGTGCAATAGCCCCACGATTTCGCAGTCCGCATCATCGAGGAAAGAGTCCCGAGGACGTTGAGGCACGTTTTGCGTGAGACTTTCTGCGAAAGCAGCGTCACAAAGTTTTGCTGAATTTGTGGTGTGAGTTCGTGGAGGAGAACTTTTCCCAAGTGTTTCCGGATGTAAGTTTTCAGGTGGGACTTCGCGGCCTTCACGCTGGAGGGTTTCTGATGCGTGAGCACCTGAATCTCCCAAGCGTCCGCAAATTTTTCGACCGAGCTAAATTTACTTGGCCGATAGTCAAAAGAATTGATTCGCGCAAGAATCGGATCGAGTAGGCGTTGCGCGATGCGTTTCGTTTTGAGTTCGGCGACTGTGCCGAGCACCATCGAACGCTCCACGCGAATTGTCTGTTCCTCTCGAATCACGTCCTCCCGCCACCTGCCAACAAAAACCTCGTTCGGTTTCTTGCCGCGAACAATCACACGTCCTGCTTGATGCCGACGCCGAGCCATCGAGCCACCTTCTTTGCTCGTTGGTTCGGCTACCCTGCGTCGGAGTGTACGCGCCGCGTCAGCATCCGGCAAAGCGAATTGTGTCGCGCTCGCCATTCAACAAATCAATCCCGTTCGGAAAACATGTGTTTCTTGAACGTTCAAAACTGCCTTCCACGTCCACGCCGTTTCATGGCTTTGCGAGGCTAGCGGAAATAGGGTTTTTCGAACGGTCATCGGTTCACCCAATCAGGCTGTTCCGGTTGTGGCTTCGGCAGACTTTCAAACCGCAGGGTCTTCACGTTGAATCGCGCCTCGATCGCGCCCACCTTGCCATCTCGGTTTTTCGCGATGACAATCCGCGCCTCCGTTTCATCCCCGGCAAGTTCCTGAACATAGGGACGGTCCACGTAGAGCACGATGCTTGAGTGCTTCGCCTTCGCGCCGCTGCCGTACAATCGCTGAAGCGTTGGCCTTTTCCGGTCCTCGCCTTGAAGCGATTTACGGAGTTGCGAAATCACGATCACCGGACACGCAAGCTCCATCGCCAAGGATTTTCCGGATCGCACGATGTAGCGCTGCTGATCGAATTCTGTTTCTCCTGGCGCTTCGACCAGTTCGTCGTAATCGATGATGAGGAGATCGAGCCCGGTGCGAGCCTTCATTTGCCGCGCGACTTTGCGAATGCGCGACATGCTCAGCTCGCCGTCCAGGATTCGGCACTGTGGGCACTCATGGCTTGCGGCTTCAACCAGGGCGCTTGTGTCCTCGGGCGTGAGGCGCTCCGGGCGCCGCATCTTCCAGTGCTCGACTCCCGCCTCGGTTGCCAGTTCGCGAGAAATCAAATGCTGAGCCCGCATTTCGCCCGAACAGAAAAGCGTGTGCCGCCCATCGCGGCAAGAGCGGCGGCGCGTTTGCTGGGCAAGTAAAGTCTTGCCCACGCCTGTTTCGGCGGTGAACAGAACAAGCTCGCCAGCGCGAAATCCGCCCGTGAGCCGGTCCAGTTCGTCGATGTCGGTGAAGATCCGCACGCCAGACCCGGAATCGAACTCATGCAAGAGGCTCAACGCCGCGTCCCGGTAAACCATCCCGCAATCCTTGTCTGCTTCGAGATTCCGGGCGATCTCGGAAAAACTCTCAATTGCGCGGTCGAGAACGACATCGGGTGCCTCGCTCGCGCCAAGTGCCTGCTCCTGAATGGCGGACGCCAAAAAAATCAGACCGCGAAGGACGGCTTTTTCTTTCACGATTCGGGCCTCGTGCTCCACGTTGCCCTTGTTTGGCATGTCATCGCCCAACTGGGCGAGATAGCCGACGCCTCCAGCCGCTTCGAGCTGGCCGGTTCTCTGTAGTTCATCGAGCGCGGCCAGGCAGTCGGGGGGCTTTCCGCGTTCGTCCAGGCTCTTGAGCGTTGCGAAAATTCTCTTATTCTGCGGGATGAAAAAATCCTCGGCAGTCAACCAGTCGAAGATCGTGTGCGCCTTCGGATTTCCCACGAGAATGCAGCCGAGCACGAACTGCTCCGCTGGCTGGCTATGGGGTAATGGGCGTTCGATGTTTGTCTCTGTGCTCACGCGGGGATCTCCTCGGCGGTCAGGGTGTGGATTGGCTCGGAGGTGTCCTTCTGTCCGGGCGCTTCTTGCTTTTCTCTCTGACGAAGATCGGACAGGGCGCGGAACAGTTGCGGGGCTCGCCGAAGCTTTTCGCCTTCAGCCGTCTCCCAGGCGTCGACCGTCTCCCCGATCAGGACCGAAGACCGGTCTCCGTTCCTGGAAGCCCAGCGGCCCTCAAGCAGCGTGCGGAAGGAGATCGGGCCGCATGGATTTATTTTTAGGAAACTCCACACCGAATCTTCCGGTTTAGGGAGAGCGGCTGTAGCTGCTTTACTTCTACTACCTTCTAATACCTTCTTAGGAGCGAGATTTCGCAGTGTTTCATTGGGTTCCCGCGTTGAGCTGGTATCAGTGCTGGTATCACCGTGTAGCTCATTTTTGATACCGGCTCTGCTGGTGTCATTCGTGATACCAGCTTGTCGCATGTCGTATTTCAGTATCCGAATAACTGATGCTCGATGCTGGTTTCCAGGCAGGACTTTGATATACCGCGGCTGTAACTTGGCAATGGTTCTTTTGATGGTCGCTAGCGATAGGCCGAGCTCATCGGCAATGTCGCGATAACTGGTGCGGACCGTGCCGCGTTCTTTCCCTCTCCAACTGGCCGCGAGATGTAGCCATAGATACAGCTTCAGAGATTCGGCCGGCATGCGGCGCAGATGCTCGCGCAGGCCGCGCCGGATCTTTACGAAGCCGTGGTCGCTGGCGCGTGCGTTGCTCTTCACGCCGCGCCTCCTGCGAATAGAGGCATGGCTTCGTCCGCTTCGCGCCGGCGCTGCTCCATGAAGCCCGAAAGATTCTCGCGCTTCTCGGGCTCGGCGGTGAGAACGAAGCGAAAAAGGCTCTCGCCTTCGCGAATCGTTTTAATCTCGTAGCCCGCTCCGCGAAGTTCGAAAATTCGGCCACCATAGCGGAAACATATCGCGTTCAGCTCGACATTTGTGCAGCCGGCGGAGCCGCGAGCACGAAGCAGCGCGAGAATCCGCTCGCGTTGGGCTGGGTTCTTTGATGAAGGCGCCCCGTTCATGCGCGTTCAGCTTGCTCAGGTGCGTAAAAGGCCACGCGCAAGAGATCGTCTCGGAGGACCGGGACGCCATGATTTAATCGCCGAAGAAAAAGAGTGAGGGACGAGCGAATTAGAAGTCGCCTGTCGCTATCACTTAGGCTTATCGATTCAATCCCTTGACATCCATTCACAACTGCGGTATTTCTCGAAGCGTTCATGTTTCTCTCCTTTTGTGAAATCTCCCTGTCCCGCGATTGCGCGCGGGCGGGGCCTGCTCAAATTTATTTCCTCACAGGGCCGTCCGGCCCGGCCATTTTCTTCCGCAATTCATAGGCTTGCTGATACAGGCTTTTCCCGCCGGTAAATTGCGCGGGCAACGGTTTTATCCCCACACCGCCATAAGTCGGTTCCGGCTTTGTCCCGGCAGCCGTAGTTTTGTCTGTCTGCCGTGTGCCAGCTGCGGTCTTCAGTTGCGACATGTTTAATGGCTGGCCGCCAGGGATAGTGGTCTGGCCGTTCATGCGCATACTCCGGAAGGTTCGAGATTGGAAAGTGTTTGGCGTGACGGTGGGGTTGGAGCTTGGAATAACCAGTCGGCCGGATAGCCGAGAGCTATGGCGACACGATCACGCTCTTCCTGCGTGAAATCAACGCGCCCAGTCAGGCGACGGGATAGCCACGATTCACTTTCGCCGAGCGATGCGGCAAAACGGAACTGCGAACCTTGCTGCCTGATCGCCCAGGCCAGATTCAGATATCTCATTGCGTAACACCTCCGACGACAATTTCATCGTCAGACTGTCACGAACTCGGAAAGTGGGGAAGATGCAGTAAACGCGGGAAACGCAGGAAACTAGTTTTACACGCTTTTTACAAAATTAAGCCACCAGCACGATGAAGTAGAAGGGTTTGTTGGGGGGATGCAGTAAGCGTGGGAAACGTGGGAAATTAGTTTTACACGCTTTTTACGGTTTGCGAGTCCTCGGGCTGCCCAATAGACTGCGGTACGCCTCCGGGCTTTTATCTTGGCCGGTGTCTTCGTTCATTTTCGCAGCAATTTCTTTCCAGGTCTTTCCTGCCTCTTTCATTTCGCGAATTTTCTTACGTTCTTCGTCCTTCACACGCGGTCTGCCCACTGCGCTACTTTTCTCGGTAGCTTTTTCTAGAGCATGTCTCTCAAGGTGAGAACAGAACGTAGCCGAGGCTTCGCACAAATCGTTAAAACTGGTCGTAATTCCTTGAACCGACTCAAGCCAGAAATGTAACAGTGCTTTTCCTTTGGGAACTTCCAGGCCAAGCGCTGCCCTCGTGGCCAAGGCCTCAAAGCGAGCCACAAATTCACCAGTCGGACGTACTCCCGCATCGATATCGATGATCCCTCCCTGTTCCCAGATCGTCGGTCCCTTTTCACGACCAAACCCACGATTCATTTCGGAGAACCGGCCCAAGTCAAAATTCTTCCGCCCCCCTTCTTCCGATAGGGCTCTGAATTGATCGCGGAGATACATCCAGCGGTCAATCGCGGATTCTCTACGGCCCATGTTAGTATCTTTGTGATCTGACATGAATCACTCCTGGCCCCGGCCACGAACCGGGGCTTTTTCTTTCCGACTCATCCTACTTTTAACTTGACATACTTGTCAAGTCCTGATAATCTTCTTCTCGGATGGCGAAGACCTACTCAACCGGCGAAGCGGCAAAGGTAATCGGAGTATCCCGTCAGACTATTCAGGCATGGATAAATAGCGGGCTGATCGCAGTCCCCAAGTTGGAAAAGGTAGGTCGAATTCCCGTAAGGCTATGGACCGATGCAGATATCGAAAGAGCTCGCCGGTTCAAAGGAACGCTGAGGTCAGGCCCGAGGTCAAAGAAGAAAAAGTAAGCGGGACGCGCCAGCGCTACCAACGCTGACACGCCCCTGACCAAATCGCTCACTGGAGGAACGACATGGCTACACAGACGTTACCGTACGTAGTTCCATTCCCGCAAACCGTCCCTGAAGTAGAAGCAATTTCCCAAAACGAGCTCGTGCTCCTGTTGTCGCTTCGCGGCCGCCTGAAGCAATTGCAGGAAGAAATCGCGACCGAGGAAGAGTCTCTCAAGACACGGCTCGAATCCGGCGCTGAAATCGAACCGGGCGACCACACCGCGACATTGAAGGAAAACTCCCGCCGCTCGGTTGGATGGAAGGATGTCGCGATCAGGCTCGCCAACCGGCTCAAGCTCGATGGCGAGATGTACTGCGCTCGCGTGTTGGCCGCGACCAAGCCGACCAAAATCGTTTCTCTCGAAATCCACTAATCCCGAAACGCCCTGGCTGTACGTGTGTCTGCGCATGGCCGGGGCGTCCGCCACACCTGTTTGTCCGCGTGGCGAAGTGGCGCCGATGAGGGAAACGCCGCGCGCGAGGGAGAACAAGCATGGCTACACCTGCAACCGCAGTCCGTCCGGATTTGCCGGCACCGGTACCCGAGAAGGCCCCGCACAGCTTTCAGGATGCACTGCTATCTTTCGAGCCTACCGAAGCGGGTGCCAAAACCGACCCGATTGAAGTTTTCAGCGCCGCGTCCCGCGAGACGCTTCAAGCAATCATGCTTTCGCGGATGAACACGGTGGCGAACCTCAAAAAGGACATCTCGGCTCTGATCTCCGAAATGGTCGAGCAGCTTGCGGATGCGAAGCTTGCCGAGATGCTGCTCAACCGTAAGGCGGTCCGCAAAGAGAATGGCGGTTCCAAATGAGAGCAGCCGTGTACGCACGGGTGTCAACATCGAACAATGGGCAGTCACCCGAGATGCAGCTCCGGGATTTCGGCGAATACTGTGATCGGCGCGGCTGGGCACTGGCCGGGGAGTATGTCGACATTGGTGTCAGCGGCACCAAGGAAAAGCGTCCGGAGCTCGATCGGTTGATGGCGGACGCCCACCGGCGCAAGTTTGACGTCGTGGTCGTTTGGTCCTTCGACCGGATGGCCAGGTCGGTGTCGCACCTGCTTCGCGTTCTCGAAACCTTCAATTCTCTCGGTATCGGTTTTGTGAGCCTCCGGGAGCAAATCGACACGTCCACGCCAGCAGGGAAGATGATCTTCACCGTCCTGGGCGCCGTCGCAGAACTCGAGCGCTCATTGATTGCGGAAAGGGTGAAAGCGGGCCTCCGGAACGCGCGCGCGAAGGGAAAGACACTGGGACGTCCGAAAGTGGTTGTGGATGTCGCGAGGATTGCGGCCCTGCGCGCAAGCGGGCTCGGGTGGAAGAAAATTGCGAAGGAGCTGAGGATTGGCGTCGGTACAGTTCTTCGCGTCGCCCAGGAAGCCTCGCAAGGTGGTTCGAAAAACCCCAGGCGTAGGGACTTTCCGAATCCCGGTTCGACAATCCCCCTCAAAAAGCCTCGTGCAAGTGTCGCCGGTGCAACGTCCCGTTGAGGATATGCCACGGTTCGGTAATCAGAAGTATTCAATCGGTACTTATGAAGGGACAGAGAGGACGAATACGGTGAAGTTAGACGTCTTCGGATCGCTTTTCGTCGGGCGTCGCGGGAGACGCTGGACCGATCATGCAACCATCAACCATCCGCCAAAAGTCAGCCTCGGGGATCTCCAGGATTCGGAGTAATTTCGAGACTTCCATGCCGGTCACGAATTCATCTTTATCCCGATGCATAAATGCTGCCCTCGGGCCACCGGGCTTTGAGCTATATCCGTTCGCGCCCCACCGAAAGATGAGAAATTCGGCACCAGACTCGCTGGGGAGCGCCGGAATACAAACTTCCATCAAGTAGAGGACTTGAAGAAACTTACTGTACGTGAGCGGCGGCCTGGGCATTGCCGACTCCTTCGGTCAGTTCAATGCCCTCGATCCACAGCGATGAAAGATGCTCTTGCGTTGGAGGGGGCGCCAACTCGAATGTAATCTTCTCGCTTCTGACTGGCTGTTGCGCCCTCTTGAGCGCGACGAACAGCGAAATCTCGTCTCTCGACGCTCGGAAAGTAAGACCCTTTTGCCAATGCGTGAAACAGTGCTCCACATGCAGGCGCACAACTGCCCGCAGATTTCTCCATGCACGATCTGGGTCCTTCCCAGACGTTGCGATATCGAAATCCAAGCAGTGCCCGTTCCAACGACGGGTCTCCTTGTCTTCCGTCAACAGACAACTCAGGACACTAGGAATTAAGGTAGATTGATCTTGTTTCTCCATTATGCCCTCTCAGCATACGCTACACTAACCCGCGGCTTTATGTTGCAATTCTGGGCCCATTATCTCAATACAACAAGTCCTGTATTTTCAGCCGCCACCCTAGGGCCTCTCTGCCAGCCTTGTCAAAAAAAGTCACGCCAAAGAGACATTACGCGACAACGTGAGACAAGATTTGTAGTACGAATACGGCTCTTCCGCAAGCGGATTTTCATTGTCCGTGTTCTGTCTGGGTTGCGGGTACAAAAGCGATGCTTTTAACCTACCAACGGGCAGTGGCTCTACCGCATCACATCTAAGCGCGGTGAGTTGCCCTGAGATTGCCCTGATCGGATGTGAGAGCCATGCTGTGCCTAGTAGTGACGTGATGCATCGAAACCAACAATGTCCTAAATGTGGCAGCAGTGACATTGCACGGTCCCACAAGCATGGATTCATTGACAAGCTGCTGAGCATTTTAAAAATTCTCCCCTATCGATGTACCAACTGCGAAATCCGATTCTACGGCTTCCACAAAGCGGGCTCCCATTGAGAACGAACCGAGTCTCTCGCTGAAATTATTGAGAACGTCGCCGCCCACTGTCGCCCCTACAGCGTGACAATCAATCTCTCGAATTCCTCTCCCACCCGCCGGCGAAATTCGATCACTCGAACGATGGGGCTGTCGTCTTCGGGGTGACGCGCCGCGTAGGATCGGAACAGTTCCTCCGTTTCGGCAGGAATAGCAATCAGTTCGCGGATTGCCTCGACCGTAGTTCCGTTGGGCCCGAGCAGCTTCAGGAGAGCTTGCGCCTCCGTTTTCGGTGAAAGCACGCTCCACATGGACCGCTGGCTTTCTGAGCAGTCATCGGTTTGTAGCTTGGCAATCTTGATTTTGTGTGACGCTGGCAATAGAATCCTCCCCGTCAATTGCGTTGCGAGGATTCCAGGCCCCGCCGGTTGCCCTACCGTGCGGGGCTTTTTATCTTTTGAAGTCTCAGGCAGTGGTGCTTGTCTGCTCGGCGCCCACCTCTTCGATGCTCCGATTGCGTTCCTTGGCACCCGAAGTGCGGGATTGCAGTGCGACTATTTGCTGCTCATACTTTGCCAGAAACTCTTTAATATCAGCATCGTCAGCAATATCTATACCCGACAACTTGGCGGTTGATTTGCGTTTGTGGAATCTACCTGGGCCGCCTGGATTGCCTTGCTGGAATGACATCGGATTCACCTCGATTGCCGCGCAGTGTGATTTGCCGGATTGGTGGTATTGATTGAATCTAAAATGTCCTTAGGGTCCAGCACGGTCATTGGCAATCCATCTCGGTCATGCCCGTCACCGAATTTGTATGCGACTCGCAGTGAAGTGAATGGGGCTGAATGGGCAAATGGTATCCAGGTGCCAACCGGACGGTCGCCAGGCTTTCTGCCAGGGCATTGTAACGCGTCACGAGATCGCGGTATCGCGTCTCTTGCGATTGACTCGAATACAAACTGTAAGCCTCCAGCGCGAACGATTTCATCATGCCTAAGGTGCTATGCCTGCCCATCGAGACGAAAAGGTACCGGGAATTGCTCGTTAAACTTTCCTCAGCACAAGCAGGGATGCCGGGGCGACCGTACCCATGCTATGAATCTGGCCAAGGAGGTACTGGAAATTGCCAAGCACATTTTTAATCGCGAGATGGAGGGGCCTGGGGCGACCGCACCCCGTCAGCCAATCAGACCTCAAAGCATTCCTTCGTTGTTCCTACCACGGTCACTCTTCGCAGAAACCGAATTCGCGAATACAGCCGTTTCTAGCGCCTCACGCGCGCGGGTAAGGGTATTCATCGAATCGCCATTTCGCGCGCCCGTAAGTCCTTGCTTTCCTATGGGCGTGTTACCGATAATTTCGCTATTTTTAGTGATCCTAGACTTTCGACGATGGCGCATAAGATGGGTGCGGCTGCAGAAATCGGAATCTGATCGCTTCCCGTTCAGTGAGGCGCCGCACTCACGGCACGTTTTCGAAGACTCCTTCCGGGCTCTCGGGCTCACTCCATCACGACAGAGCGCCGAGCACCATTCGCCGGGCTCGCCCTTTCGCGTCCAGCTAACCGAGCCGAGTAGCTGCCCGCACTTGTCGCAGGCGTTCGTTACCCAAATGCCACGTTCCTGTAGGAATTTCTGGCTCTGCTCTTTGGTCAGCTTCATGCGAGCCTCTTCGATTGTTTCCCGTTTGTCATTTCGTGGTCGACAAGTTGGGCGCAAAATGGGCGCAAAACTGGGGTCAAATGGGCACAAATCGAGGGATGCCTGGTGAGCAAGGGCAGCCGAATCAACGGGGATTTTGCGGGATATTGGAGCGGGCGATGGGAATCGAACCCACGTCCGAAGCTTGGGAAGCTTCTATACTGCCATTGTACGACGCCCGCTTATCTTCTAAGTAAAACGATCCTATCACTTTACGCAATCACCTCAAACTGTTTTTGGTCCCATCTGGTCACTATGAGCGAAGCGAACCGTTGCGATTCGGATCCGAGGCGAACTCGGGACGCAAAGCGTGATCCCCGCCAAGCGGGAAAGAAAACCTGGCGCATCTACGAAGTGTGCGCCGAGATGCGGCGATCGTTTCCGCGCTCGCTCTACCGGCGTCGGGCTTTGCTCGAAACTCTCTTCTCCTCGGTGAAACGCAAGCCCTTGGCTCGTGCTGCGGGCCGCTCCCTGCGCACGCAGACGCGTCAAGCACTACTGCTCGGATTGAATTCCAATCTGTATTGACTCTGGCATCGATACCTTTTCTTGTTCTTGATGTCAACAGAGCCAGATAACTTGTACAGGTTTAAACCCAACTTGCGGACGGGGTCTGATCAAGAGAAGAGTTTGGACGGGCTGGGTAGCGTGCCCCGGCTCCTTTTCTCGGAACCGTCGTCCCCGCGTTCGCAGCTCCCAACCCGCATCTCTATATTCCTCACTTCTTCAGGGTGGAGCGATGGTTCGATAGATTCATTCTTAAAGTACAAGAGTTTTAGTACTTGCCCCTCCGTGCCAACATCTCTGAGACCGTTTTAGTACTCTTAATTAATTAGCAGGGCGAGAAAGAAGAAGGAAGAGATGAACGGAAATTCTCTTTGTGTTCTTTCCTCGGGGGCTTTGGCTGCGGAACGGAGCCGCAGCGCAGTGCAGCGGCAGCCAAAGCGGGCGCCGATTCGGTGGTGGCTTCGCGACCGGATCCCGAAGTGGTTGCCAAACCCAAGCGGCGCACCTTCACTGCGGAATATAAACTTAGCATCCTGCAGGAAGCCGAGGCCGCCGCTGGCACACGCGGCGGTATCGGAGCTCTCCTCCGCCGGGAAGGCTTGTACTCGTCGCTGCTGGCAACTTGGCGGCGCGAGCGGGCCAACGGCATCATCGAGGCGACTCCGCAGAAGCGCGGACCAAAGTCCAAGCGTAATCCGATGGAAGAGGAAGTTCAGAAACTTCGCCGCCAGAACGCACGTCTCGCCGAAGATCTACGTAAGGCGCACATCATCATCGACGTCCCCAAAAAGTGGCTGCGCTGTTGGGCCATCCGATTCCGGAACAAGACCCGGAGGAGAACTCCTGATGGCCGCCGTCACTGAACTGGCCACTGCGGTGGGCACGCGAGCCGCTTGCCGTGCGCTGGTTGCGCCGCGTGCTTCCCACTATCGCCAGA
>Ga0307374_10008444_pt1 | contig 15390 bp, 17 predicted proteins | sample OX3MG_FD_202532 | JGI IMG/M metagenome (GOLD analysis project Ga0307374, IMG submission 202532) | Soil microbial communities from Risofladan, Vaasa, Finland - OX-3 | ecosystem: Environmental > Terrestrial > Soil > Coastal area > Acid sulfate soil | place: Finland: Risofladan, Vaasa | collected... | reverse complement strand
ACGATGTCGCGCTCGACTCAAGGCAAGAACCGTATGAGGTAATTCTTCACGTACGGGTCTGTGCGGGGGGTGGCCCGCAAGGGCCATCCCTACCGCGTCTCCAATTATTGACTCCGCAACGCATGCCCGACGCCCTGCGACACCTCCCGCACCCATCAAGAATGCCCTCGGGATCGTCGTGACTTCGATTGTCGGTGGTCAGTGGCGAGTCCGGCACGGTCGGGCGACTGGCCACAGTGGTGGGCACTGGCGCGGTTCGGGCAGGGAGCGTTGCAAAACGTTGGCAGCCTTCCAAACTGTTGGCAGCCTTCCCATTCCGCGGCCACCGCCGGTGCGGCGGCACCAGCGACGAATCGTTGCGATGCCACTATCGGGTGGTTCTGCGACAGATCTGTCGCAGAACCACCCCAGATTGGTGGATCTCGGCGGATCGAGCGGAAAGTGACTGCGCCTGGCCCCGGCCATCGATCGTGACGTCTACTCCATCGACAGAAAGTGCCGGCCATCCACCCCGTCGATGTCATATCGGCGCGATCGACCTCTCCCATGCCGCCGGAGGCCGGCGAGGGACACGATTGGATAGCGGCCGGCGATTTTTGGTTCCCGGCAGGAACCGGCCATGAGCCGACGAATCCTAGCTCGGAAATCGACGGGCAAGCGCCGGCCTTCTTCGGAGGGTTGTGATCGACCGTTGCCTCCGTCCCCGGCACGAGCAGGCCGCCGCAGGCCGAGCAGAACTTGCTGTCAGCGTTGTTTTCGGCGGAGCAGGCGGGGCAGGTTTTCATGGGTCAAGCGCAACGATTCCGAGAATGGATCGGGAGGTCGCGCGTCAATGCGTCTTGGGTCGTCGTGGCTTGGGTTTGCCGTTGGCTGGCTCCAATTTGAGCTGGAGAATCTTCGTCAGCCGATCAATAACGTCGGAGGTCAGCATCCGTTGTCCGGTCAGGAACCCGGCCAGCGTGTCCAGATCGGTCCCGGCGCGGTCCGCCAATTCATCAAGGAGAATCTGGCTTGCATGGACTGCCCGCCGCAAGGCGCCGCTGTGCGTGGATTCCTGCGCCGCGTCACAAAGACGCTGATGCTTGGCGGCCAGGTCCGGCAACTCCCTGGCAATCAGTGCGCGATCCTTGCGCAATTGGTTCAACTGTTCGGTGGTGAGATCAGTCGTTGATCGTATTGCTTTGGTTCGCTTCATGGTCAAGCACAAATTCAAAATCCTCCGGCGTGACATCATGCTCGGGCAGGTGCGCGATAATCTCGTCCGTCCAGAGGTAGAAATTCATCGCTCAACTCGCAGGTGCCCCCGCGAGAGCTGAATGCATTGCTGGCGGCGATTCGTCACGGATGACAATGAGCGCGTGCTCGATCGCCAGTATAGCAGAGCGCGCGCAATGGGCGAGGCAGAGTTTATGGGGGGAAAGGGACATTCTACTTTTTCGACTTGGAGCGACGCCTCGAATGAAAAACCAGAAGGGGGCCGAAGCAAGACACCCATGGGGGCCGAAGCAAGACACCCATCGTTTACGCGCGGGAGCGGGGACCAAGCAAACGTGGTGAGGGATCCGGCTACGGCGCGGGGTTGGCCCGGTTCCGCTGCGCCCTCAGCCGAGGGCCTGACCAAGGCTGAGCCGCCCGGTGGCCCCGCGGCCCGCGCGGTGCGGTTCCCGCGGAGTTGCGACCGGTTCTGGATCCGCTGGCGATCAATGGCGAGGCGTCGCTCGGCACGCTGGCTTGCGTTGGTCGCTCGCTTGCACCGCGCGGTGGAACCGTCTGTCGAGCAACGCGTTAACGCCTCGCCCACACGTGCCGGACGGCCTCCGGAGTGTCGGCATGTTTCCCGGCCCTTATCGAGGCCTTCGGCCCGGCCCTTTTCCATGCCGACGCGCTCGGCGGTCGCGATGAACCGGAACCGCCGGATTGAGGTCATCTTCTCGCGCGACCTTTTGTGCTCCGACCCCACGGCGCGATCACTCCCCGAGGCAGCCCAGGTGCGGGGGGCGCGTGCGTGCTGATATAATCGCAGTGTGGCGACCAATGACCAACCATCCGACGAACATCAGGTCGGGATCACCAATGCGCAGGAGAACAACCCTGATGCGACAATCGCAGATCTCACGCGCCGCATGAATGGCCGTTTCGCGGCCGGGGAGTATGCGGAGGCCGCCGACCTTGCGTTGCAAATCACCGCCCTGAGCAAAGACGAACTTCGGCAAGCGTTCGAGCAGTATGAGGTGCGGGTTCTCTACCTCGACCACGAGGCGTTCGGCATCTACGCCGATCAGATCGAACCGACCTACGATACGCTCGTCGATGGTCCGACCCCGGCGGTGTTGGCGGCGGCCACGGAATTCGGGAAGCGACACGCACAGGAGATGGTGCTGATCGCAAAGAAGGTATTCTCGGTTGACCTTTGGTATGCACAGGTTCATAATTCACATGCCAAAGTTATGAGTAGCACACGTTCCATTGACGACTTGATTGGGGCCTTCAACGCCCAGGCCCAGGCGGAGGGTCGATACGATAGCCGGACGTTCTGGGAGGTGCCCGCACGCCCGGGCTCGATCCACGATATCCCGGAAACGAACAAGTCCAAAGAATATCTCGCATGGTTTCGCGCGCGGAGGCTCGCAAAGCAAAGCGGTCGCGCCCGCTCCGGGCTGAAAGCAGATTCGCAGAACATTGCTTGCGACCTCGCTGACCAGGCGACCGGTGAAGCACACATGGAACCGGCCATTGAGAAGCCGTGAAGCACGTTCGTTCGCACGGTGGCGAATGAACCGCCCAAGTAGGATGGGCCGAACCAAGACGCCCATCGTTTACGCGCGGGAACGCGGACCAAGCAAACGTGGCGAGGGATCCGGCTGCGGCGCGCGGTTGGTCGGTTCCGCAGGCCCCGCAGCCGAGGGCCTGACCAAGGCTGAGCCGCCCGGTGGCCCCGCGCGGTGCGATTTCCGCGCACTTGCGAGCGGTTCTGGAGCGGCTGGCGATCGACGCCGAGACCTGGCTCGACACGCTGGCTTGATTTGCCCGCTCGCTTGCACCGCGCGGCGGATCGTGTGTCGAGCACGGCATTAACGCCTCGCCCACACTTGCCGCACGGCTTCCGGACTGTCGGGATGTTTGACGCTGGCCAAAATCTGCCGCAACAAGTCCGCGTCTTGGATCTGCCGGACTTCGGGCATGAGCGCCAGCCCCGCGGCGGCGCCTAAACAAAAGCGACGCGCGCGTGTCGCTTTTGTTAAGCAGCGCGCCGCGCGCGGCGCTTTTGCCCGCACGCGCCAGCCGATCCGTGGAGCCTGCGCTCAAAGTGCTCAAAGACCGAATCGCTCAATTCGGCGGAACGGCATCCCGGCGCGCCGGGATTGCGTACAGAGGATTGGCCGCGCACCTCGTTGGACGCGACAAACGTGTCGCCTGTGCTCGGGTGAGACCCGGTCGGGCATGTGCAAACTCATCAAAAATCGACGAACCTTCCGGTAAGACCGTACTCAATTTTTGTTCCGATGGTAAGTATCGTTCTGTAGACTGCGAACGTGAACCTCCGCCCGGCAAGCGGGCGGCATCCGGTCGGAACAAAACTGGCATCAGTACACGCTCGTCGGCCGCGAGTTTTTGCGCAGGGCAGGGGGGAGGAGCCGATGAGCGATGAGTGGCCCGGTCTGAATACCGGCCACAATAGGGCAGAGGACGATGGCTTTCCTCACCCGGAGCGCGACGGCTAGCCGGTGCGATTGAGCAGTACTTGCCTTACCCAGTCACGGAACTGCGCGACGAGGGCCGTCGTATCCGTGCGCCCCAATTGGGCCAAGACAGGAACCAGGTCGGCGCTCGCCAATCGCGGCAACGAGAGGCTGTGGGTGCGGACCTGGTAGACGCCGGCTTCGAGAATGTTAAAGGTCAAGCCTTCGCAGGTCGCTCGCCACACTTCGGGCACTCCTAAGGCCGCATAAATGCTCATGCGGTCGAGCGAGCTGTGCGTGAGATCCACTTCGATGGCAAGATCGGGGGGCGGATCGACGCGCAGATCCAGACGCGTTTTGCCCGCAAGCCGTCCCGCGTTTGCGATCCAATAACAATTATCGGGTTCAAGTCCCCGGCTTTTACGTCGCCGCCGCAAGGTGACGGTACGCCCGGGCTCGCACAGCAGTCGTAGCTCCTCAGTGACTACATCGATAAATCTTCCCAGTAGGTAAGCGGACTTTTCGTGTTCCCAGAGCGGGCTCATGATTTCCAGCATCCCCCGATCGTAAGTGAGCCGGAACCGCCGCCGTCGCTCGAAGGCACGCAGCAGCCGCGTGTACGTGCCCCAGTCGATGTCGTGGAGCACGGCTGCCGGCTTGACACTCGATGGGGCAGTAGACATGAATCGGTCCTCCGCGGAAAGCCAGGGCACGGCACTCAAGAGTATTCTACCGCAAAGGAAAACGCAAAGCGGTGACGCGCCTCATGCCGCCGCACGGAACCGAGGTATCTGGGCTGCCGGCCCACCCACCTTCGATTTCAGCAGGTCGATCAACGCGCCGACGGTCCGGTTTTCGGTCAGCTCGGCATTCGTCAGCCGCACCTGAAAGCGCCTCTCGACGCGCATCAGCAGGCTGACGACGTCCACCGAATCCAACGCGAAATCCTCGGCCAGCACGGCGGCGTCGTCCAACGCCTCCAGGCTCCGGCTCGTTTCTTCCTCGAAAAGGGTCTTCAGCACATTGCGGATTTCTTCTCGGTTCATGGTTGAGGCGAATGGTTGATGGGATGTCCCGGACATCTTCAGCGGTTAGTTAGCAGTTTCCGGCCTTCGCCGCAACGCCAGTAATCGGTGTTGACACAAAGGGCCACGGAGAAGAACCTTCAACTTGCTCCATTCAGCCCTGGTCGCTCCCTTATCGTCACGGTGGTCGTCGCCCGTGTTGGTGCCCGTCTTTGTCGCAGCCCTGTCCCTCGGCGCCGGCCCCGCGACGCCGAGCTTTGGCCCAACGTGGCCGGTCAGCGCCGCGCCACCGCCCGCCGCGACCGAAATCAACGCAAAGAATTGGCAATGGCGCGACGGTTACTTGCAGCCGGCCGCGCCGGCGGTCCCGGCCGCACTACCGCCGCTGCCGCCGTACACGGCGCCGGCCGCGGCGCCCCTTCCGGCATACGACGAAAGCGTCGCTTATTACGACCCCTTCACCCGCCAGCTCGCCTTTGGCAACGCCGGCTTTCAGCCCTATCACCTGGGCTGGTATTTCTATGACGAAGTGCCCTATATGCCGACCTCGCCGGTGCGCGGCGTGAGCGGCTCGTTTCAGGACGTGCAATACAACGCCTGGGCGCGTTATGCGCGGCTGCTCGGCCAGCGTCATCTCTTGGCATGGACCGGGGCCTGGAACTCGTCGTGGTGGACCGGCCCCTCCGGCGTAAACTTGCCGCCCGACGCGGAACAGCTCGTCTCCGATTTTCAGATCAGCTCGCTTTATGCGGGGCGCTGGAACTGGCAGGTGGGCGCCACGCCGCAAATCGACGCCGATTTTCGCCGCTCGCTCGATCACAACGCTTATATGGTCGATGGCCGCTTTGTGCTGTTTTATCAGGCCCGGCCCGACCTGCGCCTGGCGGCCGGCATGGCTTATTGGAACCGCGTCCACGGCATTCTCATCCCCTACGGCGGCCTTATCTGGTCGCCCGACGACCGCTGGGAATTCCGCCTTTTTTTTCCGCAAACCCGCATCAGCCGTTATTACGGGAACGTGGCCGGCAAAGATGTTTGGACCTATGCCACCCTCGGCTATCAGGTGCAGGCCTGGCAAGTGACCATCCAGGACCAATCGTCCGCCAAAACGCGGATGCAAATGAGCGACGTGCAATTTCTGCTGGGGGCATCGGCGGCCGCCGGCAAGTGGACGGCCTTTATCGAGGGAGGCCTGATTTTCGACCGCCGCGTGCTTTTTCGCAGCCACGCCCCGCCATTTACCATCAACGACAACCTGATGCTGCGGGTCGGTGCGCTCTATTGACGCCATTCATCTTGCCGCAACCGGCGAAAACAGGTATTTTCCCGCTCTTATTCTTACGCACGCCGCAACATGGATGTCCGCATGCCGAAGCGCGAGTCATTCCCGATGGAGAAGTTGGTCGATGGCTTACGTCAGAGCAAGCTGGTCAAGTTCTACGAGCAGCTCAACCAACGCTTCAACTCCGTCCATCTCAAGGAGTTGGCGGTCGCTTCGGTGGGGGCGCATCGCGAGATGCGCGTGGGCCACCACGACCTGATCAATTTCGGATTTGACAGCTTTTTGGGGCTCGACCAGCACCCGCGAGTCAAAGAGGCGCTGGCCCGCGGCGCCGACCGGTGGGGCACGCAGTTTGGCGCGTCGCGGGCGTTTGCAAGCTGCCAGACCGAGGTCGAGCTCGAAGGGAGAATTGCAAGCTGGATCGGCACCGAGGCCGCCTTGATCTATCCCTCGGTGACGCTGGCCAACCTGGGCGCGCTGCCCGGTCTGGTCGAACCGCAAGATCTGCTCGTCGTCGACGAGTACGCCCACAATTCGATCCTGGAAGGCACGAAGCTGGCGCGCGCCAACGGCGTGCGAGTGGTTTCTTTCAGCCATAACGACCCCGGCGATCTCGAACGAGTGCTGCAGGCGTCGAGGCCCTATCGGACGGCGATCGTGGCCATCGACGGCGTGTACAGCATGAGCGGCGCCGTCGCCGACATGGCCGGGCTCGATCGAGTGGCGAGGCGGCACGACGCCGTGTTGTATATCGACGACGCGCACGCCACGGCCGTCATGGGCGATTGCGGCCGCGGCACCGTGTTCGACGCCCTGGGGAGCTACGACAACGCCATCGTGGTCGGTTGCTTCTCAAAAGCCTGTTCGGTTTTCGGGGCCTTTGTGGCTTGCTCGCGCGACCTGCAGCGCCTGCTGAAGATGCGGTCGACGACGTACATTTTCGGCGGCCCCGTGCCGCCGCCTTACCTCGAGGCCATCGCGGCGGTGATCGACCTGCTTTGCTCGGACGACTACACCGCCTTGCGAAACCGGCTCGACGAGAACATCGACCGCGCCGTCCGCGGCCTGAAGGAACACGGCCTGGTATTGCTGGGCGGCCAATCGCCCATCCTGTCGGTCCTGATTGGCGACGAGGAAGACACCTTTATGGCCGGCAAGTTCCTCTTCGACCGCGGCTATTACGTGCAGTCGGTCACCTTTCCGGCCGTGCCCTATCACGCCGGCGTGCTGCGCGTGCAAATCAACTCGAATCACACCCGCGAGGCCATCGACGGGCTGATCGACGCCTTCGGCGAATTAAAGGAATTCGTCGGCCTGCCAACGGCGGACGACGCAGCCAGTCGGAGGGCGGCGCGGGCCGCATAGGCGGGCCTGCGCCCCAGCATGGAATCTGACGCCGCCACACGACGAACACCACACAATCCCATGAAAGCTCGCTCTCCACGCGCGTCGACGATCGCAGTCTGTTGCCTGACCCTGGCCGGTTGGGGCGCCTCGCCGGCGCGCGGTCAGACCGTTGTAACCGAGGAGCTCCGCGAGTTCGATATCCTCGTGAAAGACAAGCCCGCGGGCAAGAACACCATCCGCATCAGCGATCTCGACGACGGAACCACGCGCGTCGCCACCGAAGTCGACGTCAAACTCAACTACCTGGTGTACGTTTATCGCTACGAGTTTCGGGGCCGGGAGACGTGGCGCGGCGAGCGGTTGCTTTCGACCGAAAACCACGCCACCGACGACGGCAAGACGTTCGAAGTCCGCGCGCAGAGCGACGCCGGAGGCTTTCGAGTGCAGGCCAATGGCCGCAGCCGGGCGGAGCCGATCATCGACATGACCACCAATTACTGGCGCGCGCCCGACCTGAAACAGGACCGCGGGTTCGCCTTCATGAACGCCGACCGCGGAACCATCCATCGGGCCAAGGTCGAGCGGCTCGCCCCCGAGTCACTCGCGCTCGGTCCGCGGTCCGTGGCCTGCTCGCATTATCGCTTCAGCGGCGACGTGCAGGCGGAGCTGTGGTTTGACGGGCAGAACCGGATCGTGCGGCAGAAGTCGATCGAAGACGGCTACCCGACGGAACTGCGGTTGACGCGCGTCACTCGCGAGACGCCCGTTACCGCGCAACGCAGTCCGCCGCGCTCCTCGTTGCGCTGAACTTCACACGCCATGCTCAACTCGAAGGCAACCTCACGCTCCGGCACCGGCTCGTTCGAGCTGACGGTCTTCGCTTACGGCGCCGCCAGGCTGTCGATGGCGGAGTTGGCCGACCTGCGGCAGCGGTCGATCGAGCGGTTTTCAGCCCAACTCCGGCCCCAGTTGCTCAAGCACAGCGACGAGCAGACGCTGGCCGCGGCGGCGGCCTTGGACCGCGCCGTCGGGCAAATGCCGTGGTGCGAGTCCTTCGCGGAGTGGGCCGTCGTCTCGGCGACTCAATACCTCGGGCGCACCGCGTTCGCAGCCGTGATCGCCAAGTACCAGAACGATGGTCCCTGGGGGGTATCGGTCCAGGTTATTCCTCACACCAGTCCCCATGCCCTGGCGAGTACGCTTAGCCTGGCGCTGGCGAGTCACGGGCCTTGCATCGGCGCCGGGACCGCGCCGGGTGAAGAGCGGCACGCGCTGCTCACCGCGGCCACGCTCCTGGAGCGTCCTGAGGTTGCCGGCGTGTGGGTGGTGTTCAGCGGTTGGTCGCGCGGGCCTGCCAACGGGTGCGCCGACGACTCGCACGGCGGGCCTTGCTGTCTGGCCGCCGTGCTGGCCGTCGGCCGCAATCGGTCCGCCGCCAGCCAGAGCGCGAGCACGGTCGGTCGCATCGACATTCGGGCCGCCGCGCAACCTGCCAAGCCGAGCGGAGCGGGCCAACCGGCGCCGGCAAACCTTACCGAGTGGTTGACGGCCCCGGCACTCTCGGAGCGACCTGCCGTCGGGGCGGCTCAGGTATTTGCCAGCGGCGGAATCTCGCTCGGCATCGAATTCTTCGGCGCGCCGGGCCGGCGCCACGCCACGCCCGCGACTCTATTGGGGCCGCACGCCCGGTTTTCGGCGGCCGTCCAGCGCCATTCCACTTGAGGCCAAACCCGCGCGAACCGTCATGATCGACCGCCCGCAAATCTGGATCACCGGCGTCGGCGCGCTCTGCGCGCTGGGCACAGGCTTTGACGAGATTTCCACCAACCTGCTGGCCGGCAAGAGCGGCATCCGCGCCGTGACCGACTTCGACGTGGCCGAGCATCCGTGCCGCATCGCCGGGCAAGTCCAACCACCTCCGCCGCCGCCCATGCTCGACGCGGCCCTCTACGAGCGCCTGACTCCGCTTGAACAGTGCATGGCCTCGTGTTGCCTGCAAGCGCTCGTCGACGCCGATCTTTGGGTGCGACGGCAGGAGTTGAGAATTGGCCTGATCCTCGGCGTGGCAGCCGAATGGATGTCGCGCTGGGACTGCGATTCGCGCCGGGGCGGCCGGTTGATCTGCCAGCCTAACGCCGGCCGGCGCCCTGCGATCGAGATGACGCTCGAACTGCTGGGCCTCGCCTGCCCGGCGATCACGGTCTCGGCCGCCTGCGCCAGCGGAAATCAGGCGCTGGGGCTGGCATGCCATTGGCTCGAAACGGGCTGGGCCGACGTCTGTTTGGCCGGGGCCTGCGACATGGGAGTTACGCCCTACTCCATGGCCAGTTTTGGCAACCTGCGCGCTTTGTCGCGGCGCAACGATGAACCGACCGCGGCTGCCCGGCCCTTCGATGCCGATCGTGACGGCATGGTGCTGGGAGAAGGCGGCGCCGTGTTCGTCCTCGAGCGGGCGGACGATGTCCGCACCGGCGGTCGCAAAGTCTACGCCGAATTGTCGGGCGTGGGAATGACCAGTGACGCCCATCACCTGGTCTCTCCCAATCCCGATCCGACGCAGGCCGTGGCGGCCATCCGCCAGGCTCTGAGCTACGCACGTGTCGACGCCGCGGACATCGATTACATCAATGCACATGCCACGGGCACGCCGGTGGGCGACGCCTGCGAGGCCCGGATGCTGCACGCCGTGCTCGGCCCGCACGTTGCCAAGACCGCGGTAAGCTCAACCAAAAGCGTCACGGGGCATTTGCTTGGCGCGGCCGCCGCCATCGAGGCATTGGCCTGCCTGACCGCCATCCGGCACGGCGCGCTTCCGCCCACGGTCAATCTCGACCGGCCCGATCCCGAATGCCAGTTGGATCACGTCGCCAACACCGCCCGCGAGCAAAAAGTGCGGGTGGCAGTGTCGAACTCGTTCGGCTTCGGCGGCCACAACACGGCGTTGGTGTTAAAAGCCGCTTGAGAGGCCTGGCTGCGGTGAGCAAGAGGATGTCGACGAGGCAGGGCAGGGGAGGGGCCGAAAGAATTGCTTCACCGCAAGGATTTTCAACAGAAGCAAACGAAGGAAACGAAGCAGGAGCAAGCGATCCGATCGGGTGGGTTCGTGCAGCAGCGACGCTTTGCCCTCTTGGCAACTGTTCGATCCTGTCTCCCAATCTTCGTTGCCTTCTGTTCGTGTTGGCCTTCTCATCCATCCTGATTCGCGCCAGGCAGGATCATCCGAGACAGGCCGTCCACAAGCTTTATCTCGTGGAAATTCAGCACAAGCCCGAGCGGCACGTCAAGCAATTTCATGTGGCTCAGGAGTTGCGCCTTGTGGACGGGCAATACTTCCTGAACGGCCTTGAGCTCCAGCAGCAGCACCCCGTCGACAAGGAGGTCGAACTTCAACTCTTCGCTGAACACGAGGCCCTTATATTCGATCCGGACGTGTCGCTGGTTGACTACCGGGATGCCGCGGAGTTCGAACTCTCGCAGCAGGCATTTTTCGTAAATGCTCTCCAACAGCCCCGGCCCCAAGATGCGATGCACTTCGATCGCTGCTCCGATTGCCTCCCGGCTCAGTCTGTCGGCTTTTTCAAATACGGCATGCGTTACGGCCACTCCTTTTTGAACAGAAGGTAACAGAGGAAACAAAGGACAAGCAGCCAGCCAATCTAGCACGGTTTTGTTGCCGCCGCACTTCGACTTTGCCCTGCTGTCCTTCGTTTCCTTCGTTGCCTTCTGTTCAAAATGGTTTTCATGCCGGACTCGTCCCAGATCAATTTGTGAATGCGGTTCGGGTCGCGGGACGTCGGAGGAAAAAGATCGATGACCAAGACGTGAATGCCCTGCCCGAGAAAATCGTCCGTTTTCTCAGGGCAGACGCTAGCTTTCTTCACCTGGATCGTAGCCGGCCGCGGGAGACGGCGAAGGGCAGGGAGGGGCAGGGGGCGTGCCCTGTGGTCCCCTGCCCTTCGTAGCGTGAGCTAGGCTTGTTATATTGTCGCGCGCCGGAAACGGCGGGACCGGATCGCCGTTGGCGGCCGGTAACGATCGTCCACAAACCGTCAGGCTGGAAAGCCTGACCTACCTCCATGCAATCCTATGATCTGGCGATGATCGCCGTGCTGCTCGGGGCAACGCTATGGGGCTTGTACAAAGGCATGGCCCGCCAGGTCGCGTCGCTGGCTTCGTTGGCGGCCAGCTATTTCATCGCGCTCCGCTTCAGCCCCGTCTTGGCGCCGTACCTCGGCAAGCAAGAACCGCTGAATCGTTTCCTCGCCATGCTGCTCATCTATCTGGCGACCTCGCTGGCCGTCTGGTTGATGTTCCGCAAGATATCGCAAGCCATCGACCGCGCGCAGCTCAAGGAGTTCGATCGCCAGGTGGGCGGACTGCTGGGCGCGGCCAAGGGCGTGCTGCTCTGCGTGGCGATCACCTTTTTCGCCGTCTCGCTTTCGGTCCGTGGACGCGACGCAGTGCTCGCCTCGCGGTCGGGCGTCTATATCGCGCGGCTCTTGCAACAGGCCGACCCCATCATGCCCAAGGAAATGCACGCGGTGCTCGATCCGTACTTGCACCAGCTCCAGCGGCAACTCGATCCCCGCGGCGCGCGCAGCGTGCCGCTGGGAACAGGCAGCTTCGAGCGGTCTCATCGCCCGATGGTCGCTCGCTGACCACGCCTCTAGCACCTACCACCGAAGCCGTTCTCCCGATCTGGAAGCGGGCCGACTGTTTGCGGCTTTCGGGTTCGTTGGCACATTCGTTGCAACCTCCCGGCGAACGGAAGCTTATCGACCAATCTCCGGAGGCGTAGGCCAGCGTTTCTGGTGGTAAGGATATGCGATGCTCAACGTCTACTTCGAAAATGTCATCACGCGCCACCGCAAGCGGCTGGCGCCCGTCGCCCGGCTGAAGATCCTGGGTACTTCTTTGCTTGACGCGCAGGATACCACCCTGGCTTTCTACGAGGGCGGTTTATGGCGAGTGGGGGACGAGCACTTTTTTGTGATCGGCATGGAGTCGCCGACGTTGATCCACTTCGAAAACGCCGCAGTGCAGTCGCCCGCGATCGGCCCCTACCATCCGGCCTGGCTGGTGAACGGCGCGATTCGCGCCGGCGCGTCGCAGGAGTTGGCCCTGGCCCGACTCGACGAGCACAGCGGCGCCTGGCACGTGTATGCCGACCGCACGTTCTGGTCGGCGGCGGTGTTTCTACCGGCAGCTTGAGAAGGGTTCAGGGTTCAGCGTTCAGATGAGGGATGAGGGATGAGGGATGAGGGATGCGGAGAGCGATCAGAAGGACGGTGCGTCGAACGTTTGCGTCGGGTGCCGGGCAGTCTGAACCCTGAACCCTGAACCCTCGATTTGCAGATCCCTCGGGAAAAACCGGGCGTCCAACCGAACATAAGAAACATTATCGGACGTTGCCGGGACCGTGGAAACAGGGCCCATCAGCGGCCGACCTCGCCGCGTTGCCTGACGCCTCGCGCCTCACGATGCCGGCGACTCGATAAAGGCCCCGATGCGCCGGAACTTCTGATACCGCGCGGCGAGCAACGAATCGTTCGGCTGGCCGATCAGCTCGCGAATGCTCTTGATCAAATACATCTTCAGCCGGGCCGCCATCTGATGATGGTCGCGATGCGCGCCGCCCAGCGGCTCCTCAATCGCGTCGTCGATCACACCCAGCCGCAGCAGATCCTTGGAAGTCATTCGCAACGCCTGCGCCGCCTGCTCGGCGTACTTGGGGCTTTTCCACAGGATGCCCGCACACCCTTCGGGGCTGATCACCGAGTAGTAGGCGTGCTCGAGCATCGCCACTTTGTCGCCCACGCCGATCCCCAGGGCGCCGCCCGAACCGCCCTCGCCGATGACGACGCAGATAATCGGAGTGGGCAGTCGCGACATTTCCAGCATCGAGGTGGCGATCACCTGGGCCTGGCCGCGCTCTTCGGCGCCGATGCCGGGATAGGCACCCGGCGTATCGATGAAGCAGATGACCGGCATGCGATATTTGGCGGCCAGCTTCATCTTGGCCAGCGCTTTGCGATAGCCCTCCGGATGAGCGCAGCCATAGTTGCACTCCTGCCGCTCTTTGAGCGTCTTGCCTTTCTGGTGGCCGACGATCAGCGCCTTGTATTGATCGAGCTTGCCGAACCCGGTGAGCATCGCCCGGTCGTCGCCGAAGGTCTTGTCGCCGTGCAGCTCGACGAACTCGTCGAGGATCAGGTCGAGATAGTCTCTGGTCCGTGGGCGGTCGTCGTGCCGGGCAACTTGCACCGTTTCCCAGGCGCCGAGCTGGCTATAGACGCGCTTTTTGGTTTCGGCCAGTTCGCGTCGCAAACGCCGGACTTCTTCCACCGAATCCGTCGAGCCGTCGGGCTGCGTCTCCAGCTTGGCCAGGCGGGTTTCCAGTTCGTCGATGGGCCGCTCGAAGGCGAGCCGGTGGTGCATGGTGGCCATAGAAGTCCGAGAATCAAAGGGTGAATTCATCCCCACAATACACGGCGGACGTAGGGTGCGGCAAGCTCGCCTTGGCGGAGAGAGAGCGAGTGGGCGAGGGAGCGGTGGCTGGGGCAGAGCTGGCCGAGTTCGATATCAACGGACCAAAACGCGCCGCCGGTCAGCGATGCCCCGGTGCGTGCGAGCCGGTGCGTGCGAGGCGGTGCGTGCGAGGCGGTGCGTGCGAGCCGGGGCATCGGTTGGCCGCCGAGTCGTCGAGTACATTCAGCCGCTACCTGGCCAACCTCTGCCCCAGCCACGGCTCTTTCTCTCTCTCCCCCTCACGCCCGCGCCGCGGCGGGCACGGCCGGCGGTTCCTTGAACACCGGCGTCACTTTCAGATGACGCAGAAACTCGTTCAGATTCGGCAGCCGTTTTTCGGGCCGTTTGGCCATCATCAACTGCAGGACCTCGGAGAACGCCGGGTTCACGTTGCGGTTTTGGGCCTCGATCAGCGGAATCGGCGACGCCAGGTGCTTGTTCAACAGGTCGCTGCTCGATGCCCCGGTATACGGGGGCCGGGCAGCCAGCAGGTGAAACACCGTGCAGCCGAAACTGTAAACGTCGGCCTCCACGCCCAGCGGCTTGCCCCGAATCTGTTCGGGCGACATATAGCTGCGCGTGCCCTGGACTTTGGTCCTTCGCGCCAGCAATTTGCCCAGGCCCTTTTTCTGCCGCACCGCCAGGGCGAAGTCGATCAGCTTGACTTCGCCGTCGAGGTTCACCAGAAAATTGTCGGGCTTCACATCCCGATGCACCCAGCCTTGATCGTTGAAGTAGGCCAGCCCCGCGGCTGCCCGCTCGATGATCGTCGGGATCATGAACGCCACTTGTTCCAGCACGCGCTGCTGATCGACGACCCGCTGGATGATGTCTTTCATGTTCGGATACGGAAAGAACTCCATCACCAGATACGGAACCTTCTGGTGGACGCCGTGCTCGTAGATATGGATGACTCGTTCGTGGTCGAGGGCCCGGCCGACCAGGAACTCGTTCTTCATGTAAGCCAGGTGTTCGCGGTTGCGAAAGTCGGCCAGCAGCACCTTGACGGCGCGCTTCGTCTGCGTGCGGTCGTCGATGGCCGCCCACACCTGGGTCGTTTGTCCGCGATTGACCATGTTCAGCAGGCGGTACGGACCGATGTATTGCTGGCCAGCGAGTGCCACGCGCGTGCTCGACTTGGGAGTTCCGGTAGAGATGCCTCGAATTCTTTAGTGTAGTCAACGGCGGGAGGAGCGACAAACGGAGAAAGGGTTCAGGGTTCAGGGTTCAGGCATCAGGCGTCAGGCATCAGGCGTCAGGCGTCAGGCGTCAGGCATCAGGCATCAGGCATCAGGCATCAGGCGTCAGGCGTCAGGCGTCAGGCGTCGGGTGGCAAAGAAATGGAGGCGTTGGGCGAGAGGCGTTAGGAACCAGGTGCTTGCCTCGGAGTTGCATTTCCTGAACCCTGAACCCTGAACCCTGAACCCTGAACCCTGAACCCTGAACCCTGAACGCTCACGCCTCCTGTTGCAGCAGCCGTTCATACAGCTCCCGCGTCTGCTGGGTCATGTGCTGGTGCCGAAAGAGG
>Ga0307374_10008443_pt1 | contig 15390 bp, 8 predicted proteins | sample OX3MG_FD_202532 | JGI IMG/M metagenome (GOLD analysis project Ga0307374, IMG submission 202532) | Soil microbial communities from Risofladan, Vaasa, Finland - OX-3 | ecosystem: Environmental > Terrestrial > Soil > Coastal area > Acid sulfate soil | place: Finland: Risofladan, Vaasa | collected... | reverse complement strand
CACATAGACACAGGGCAGGTTGAGCTGGCCGACTTTTTCCTTCAGCGTCATGCGGCCCATCAGGTCGTCCACCCGCCGCTCGATCGGCTGCTTTGGATCCAGATAAATCGGGGCTCCCGGGGACGATAGCGCGTCAAGCCACATCCCGCCGGGCACGGCGAGTCCCAGCAGGACGGCGAGAAGGCCCAGCACCTTACCGAGGCGTCCGATGCGCCTCAACGGGCGTTTGCGCCCGTAGCGGGCCGCAGAATCTTTAGCGTCTCGCATCAAATCCCTCCTCCGTTTCAGCCGCTTCGCACTCCCCATCGCCGGAACGGCGAAAATCGCGGAATGCTACCCATGTAGCCTCCACCGAAAGCCGGCCGGGACCGGGCGCCGTGCAACCTTCAAGGGCGCCGCATCATGCCCACCAGGCCGTTCACAATCCCGCCCTCCGCACAGCCAGGCTTAAGGTGCGTCGCCGTGATCTCGTAGCTGACCTGATTATAGGCGGCGTCGTTTGGAATATAGCCGCTGTACCCGTTCGCGTAGCCCACCATGAACATGTCTTTGATCGGCGATCCATTCTGTAAGCGCTGAAGGATCGGGGTCAGCACCTCACCCGAGACACCCGTTATGGCAATATCATTGAGCATCAGAAGGCTTAGCCGGATATTTACCGGGCTTGAGTCCTCGAACGTATATACCTTTCTCGGCAGCGGACCCGGTGCAACCTTTTGACCGGGGCATGTGAGCACTTTCTGGGAACCGCTGATCCTGGCCTGTGTTGACATCTTCTTCAAAGTCATGCCGTTGGCAATGCGAACAACCTCTTCGCCCATAATCCTGCCCAACCCGTTAACCATGCTGAAATCTTCCTCGCTATCCGAGACAATCGGGTTCTGGTCCCCCGCCGCACCCTGGGCGAAAAGGGCGACGGTCCCCTTTTCCCCAGCCATCTCCTGTTGTTGAGGCTGCAACTCCCAGCCTTCGTCAGAGCGGTCCTGCTTGAACTTGCCCTCATAGAAGCGCTCGATAAATCGTGACGCCGCGCCCATCCAGTCACCGCTGAGCTCGAGGTTATTCGGACCCATAACCGTGCCATGATCGGCGTAGTTGTACAACAAGGCTATCGGTTTACCCGACAGGGTTTCGAACCTGAGAACAGAGACGGTCTTATCAGAGGGCCCATTCGGGTTGTAACCGAGCCACCACCATCCCTCTTTGGGAAAATACTCCCGGCGGTTAATGTTGATGTAACACTTTCCCGTTCCAAACCCGAACTTTGCGGGCTGAAGATTCGCCTTGGCTTCGCGGACTGCCTCGAACGCTTTATCCTCCGCTGTTTTCGTGTAGGCAATCGTCGCGGGACTCGGTTTGGAAAATGTGCCGATCGTGGGCGCATCGTGGTCGTGCACACCCGTCAGGATGATATTGTCCACAGGAATGCCCAACTGCCCGGAGATCCGTTGCGAGAGAACCAGCCAGACGGGGGTGGGCATTGCAATCAGCTCCCAAGAGACGATGGCAGCATCGTGCGTCCCGTCGCTCAGTACGATTGCACGTACGTAAATGTGGTCGTGAATTCCCTGGAAGCCTTGCTGACGGCCTGCGTAGCCAGACATGGGCAGGGTGGCCCCGGCGGGCGGGGTAATGTCCACCCGTGCGGCGCCCACCGACAGCGTTCCCGGTGGCGCGCCAAACACCGACAGCGCAGAGGCCCCGATCAGAAGGACAATCAAACTCCAGGTCTGAATGGAAAACAGGTGACGCATCATGATCTCCTTGTACCCATCCGGTATTCTGTCTTCGGGTGGAAGACAGAGGGTGGCTGCCGATGGCGCCGGGACTTCCCGGCGTGACTTTCCTGCTGCCCGGCCAGGACTTCCGCCGGGCGGCTTTAGGAGAGTTTATATGCCATCCTGCAGCAGGGTGTCAATCTGCAATTCCCAGCAGGAAACACGGCGCCCAACAGGAACTGCCGCCGCCGTGCTTCCTGCTAAAGGGCAACTGGCCGCATTCACTCGACGCGCTCTTTCCGGCGCCGCTGTGCTTCTGCTTTACTTTCCGTACAGCCGCCGTTATCCTCACTATTCCAAGGAGACCCGGCACATGTACCGGGAGTAGTGAGGCCGGGTCGTTTCTTCCACTGAACTTATGTCTGACAGTCCTGCAACTACCAATGCCAGCCCACTGCGGCTGCGAAGAGTCTTGACGCTCTGGGACCTGATTTTTTACGGCCTCGTCCTCATCCAGCCCACGGCGCCGATCCCGCTTTTTGGCGTGGCGCAAAAACTCTCCAACGGCCACACTGTCACCACCATCCTGATCGCCATGGTTGCGATGATGATCACCGCGTTCAGCTACGGGCGCATGGCGGGCGTCTACCCCTCGGCGGGGTCGGCGTATACCTATGTCGGCAAGGCCATGAATCCCCATTTAGGATTCCTCGTCGGATGGGCCATGCTGCTCGACTATATCCTGCAGCCTCTGCTGAACACCATCTGGATCGCCGTGGCCATCCACAGCCGCTATCTTCCAAAGATGCCCTACGCTGTAGCCGCCGTGCTGGTGGCGGGTTTTATGACGGCGCTGAACCTGCGCGGCATCCGGACTTCGGCGCGCGCCAACAAAATCCTTCTGGTCTGCATGTGCGCGGTCATTGCCGTTTTCCTCTATCTCGCGGTGCGCTATCTGTTTCACGCCGGAGGCTGGGCCGGCCTCTTTTCAACCCAGCCGTTCTATGACCCGCAGACCTTTAACGGACATCGCATCTGGATGGCCACCTCTTTCGCCGCACTCACCTATATCGGCTTCGATGGCATCACCACGCTTTCCGAAGAGGTCGAAAATCCCAAGCGCAACGTCCTGCTGGCCACGGTGCTGGTCTGTTTGTTCACGGGGATTTTCGCGGGCGTTGAAGTTTATCTGGGGCAGAGGATCTGGCCGGACTGGCACACCTTCGGCAATCTGGAGACGGCTTTCATGGACGTTTGCCGGCGGGTGGGCGGCATGCCGCTGTTTCAGGCCATGGGAGCGATCCTGGTTCTGGCGGCGCTGGGCAGCGGTCTGACCGGAGGACTCGGAGCGGCCCGCCTGCTTTTCGGCATGGGGCGCGACGGGGTGCTGCCGCGAAAGTTTTTTGGGCATCTGCATCGTGACACCAACACGCCCACCTACAACATTCTTCTGATCGGCTTTGTGGCCTTCGCCGGCGCCGTGACCCTGAACTATGTCGGCAACGCCTACGAGCACGCGGCCGAACTGCTGAATTTCGGCGCGTTTCTCGCCTTTATGGGCGTGAACCTCTCAACCTTCTGGCACTTCTGCATTGTCCTGCGCAACAAGCGCAGGAGGCGCATTCTGGGGGATGCCATCCTGCCGCTCGCCGGCTTCGCGTTCTGCGCGCTGATCTGGTGGAACCTCAACATTCTCGCCAAAATTGTGGGCGGCCTCTGGTTCGCCATCGGCCTCGTCTACATCATCATTACCACCCGGGGCTTCCGCCTGACGCCCAAAATGATCGACTTCACCGAATCCTGACGTCCGCGGCTACACGTTCTCGGGCACCACAAAGGGTTCGCGATAGTGTCCCCGCAGGATTCGATTCGCTTCCTCGTCTCCAATAACCTCCTGCTTCACAGGGTCAAAATTGAGAGTGCGGCCCAGGCGGTAGGAAGCGTTGGCCAGATGCACCAGCGTGCAGGAGATGTGCCCTTCCTGGATGGGCGCGTTCAGGTTTTCCTTCTTGCGGCTGCGAACGCAGTCGATAAAATTGGCCCAGTTGTTCCCTCCCCGAATGGCGCTGGGTCCGGGTTTCTGCTCTTCTCCGAGCCACGTCCGGTAAGACGGAAAGCCCTCGTTGTCCGAGGCCATGTAACCCTTGGACCCGTAAAAAATGTTCCCCACGGTGCCGAACGGACCCCGCGGCGGGCGAGGCGGCCTGGGAGGACCGATGAATCCGGGAATTTCAATCCCAAACCCCGGAGTGCCAAGGTTGGCTTCATGATTCGTGATCCAGTGGCGCACCTCAAATTCGAGCATTTTCCGGCTGCCGTCCGGCATGTCAAATTCAAAAACGGAGTTCAGGGTGTTCGGAGTCTGCTGGTCGTCATGGAACATGAAGTGTCCGCCGGTGGCCGAAGCTTTGGTGGGAAATCCAACTCCCAGTCCCCAGCGCGCCACGTCCATCTGGTGAATGCCCTGGTTGCCGATGTCGCCGTTTCCGTAGTTCCAGAACCAGTGCCAGTTGTAGTGGAAATGGTTGCGCGTGAATTCATGGAGCGGCGCCGGTCCCGTCCACAGGTCATAATGCACGCCGGCGGGAACCGGCTCGACGGGGGTGTGCCCGATGGTGTTGCGCCAGTTGAAACAGAGGCCGCGGGCCAGATAGACCTCGCCAATCAGGCCGTCGCGGAGTTGCTGAATCCCCTCGATAATCGCGCTGTCCGAACGGGAATTCGTCCCGTGCTGAACGATCCGGTTATATTTCTCGGCCGCCTTGACGAGCTGGTGGCCATCCCACCAGTTGTGCGAGCACGGCTTTTCAACATAAACGTCCTTGCCCGCCTGACAGCCCCAGATGGCAAGCAGCGAGTGCCAGTGGTTGGGCGTGGCAATCGAGATGGCGTCAATGGATTTATCTTCCATCAGTTTTCGCGCGTCGATATAAGTCCTGGGACGCGGCAGGGCCATCTTGTCCATGTCCGACAGGCGGCTGGCCATAATGTTTTCATCCACGTCGCAAACCGCGGCGACTTCGGCATTCACCATCTGCGAGTACTCCTCGACGTGCTGGAAGCCCTGCCCGCGAATGCCGCACACGCCCACACGAACGCGGTCGTTCGCGCCAAACACCCTGTCCGGCCGGGTAATAAAGGTAATCCCGGCGGGGACAGCCATTCCCGCAGCCGCCTTAGCCGCTGTTTGCGCTAATTTAAATGGGTCCGGTTTTCCCTCTTGATCGGTGCTGCTCATAAAGCCTCCTGAAATCGGTCTGTGTCCCGGGTGTTGAATCCCGCCTACGCGGCGGCCGGATGATCCAGAATGGTTTCCGTCTGCGAATCCCAATATAACTTTTTGTCCTGCCAGTAGGACTGCGCCGCCATGATGCAGGCCACGGAATGCGCGTAGCCGGCGCTGACCGGCGCGGAGGGCTGCTTGCCCGCGTGCAGAGCGTCCAGCCAGTTGGTCATGTGCGAGGGATCGCTGTCCGGAGTGGAGGCCGGGCCCCGGCCCTCGTCGCCCGGCAGCGAAATCCACTTTCTCGCCCGCTGGTATTCGATTTCCGGCGTGTCCTCGGAATTGCCTTTTTCCTCCACCCACTCCCAGCGCGGCGTGCCTTCCGTGCCGAAGTTCATCAATGTTCCCTTCTTCCCCATCAGGCGGATGAAACTGAGCGAGTCATTACCGAAACTGGTCGAGTAACGCGCCAGGAATCCCTTCGGATAATCGAGCAGTGTCTCAAAGGTGTCCGGGTTCTGGCGCCCGTCCGGCCACGCGAATACGCCGCCGTGCGAGACCACCGAGCGCGGGAAATGGTCGTCCATGAACCAGTGCACCAGGTCAATGCCGTGGCTCATCCATTGATCGACAATGCCGCTCGAAAAGTTTTTATAAAGGCGATATTCAAAATAAAGTTGCGGATCGAAAGGCTGGTAGGGTTTGGTCATCAGCCAGGCGCGCCAGTCCGTATCCTGCTCGCGGATCTGTTTCACTTCCGGCCTGCCCCGCCAGCGCGGGCCGTGATAGTTCCACTCCACCTCAACCTTGCTGACCTCGCCGCAGACACCGGTGCGGAACATTTCGTGCGCGGCAATCTGGTAAGGCTCGCTGCGGCGCTGCGTCCCCACCTGGCAGATCAGCTTTCGCTCCAGCACGGCGTCGCGCGCGGCCTTGGTTTCAGACAGCACGTTGCCCATGGGTTTCTCAACATAGATGTGTTTGCCGGCCTCCGCCACCATCTTCAGCATGGGCGCGTGCTGATGCTCGGGAGTCGAAATCATCACGGCGTCCACGTCCTTGAGCGCCAGCATCTCTTCCAGGTGATTGAAGGACCGGGACGGACGGCCGTAGTATTCCCTGCTCTTCTCCACAGCACTTTCGCGATTCACTTTCCAGATGTCGCAGAGCGCGGTCATCTCAAAGTTTTTGGAATTCTTGAGGCGGGAGGCAATCCCCTGCAAATCGGTACCCCGGTCGCCCAGGCCCACGTGCCCGAGTGAGATGCGATCGTTCGCTCCCAGTACGCGCCCGTAGGAAAGGGCCGTCATCGGGAACGCGCGCGCGGAATGCGCGGCGCCCAGTGCGGACGCTCCCAAGGTGCCGGCGGCCTTTAAGAAAGTTCTGCGTGGAATCATTTTGGAGTCTTCAGCCATTGCGAACCTCCTGCGGTCTGAACACGCACCGCCGCAGTATATCAGATAATCTTCAAAGCGCACGGAAGCGCAGGTTGCCAGGCAACCGCGCTGCCCCTGATATTGAAAGAGCCTATCCGGTCGAGCCTGCCCGGACCCGTTGGGCTCAGGAAATGCCGGGTGATGGAAGAAACCGAAGGTCTCGAACCTGAAGGGTGATTCCAGCCGTCCGGGAACGGGGATGCCCGCATGGACGGTGAAATCAAACCTCATGAATGATGGCCCGCCGGGAATCTTGCGGCCCCCGTTTCCCCGCGCTCAACCGGCATCCGACAAAGCCCTCAGTCCACACCTATCGCGGAAGCGGCGCGTTGCCAGACTTGCCGCGCTCAGGCCGTCGAGTACTTCCGGCACAGCGTCTTGATCTTGTCCATTAGCTTGGGGACGCCCATACTGGCGTCTTCTTTGCCCTCATACTCAGCGGACATGAAACCCTTGTAGCCGGCCTCGGCAAACAGCCGCCAGACGCGATCCAGGTCCACCGGCGTGCCGTCGGCAAAGCGGTCGCGAACGTGGCAGTGGGTGGCGTAAGGAAGGCAGGCCTTGATCTGCGCGTAGGCGTCGTTGCCCGGCGTGACCACAAAGTTCGTGATGTCCAGGTTGATGCCCGCGTAGGGCGAACCCACCCGGTGCATGATTTCAAGGCAAACATCGGCAGTCTGCGTGACGCCCTCATGATCTTCAACGCCAAGGGTGATGCCTTTCTTGCCCGCATAGTCGCAGACGGGCTTCATGGTCTCCACCACCCAGTCGGTTCCCTGCTTGACCGTTGCGCCCGACGGCAGCGGCCCGCCAAAAATCCGCAGATGCGAAGCGCCCAGGCGGTCCGTCACGTCCACCCACTTCTTGATTTCATCCAACACCTGGCGCCGCTTGGCGGCCGTGGCCTGGACCATGCTGGAGCCGCAGGCCGCGCCCGAAAACGGGATGCCCTTCCTGAAGGCCAGGTGCCGCAGGTCGTCGAGATAAGCGGGGTCGGTGGACTTGAACCAGTAAACCGTCATGTCCGCGCCCGTCGAGCCCATCGCCACGACCTTGTCGAAAAACTCCGGGTAAGTCATTTGGCCCTTGGCCAGGACGTCATGGAAGGAATAGGCGCAGCAGCCGGGCAAAAGCCGGGGTTGCTGGGCGGCAAACTCGCTGGAGGGCTGTTCGGCCGTTGCGGCCGTCGTCGCGATCTTCTTTTCGGTCGCCTGCCCACAGCCCAGCGTAAAGGCGCTGGCAACGGCCAGACCGCCGGTCTTCAAAAATCCTCTTCGCGCTATTTTGTCTGTCATGGTTGTTTGCTCACTCTCGAAATATAAGATTTAGCCACTACATCTATTACACCTCTGCCGTGTCGATGTACAGCTTCCTAGAATTCGGCCGGCCATCGAGGCCGCTCCTGCTCCGTGTTTTACACGATGTCCATCAGTTGCGGGTCCCAGTGGATCCTCCTCTTCAGCCGGTATGACAGGTTGCACATCTGGCAGGCGATCGCCGACTTGTACCCGATGTCGACGGTGCGGCCTCAAGCTGTGCTGCTTCCAAATTCGCCGCACCGTCGCTTCGCTGACGCCTTGCGTTTTGGCCATTAGCCGAGTGCTCCAGTGGGTGGCGTTGGGCGGTTGGCGGTGTAGCGTGGCTTCCACAATCGCCGCCCTCTTGCGGTCGCTGATGGCCGGGATGCGGCCCGTACGAGGAGCGCCCTTTTCCAAGCCGGCGGTGCGCAGGGCCAGAAACCGCCCGCGCCAGAGTTGAACCGTCGGTCGCGAGACGCGCAGGTGGCGGGCGATCTCCTGGCTCTCGACTCCCTCGGCGGCCAGCAGAATGATCTGCGCCCGCTGAACGAGGCGCTGCGGCTACAGGCCCGCTGCTGACGAGGGGCACTCGGCTGCCGGCCCGGCCGAATAAAAAATGACCGGAACTACCCCATAAGCTATCATTTGATTTACGCTTCGGCCCATCCGGAGAAGTTTTTCACCTCATTCCTAAAATATGGCCCACACGATTTTCCAAACACTCTCGGATTTCTTTTCGCAGTATGGCTATTGGGTGGTCTTCTTCGGAGTCATGCTTGAAAATGCGGGAATCCCCATCCCGGGCGAAACCGTCCTTCTGTTCGCCGGGTTTCTTGCCTATCACGAAAGGATTGGCCTTCTTCCGAGCATTCTGGTGGCGATTGCGGGGGCCACTCTCGGAGACTCCATGGGATTCCTGATCGGGCATTATGGCGGGAGACCGTTTGTCGAAAGATTCATCCGAAGGTTCCCCATCGCCGCGAAATCCTTTGACCATTCCCAGTCATTGTTCTTGAAATACGGCCAGTGGGCCGTCTTTACCGGCAGGTTCATCGCAGGCCTGCGCATGTTCGCGGGTATTCTCGCCGGACTTTTCCGGATGCCCTATCGCCGTTTCCTGATCTTCAATTTTTCCGGAGCGACGATCTGGGTCATTGCGGTCATCTATGTGGGCTTCCTGTTCGGAAACAGTTGGCAACGGGTCCAGCGGCACTTTGTGGAAGTCAATGAAATCGTCATGGCCGCCGTCGCCGTCGCTGTTCTGGTGGGCGTGATCTCGTACTATCTCAAGAAGAAGGGACAGTCCTCCTGAGTTCTCCCAGGGCGCTGTTGACCGTTGAACTCCGGTTTGATTCCGCCGGGCTTCCGCCTAACAACCCCTGCCGAATTTTTACCTCTTCTTCCGTGGCGCCGGGCAAATCCTCAATCGAATACTCGCCGGGTTGCGGAGGACCGAGCTTGACGTAGATGAATTGGCGTTTTTCGTGACGCTCCACCTCAAACAGAACTTTGGCCCCTGCAGGATAGATGCTCAACCGTTCACTCAAACTTCCGGTGGCAAGCGACTGGTTGTCTACGGAAATCAACACGTCGTCGCGGCTTAAGCCGGCGCGGTCTGCCGCGCCATCCGGCCTGACCGCAAAAATCCTGACGCCCGTGTCAACAGGTTCCACCAGCGCTCCCAGGCTGGGAGGCGCATGGGGCGAGGTTGCAATGTGGAGCATCAATCCCGCCTTCGCAAGGACCTGATTGTACGGAAGGGGAACCGTTCCGGCGACGTACTGCTGAAAAAACGAGGTGAAGTCAGCCCGGGCCACCTGATGAACGGCGTCGAGAATGTCCTTCTCCGTGTAACCCCGGCCGCGCAGATAGTAGCTGGCCGCCGGGCTTTCGTAGAATTTCCGGTACATCAGGCGCATCACGTCATCCAGCGATTTCTGACCATGGGTCTGCGAGCGGATTTCAAGATCGAGGAGCATTCCCAGCAGAGCTCCTTTGTTGTAATACGAGAGGGTGGAGTTGGCGAAGTTCGTTTCCTGCATCTGCGGCGATCGATCATAAAACCAGGCATGGAAGCTCGAGCTTTCCGCGGACATCAGCCTGCGGCCTGGATCGTCCCGAAGCGTTCGGACTTCACTCGCCAGGCGGTCCAGAAAGTCCTGCTGCGACCAGATGCCGGAGCGCAGCAGGCCCACGTAGGAGTAGTAAGTGGTAACGCCTTCCACAAACCACAACGACCGGGTGTAATCCTCCCGGCTGTAGTTGAAGGGACCCAGCCCAACAGGACGCAGCCGCTTCACGTTCCAGAGATGGAAAAACTCATGGGCGGCTGTTTCGAGCGCCTGCGAGAGTCCGCTGCCTGATAATCTTCCGCGCACGATGATGTCCGTGGAGTTCAGGTGCTCCATCCCGTCGCCCATAGTTAAGTCCGGGTCAAAATGAAAAATAAAAGTGTAGTGCCTGAAGTCCGGCTCGGGCATCATCGCCATTTCGGAGTGCACAATCTTCTTCAGCCCGTCAACCAGGGCGGAGCGAAGGCCGGCGTCACCGGCCTCATCGCCGTAACTGTGCACCGCCACGCGAAAGGTCTTTCCATCCTCCTCAAAATCATCCACCCAGCAATCGGGCGAGACCTCCAGAGGCGTATCGATAAGAATGTCGTAGTTCGGCACCTGGAAAGTTGATTGTGTTTGTGACATTGAGAATCCACTGATGATTTTCCACCCCGCGGGAGGGTGAATCGTCAGCGTAAGAGGGTCAGGCTTGTTCCCGGCCAGGTACATAAACACGGAGGCCCCATTGATGCTTCCGTGGGAAGTGTCAAACTGCGAGAACGAGCCCGTAAGGTCGTTGGCAAAAACCTTGTAGCGCACCTGCACCGTGCCGCCACAGTCGGACGTATTGACGGTCCAGGTTTGTTTGTCCGGCTGCGTCCAGGGAAGCGTCTGGCCGTTCGCCCCGCTGGCGGCGAATTCTTGAACGCCCTTGGCAAAATCATAGACGGCGTAGCGGCCGGGGGCCCACACCGGCATGGCGAACCTGAGGGCCGGTCCCGTCACCTGCTTTACGGTAATTTCCACCTGCAAGAGGTGCGTGGTGGGCCGTTCCATGTGAAGAGCGTATGAAATTTCGAGCGGATTAGTTCTTGTTTGCGGCGTGGCGAGCTGGCCTGCTGCCGCCTCGACGACCGCCGTGGCGGATACCATCAGGCAGAGCAGCACGCCCGGCAGGGCCGATTTGCGAAGTCGAATGAACTGCGCTTGCGTCGATGGACGTCCCGCAATGAATGAAAAGCGATTGTGTGCCATAGACCCTCTTTCTTTGGGGTTCAACCCGCTTGTTATGGGGCCTGATGGACCTGTCACCTTGCGTAGGCTACGAAGTCTCCTCGGGCCCAACCTGACGCTGGAAAGTTTTTTGAGCATGGCGCCAGCCTGGATTATTCATGAATTTTGCCTGCGAGGCGATTGTAGGGGCGACCCTTGGGTCGCCCAGGGCGGAGCAAGCTCCGCCCCTACTGCCACCTTGGCGCCGCCCTCCTAACGATGCTTCAACGCTTCATGAATAATCCTCGCTAAAGGACAGGGGTCCCATCCTGCAACATCTGTTCGCGAATCATCTTGATGGGCACGATGCCGTAACTCAAAAACTGATCGTGGAACGCTTTCAAATTGAACTTGTCACCCGCCTTTTGTTTATAGTCTTCGCGCAACTTCGTGATTTCGAGTTTCCCGAGCGTGTAAGCAAGGTAGGTGGGATCGAAAGTTCCGCGCACCGCTTCGCGTTCGGCGTTGGCCGGGTCCATGTAAGCCTCCTGCTGGAACAAGTTCGCCGCCTGCTCCACCGTCATGCCTTGCGTGTGCATCTGGATTCCGGCGATGTAGCGGCACAGCCGGATGAGCGAAGCCTGAAGCTGCACCAGCAGCAGGCTCGGATCGCCCTCGCCGTATCCCTGCTCCAGCATCATCTCTTCGCAGTAATGCGCCCAGCCCTCGCTGTTGGTCCCGACCGGCTTCAGAAAAGGCTCGAGTTTGCGCGCTTTCGAGGGAGCCTGCTTCAACCACAGAAACTGCACGTAATGGCCGGGATAGACCTGATGGATAGCGATAATGCGGACCGCATACGGGTTAAAAAACTGGAGCAGTTGTTTTGTTCGATCTTCGCTCCAGGCGGGACCGGGCAGGGTGACATAAAAGAAGGACTGGATCGAATGCTGCTCAAACGGCCCGGGCGTATCCATTGAGGCAAAAGTGAGAGCGCGCATGAAGGACGGCGTTTCCGCCACCTGCGGGATGGGCGCCGGAGGAATCGTCACAATCTCATGGGTCAGCACAAATTGCCGGAGGTTGTCGAGGACCGATTGGGCGTCTCCCTTGATCTGCCCTGCGCCGGGAGAACTTTGCTTCACGCTCTGAAACACCTGGAGCGGAGATTTTGTGGAGTCGATGATGTTGGCGGCCTGCGTAAAGAGCGATTGCACCCGGCGCATCTCATCGTTACCGATTTTGAGCAGGTCTTTCAGCGGAGTATCGACCATTTCGTCGTACAAAAGCTTCTTTTGGTAATTCTGCGCTCCGATGGCGAAACTGCCCTGCGACTGGGGACTGAGGCCCTTCTGCAAATAATCCAGAAACTGCTGGTAAGCCAAAATGGCGCTCTGGTTGACCTTGGCAAATTCCGTCTTCAGGGCGCCACTCTGCGCGCCCACCACGGCCTGCGGCAGAACATTCTGGAGGAACCCGATCTGCGCCTGGACTTCTTCAATGGCGACTTTCGTGTAAACGGCCGGCGGATTGACCACATTGGCCCGGGCGCTGTTCAAAATATCTGGGACCCGGCTTTCGCGTGCGATCAGCGATTTCAAGCGCTCGTCGATGGGGGCAAAATCGCGTTCAACCAGGGTAAACAGCGCCGTGGCCGCCAGGGTGTTATAAAAGTTCGGATCTTTCGCCCACATGCGGATGCTGGCAAGGTCCAGCAGGCGCCCGTTGATAAGGCTTCCGAGCACGGTGGCGTCAAGCAGGCTGGCCGCAGAAAGCTTGTTGCCCGTGACCCTTCCGAGATCTCTCAAAGCCCGCTGATTACGTGCGATTTCGCGCTGAATATCTGCCTGTGAATAGGCAGGCAGTTGGCCATCGTATTCATGGATTCCCGCGCTTGTGGCGCTGGAGGGATCAAACTGGAAAAAGCCGTCGAAGTATTGGTCAACGAATTTCTGGAACGCCCGGTCGGATGCGGAAGGCTGCGCGGCGTGATTCCCGGGTCCTGCGCCCTGCGCGGCAGCGGGACCGGTTGCCGGCGCTTGGGTGGAATTTGAAGTGGCCTGGGCGGCAGCTTTGAGCGCGGCGCCTCCCGTGGCCAAAGCCGCGGCCAGCGTTAAAATCGACTCCCGGCGCGTTATCTTTTTCATTGCTTGATTTGCCCCCTCCGGCCTGGCTTAGTGGTCCCCCGCCAGGTTTGCGTCTGCCGGCTCTAGCATCAGGCGATGGACCGCCCCTTTTTGAACGGCTTCATCACTGAACAACACCGGAAAGCTTCGGCCATGATACCAAGCTTTGAACTGATCATTGTAGTACGGACTGAACATCAGGCCCGATTCACCGGGCCTGATGTTCTGACAGAACGGTCAAGGTCTGCGGGAACGACCACCCGGCGCAGGGAGCGGTGGGTCCGACGCGAATCTCCCGGCATGCCCGAAGCACGGAAGGTACGGAAAATCCGGCAAGCGTGCAACGCGCGCGTGTTTGAGGGCGGTTGAAACATGGCAGGCCATCGCGTGCAGCCTGCATTATAATAGCTTCGCCAAGGACCCTGAGGGCAGATGCTATTGCGTCCGGCGTCACTTCTTCAGGATTCCACGGATGGCGCCGACACGTGATTGGGTTAATGGAAAATCAAAATTTGTCTTGACTCAAGAAGGACTAACATGAAACCTCAAGGAAAAGTATTCTTCAGGCTTGCGGGATTGTTTTTTGCTGGTGTTGCGATGCTGGCGCTTGATGGATGCCAAAACCATGCGGCGCAGAAGACCGCCACCAACGCCCTGCAGGAAGAAGCTTCGTCACTCCCCAGGATTCCGCCACTCAAAGCCTTTGATTTGTCCATGATGGACAGAAAGGTGAAGGCCTGTGCGAACTTTTACCAGTTCTCCGATGGCGCATGGGTTGCCAGGAATCCCGTTCCTCCTGAATACCCAAGTTGGGGTACCTTCGACGAGTTGCAGGTGCATAACCGGGAAATCCTTCACGAGATTCTGGAAAGGGCCGCCCGTGACCGCAACGCCCCGCGGGGATCAACCACGCAAAAGATCGGCGACTTCTACGCAAGCTGCATGGATACCCAGGCGATTGACGCTGCAGGCGCAAAGCCGCTCGGTCCGGAGTTCAAACAGATCAATGCCATCCACAATCTGCGGGACCTGCAGGCTGAAGTGGCGCGCTTGCAAGTTGATGGCGTCAATGTGTTGTTTGGTTTCGGCTCGACCCAGGATGAAAAGAACAGCACCCAGGTGATTGCCGGAGCGGACCAGGGCGGGCTCGGGCTGCCAGACCGCGACTATTACACCAAGACCGACGCCAAGTCGCAGAAGCTCCGCACGGAATACCTCGCGCACGTGCAGAAGATGTTTGAACTTCTGGGCGACGGCCCCCAGCAATCAACCGCCGAGGCCCAAACCGTGATGGGCATTGAGACCCGGCTGGCCAAGGCTTCCATGACGCGCGTCGACCGCCGCGACCCGGACAAAACCTACCACAAGATGACGATGGGCCAGTTGAAAACTCTGACCCCCAATTTTGTATGGCCGGACTACTTCCACGAAGTCGGACATCCTGACATTCCCGCCGTGGATGTTGCGCAGCCCGAGTTTTTCAAGGAGGTCAACCAGCTTCTAAAATCTATTCCCCTCGCCGACTGGAAAATTTATCTTCGCTGGCATTTGATCCATGCGGCGGCCCCGGCGCTTTCATCCAATTTCGTGCAGGCAAATTTCGATTTTTACGGCCGCACTTTGGAGGGCACCAAAAAGATTCTACCCCGCTGGCAGCGATGCGTGCGGTCGACGGACAGCGAACTGGGTTTTGCACTGGGCAAGGTTTATGTCGAAAAGTATTTTCCTCCGGAAGCCAAAGCGCGCGCGGAGAAGATGGTCCAGAACCTGATTGCCGCTCTTCGCGAGGACCTGAAAACGTTGCCCTGGATGGGGCCGAAAACCCGCAAGGCCGCGCTGGCCAAGCTGGACGCCTTTATGCCGAAAATCGGCTATCCGGACAAATGGAGAGACTATTCCGCCTATCACGTCACGCGCGCCTCCTATGCCCAAAACGTCCTTGACGGCAATCTCTTTGACTTTCACCGCGACGTGAACAAGATCGGCAAGCCGGTTGACCGGCACGAATGGGGAATGACTCCGCCGACCGTGAATGCTTATTACAATCCTTTGAAAAATGAGATCGTCTTTCCGGCGGGCATTCTGCAGCCTCCTTTCTTTGATCCCAAGGGAGATGATGCCTCGAATTACGGCGGAATCGGCGCCGTGATCGGGCACGAAATGACGCACGGCTTTGACGACGAAGGACGCAAGTTTGACGCACACGGCAATCTGAAGAACTGGTGGACGCCGCAGGATATCAAGAACTTCAACGAACGGGCCCAATGCATCGAAAAGCAATTTGACAGCTACGTTGCGGTTGGCAAGGTCCATGAAAACGGCAAGC
>Ga0307374_10008441_pt1 | contig 15393 bp, 14 predicted proteins | sample OX3MG_FD_202532 | JGI IMG/M metagenome (GOLD analysis project Ga0307374, IMG submission 202532) | Soil microbial communities from Risofladan, Vaasa, Finland - OX-3 | ecosystem: Environmental > Terrestrial > Soil > Coastal area > Acid sulfate soil | place: Finland: Risofladan, Vaasa | collected... | reverse complement strand
TCATCTGGATTATTCCCGAAAAGAAGGGGAGTGGATGCCCAATGAATTCGGGGGTAACGAAAATCTGGAAGCTATTGGTTTTCTCAGGGATATGAATAAGACCCTCTATGGCGAATTTCCCGATATTCAGACCATAGCAGAAGAATCCACTTCTTTTTACGGGGTGTCCAAACCGGTGTTTATGGGAGGACTGGGCTTTGGAATGAAATGGATGATGGGATGGATGAATGATACATTGGATTATTTCAAAAGGGGCACTTTTTTCAGGAGATGGCATCAGGACCAGATTACCTTCAGTATTGCCTATGGGTTCACGGAGAACTTTATGCTTCCCCTGTCCCATGATGAGGTGGTTCATGGCAAATCTTCCCTGATCTACAAAATGCCGGGCGATGACTGGCAAAAATTCGCCAACCTGCGGATCATGTATACCTATATGTATACCCATCCCGGGACCAAGCTGCTGTTCATGGGGGGGGAAATTGCGCAAACCGGGGAATGGAATTATAAATCCGAGCTCATGTGGAACTTGCTGAAGTATGAATCCCATCGCGGAATACAGCAGCTGGTCAAGGATCTGAATAAACTATATGCGGGCGAACCCGCATTACATGCCTCCCAGTTCGATCCCTTAGGGTTTGAATGGCTTGAAGTGGATAACCGGGAGGAATGCATACTGGCCTATGGAAGAAAATGGGCAGGAAGTGAAATGCTCATTGCCCTGAATATGACCCCCGAACCAAGAAAGAGCTACCCCATCGGCTTACAGGTTGCTTCTGAATGGAAAGAAGTGCTTAATTCTGATCAGAAAATCTACTGGGGAACGGGAGATTATATGAATACCGGCATATTGAAAACTACCCCTCAATCACATAAGGGAAAAAGCCATACCATAACTATTCAAATGCCACCCCTTGGCGCAATAGTTCTCAAGAAAATCTGAGTTTGTTATCTACTGCCTCAAAGTTCATTACACAAAGCTATAAAATGCGGGCAGTTGCGTAATACAAAGTCATATATAGTATTTTAATATATTGATCAGCCTTAAATCAATTTAATATTCAGTTCTAATCTTACCCTACTTTTGAAACCGGGGAGCGGTTACATTTAAAGCAACTTTCTTTGGAGGTAAAGGGACTATGAGTATCCTTATTGACCAGGAAACGACCTTGAATTTCCATGGAGACAAATCTCAGGTTGTTAACTTTTCCGATGGAACTCATCAATATGCTGTTTCATGAGCAGCATCACCGTTTTCGACGGGAAAATACAGCTGGCGATCATTGGGCAGATCATTGCCAATACGCCTAAAATTTTCGGACCGGATTATTTCCGCCGGAAACACCTAGTATAGAAGTATAAGCCTGATTATTTTCCCCTTCAGGCTAAAGACATTTTTCATTTCCTGGATTTGTCTATTCCTGAAAAATCTGAACGCTGGGGCACAGGATAATACAGGTCCCAAACTATTGAAGCTATGCAGGAAGGAGGACAGCCATATCCGGCGCCAAACAGGATGTTCAGGTTAATTATTTGCAGGTTGCGTCGGATCATCTGACACTGACCAATAATGTTTCATATATCAAGGGTAAATTGAGTTGGTTTGCATGAAACACCAGGACTCCATAAATAAATACAAAAACATCAATTTTTTTATAGACAATTTTGCAGCGAAATGGGGAATTCCAGTTTGCTGGCGGAATTGATAAATTAAATAATTTTAATCCTTTTAAGGAGGAGTTAGTTATAATTTAATAAATCTAAGGGACAATTCCCTGCATTATAATAATACCACGTACACGTACAAGATTAAAATACTAATTGACAAATTAAGGCCTGAAATTATTCAAGTCACAATAATAAATAGGAAATGCAGCAGAAAATTCCGCAGGTAAATCCCTTAACCCTTAACAACCGGTTTTTCTTCCACGCCCAAATATTTTCCTTCCACAAAATACATGTCAATCTCGCCTTTGTTTTTTGCCATGATCTTACCCCGGTAAATACAGCGGAACCTGTGCTTAATGAGTTCATGAGTTGTGCCCGAGATATTGATCCGGTTTGATTCCCCCATTTCCTGAAGACGGAATGCGGTATTAACCGTATCTCCCCAGATATCATAGGAGAATTTCTTGATCCCTACCACCCCTGCAACCAAGGGTCCTGTATTTATTCCGATCCGCACATTGAAAATCACGTCTCCCCTCATCAGCCTTATTTTATTAAGCGATTCCAGTTCCTGCAGAAATTCCCGGGCTACCCCGATCATGATGACGGCATTGTCCGTTGAGGGAACCGGTAAGCCGGCTGCACAGATATAGGCATCACCAACAGTTTTAATCTTTTCAATTCCATACCGTTCAATGATTTGATCAAAAGTCTCAAAGTAATTCCCAATTGCCGACACAAGCTCTTCCGGTGAAAGATTTTCCCCAATACTCGTGAAATTGATGAAATCGGCAAACATAACGGTGGCCACATCAAAACTGTGCGCTTTGGTTTTTCCGTCTCTTTTCAGCTCTTCGGTCACTTCTAGAGGCAAAATGTTCAACAGGAGATTCTCTGATTTTTTCTTTTCTGCGATGACTACCCTGTTTTGTTCTTCAAGGCTGGATAATGCTGCGTTTTTTGCATTATCAAAAATGATAATAAATGCAAATAACAAGATGACCAATCCGCAATAAGCTACCAAGGCAAACAAGTTGTAGTATTTTTCATTCATACCTGAAGGAAACTGCTTTCCGGCTATCTGGCTTATTCCGAATGCAGATATGATCAGCACTGCAATAACTAACCACATAATGGCAGCTTTCCGGTGCAGACAAAGCAACGCAATGATGGGCAGAACCACCAGGAATACCGGATTGCAGGGACAGGCCAGACCAAGGTTAGTTAACATCAGCCAGGACATACTACCGGCTATGTTTACCAGGTAAATGTTGACTAACAGTTCCAGTTGAATACCCCTTTTCAGCATGAGGGGAAACAACATGTTTAAAACTATGGTAATAATAATGGGAATAATGGCCGAATGATATTCCATGAGCAAGGAAAGAGGTAGAAAAGCTGCTGCATAAAGTGCAGTGAAAAAAGATACCGAAATAAACAACTGGTATCTGTAAAGCTGATCTTTCTCAGACAGCACCACAATGGGTAAAAATGAAAGTCTGAATCGGTGGAAATAATTTTTCACAATACCGCTAATTTTCTCTGCTGATATAGCAAGCGTATGTATAAAATATCAAATAAGGCAGTAAAAATATATAACACGGTCAAAAAATGATTTTCCGGGTATTTGGTCTGGAACATGATGCTGATCAAAGCAGTTCCCAGGAATTTCGTCCATCCGGTTACCAGGGAATTCCCCTGGTAACCAGGTATAAACACCAGGTAAATGAAACTAACCGACATCAGCAAATTGATGATATACCCTGCCAAGGGGGCCATTGGGAGATCATAGCGTGGAATAAAAAAGAACTGGATTAGGAACCCGGCGGAAACTCCAAGGAAAAGGTAAAGGGTAATGTGAGAAGCTATCTGTTTAATCCGGATCTGCTTCACTCCGAACCGAAACATGGAGTAAACTATGAATATATCCAGGACCATCCAGGACCAGTAAGCCATTACCAGGACCTTCCCCATATTCGGAACAAAGGCGAATGAGGTAGTAACTTCATACCCGAAATTAAAACAGATGGCAATCAGCGGAATATTAATGGTTTTTTTCCGGGTAATGTCCCTGATGGTATCGATATAGGTAAAAATCCATAAAATGGCTCCGGAAAGAAAAAGGGCTATCTGATAATTCGCATACCGGGTATTATCGAGCCAGGGATGATCGGTTTTTAAATATTCAAATATAGTCATGATGCCATTTTTCCAATATGTCTGCAATATTCATCATCAGGAAGTGGTCAGTTTCTTGATGAGCCGGAACATGAAATTAAAGAACTTGTAAAAAAACGGAGCATGCAGTTTCCATGGCAATCCCTTATTATATCTCCGGTTATCCAGCCATTTGTGGTATAATAAAATATCGGGCTCACGAAGCATCCAGAGCCTGCAGGATGGCACTTTGGAATTAGTTACATCAATAATTCCATTGACTGCCCTCCGGGCTGCCTCATTGGCTCCTTCCATGGTGGCCAGGTCGGTATAGGTCTTGATATAATCGGATGCCAGAAATAAATTAAGTATCCCGGTATAGGTCTCCTGACGCAGGTCCCAGGTATAGGTCTTATTGACCAGTAAAGGTTCCTCATCACTCAGTACCGAGCTTTCTCCGAATTTAATATCCCCATCTACATGGACCAGCTTTAAAAATTCATCCTTCAGGACTACCTGGTTATCCTTATTGAAACTTTGCTTCATTTGAAGCCAGATATCGGCAATGGCTTCCTCTCTGTTGCAATGCCTGGCAGATTTATGATAAAGCCGGCCCTCTTCATCGCGGTATGGTACTACGCCTTTGGTATCCCAATCAGATACATCCACTGAAATGATACATTTTACCGTACCATCCCCATATTTGCTAATGTCAAAATATTTCCAGAACTGCACCTGGGAAATTGCCGTCAGCGCCCAGGGGGAATCAGCCAGGATAATATGGCCGTTGATAATATCCATTTTTTCGGTAAGATAGAACTGAATGCCATTCATCCAGGCTACACTTTTGGCCAGTTTGGCAATGGAAGAAAGGCATGGATCAAGAATCAGGATATCCTTGGTAATCAGTTTGGCAGCCCTTTCCACAGGAAGTGCGCAGATATAGTAATCTGCTGTAAATTTCTTGCTTTCCTGCCCCCCCTGACTGACCATGACCCCGGAAATGGTTTTTGATTTCCGGTCCGTTTCCAAACTCATTACCTCGCTGTCCATCTGAAAGTCTACGCCAAGGCTTTTCAGGTATTGAAGCCAGGGATATAGCCAAACTTCGCTCGTGGGTCCGCAAAGCACCCGATCAGTCCGGACAAAAGGATCTGCCATAGTAAATAAGAGCTGGAGGAATATAGTTCCCCCGGTCTTGGTACTGGCATCTTTGGCTCTCGCAGCAACCAGGGTCCGCGTTAGTCCCTGTACAAAAAGGGTCCGGTAATTCTTGCTGTTGGATTCCGCTTCTGTATACTCCCACCAGCCAATATGTTCATATTCATTTTCCCGGCGGGCCTGGCAACTGGTCATTAGTTGCCAAATTTTTGATTCCATCAGCTGCTTTTCGGCTTCCGTCAGCCCGGTATCTGTATGAACATCCTTGAGCATGAGCCGAAGTTCTTCTAAATTCCTCGGCAGGTGACTGAGCGCGATGATTGGCTGCTGCCCCACCCTGGACAGCATCATCTTAGGACATTCCACCAGATTATCGAAAACACCCTGTTTGTTATATTGGCCAGTAAGCGGATTTTGAAATGGAATCCGTCTCATGGTATCGGTGACATGCTTGTAGAATCCTGGGAAAAAACGAAACCCATGCTCTCCGGGCAATGGTCCCCTTCCCTCAGTAGCGGTATCTTTAACAGGCACGGATCTGGCCTTGCCACCAGGCAAATTTTTTTTTCTTTCAAACACAGTCACCTTAAAACCCCGTTCTGCAAGTTCATGGGCTGCACTCATTCCTGCAACTCCGCCACCTAAGATCATTATATGTTCATTCATGCAATGTATTTAGTCTTCGGGGGAAAATGAATTACCCTGAAAAATTAGAAATTATAAAGACAAATTTAAAGGGGAATAATTCACAAGACATCATAGGATAACCGGGTTACGCGCTACGTTAACATTTACCTAAATCCGGGTATAAGATAATAAAAAACAAGGGATAATAATTATTTCTGTAATCGCAGGAATTTTATTTTAGGGGCTCTGTATAACAGGATGGCTAATAAAGTTACGCAAAGCGATCTTCCCAATCATAGGGATAATAAGCAGTAAGTTAATAAATGACAAATTGCTACTCCTTATCTTTGAATATCGTGATCAGTACGGGTAAATCATTCATTATATTTTTGGCTGCCGGTATCATAACAGCTTGTATACCATTTACGGTCAACGTAAAGCCGAAACCGCTTCAGGAAATCCATGGAAAAACCAGTCTGCTTTTATACTTAAATGTACCCATGTGGGATAGCTTGTTTCCAAACCGTTATGGAATTTCCCGGAAAAATCCAGATTCTCCGAAAATGGATTTTTATTCCCTGGACGCTTTTGCTGCTGCGGCAAAAAAATTTCCTGATTTCCTTGGGCAAGGAAGTGATTCCACCAGAAGAAGGGAGTTATCTGCATTTCTGGCCAATTGTGCACAGGAAACTTCTGGAGGATGGGCAGATGCTCCTGGTGGATATTATAAGTGGGGATTCTATTTCCTTCAGGAACAGGATTGCCCCAATGGTTGTCCCACCTATGCGGATCAGCATAATAAACAATTCCCACCCATCCCTGGTAAATCCTATCAAGGCAGGGGCCCCCTGCAACTCAGCTATAATTATAATTACGGCGCATTTAGCCAAGCCTATTTCGGGAATAGCCAGATCCTGCTTCAGCATCCCGGCTTATTGGACCGAAATGCCGTGCTGTCCTTTGCCTCTGCCATCTGGTTCTGGATGCATGCACAACCTCCTAAACCTTCCTGCCATGAGGTTATGACCGGAAAATGGAAACCTTCTCCCGCAGACCAGGCTGCAGGCAGGAAACCCGGCTTCGGATCCACCGTAAATATCATCAATGGGGGTGTGGAATGCGGCGCTCATCCCCTGGACAAAACGCGGTTCCGATACAGGTATTATATCTATTTCTGTGGTATTTTCGGGGTTTCCCCCGGGAAACATATCCAATGTACCAATCAGCTGCCTTTTCCGGCAGTAAAATTGAAATAATCTGATCTCCCCTCCGTTTAATTTTAGCATACCGGTTAAACTAATGTGATCTGCGCCAGTCATTGTATGGTATTAGCCAGAAGCAAAATGGATATATATCAGGTATCATTATTGTTAACCTTAATTTTATTTTGATTACACTATGAAAACAATCACCTTAAAAATCATATTACTATGAGAACTAAACATGCATTCCTTGGAGGCTTCGGTATCCTGACCGCTTTATCGGCCTTTATGCTTTCCTCTTGTCAGAAAGGGATTAATAGTGGGGGCACAATTCCTGCCAATAAGTCTGCACTATCGGTCTATATGACTGATGGCCCCAATGCCTTTTTTGACAAAGTCCTGGTGGATATTCAGGGCATCGCAGTTAAGATTGACACCAGTAGCGCTTCCAGTAATGTAAACGCAGGAGAGGATTTTCGGTCTCATATGCGCCACGAGGGGGATAATGTGCAATATCAGGACCAGGAAGATCAGCACGCTGTCTGGGATACCCTGAATATCACTCCGGGAGAATATAACCTGCTCAATTTTGCCAATGGCGCCGATACCATGCTGAGTGCAGGAAATATGCCCAAAGGCAGGATCATCGCTTTCCGCCTTACCCTGGGTACAGATAACCTGCTGGTCAAAGATTCCATCAATTATCCATTAAATCTGTGGCCGGGTACACAGAATGTCTATATCCGTATTTTCGGGGATGAATTTGATGAATGGGCAGCCAATCATTACAGGTTCTGGATTGATTTTGATGCAGGAAGGTCCATCATCAGGTTGGATGATGGCAAATTTTACCTCAGGACCATACTCCGGGCATTCACAATTGCCAATACTGGGGCCATAGAAGGCAGGGTCCTTCCCATCTCTGCATACCCGATTGTTTCGGTATTTTCCGGAATTGATTCTCTGTATGCACTGCCTAATTTGAGCGGGGAATTCAGGGTCATGGGGCTGGCTGATACCACCTATGGCGTATTCTTCAATGCCTCCGCGGGGTACCAGGATACTACAATAGATAATGTAGCGATCACCAATGGGAATACCGTCCACCTGGGAACAATTACTTTGCACCAGTAAGTATACCATATCCTAATTAACACTGACCAGGGCTGGCGGATCGCCGGCCCTTTGTCATTGAGGCAGTTGCCTTCCTGCACAAAATATCTTCCAGTTGGTTTTTATTTTTTATTTTCACTTCCCACAATAAATCAATCCCCATGAAGGCATTTCCTATCCTGTTTGGAGCCTGCTTCATTTTGGGTACTCCAAATTTTCTGTATGCGCAGCCCATTCACCAGGATCCGTTGGCTGTGCATATAATCCCGGAACCGGTTAAAGTAACCCGCTTGAAGGGAATTTTTCAACTTACCCGGCAAGTTCAGATCATCATACCCTGGAACAATGCGGATGCCCGGGAAACGGCCCTGCTTTTTTGCCGCCAGGTACGGGCCTCAACCGGTTATTGGTTACGGATCCTTCATCCGGGGCAGCCTGGGGAAAAAGGTAAATCAATCCGGTTTATCTTGAATCAGCATGCAGATACCACCCTGAACAAAGAAGGGTACACCCTGCGGGTTACCCCTTATCATGTCTTTATCCGGGCAAACCAGCCGGCAGGTTTGTTCTATGGTATGCAGTCCCTGGTGCAGCTTTTCCCACCTGAATTGGAAAGCACCACAAGGATCCTGGGCACCCGGTGGATCATACCCTGTGTAGCTATTTTGGATTACCCGAGGTTTGGCTGGCGCGGACTCATGCTGGATGTCAGCCGTCATTTTTTCCCCAAATCCTTTGTGGAATCATACCTGAATGAAATGGCCAAATACAAGTTCAATATTTTTCACTGGCATCTTGCAGATGACAATGGGTGGCGTATCCAGATCAAGGGATTGCCCCAGCTAACCCGGATCGGTGCCTGGCGGGTTCCAAGGTCAGGCCGATGGGGCACTTTCCTTCCCCCGCAACCGGGTGAAGCGGCTACTTATGGTGGCTTTTATACCCAAAAGGATATCCGGGAGATTGTCCGCTATGCCCAGCACCGGCACATCACCATATTGCCGGAGATCGATGTGCCCGGTCATAGCCTGTCGCTGATTGCTTCATACCCCAATCTATCCTGCACCCAACTTCCATATCCGGTCAATCCCGGAAGCCGTTTTTATCAGAAGCAGGATAATGCGCTATGTGTGGGTAATGACAGTACATACCTGATCCTGGATAAGATATTCACCCAGGTGGCAGCCCTTTTCCCCTGTAAATATATCCATGTTGGTGGGGACGAATGCTACAAAGGGTTTTGGGCCAAATGTCCTAAATGCCAGAAATTGATGGCTGATGAACACCTGCAGAATGTCGATGAATTACAGAGTTATTTTATGAAACGGATGGAAACCATGCTGCTATCCAAAGGAAAAAAAATGATTGGCTGGGATGAGATCCTGGAAGGTGGACTTGCCCCTGAAGCCACGGTCATGTCCTGGAGGGGGATGGAAGGGGGTATTGCTGCAGCTAAGATGGGTCACCATGTGATCATGACCCCGACGAAATATTGCTATCTGGATCTTTACCAGGGAGACCCTGCTGTGGAGCCTCCGACATATGGGGTTTGCCTGCTCAGTACCTGTTACCGGTTTGAACCCGTACCCGATAGCGTAGATGCCCGGTTTATACTTGGGGGGCAGGGTAACCTGTGGACCGAATCCGTACCCAATGAGCGGCAGGCAGAATATATGACCTGGCCAAGGGCAATGGCCCTTGCCGAGGTTTTCTGGTCTCCCCGGGACAAACGCAACTGGGATGATTTCGTGAGCCGCATGGAAACCCAGTTCGCCAGGCTGGACCAGGCAAATATTAAATATTCTACGAGCGCATATGATCCCATCATTGCTCAGGATTCCTCGGGAAACATCCAGCTTTCCACAGAAATTGACGGACTACACATTTATTATACGTTTGATGATACGGATCCTGACCGCTTTTATCCGGAATATGCCGGTGAACCGCTCCAGATCCCGGTTGGTGCCAATATGATTAAAGCAGTTGCCTACGAGGGAAAAAAACAGGTTGGCCGGGAAATCAGTTTTACTATTCCGGCTTCCGCTCCCCGCCCAAACTAATGAACACCGGAAGGGCTGGCAACCCTTTACCTGCTTTTTGTCTTTACCATATCCCTTAAGACAATGATCAGGGCAAACACAAAAAGCAGCTGGGTGAGGGTTAGGAAAGCCAGCAGGTTAAACATCAAGACGGGGTGGGTGAATGGATGGCAAAGCAACAGCACCAGGAGCAACAGGACAGACATGCAGGTATGCGCTGGGACCAGAAAAGTTGATCGGATCCGGTACTTCAGGGAGAAATACAAAACTGTCTGTAAAATGAACCCCAGTAAGGCAAGGCCGGCTATTTGGGTAATCCGGTCACCGGAAATCCGGAAACCTTCGAAAAGAAAATAGGTCTGATGTAAATTCAGGTAACCGGACCGAAGCTCAAGAAAGAAAAACAGGCTCAGCAGGGCGGCAAGCAAGGTGAACCAATACGCATTCCGGTGAAAAATAGCCATATAGAGTTACCCAGTTTACAGATTGCCTTTGATCAATACTTCATAGAGTTTTACCTTGAGCTCCTCCAGCGAGATATTCTGGTAAAGTTTCCCTCCTTGAGCATAGGATATATCCCCCTTTTCTTCGGAAACGATAATAGAAAATGAATCGGCATGTTCAGAAGCACCTACGCCTGACCGGTGTCTCAGTCCAATACGGGGAGGGAGGTCGGGGTTTTCAGAGACCGGCAATACCACTTTGGCAGCAACAATTTTATTTTCTGCAATAATGACTGCTCCATCATGGAGAGGACTTCCTTTTTTAAATATGCTTTCCAAAAGCCTTGCACTTACGTTTCCATCAATGGCAACCCCGGTAGTGGTGTCATATTTTAGCCTGTAGGCATGAGAAAGAACAATTAATGCACCGGTATAGGAGCCAGCCATATTACCCACAGCCAAAATGATATGATTGATAATCTGTTCTTCCAGGCGATGGCGCCTGAATTTATCGGTACTCAATAGTTTATTGACAAAACCCTCCCTGCTGAACGGGGTGCTTTTGCCAAGCACCAGCAAAAATCTCCTGATCTCAGGTTGGAAAATGATGATCATGGCAATCAGTCCCACACTGACCAGCTTTTCAAGAATATTGGTCAGGATAGGCATTTGCAGAAAACGGACCAGGAAAAAGGCACAATAGATCACTACCAATCCCCAAAAGATATTATATGCCAGGCTGCCTTTCAGCACACGATATAACTGGTAGACGATCAATATGACAATGATGACATCCAGGATGTTCAGCAGACGGATATTCCGGCCCAGGAAATGAATAGACCAATGCATAGCGGAAAAACGAAATTAAGGTATTATCAGCTTTGTTCTGCGTATAATTGATAAAGACGGATAGCTTCAGTTGCTGCTTTTACGTCATGTACCCGAAGGATGTTTGCCCCATGGATCAGGGCAAGCATATGCAGGGCGGTGGTTCCGTTAAGGGCAGTGTCTGCAGTACGGCTAATGGGGCGATAAACCAAGGATTTCCGGGAAAGGCCTGCGAGGACCGGTTTTCCCAGGATAGAAAAAAGACCCAGGTGTTTCAACAGGGAATAATTGTGGCTGAGCTGCTTTCCAAACCCGAATCCCGGATCAATGATGAGGTCCTTGATCCCTGCCGCCCGGCATTCCTCTGCCTTGCCGATGAAGAAGTCCAGGATCTCTTCCGATACATTCCCGTAACGCGGTTCCAGGTGCATGGTAGCGGGAGTTCCCTGCATATGCATGGCGATATATGGAATGTCAAGTCGGGAAGCCAGGGGGATCATACCGCTATCCATCCTTCCTGCGCTGATATCATTGATTATGCTAGCCCCTGCATCCACTCCTTCCCTGGCCACTGCAGCAGAATAAGTGTCAATGGAGATAATCGCTTCAGGGAAATGCAGGTGAACGGACTGAATGGCCGGGACCACCCGGGCCATTTCTTCGGAAGGATCAATCCTCAGGGATCCGGGCCGGGTGCTCTGACCTCCGATATCCAGGATGGAAGCTCCTTCCTCCAGCATCCTGCCTGAGATTTCCAGCAACCGAGCCTGATCAGTAACCCGGCTCCCCGAATAAAAAGAATCTCCGGTCATATTAAGGATGCCCATGATAGCAGGCCGGCTCAGGTCAAGCAGCCTGCCTCTGCAGTTGATCAGGTAATTCCCGGTGAATGCTGTATTTTTGGGCATAAGCGTTAATTCCAGGCTAAAAATAATGCATTCTTGATTTTTTTGCATTCCTGCTATATTTCACATGACCGATACCCTGCGGCAATATGACAAGGTGGTGGATTCCTGCCGGGAAATTTTCAGGCAGAAAATAAAGGACTATGGCAGTTCCTGGCGGGTCCTGCGACCCATTTCGATAGCGGACCAGATTTATATCAAAGCCCAGCGTATCCGGCATATCCAGCTGCTGGGGAAACAGAAGGTGGAAGATGCCCCGGATAATGAGCTTAGGGCAATCATTAATTATGGAATCATTGCCCTAATACAGCTAACCCTGGATGGGGAGGCCCCCCTGGAATTGTCTGCAGAAGAAGCCACCGGATATTATTCCCGAATGCTTGGCGAAGTAAAAAGGCTGATGGAGGATAAAAACCATGATTATGGGGAAGCCTGGCGGGAAATGAGCCAGGAATCCTTTATAGACCTGATCCTCATGAAGCTGCTCCGTATCCGCAGCATCCTGAAGAACCAGGGAAAAACCCTGGTCTCCGAAGGGATCGACGCCAATTTCCGGGATATTGTCAATTATGCCGTGTTCTCCCTGATTAAAATGCAGGAAAACCAACCTGACCGACCTTTGAATACTCCTTAAAATGCGAAATTCCTGATGAAATACCTGATCCAAATCCTCCGGTTCATCACGGGGATCCTTTTTATCTTCTCCGGACTGGTGAAAGCCAATGATCCCCTTGGACTGAGTTACAAGATGCAGGAATTCTTCAGTGCGCTGCATGTATATGCCCTGTCTCCTTTTGCCCTGGCCATTTCCATTGTCATGATCACCGTGGAGGTCTTCGCCGGGGTGGCGATAATCGCAGGTTTCCGGATGCGGTTTACTGCGAGCCTTATATTAATATTGATTATTTTTTTCAGCCTGCTCACCGGATATGCCTATTTTTCCGGGAAGGTGAAGGAATGTGGCTGCTTCGGGGACTGTATCCCGATGTCAGCAGGTGTTTCTTTTGGAAAGGACCTGGTTTTGCTGGCCATGATCGGGCTGATTTTCGCCTACCGGAACACCAGCAGCGCCATGTTGGGCAGATCGGCGCAGTGGCTGATCGTATCAGCTGCCATTTTGGTACCCCTGGGCGTTCAATGGTATGCCCTGAATCATCTTCCCCCGGTGGACTGCCTGCCCTATGCGGTTGGTAAAAATATTGCCCGGGAAATGCTGCCTCCTCCCGGTGCGGTTCCTGACCGGTATACCAGTGTGATGATATATGAGAAAAATGGCCGGCAAAAGGCATTTACAGATAAAAATTATCCCTGGAAAGACACCACCTGGCATTTTGTCCGCAGACAGGATAAGCTGGTCAGCCGGGGTAATGCCATCCCGGTCATCGCCGATTTTGCCCTGTTTGATTCTTCAGGGCAAAACCTGACCAGCCAAATACTGCAGGACCCGCACCTGATCTTCCTATTATTGGTCAGGGATGTACATGAAGCAGGTAGTGGCTGGTCTGCCAAGATTGACCAATTGCAAAAAGACTGCCTGAAATACCACATCAATATCTATGGGGTGACTGCTTCGGGCGAGCAGGCCACCGACCATTTCCGGATGGCCCGGCATTTGGACTTTCCTTTCCTGCAGATGGATGCTACGGTGATCAAGACTGCCGCCAGAAGCAATCCCTGCCTGATCCTCCTTTCCGGAGGTACGGTACTGGGTAAATGGCATTACCATGATTTTCCGTTACGGATTCTCAGCCTGGATAAGCAGGGAATTCATCTTCAGCATTAAGGGTCCTAACTTCAGTTCAACGGATAATGATTTCCCGAACGGTGTCTTCGCCCAGTTCCTCATTGACCAACCGGATAATCTTTTCCTTCGAAAGGGAAAGTTCATGCCGGAGGGGTGAAACAGTGGTGGTGATGATCAGGGTATGTTCCCGGAGTTCCAGAGATCCGGTATACCGGGCAATCGTTTTTCCCATCAGCTTTTCCCAATTCTCCCGGATGCGTAATTCATTAAGGCGGGGCTTCAGGGTACTCTTATCCAGGAATTTTTTGAGGGCAGCTCCGAGCGACTGATCTTCCTGAGGCATATCCAAAGGTAAAAAATGTCCCCGAAGAGGGGGCAATATATTGTAGGCCGCTGGGGAAGAGGGTTTTTCCCGATAAGTCCCTTGATGCACAGGTTACAGGTCAATAACTTGTAAAAGTTCAGGAAAAAGATGCAGGGCATTTTCCAGCCGATTGCGGTCGGTGTCCGTGATGAACACCTGCCCGAAACCATTGGCACAGATCAGGCTGATCAGCCTGGATATCCGTTGATGATCCAGTTTTTCAAAAACATCATCCAGCAGGAGGAGGGGGCTGATTTCTTTTTTTTCCAAAATAACCTCATATTCAGCCAGTTTAAGGGCAAACAGGAAACTTTTCCGCTGGCCCTGGGAGCCCGAAGTCCTTAGTGGACTTCCATTCAGCAGGAATTCCAGGTCATCCCGGTGAATGCCAGTGGTGGTGCGTTGCAGCAGGATATCCCGGCTCCTGGATTGGGTAATCTGGGTGATAAAAGCCTGATTGATGAGTGTGCTCCGGTAATATATATTGGTGGTCTCATGGTTCCCGGCGATATAATCATAGCCTTGCTGAACCCGGTTGGCGAAATGATCCATCAGTCCCTTCCTTTTGAGGTAGATGAATTCGCCTGCTTCTGCCAGCTGGCCGTCCAGGATATCCAGCAACTGATCATCTGGCCTTTTTCCCATGCCCGAATCTTTCAGGTGACTGTTTCGCTGCATAAGGATGCGCTTATACACGATCAGCTGCTCCAGATAAAGTGGATCTGTCTGGGCCAGCAGAATATCCACGAATTTCCTTCTTTCCGAGCTGGTTCCGGTGATGATGGCCCCATCGTCCGGAGCTACCATGACTACCGGATAGCGGCCGATATGACTGGAATACCGGCTGTATGGAATATCATTCAGCCGGAAATCCTTTTTTCCCCCAATCCGCATCGTGCAACTGATCCGGTCATGCTGTCCAGCAGTGGTAAAATCTCCTTCTATGCGGAATCCTTCCGCATCAAACTGCACGCTGGGCTGATCCGCGGAATGAAAATAACTTCGGGTGCAGCACAGGTAATGTATGGCATCCAGCAAGGTGGTCTTCCCGGCTCCGTTAGGACCGGTGATGGCCGTAATCTTCCGGTCAAAGCTAAATGTTTGCTCCCTGTAGTTTTTAAAACGAGTCAGGGAAATATGGT
>Ga0307374_10008440_pt1 | contig 15394 bp, 17 predicted proteins | sample OX3MG_FD_202532 | JGI IMG/M metagenome (GOLD analysis project Ga0307374, IMG submission 202532) | Soil microbial communities from Risofladan, Vaasa, Finland - OX-3 | ecosystem: Environmental > Terrestrial > Soil > Coastal area > Acid sulfate soil | place: Finland: Risofladan, Vaasa | collected... | reverse complement strand
ACGTTGGGCCTCGAGGTACGCGGGGTCGCCTTCCCCGGAAGCGCTGCCTCTCGCGGCCGACCGGGCTTTCCGAGACCGCTCGATCTCCTCCTGGAGGCTCTTCAGCTTGGATTCGAGCTCGGCGACCCCCGCCTCGGCTTGCCCGGTTGAAGGCCCCGCCCTGAGGATTCGGGAGAAGAACTGGCGTGATTGCTTGGCCTCCCTCAGCTCGGTCAGCTTCTCCTTCTGCGCCTTCAGCTCCTTCTCACAGGCGTCGCGCTCCTCCCTCAGAGAAGCTAGCTTCGCCGTCGCTCTTTTCTCAGCCTCGTCGACCGCCGCGCTCGCGGCCTCTTCCTCCTTGGTGAGCCTCTCTATCTCGGAGTCGATCTCCCTGGCGGAAGACGAAGGGACCAGGCGTCCCAGAGCCTCCTCCCTCCGCATGCGGAACTCCTCGGTCACCCGCTCGGCCCCAACCTTCTCCTGGAAGTCGTCGAGCAAGGAGTTCAGGCTCCTCGTCCAGTCCTCGAGGTCGTACCCGCCCGGTTCCGAGGAAATGACCTGGTGGCCTAGCCTGTCCAGGGCGAGGATCGTCCTGGCCCTCACCTCCTCCGGGTCGGGGCGTTCGGACTCTTGGAAGCGGGCCCGCTTGTGGCCGTGGAACTCTTCCTTCTTCCTCTTCTGCTTCTTCTCCTTGCCCGAAAATCCCTTCGTGCCGGAGCGCGTCCTCCCAGTCCCGCTGCCGAAGCTCAAGTTTGACCTGGACCTTGGCTCCGAAGCCGGCCCGTTTAAAGATGAAGTGAGAAGGTCATCACAATGCGCAGGCGGGACCTGAGCCGACGCCCCGAGCAAAATAGAAATAGGCCTCATGAAGCTCTCCTGCTGTGATGCTGGAGCAAAGGCTGTCGCCAGTACTCAAGCCGCTCTTCAAGGTCTTCAAGGTCTCGAACTTAGAGGACCTGATCAAGAGGCTGTTGAAGCTCGCGTTTACTGTCGTCCTCCTCATCCCGTTGTTCCTTCTTCCCATGTACTTCTTCTTCTTCACTCTGCTCCACGCCTAGAAGCGAAGCCAACAGGCGATGAAGCGGTCCCCGGGACCTTCATGCGAGCTTCGCGATCTCTGCCCTTATCGCCTCGGCGACCACCGCCATCTCCTTCTCGCCGAGCTTGATCCTGTTGAACCTGCCCCTGTCTTCTAGCTTGCTCGGAATCACGTGGACGTGGATGTGAGCCACCGCCTGGTTGGCCGCCTCGCCGTTGTTTTGCATTATCCTGAAGCCGTCGGCCTTCGTCGCGGCGACCACCCCCATCGAGACCTTCGAGGCGACCTTGAAGACCTCCGCTATCTCGCGCTCGTCCATGTCCCACAGGGTCTCCCCGTGCCGCCTGGGGCAGACCAGCGTATGCCCCGCTGAGAACGGGTTGATGTCCAAGAACGCCACGTGGCGCTCGTCCTCGTAGACTACGTACGACGGCAGCCTCCCCGCAACAATCTTGCAGAAGATGCAGTCCTTCTGGGGGACGCTGGCCGAATTGTAGATCCGCTTCGGGGGAGCGTTCAACGGGTCTCATCGTCCCCGCCCCATTTTTCTAAACTTTTCCCCAGCCGTGGGGGAACGGATATAACCAGAGGACGCCCAGAGTGAAGGACGATGGGCTCCCCATCTCCCCCCGCGCCATCCCCGCCCGACCGGAGGAGCGCCAGGAGGATGTTGACGTTCTTTGCGGTCATAGCAATCGTGGGCGTGTTGATGCTTGCGGTCTCCGTGGTCATAGGGCTCGTCCTCCTCGTGGTCGCGGAGATCTTCTTCGCGATCGCGTACCGCAGGTTCTCCAGACGCGCCTCTCAAGCGGGGTGATGCCGGTCAGCGCCTTCCTCTTCCCCTAGCCACCGCCTAGCTGCGGGGTGGTCGGCCCGCACTGCGACGAACGTGCCCCGGAGGGTCGCGGTCACCACTCCATCGGCCTTGACCGCCGACTCCACGACGACTTTCCGGCCGGAGATTCCCTTCGCGCTCCCCTCGAGTAGGAGCGGCGCGACGGGGGTCGGCCTGAGGAACTCCACGAAGATGGAGGCCGTCACGGTGGGGGGCGGCGCCTCGGCTCCCGCCTCCACCATCAGCGAGTAAGCACCGGTCCAGTTGCTATGACAGTCGAGGACCGTAGAGATGATGCCGCCGCTGAGGACGTTGCCGAAGGCGTGATGATACGGCCTCGGGATCCATCTGGCTACGACCGAGTGCCCTTCGACGACGCTGCGAATCTTCAGGCCTTGCTCGTTGGCGGGCCCGCAGCCGAAGCAGACGCTCGAGGGAGCGTACCTCTCTTGAAGGCTCTTCTTCTTCATGAAGCCTTCAGCCGGGTGGAGCTCCCTTTATCCTATCCCTACGCCCGGCGTGGCCGCTTAAATCGCCACAGCCCGTTGAAGTCGGGAAAGGCGAGGGTTGAGGGGGTTTTGCATCAGGTGCGGCAGAGAAATCGGGGGGTTCCTCAAGCCCCCTGCCTGGAGATGCTCGGCGTGCCAGCGCCTCTACTGCGAGAGGTGCGCCAAGAAGAAGGTCGGGCTCATCTTCAAGATAATGGGTATGCCGACTGCGCGCGCCCTACCCCTCACCCTCTCGAACAGGACAGCGCAATACTCGCCTACTTCCACTACGTGAAGCATCGCAGCCAAGGCCACACGCTGAAGCAAACAACACTCGACATAGCGCTAGAATCGGCCTCTAGGCTGCTCTCGATTGCCGGCATACCGGTCGAAGAGGGCCGTCTTCACAAGCTCCTGAGAGATATCTCCACGGACTCCGCCACGCACACCCGAATACGCGATATTCTGGTGAGCTGCGCCACTGCAAAGAACGCCCCGCTTGCGAAATACAACCTGTTCTCTCTGCAGGGAATCTTCCGCGCCAACAACTGTCCGCTCTCCTTCGAGGCTGACCAGCACGTCAGCGTCTACCGCAAGAGACACGGACACGGGATTAGGCCTGAGACTTACACGGTATCGCAAGACAAGGCCCTCGTTCGATACTTCACCAATATCAAGGCCCGCAAGCGAAACAACGGATTCATCTCCAAAGCCACAATCCACCAAGCCACGGCCGCAGCCAGACACTTCCTCGACCACCTGAACACTCAGGTAACAGACCACGCAATCGGCGACATAATCACACGCAGTAGGCAAGACGCTGCCTTCAAAGAGGAGCTAGAGGATTCGTTGCTCACATTCTCGAACCTCGAACCGATACCAAGCCATCGCAAGAACGCGACGTTCCTCAAGGGAATCTTCAAAGCAAACAGGTGCCCCCTGAACGTCTCAATCGACAACCACTTCAACGCCAAGACACCGAAAATCAGCGAAGGCATCCTCCAAGCTATCTACAAGAGCCTAGACAACGAACACCAAACCCTAATCGACCTGCAAGCATTCTCTGGCGAGAGAGTCCAATGCATCTGCACGATAAGCACAAGCCAGATCAAGACCTTCAATGACGAATACGCCATCATCGAGGTCAAGCCCTTCCAGACCAAGGCACGAATCGAACACCCTTCCATCATTCCCAAGTCACTAGCGGACAGAGTCCTCAAAATCGCCAAGCAAACCGGAAGAGAAACACCCTTCCCTAACCACAAGTCTCTTTGGCGAGACATCACCAAGCTCGCCCTCGACAAGTTCAACGTGCGCCTGACGAGCCACTATCTCAGAAAGCGGTTCTTCTCGATAGCCGAGAAGACACCCATGCCAACAAATCACTGGGACTTGCTCATGGGAAGCCAGAAACAAACAGGCCACTGCGCAGAGAACTACTCACTCGAAGACTACTCGGAACTGGTCGAAGAATACGATAGATACCTCGCCAGCCTGTTGGACCTCTCCAAGACTAGCCCAGAAGTCGAACTTGCCAAGCCCACTGAACTCGACAAACTCCTAAGGGAGAATGCCGAACTCAAAGACCAACTACTGAAGCTCACCCAGCTCTTAACTCAGAAGCTGATTACTCCCTGAACCCGCTGCGCCAAGACCGCTACTTAGCATCGCACCCAACCGTCTTGCTCGATTGTCGCTCCCGTAACTTATTATCTTGAGTCGAGAACCCACAACAATCTCCCGTCCGAGGCAAGAGTCTTTATGCAGAGACTTGCCTTTTGGTGCATGCCAACATGACACCAAATAGGAGTCGTTTCATACTCGCCTCCTTGACCATGTCGGCAATTCTTGTCTTAGCCTTGGCTGTGGTTGCTGTGAACTTCGCTCCCTCCCAAACGAAGATTCACACCAGCGCCAGTTCGGTCAGCTCCACGACGACGTTGGGCAACTCCTCGTTAAATCAAGGGTCAACGACCTCCAACAATGTGGTTGAATCAAGCACAACGTCAACATCACTTCTCGAATCCACAACATACGTTACGTCTTCCACGTGCTCAAGCGTGACGTCTTCGGCCGTTACGAACACGTCGAGCACCGTCAATGGGTTAGCAATTTCCTTAGTCATCGCCCAACCGGTGGCATGCTTCTTGACGCTTTCTAGCGCGACTTTTGTTTCAAACGAGACGTTCCCACTGACCGTAACCTCCCCACAGAGCACTTCCGTCCAGTTGCAGGCGTTGAATGTCCCGCAAGGGGTTTTGGTTTACTTCGAGCCGACCGAAGTAACGGCGACGCCGAACGGGGCAGCAGCGACGATGACCATCGCGGGCGCAGTCCAGCCATTCACCTCGGGCGGGGCCGACGCCAGCATGCTTGTCGAGGCGGCCGCCGGGAACCTGTCCGTCAGTCTCAACATCCAACTGATTGTTGCGCCCCTAAGCATCATCAGTTCCTCCTTAACCCCAACAACCTTGCATGAGTTCCTAACGAATGAGAATGGACCTTCATATCAGACCTATGGGATCGTTTATGGTCCGGCGGGAGCTGCTACGTACTCGCCTCTCCCGGTAAGTTTCTCAGTCACGGGAATGCTTGTGAATGGAGACGTCGTGGCCCTGCCTAGCTGGTTCCAACTACTGAATGCCAATTTCACATTCTCGCTACTCCCTGACCAGCCGATTTACTTTGTGATGGCGTCTAACGCGATTTCGGCACCCCCAGGAACGTATCAATTGGTAGTCCAAGAAAACATCGATGGAGCGTCCTATTCTACAGTCATGAGCTTAATCGTCGTGGCCCCAATTGGTCCAGTTCAATTGCCGTCCCCCTGACGCAACCTGATTGATATGTTCCTGTACGGCTGGAGGGTTCTAGCCTTTAGTCGAGGCTACGGCGCGAGCGCCCCTCGCGCCTTCGGCGCTTCGGGGGCGACAAGCCTCCGGTTTTTCTCCCGCACCCTCTTTTCTGTGCTTTTTGTGTTGGCGGTTAAATCCCTCTTCCTGATTTCATCACGACTTGGTCCGAGGCTTCTGCTTCAGGTGCAATCATCAGGTCGGCGGGTTCCGCAACCCTCCCGCTTGGCAGTGCCCCAACTGCCGCAAGCTATACTGCGACACCTGTCCCAAGAAGAAGGTTGGGCGCCTCTTCAAAAAACTCGTTTGTCCTGAGTGCCGGATAGAGATGCAAGAGGGAGGCATCCAGGCCCACAGGAGCACCTAACACGCTATCCCTGCCTTTCGTTCACATTTCTTCCTTCATCGGTTCGACTTCGCATAGTCCCGCTGATACTTCCTCTGCACATCAGTGAGGGCTTCTTCGTCAAACCGTCTCACGACGGCCCGCAGCCCCAGACCCTGCGCCTTTTCCAGCGGCATCACCTTGTCCCCATACCAACGGTGAATGTAGCATCCGCAGACACCCTCGCCATCCGGCTCGGGGCATTCCTTGCGCATCGCTTTCTTTCGCTCCTGCCTCGTCCCGTAGTCAAACCCAATCGTCCGCATGAAAACAGACCTCCTACTCCGACTGGGCGAGGACATCAGCCCATATCCGATGTGCCGCTTGTGACTGGCCGTCAATGCCCACCGCATGAATTCGTTGTTCCAATTCTGCCATCCCATAGGCTCTTGACTCATCGCCTTTTTCGCGATGTGCTTCTCTACGTCGAAAACTATCCCGCGATACATATACTTCAGTCGGTGTCTCATCGACCTTCGATAATACCGGGGCTTCCAATCCTCGTTGCGCCACTTCACCTTGACGCTGAACTCCTCGTATTTTCCCTTGACCTTGGCGCGGGACCTCCAATAAGCGGACTCCACTTTGGCTCTCCAGAGTTGTTTCAGCTTCTCTAGGTCTGCGACACTCCCTAGCTGATTCATCCGGATATCGATGACCCTTAACCTCTTTCGGTCAAAGAATACCCTAGGGATGATCGTGTGAAGGTGCGGCCGATACCCAGCACCGGGCGAATCCGAACTCCAAAACTGAGGAGCGACGTCCATTCCGAAATCAGCCTCATACTTCAACTTCCAGCTGAAGTATTCCTTCATCGTCTCATAGCTCAGCTTCGCAAACGACGACAGATTGTCCCTCGGAATCTTCCGACGCATGTCGCTTGCGACCGTGAAGTCCACATACCACACGTGGCGCTTGACTCCGGCGTGTTCGAAAAGCAGGTGAAGATACAGCTCCATGTCATTCATCTCCCAAGCGTTCTCAATCACGTCCTCGTTCACGCACGCTTTGTCTTCGCGGCAAAGCAACAGCGACCAAGACGAATGAGCGCTCTGGCCAAGACAGTGTTGCTCAATCAAGTGCCTCTTACATTCAGCCACCGACTTCCCCGTCTCAGTCAGGCCCAAGGACGATACATAATCGACATAGGCCTTTGAGACCCTTGAACCCTCCATCTTCTCAACTGGCTTGAAGCTGGTCTTTTTTGCAAGAAGCTCCCCAAGCTCCTTTTCCAATGCTATAACCTCAGGTCAGCGCCACATTTCAGGGAGCAATCCTCGCCTGAGGACATGGAGCGATTACCCATTCGGATACTATCAAAGCTTCCGGTCCGAAACGATTCACCCCGAATCAAATCGTCTAGGCCCCCCCTGCATGTTCTGAACGTTAGAACTATATCCCCCAGCTCCCAACAATCCCAGAGACGTTGAGGCTCGGAAGACGGTTCGCTGCAATTCTGGCCGTCCTCATCGTGATTCTTGTCGCAGTGTCGGCCTTCATTATCTACAACACGGCCAGCAATCAACTGTGCGCGGGCTGTGCAGGCCAAACGCAGTCCAGTACAAATTCCGCAACTACAATTCGAACACAAAATGGATCTAGTAGCATTTCCCTTCAATCCACATTCGAGACATCGACCGTGACTCTGGGAACAATAGCGAGCGGAGGAGTCGTGACACAGTATTCTCTTCATCAGGCGTGCAACTGCACGGTCTACATACCTCAGCCGATCTACCCAACTCTCAATCAGCTTGTCCAAGCTTCCCCTACCGTGTGGCTCGCAAACGTCACCATGGAGACAAACTTGATTGTGAATGGCCTGCCCTTCATGCTCTATAACATCTCAAACATCGAGACTCTATATTCCGCAGCAACTTACAAGGCTCCTCCTGGCGCCAACGCTTCCTTTGCTTGGATTGGCGGAACGGTGAACGAAACTACTATGTTGGCTAGCGGCTATCCTACATTGATTGTGGGAGCTACCTACGTCTTCTTTTTCCCCACAAGTGCTGGCTACAACCTTTACCCCTACTGGGGATACATTGAGGGCGGGTCAGCATTGTCAACAACAGGTGGGGCCCAAGGCCTCTATTACGTCCAAGGCGGAAATGTCTTCTCGCTCGACAATATGTATCCACAGGCCGACGCTTGGCTTCCCGTCAAGCTCGATGGGACGCCTCTTGCCCAGTTCATCTTAGAGCTCCAGTCTGGCTAATCGTCACGACTTTGCTCAAGCTCGACCTCCTCACAGACGCCGCCCTTTCACGCTAACACGGCCTCGCAAGTGCTCCTTCATCGCCCGCTTTGAGGCGGGCTACAATAACACGCTCAGCGGCGGCGAAAGCCACGCGGCCTCCAGTGGCCGCTATAATCGCTATCGCTATACATTCGTTCCCAGCCGCCGCCTCGCTTTTCCAGTCCACAGCTCGGCCTTCCATGCTAGCACGGGCGGCTATACCCAACCATGTTTGGCCAATTTATTAGTCGCACGACCGTTCTAGTAACCATAGACATGACCGACACGCCAAAGGACTCAGAGAAGGCCAAGGAATGCCGAACTGACGCCGACAACTCCAAAGAGTTGCAAAAATCATCGAATCCATATAGCAGGGGGGGCTTCGCCCCTCCCCTTACCCTCCCTACCCTACCCCGCTCCGCCCTAACTCATTATCAAGAAGCCGACCTGCCCTGAATGCAGGCTAGAGCTGCGAGGAGGCTAAGACCGGCACTACTTCAGCTCGACTGACCCGAGCCACGTCGTGGTCTGCGAGAGGCTGTCGGTAACCTTTATGGTGTAAGCGCAGGCCCACCCGGTCTGCTGGCCGGCCGGGGAGAGCGGGATCGACCCGGTCCCCTTCGTGGAATCGTAGGTGAAGTTGATGGTCGTGTAGGTGGTCGACTCCCCCACGGTCGAGTTCGGTCCAAGGCAAAGGCGGGACCCGGAGACTGCGGAGACCTTCGTCGAGAACGCGACCGTGAAGTAAGCCGTAAGGAGGCTCGCGTTCTGCGTGACCGTCGTCAGCTTCCCGTACGTGAGAGCGACCCCTTGGTTGGAGGCGCCCCAATAGACGGAGCCGATGACCGGGGTCGACTGTGCGCTCTGGCTTGGCGAGAAGCTCGAGAGGAGCAGGACCACCACGACGAGGGCAGCGAACTGGACGGCAACTATCCCTACCTCCCCGCGTTCCAACTTCATGAGGGCTCTCTTCTCCCAACATCTCCGAGCGAATATACGTTGCTGTGGGTCGGCGCCTCTATGGCGAAGCCCCGCGGAGGGCGACGAGGAAACGGTCGTTCACCTCGCGCGTCCCTATCGTGAGGCGGAGGCAGTCGCCTATGCCGCTAGTCCCGGAGAAGCTCCGAAGGACGAAGCCCTTCCTCGTCAGCGCCTTGTGCAGCTTCCCCGCCTGCGCAGCCCCGCCGCTCACCCTGAATAGGATGAAGTTCGTCTCTCCCGGAAACGCGCGGACCGAGTCCACCTCCTGGAGCGCCTTGAAGACCCTCATCCTTTCGCCGACGACCTTCCTGACGTTGCCGCGCACCTCCCCGAGGTTGCGGAGGACGGCCTCGGCGAGCATCAAGGAGATGACGCTCAGGCTGTTGGGTGGTCTCACCAGGTTCAACTTCTCGACCGTCTCGCGCTTGGCCACGAGATATCCAACCCTCACCCCGGCCATAGAGAACGCCTTCGAAAACGTCCTGCAGACCACCAGGTTGTCGTATCTCTCGGCGAGGCCCATGGATGTCTTGCCCCAGAACTCATAGTACGCCTCGTCCACGGCGACCGCGGCCTTGGCCTCCCTGGCGACCTTCTCGACCTCGGAGATGGGCATGGGGTTGCCCGTCGGGCTGTTTGGGTTGCACAGGAAGATGAGCTTGGTCTTCGGGGTCGCCGCGGCGAGCAAATCGTCCGCGCCGATGGAGAAGTCTTCGAGGTCTCTCTTCACGTACCTCACCCGCGCACCCATCACCTCGGAGACGACGCGGAACATCGAATAGGTCGGGACGGGGATGACCACCTCGTCGCCGTTGTCCAGGAGGGTCTTGCAGACGATGTCCAGCCCTTCGTCGGCCCCGTTCGTGACGACGAATCGGTCGATCCCCACTCCGCAGTACGCTTCGAGGCCCTTCCTGAGGTCGAGATACGTCGTGTCCGGGTACTGGTTGACCTCCAACCTCTGCGCCACCTTCGCAAGCAGCTTCAGCTCAGGCAGAGGCGCGAACGGGGATGTGTTGGTGTCGAGCCTGACGATCTGCTCTGTCTTCAACCCGACCCTCTCGGCTATCTCGTGACTCGGCGTCTCCCATCCGTAGGCCTCGAAGTCGTCGAAGGTCTTTCGAATCTTCACTGTCCTTTCCTTCTTCCTGCTGCCCGTTCGCCGCCACGAGGACTTAAGCTGTTCGAGGATCTAGTGGCCGCTCTGGAACCTCGCCATCAGGTTCCTGTTCCAGACTCGCGCGGCAACAACACCTCCGATGCCGCCGCTCACGACTCCGAAGATCAAGACCGACAGGTCGAGGACCAGCTCGTTGGGGACGAGGTTCGTCATCACGGCCGTCACGTAATATGCGACGAACCCGACGATGCCCGTGCTTACCATCAGGCTTCCAGCGAGCCTCCCCGCGCTTGCGCGCCGCCCGTCCCTCGCGCGGAGGCCCGCCGCGGTGAGGTCGACCAGCACGCCGAACAAGATGGAGAAGACAAGGTCGAGGGGAAAGAAGTTGAACTTGACGAAGGTGATGAGGAGCCCGCTTACCGCACCGACGTAGGTCGCCCCGCCCCTGCCTACCAAGAGGTAGCTCAGCCCGAGGAAGAACGACTGGAAGATGATCAGGTAGTCGGAGCTCGGAGGCGGTATGAAGCCCATGATCGCGAGGATGAGGACGCCGAAGAGGCTCGCCAGCGCGATCCTTCTCGTGCTGGCGGCCAAACGGCGACGCGGCTTCGAAAGCGGATTTAAGCATTAACTAACGCTCGTTAGGTTTCGCCAAAAGGCCCGCCTTCATCCCGCTGCCCGATGTCCCTCGCGGTCCTCCTCTCGGATTCCTGCACAACCGTTAATAACGCTGAGGCCACCGTTCGAGAGAGCGCGTACGCAGGTGCAAAGGAGCAAGCCCGGGCCCAACGAGATACTCGCCGTGGCCTCGCGGCTCTTCGCCGAGAGGGGCTACTCCAACGTCTCGATAAGGGACGTCTGCAAGGATGCCAAAACGAGCGCCCCCATGATCTACTACTACTTCAAGGACAAGAAGGGGCTCTTCAGGGCGGCGGTGAGCGAGAAGCTGAGCCTCCGCCAGTTCATCTCGAGGCTCCGGGAGACCTCGGACACCAAGGACATGCCGAGGGCGGTGGCGGCCTTCGCCAAGATCTACCTCACCTTCTTCCCCGAGGCCGCCTTCGACCCGGGCCTATACATGAGAGAGACGGCCAAGCTCGACAACCGGAGCGCCGAGGTGGTGAGCAGGCAGCTGGACGAGGTCAAGACCATCGCGACATCGCTCGTCCAGAAGGGGGTGAAGACGGGCGACTTTCGCGCCGTCGACGCGGAGGAGGCGGCGGACTGCCTCATCGGGATGCTGAACCACGTGGTCTTCCAGAAGATCCACTTCTCAAAGTCCCTTGACATCGAGGGAAAGGGCGAGGTAATCACCACGTTCTTCCTGAACGCGATGAGACCTTAGTCTCTGCTACCAGAACGGCCTGGTCTCGATGAACTTCAGCTTCGCTTCGAGCAGCTCCTTGTAGAACCTCTCGTCGTCTTCATGCATCCTTGCGAGGATCCTCGCCGCGGTCTGCGGCCCGATGCCGTAGACGGCCTGGGCCACCAACGCCCTCCTCCCATACGAGAGGACGAGGTCGGCGCCCCTGCGAGCCTTGGCCAGCTCGGCCCTCTCCTCGTCCGAGAGCGGGGCCTCTCCGCCGCGAGCCAGCCTCCTCCTAAGGAGCCCCGAGACCTTCTCAGAGTCGTAGAAGCTCGGAGCCAGCAGCCCCGAGCCACACTTTCCGCACACTGGCTCCTCGGCTAGCTCGCCTATCGTGGCGCGCCCCTGACCTTCGCCGCACTTCATGCAGAGCAGCTCGACCGAGGTTCCGTAGATGCTCAGCCTCATCTTCTCGACCGTCGACCTGGCCAGCGAGTCCGGCGCGACGAGTTCGGGCACCTCGAGGTACTTGTACAGGATGTTGTAGGCTATCGGGGTGGGTCTCTCCCCGGAGACGAAGGCCTCGACCGCGACCTCGCCGCTAGCGACCCTCATGAGGAGCTCCTTCGCCCTGGGCATGTCGATCATGTCCCTCCCCGTCTCCTGGACCGCCTCCTCGAAGATCGGGGTGTTCTCGAACCTCGTGGGGAGGGAGCACAGGTTGGGGTGAGCGATGAACTGGCCGCGGCGGAGCGCCCCGAATCTCTCCGCCACCTGCTTGACCCGCGTCGGGAAGGGGAAGTTCCTCTGCGCCGCGACTGCGTAGGTCTCCTCGAACTGCTCAGGGGACATCCCGAAGAGGTCCTTCGAGAGCTGCTTCAGGTCGAGCTCGGAGGCGTCCGTCGTGAGTTCGATGAGTATCCTGTACCCGTCCATGTACCAGAGCCTGATGAGCCCCCTCCTAGAGAGGACCTCCTCGAAGGTGTACGCCAGGAGGCGGTTCACCTTCTCCCCGAAGCACGAGTGCACCACCAGATACTTCTGCCACCCCTCCAAGAGGATGAGGTCGTCGCAGGGGAGCGGGGCGCCGGTCTTCACGTGCTCGTCGATGGTCTCCGCGACGAGCTTCATCGCGGGCTCGGTGACCGGGAGCTCCTCGCAGAGCGTGTGGGCCGCCGCCTCGGGTGACGAGCCCGAGACCAACCTCCCGACCCTCCTCCTCAGCTCGCCGCTCTTGATCGCGAGCCCGTAGGGTACGGGGAGCATCTCGCCGTCCCACCCGGGGACCGCGGCGAGCGGGTCCTCCACCGAGGTCACGTAGATCTTCCTGTCGTCTGCGATCTTCTCCATCTGCCAGATCCTGCCCTTCAGGATGAAGTGCAGCCCGACCTTGGCTTGCAGCATCACGAACTCCTCCCCGAGTATCCCCACCGTCTGGTTGTTCGCGACGTCGATGACAAAATACCGCGTCTCGTCCGGAATGGTGGACAGGTTCTGGAAGTAGTACTCTCTAGTCCCCCTCGTCCTCGCGAGCCTCGAGCCTTCCCTCCTGAGCTTCCGGAGCTCGCCGAGGTAGGCGACCACCCTCTCCATCGTCTCAGCGTCCAGCTCCCTGTAGGGGTGGCACGACCTGAACTCCTGGAGGAGCGTCGCCGCCTCCACGACTTCGAGGTCCATCAGGTATCCGGCTATCTGGTGCGCGAGCACGTCGAGGCTCTTCTCGTAGGGTTTCGTCTCCTCCATCCTCCCGCTCAGTGCCTCAGAGACCGCGGCCGTTGACTCGAGGATGTCGTCCGCGCCCACCGTCAGGAGGACGCCCTTCGACACTCGCTGGAGGCTGTGCCCCGACCTCCCGACCCTCTGGATAAGGGACGTCACCTGCCTGGGGGACATGTACTGGACCACCAAGTCGACAGCCCCGATATCGATGCCGAGCTCCAGAGTCGAGGTGCATACCAGCGCTTTGACCTCCCCCGTCCGAAAGGCGGTCTCCACTCGCTCCCGCTCCTCTCGCGGGAGCGAGCCGTGGTGGACCCCCACGTCTCCTCGCATCCTGTTGAGCTTCTCCCCAAGCATCTCGGCGGTAGTCCTGCTGTTCACGAACACGAGGGTCGACTTGTGGGACGAGATCAGGTCGCTCATCCTGGTGAGCCTCGCCGCAAGGTCTATGGTCGTGAAGATCTCCTTGGAGACCGCGCCATCCTCGGGCTTGGGCGTCGGGTACTCTACGAAGTAGCCGACCTGCTTGGGGGCCGGGGCTCTCACTATCTTGTGCTCTGCCCCCCCGAAGATGAAGCTGGCTGCGGTCTCGGGGCTCCCGATGGTGGCAGAGAGCGCGACCACCTGGAAACCTCCCGCGACCTTCCTCAGGCGCTGCAGCCCGACCGTGAGCTGGACGCCTCTCTTGCTCTCGACGAGGTTGTGCAGCTCGTCCACTACGACCGCCTTGACGTCCGCGAGGCTCTCGCGCATCCTCCTTCCCGGCAGCATCGCCTGGAGCGTCTCCGGAGTCGTGACCAGCACGTCGGGCGGGTTCCTCGACTGGCGCTGCCTCTGTGCCTGGGGCGTGTCCCCGTGCCTGACGTCGAGGGTGAGCGAGAGCTTCCCGCACCAGAACTGGAGCCGCCGGAGCATGTCCCTGTTGAGGGCGCGGAGCGGCGTGATGTAGAGCAGCGAGATACCGTGCCTCGGCCCGCGGCTTACGAGGTTGCTGAGGAGGGGCAAGATCGCAGCCTCGGTCTTCCCCGACCCCGTGGGCGCGACAATGAGCACGTTCTCGCCGTTCGCGACCAGGGGTATCGCCTCTATCTGGGGAGGAGTAGGCGCGGTTATCCCGCTCTCCTCCAGCAGGGCCCTCACCGGGTCGGCGAGCGAATCGAAGACCTCAATCCCGGCCATGCTAACGACCTGCCATCATGGTCAACCTTCTGATGTCAATCCGCCTTGCCCGACCATCCGCCCGTGCGCCCTCGCGGCGCATGCTTCGCACTCGCACGTCTCCAGGAGATACTCGTACGAGTAGATGCCGGTGCTGTGGCCATCAGACCAGGCGAACGAGATCGCATACCGGCCGACCATCGAGTATCTCTCGGCGGAGATCCCCGCGGGCGCCGCCACCATCAGGGGTATCACTCGGCTTACGCCGATCGCGGGCGGCTCCCCCTTGCACATCGCACAGGGGCAGCCCTCGCGAAGCCGCCCATTCGAGTGAATGCTAGCATGGCCGTCGCTCCACTGGATGCTCACGTGCGAACCGCCCAACGAGACCCTCCTAGGAACCGGCAAAGCAGAGAAGTAGACGCCCATTCCTATTGATAAGGCTTGGCGGCCCGCCAGCCGCTTCGACCGGCCTAGGCGGGGAAACGGTTATCTCACCCCGCAGGAGGAAGCTCTCGACCTTGGCCGAGCTATCAGAAAAGGCAAAGAAGCTCCTGAAGGGCAAGAACTTCGCCTTCGTGGCGACCGTGAACAAGGACGGCACGCCTCAGCTCACGCCGACATGGGTCGACACGGACGGAGAGAGCGTCCTCATCAACACGACGCTGGCACGGCAGAAGAACAGGAACGTGACGAGGGACCCAAGGGTGACCATCGGCGTCTTCGACACAGCGAACCCGTACGAGTACGTCTCGATAAGCGGAAAGGTCGTGAAGAAGGTGACTGGCAAGGCAGCGGACGACCACATCGACAAGCTCGCGATGAAGTACACGGGAGCGTCGAAATACACGCGGAGGGACCCGGACGAAAAGCGAGTCATCCTCATGATACGGCCTTCCAAGAGCGCCTGAGGTCCCGAAAGGCCAAGAGCGGACCGGCAAGAATACGGAGGATGCCCTGCGATGCCCAGCTGCATATGCAACGTCTGCAAGCACTTCAACACGGTCTCCTGCTCGCGCTGCACCTGCTGCTCTTACAGGAAGGTCGCGTGCATGCAGAACGAGAGCGACTGACTCTTCCTCTAGAAGCCCGCGGGCGCACCGTCTCCACGTATGTCGCAGACGGCCTTTTTCCCTGCCGGCGTGAGCTCGATTCCCTGCGCGACGCCCTGGCGCGACGGATAGTCGACCAGACGGAGTCCATGGGCGCTTCCCTCGCCTAGGCGGTAGCCGCGCTCCACAGACGTCCCCTCCCCGTCCCAGACGAAGCGCGGATAACTCAGAGCTCCCTCGACGT
>Ga0307374_10008439_pt1 | contig 15395 bp, 12 predicted proteins | sample OX3MG_FD_202532 | JGI IMG/M metagenome (GOLD analysis project Ga0307374, IMG submission 202532) | Soil microbial communities from Risofladan, Vaasa, Finland - OX-3 | ecosystem: Environmental > Terrestrial > Soil > Coastal area > Acid sulfate soil | place: Finland: Risofladan, Vaasa | collected... | reverse complement strand
CAGGTCGACACCGCTAACGATGCCTGCCAGGGTCATATCCATTGCGATCGGAGTGGCGCCGGCTGGATGTGCGGTACAGATCAGCCCCGCGCTCAGGCATACCATGGCAAGAAATCTTTGATGCATTGCGCCCCCATACCGTGAACCGAGACCACTTACGGCACAGCCGCCATCGCGGTTTTCCTGAAAGCAACGGCGCACCCGGGACAGCCTACGCCTGCACGCAATGGTTGTGAAGCCCGAGCCTTTTCCAACGGGGTATGAGTCTGAGCGGGTAGCTGGGATCGACCATGATGCAAAGCATGGTGATCCTGTGGGCGGCGAATTACCAATCAAGCAGCGACGGGAGTTTCGAATAATCCATTGCAATGCCGTTCCCAGGCATAGCGAGCTAAGTGCGCTTTCGATGACGAGAAATTGCCGGCACGATTCTCCGGCGTGGTGCGGCTGAGGGAGCATTGGACGCGATTGCCGTTGCAATAGGCGCGGAATGTTTCGAGCTCCCGCTGCAGATCGATCGAATTCCAGAAGAGCGCGTGATCCAGGCATTCGCGCCGTCATCGGCAGACGCTTTCCCGCGATGACGGTCGTCGATGTCGTGGCGCTCGACGCGGCGCTCAATCGCCGGCGAATTGCGGCTTCTGCTTGTTCACGAACGCGAGATATGCGCGCTCGAAATCCTTCGTCTGCATGCAAATCGCCTGCGCCTGCGCCTCGGCCTCGATCGCATCGTCGATGCCCATGCTCCATTCCTGCTGCAGGCATTTCTTGGTCATCGCATGCGCGAACGCGGGTCCCTCGGCGAGCGACTTCGCCAGCGCCGTGGCGTCGGCGAGCACGCTGTCGGCTTCGCTCACCTTGTTGAAGAATCCCCATTGCAGCGCCTCGGCGCCGTCGATCGCCCTGCCCGTATAGAGCAGCTCGGCCGCGCGCCCCGAGCCCACGATGCGCGGCAGCATGTTGCAGGCGCCCATGTCCGCTCCGGCGAGGCCGACGCGCACAAACAGGAAGGCGACCTTGCTGCGCGCGGTGCCGTAGCGCAGATCCGACGCCATCGCGACGATCGCGCCGGCTCCCGCGCAGATGCCGTCGATCGCCGACACGATGGGCTGCGGACAAGCGCGCATCGCCTTGACCAGATCTCCGGTCATGCGCGTGAACGCCAGCAGGCCCGGCATGTCGCCGCGGCGCTGCATTTCGACGAGCGGGCCGATGATCTCGTGCACGTCGCCGCCCGAGCAGAAATTGCCGCCGGCGCCGGCGATCACTATGGCCTTGATGCGCGGCGTGTAGATGAGATTGCGGAAGGTGTCGCGCAGTTCCGCATACGACTCGAACGTCAGCGGATTCTTGCGCTCCGGCCGGTTCAGCGTGATCGTGGCGACGGCGCCTTCGATCTTCCAGAGAAAATGCTTCGGCACGAAGGTCATCAAATCGACCCCGGCGGGGGGAAAGCGGGCATCGGCAGCGGTCATGGGTGTTGTCCTCCAGGGGTTTTATGGTGCGGCGCTAGCCGGCGAACGTAAGTCCGCCGCTGACGCTCAGGATCTGGCCGGTTACATAGCTTGAACGGGCGCTTGCAAAGAACAGAATCGCGTCTGCGATTTCCTCGGGCTTCGCGAAGCGGTGGAAAGGAATCGCCTTCAGAAACGCCTCGCGCATCTTCTCGGCGCGGGTCGCGAGCATCGGCGTGTCGGTGGGGCCCGGGCAGACGCAGTTGACGTTGATCGCATAGCGCGACACTTCCCTGGCGAGCGACTTCGTGAAACCGATGATCCCGCCCTTCGCGGCGGCATAAACGGTCTCGCCGCTGCTGCCGACGCGACCGGCGTCGCTCGCTATGTTGACGATCTTGCCGCGGTTCGCGGCGATCATCGGCGCCAGCAGCGCCTGGGTCAGATGCACAGGTCCGGCGAGGTTGATTGCAATGAGCCGGTCCATCATCTCCGGCGGCGTGTCCATATAGGGCTGTATCCCGCCCCAACCGGCGCCATTGACGAGAATATCGACGCGCCCGCGCCGCGCCAGAACCGCTGCAGCGGCGCGCCGGGTCGCCGCGGCGTCGGCGAGGTCCAGGCCGACGGCCTCGACCGCAAGACCCGCCGCCGTCGCTTCGCGCACGAGTTCTGCGGAGCCCGCTTCATTCACGTCGGCGCAGATCACCGCGGCGCCGCTGCGCGCAAGCGTGAGCACCGTCGCCTTGCCGATACCCGAGGCGCCGCCCGTAACCAGCGCCGTTTGCCCGTCGAGTCTCATGATTCGTCTCCTGATGTAGATTGATTCGCCGACTCCAGCGTGCCTGCCAGGAACGCCTGTACGCGCCGGCGAGTCTCGGGATCGGTCAGCAGTCTGCGCGTGTGTTCGATCTCGTCGAAGAAGCCTCCGCGGCCGGGTTCGGCCGAAGCGGCGATGCAGTTCTTTGCGGCGGCGAGCGCCGCCGGCGGCAGCGCGGCGAGGCGCTCGGCGATCGCGGCGGCGCGTGCCGGCAGGTCCGATCTCGGCGCGGACCAATGCGCCAGGCCGTCGCGCACGGCCGCGGCGCCGTCCAATATCTCCGCGGTGAGAATCAGCCGTGCCGCGAGCGCGCGGCTGCACAGGCGGCTGAGGCGCTGCGTGCCGCCTGCTCCCGGCAGCAGGCCGAGCCGCACTTCCGGCAAGCCCAGCTTGGCTTCGTTCGCGGCGATGCGCAGATCACAAGCGAGCGCGAGCTCGAGCCCACCACCCATCGCGGCGCCGTTGATCTCGGCGAGCGTGATCTGCGGCAGCGCCTCGATCCGCGCGTACAGGCGCTGAATGCCGGCCACGTACGCAAGCATGCGGTCCGGGCCGTCCACGGCGCCGATGCGTTCGTGGATCTGGCCCAGGTCCGCGCCGGCGCAGAATACCTTCAACGTGGAGCGGATGTGCAGGACGTGCCAGTCCGCGCGTGCGGCAAGGGCATCGAGATGTGCGTGAAATTGATCGAGCCATTCGTCGCTGATCGCGTTGACGGGTGTGCGATGCAGCGTCAAGGTTGCGATGCGCCCGGCGACGGCGGCGCGGATCACGATGCGGCCCCCGCCGCGGCCTGCGCTTTGAGCAGATCGCGCGCAATCACGATTTTCTGCACTTCGGTGGCGCCTTCGTAGATGCGCAGTGCGCGGATTTCCCGATACAGCGCCTCGACCTTGACGCCGACGCGTACGCCGTTGCCGCCGAACAGCTGGACCGCGCGGTCGATCACGCGCTGCGCGGCCTCGGTCGCGTACATCTTGGCGATCGCCGATTCGCGGGTGATGCGCGCGGCACCGCGGTCCTTGGCCCATCCGGCCCTGTAAACCAGGAGCGCCGCGGCATCCAGTTCGGCCGCACTGTCGGCGAGCGCCGCCTGAGTCAGCTGCAGATCGCCGAGCGGCCCGCCGAACAGCCGCCGCGTCGCCGCCCGGTTGAGCGCCTCGGCTTGGGCGCGGCGCCCCAAGCCCAACGCGGCTGCGCCGACCGTGGAGCGAAAGATGTCGAGCGTCGCCATCGCGACCTTGAAGCCGGCACCGGGCGCTCCGAGACGCCGGCTCAGCGGTACCTTGCATCCCTCGAAGCGCAGCGTCGCGAGCGGATGCGGCGCGATCACATCGATGCGCGCGGCGATCGACAGGCCGGGTGTGTCGGCATCCACGACGAATGCGGACAGCCCGCGCGCGCCCGGCGCCTCGCCGCTGCGCGCGAACACGACGTAGAAGTCTGCGATGCCGCCATTCGAGATCCAGGTCTTTGCGCCGTCGATGCGTACGTGCGCGGCGCCGTCGGCCACCGCGCAGGTGCTGATCGCGCTGACGTCGGAGCCCGCCTCCTGCTCGGAGAGGGCGAAAGCGCCGATCATGCGCCCGGCGCAAACCCCCGGCAGGTAGGCGCCCTTCAGCGCATCGGAGCCGAACAGCGAGATCGCGCCGCTGCCGAGGCCTTGCATGCCGAAAGCGAAGTCCGCGAGGCCGTCGTGCCACGCGAGGATCTCGCGCGCGAGACACAGCGTGCGCACGTCGAGCGCGTCGTGGAGGCCGCCATGGGCGCGCGGCACCGATGCGCGCAGCCAGCCTGCGTCGCCGAGTGCGCGCACCAGAGCCCGGCAGGATTCATCGACGTTGCCCGCAACCATCTGCGCCTCGACAGCGGTGTCCGCCCACGCGGCGAGCCCCGTGGCAAAGGTGCGCTGCGCGTCGTCGAAGAACGGCCATGAGAGATGCGCCAGATCGAGCATCGCGCGGCCTTCGGTTTGCATGCGGGGCTTGCTCCTCACGCCTTGCGCGAACGCGCCTTCGGCTGCGGTTGCGCGAGCTTCTCGTTCCATTCACGCAGCTTGTAGCGCTGCAGTTTGCCGGTGGCGGTGCGCGGCAGGCTCGGCACGAACTCGATCCAACGGGGATACTTCCACGGTCCGATCGAACGCTTGACGTGAAATTTTAGCTCCTCGTAGAGCGCGCGTCCCGGCGGCTCGTCGCCGGGGTCCTTGAGCACGACGAAGGCTTTGGGCTTGAGCAGCCCGTCCTTGGTTTCGAACGGGATGACGGCGGCTTCGAGCACGCGCGGGTGGCTCGTCAGCGCCGCCTCGACCTCGAACGGCGACACCCAGATCCCGCTCACCTTGAACATGTCGTCCTTGCGGCCGCAGTACAGGTAGACACCATCTTCGCGGCGCTCGTACTTGTCGCCGGTGCGGGTCCATTCGCCGACGAACGTGCTGCGCGACTTGTCGCGCTGGTTCCAATAGCCGAGCGCCGAGGTTGGCGCGCGCACCACAAGTTCGCCGATGACGCCGCCGCCCGCCAACTCCCGCTCCTCGTCATCGAGCAGCTTGAGGTCGAAGCCCTCGATCGGAACGCCGGAGGTGCCGTACTCGACCTTGCCGGGCAGGTTGGTCAGGAACAGATGCCCCATCTCGGTCGTGCCGACGCCGTTGACGATGTCGACGCCGAAGCGCTCGCGCCAGGTCGTGCCGACGTGTGCCGGCAGGGGCTCGCCCGCCGAGAAGCAATAGCGCACACGCGACCAGCCGCTGTCCGCCTGGCAGGCCGGGTCGTCGAGCATGATCGTGTACAAAGTCGGCACGGCGTAAAAAATCGTCGGTTGAAATTGGCGCATCAGAGCGCCTATCAGCTGCGGCGTTGGATGATCGGAACAGATTACCGCGGTCGCGCCGGCGCCCATCGGCACGATCAACGAGTTGCTGAGGCCATAGGAGAAGTACATCTTCGGCGTAGAGAAGGTGAGGTCTTCTGCGCGCACTCCGAGACGGCCGTGGCCGACGTGCCGTGAAATGAGCCGCGGCGTCCCATGGACGTGCATGACGCCCTTCGGATTGCCGGTGGTGCCCGAGGAGTAGAGCCAGTAGGCCACGTCGTCGGCGTAGGTGCGGGCGGCGCCGGCCGGCGGCGCGGCCGCGAGCAGATCGTCGAACTTCGGCAGCGCGGACTCGGATGCACCAACGACGACGATGTGCTTCAACGTGGGCACGGCGCGCGCCGCTTCCTCGATCAGCGGCAGCAGCGGGGCGGACACCAGCACGACCTTGGCACGCGAATCCGCCAACAGAAATCGATATTGATCGGCCGTGAGCCGCGTATTGAGCAGCACCGGAACGATGCCTGCGCGAATCGCCCCCCAGAACAGGATCGGGAACTCGAGCGAATCGAGTACCACCAGCGCGACGCGGTTCTCCGGTTCGACGCCAAACGCCGCGAGCAGCGGCCCGACACGGGCGGCGACATCGAGCAATCCGCTGTAGGTCAGCGAACGGCCGGCCTCGTGCAGTGCGGCTTTGTCGCCGCGGCCCTCCTCGACGTTGCGGTCGAGGAAGTCGACGGCGGCATTATAGTGTCGCCAGCCATGATCGGTACTCGCGCGACGTCGTTCAGCCAATAAAGGTATTCAAGTACGATAATACGGCAGAACAATCGAGCGCACAATCACAATCGGCTCGCGCGCGGTCGTGCGTCAGTTCGGAGTGCTGCACGAACGCATTGCGCCGCGCGTCGTCTCGATCGACGAACTCGTGGCGTATGCCGGACAATTCCCGGAGGGACAGACCCGCACGGGTGGAAGCCATGCCGGAGTCGGATAATGTCGCTTATCGATGCATCATCTTCGACCCGAAAAAGTTCTTCGGCAGCGCCTTGACCAGCGGCAACGACGCCTCCGCCGCAAAGTCCTCGAGCCGCAAGTCCGGATTGGCCGGCCGGATTCGTTCCAGCGCCGCGTGCGCTGCAGCGTCAGCCGGCGGCGGCTTTGTCGCGTCGATCAGCATTTTCGACCCGAACCGCTGCCAGAGCCCGGTGCCCGGCGCGCCCAACTCGGCCAAACTGGCGTCCATCGCGTGATTGTGGGTGCCTGGGATGATGACGACGTCCTTAGCGGGGTCGACGCGCGTGTTGAGCGCCCACAGCAGTTCTGAATGGTTGAAGATATCGACGTCCGCGTCGACGGCAATGGCGATTTTCGGATGCTGGTACTCCGACGACAGCGCCGCCAGCAGCAGGTTCTTCGCTTCGCCGTAGGTGCGCGGCGTCATCTGCACGACGACTGCAAAGATGCCGGGCAGCACCATCACGTTATGCAGATTGGGACCGCCGCCGACGTCCTGGAGACGACGGAAGATGGCGGCGCTCATTGGAATCTTGTGGAAGACGCAGCCTTCCATTTCCGAGCCGTTCTGAAGGTTTTTGAAGATGGCGTCGCTGCGGCACGTCATGTGCTGGTATTCGACCACCGGGTTTTTTCCCGTGCCGGTCACGTAGTAATCCTGGAATTCGGAAAACGGCCCTTCCTCCTCGCGGTAATGCGGCGGGATATGGCCCTCCAGCACCAGTTCGGCATCTGCCGGCACTTCGAGATCGACCGTGTCGCATTTGACGAGACGCACCGCTTCCTCGAGGTAGCCGCCGGCAATCTCGAATTCGTCGAGACCGTAGGCGGCGGTGGTGGCGGCAGCGGCGTAATAGAGTGGATGGTGGCCGATGAAGATCGCCACAGGCATCGGCTCGTTGCGCGCCTGATACTTGGCGTAGTTTCGCCAGGTGTGACGCGGATAGAGCAGGATGCCCGACTTGTTCGGCCCCTTGATCTGCAAGCGATGGAAAGAGACGTTGCGCTCGCCGGTATCGGGATCCTTGCTGACCACCAGACCGGAACCGATGACGGGACCCGCATCCTTGATGCCCGCCTTGTGCACCGGCAGATGGGTGAGATCGAACTCACCGCGCTTGAAGCGCTTCGCCTTCACAGGCGCGTCCGACTCATCCACCATTACCGGCTTGATCAACTTGCCCATGCGTGCGGCGACCGTCGGCACAACGGTGTCTTCCGTCGCGTCGAAGGCGAGGGCCGCGTGCCGCACATTGGCCGGCGCCTGCCCGAGGGATCGCCAGCCATGCGGCAGGTTTTCGAACAGCAGGGCTTTTTCGCGCGATTGGTAAAGCAGCGAGCCCATCTGCGTGAGCGGATCGACCGGCTTGTCGATCCGGATCAATTCGCCGGCGGCATCGAGATCCTCGATCCATGTCCGCATCGTCTTGGGACGCGAATTGGATTTCATCGTGCAGCCCTCCACGGGCGAAAGCTTGTCATGGCGCGGTTCTCCAATAGATCAATTCGTTCTGTCTGATAGAACGTCATTCTATTTATTAGTGTAAACTCTTTTATGGGTTCGATGGTCAAATTTCGAGGTGAGCCGATGAATATGAGAGCGAGCCGCGCTTTCGGCGAAGAACGCGGCGGGGTCGCCGCGCTGGAGCGGGGCCTGTCCATTCTGGAGGCATTCAAACAGGGCAAGGAAATCCTGTCGCTCGCCGAACTCGCCGGCGTGACCGGCCTCTACAAGAGCACCATTCTGCGCCTGTGCGACTCGCTGCTGCGCTTCGGCTATCTTCAGCGCATGGAGGACGGACGGTTTCGTCTCGGCGCAGCGGTGTTTCCGCTCGCGCGCGTCTACCAGCGCGCGTTCAATCTGCGCGACGTGGTCGTGCCGGCGCTGCGCAGCCTGACCGATCGGACGGGCGAGACTTCCTCCTTCTATATCCGCGACGGCGACAGCGAAGTGTGCCTGCACCGCACGGCCTCGCCGCATCCCGTGCGCGACGCCGGCGTCGGCGAGGGCGCGCGCTTCGCCATCGACAACAGCGTATGCTCCGTCGTGCTGTCCGCGTTTCTCGGCGCCCGTGGAGACAAATACGACAAGGCGCGTCGGGACATCGTCGCCATAGCGTCGCCCAGCAACCGCATCCCCGGCGTGTCTGCCGTCGTCTCCCCGGTCTTCACCGGCAACCAGGCTCTCGCCGGAGCGCTCTTGCTGTCGGGACCCGAAACGCGCTTCACCGATGACGCCATTCCGGCCATGCGCGCGGCCGTCGTGGATGAGGCAATTGCGTTGACGCGATCGCTCGGCGGTGATCCCGCCGTCTTCGAGCCAGCGCGGCTGCCGCGGGTGAAACGCCGAAAGCGGGCATGATCGTTTTGCCGTTCGGCACGCTGGTGTTGCCGGTGGGAAAGCGCGCAAATTCGCACGCACAGGTTTCAGGTCAAGATTGATTCGGCAAGCGACCACGGTGAATGAATGGCTACGCCGCCGAATACCTTGCCGAAGCCGGCGCGGAAGTGGGCGCGGTCACCGGTCACAAGCGCGTCGCATCGCAGTTGCATGGCCGCGGACAGCACGGGGCGGTCCTTCGGCGGCAGCCAATCAAGGGACTCATGGGATGTTTCCGCGCCTCGCCGATGCGCGATTTGAACCGATCGCAGTAACACGTCGAGTGTCTGCAGCGAAGCGGGATATTTCGCGCCTAGGTTGCGCCGGGCCTCGATGACGACGTAGTCGTCGACCCAACATTCATGACCTTTTTCCAGTAGAAGTTTAATCAGCCGCGCTACCGCGCCCTCTGATTTGCTGGCCGAGAAGAGAATATTGGCATCCAGAAAGATGCGCATTCGATGGACGTCCGCGGTGTCTAGCGGGTCGCCGCGCGCGGCCTTCGTTTTGCGCGTTTCCCGACAGTGTATTTCCGCGTCCACAAGTCCGCGAGCTCCGCCTCGGAATCGTCGAATTCACGAATTCGCGCATCCGTATACATTTCGATCGGCAAGGTCACGGCAGGCCGAAGCAACAAGCCTTCCGGTGTGATCTCGGCGATCAATTGGTCGTCCGCCTTCAATTGCAAAGCGGAGCGCAATTTTGACGGCAACGTGATGATGCCGCGACTGGACATGGTGACGGTAGTTTTCATGATTCGCACAATATCAGTAATACTGTAATACAGTCAATTTCTCATGAACGTGCTTGCGTCTCGCGGCTCGCGAAGCGCCGATGGTCTCCAGCGCTCGTATACGGCGCCTCGCGCTATGATTCGCGAGTTCACATCCCACAGGGTGCAGGGCATGCACAGGTTGGCAAGCGGCTGCGGCATCTCGTAGCATCCACGCATGCCGTGGAAGCCGCGAACCTTTCTGGCGCCGCTCGTCGGGAGCAGGGGTTGCTGGCCCGGGCGGCAGCCGGCATCGTTCGATGTAATCCGCCGCCGGACTTTGCAACGAACCCATGCATATCCATAGGGCAGTCGCGCGACTGCTGGTGCCGGCCGTGTTGCTGGCGGCCGCATCCGGCATCGAGCAGATCCAGGCAGGGCCGCCGTTCTATACCGACGACCCCGAACCGGTCGATTACCGTCACAATGAGTTCTATTTGTTTTCCACTCTCGACCGATCTTACGGATCGGACGCGATCCAGGGCCCGGCGATCGAATACAACCGCGGCATCGCCCGCAACACCCAGTTCCATATCGTCTTGCCGTTCAGCGGCTTCGTGCCCGCGGACGGCGGCAGTGCGTTCGGCTTCGGCGATGTCGAGATCGGCATCAAGTACCGCTTTGTCGAGGAGAGCCGCGATCGGCCGCAGATCGGCATCTTCCCGATGGCGGAAATTGATACCGGGAGCGCGGTACGCGGCCTCGGCAATGGACGCACGTGGTATCGGCTGCCGCTGTGGACTCAGAAAAGCTGGGGACCATGGACGTCCTACGGCGGCATCGGTCGCGACATCAATGATGCGCCGGGCATGCGGGACTCCACGTTCGGGGGCTTGCTGATCCAGCGCGAGCTGAGCCCACGCTTGACGCTCGGCGGCGAAGTGTTCCGGCAGAATGCGCCGGCGATCGGTGCGCGCGGATACACTCTCGTCAATCTGGGCGGTTACTATAATTTCACACCGGGTTTCAGTTTGCTGTTTTCGGGCGGCCGTAACATCGCCGGCGAGCAACACACCGTCGCTTACCTGGGGCTGTACTGGACCTGGGGCCCGCGAAGCTGAACGCACCGGGGCGTGATCATAAGGTAGGTCGGATCATGGCTACGACGACATCACCGCCATCCGCAGACTCCACACCCGCCGATTCGGCGACGGCGGCAATGGATGGTGGGGCGGGCGGCTTGTCGAGCGAGGAAGCGCGCGCTCGGCTGCAAAAATTCGGCGCCAACGCGATGCCCGATACAGCGCTTCATCCGATGCGCGAGGCGCTGGAGAAATTCTGGGCGCCCGTTCCGTGGATGCTCGAGGCGGCGATCGTGCTCGAACTGGTACTCGGCAGGTACATCGAGGCCGCCGTCATTGCCGCCCTCTTGGCGTTCAATGCGGCACTCGGTCTATTCCAGGAAAGCCGCGCCCAGGCAACCGTTGCCGCGCTGAAGTCGCGGCTCGCGCTGAATGCGTGCGTCCGGCGCGACGGCGCCTGGAAGACAGTTGCCGCCACCGAAGTGGTGCCCGGTGATCTGCTGAAACTGTCGCTAGGCGGAGTGGTCGCGGCCGATGTGAAACTCACCGCGGGAGAGGTGCTGCTCGACCAGTCCATGCTCACGGGCGAATCGGTCCCCATCGAAGCCGGTCCAGGTGTCCAGACGTTTGCCGGAACACTGGTGCGTCGGGGCGAGGCCGCGGCGGAGGTCACGGCAACCGGCACGCGCACAAAGTTCGGCCGCACCGCGGAACTCGTGCGCGCCGCCCATGTCGTCAGTTCCCAGCAAAAAGCGGTTCTGCGCGTGGTGCGCAATCTCGCCGCGTTCAATGGCGTGGTCATCGCGATGCTGATGGCCTATGCCTACGTTCTAAAGATGCCGCTGTCCGAGATCATTCCCCTCGTTTTGACGGCGGTTCTTGCATCGATACCGGTCGCGCTGCCGGCCACATTCACCCTGGCGGCCGCGCTCGGTGCGCGAGCGTTGGCAAAATCCGGCGTCCTTCCCACGCGCCTCTCCGCGGTGGATGAAGCGGGGACGGCGGACGTCTTGTGCGTCGATAAGACCGGCACGCTGACCCAGAACGCGCTGACGGTGACGACCGTTCGTCCGATGCCCGGTTTCGACGAGGCGCACGTTCTGGCGCTGGCCGCACTGGCAAGTTCCGATGGCGGGCAGGATCCGGTCGATGGCGCGATTCGCGCCGCCGCGGCGGGCAAACCTGAGTCCGGTGCATTCAAGCTCGCCAGATTCGTACCGTTCGATCCTTCGAAAAAGATGTCCGAGGCGACCGCTACCGATTCGACCGGGGCAACGCAACGTATCGTGAAGGGCGCCTTTGCCGCGATCATCGGTCTCGCGCACGCGCCGCCGGCGGCGACGGCGGCGGCGAAGGAACTCGAGGGACAGGGATTCCGGGTCCTGGCGGTCGCGGCCGGATTGCCGACGGCGCTGAAGCTGGCCGGACTCATCGCGCTCAGCGACCCGCCGCGCGCGGATTCGAGCGAACTCGTCAGCGAATTGCATGGATTGGGCGTTGGCGTCGTGATGGTCACCGGGGATGCGCCGACGACGGCCGCCATCGTCGCGCGCGCCGTCGGGTTGGACGGCGCCGTCTGTCCGCCCGGGCCCATTCCCGACAGTATCCGTCCGGAGCAATTCGCGGTTTTCGCCGGCGTCCTGCCGGAAGACAAGTACAAGCTCGTAGAGGCGTATCAGAAGGGCGGCCACACCGTCGGCATGTGCGGCGACGGCGCCAACGACGCGCCGGCGTTACGTCAAGCGCAGATTGGCATTGCAGTGTCGACGGCGACCGATGTCGCCAAATCGGCGGCCGGCATGGTGCTGATCGAACCGGGCCTCGTCGGCATCGTCGCCGCGGTCAAGGAGGGGCGAATAACGTTCCAGCGCATCCTGACCTACACGCTGAACGCCATCGTCAAGAAGATCGTGACGGTGCTGTTCCTGATAGTCGGCCTGATCATGACGGGCCACGCGATCCTGACTCCGCTGCTGATGGTTATCGTGATGGTCACCGGAGATTTTCTCTCCATGTCGTTGACGACGGACACCGTGCGGCCGTCGCCGACGCCGAATGCATGGCGCATCGGCAGCTTGACGGTGGCCGGCGTCACCATCGGTGTCTGCCTGCTGGGCTTTTGCACCGGCGTCCTGGCCGTCGGCAAATTTGCGATGAATCTCGGTACCCATGCGCTCCGCACCCTGGCCTTCATCGTGCTGGTGTTCGGCAGCCAAGCGACGATCTACGCGATTCGCGAGCGCCGGCACTTATGGGGCTCTCGCCCGAGCATCTTTGTCGCGGTGTCGTCGCTCGTCGATGTCGTAATCGCGTCGACGTTGGCCGTCGGCGGAATCGCCATGGCGCCTTTGCCGGCGTTGCTGGTGGCCGGCACGCTTTCGGCAGCGGCCATCTTCGCGATCATTTTGGATTTCGTGAAGATTCCGGTGTTCGCGCGTCTGTGACCTCGCGCCTGCGCAGCGATCGCGCCGACCCGTCATGATCCTCTCGCGCAGCCGGTGGCATCGGCGTGGGGAGCCAGATGCGCGCGGGCACGACGCCCTTCGGCGCGGCACTGAGTTCGCGCAGTAGCTGCGCTTCACGTTCGCGATACGGCGTGCCATCCGCATGCAGCAGATCGTGGAACCAGACCATCGGCTTCTGCAGCGTATAGGGCCGTTGCCAGGAATCCCACGGAAGCGTGGTCTGGGTTTTCCCTTCGACCAACCCCCAGTTGATCATCCCTACGTTGAACAGTTTGCCGATCGGCAGATCGCCATCGATTGTCGAACCGTTGCCGCGCGCCATGTATTCGGTGCAGACGATGGGGCGCCCATACCCCAGCAACTGGCGAATGCGGGCCGCGAATTCCTCGGGCCAACCGTAATCGTGGAAGGAGAGTATGTCCGATTCCAACAGCTGCGTGCGTTCGACGGGATCGCGGTCGGAGACCCGTGACCAGTCATCGCCAGCGCTGAGGCCGCTGGTGAGCGGCTGGATCGGATGAACGCTGCGCGCCCACGCGAACGCGCGGGGCAGCAGGTATTCCACGCGCTGCAATTTGTCCTTGGGCTCGCGCGCCGCGAACTTCGAGTCGCCCGCATTGTCGGGTTCGTTCCACACATCCCAGGCAAGGATGCGGTCGTCATTCGCGAACGCGCCGACGATGCCTCGCACGTAGGCCTTGAATTCCGGGTACTGGCTTGGGTCGTCCAGCGCGGCGCCGGGAGCCTGCACCCAGCCGGAATTGTGCACGCCGGGAATCGGCGGGTGTTGCGGTCCGAGCCTGGGTTCTGGATCCCAGTCGGAGTCGAACAACACAAAGATGGGTTTGATGTGATGGCGCGCCGCGATGCGCAGGAACGCCCTTATGCGCGTCTCGAACCCATCAGGGTCCTGTTGCCACAACAGATTGTGCAAGAACACCCGCATGGTGTTCATCCCCAGCGCCTGCGCCCAACCGAGCTCAATGTCGATGCGCTCGGGATCGAATGTCGCGGCCTGCCACATTTCGAGCTGGTTGATCGCGTCGAACGGTACGTAGTTGCTGCCCAACGGCCACGGCTGCTTGGCGTACCAGGCATTCGCCGCGGCGGCCGACCAGCGGCCGTTCGGCCCGGCATGCAGAGGCGGCGTCACGGCGAGAAGCGCGAGCATGGCCGCCAAGGTGAAGACGATGCGTTTCATGGAGTCCATACCTCGGGCGCCGATGAGGCTGATGCGGGGCGCATCGATCATAAATCTTCTGCGTCGCTTCGCGGCACGAACACGCACTGCATGCCGGCCGCCGCCGCGGCCTGCACGCCCCATCGTTTCGAACAGCCCGCGAATCCCAAGGGCGTCGAGCGTCATTTCCACGTTCTTGCGCAATCCGCCCGAAGCCACCGCCATCGGCACGACCGAATGCCAGCGCCGCGCTATTTCCAGCACGGACGCAATCGGCTTCACCTCATGCATCAGTTCCAGGAAGTATTCTTCCTTGCGCTCGGCCGCCCGCCTCACATCGTTCACTCTCAATCCATGCTCGTCCCGCAGCAGCTCCAGAACCCGCTCGGTCGGCCTGCCGCCCCATTGGTAGAACAAGTCCTCGGAGAAGGGTGCGCCGTGCTCCTCGAGCAATCGCCGCCACGCGCGGTAGTGCAGCGGCATGGTGTCGGCCAGCGTTCCGTCGCAATCGAAAATGTAGCCGCCAAAGGCGCGATCGGGCATGACCAGTTTCATTGAAGAAGTCGCCATCCGCCATGAATTTGGCATTGGTCGGAGTTAATTTCGGCGGCGTCATTGTAACGACACAATGGTACCGCGCCCCCGCCGCCCGGCGGGACGGCAGTGCAATGGTACCGCGCCCCCGCCGCCCGGCGGGACGGCAAGGCGCCGCCGCCGTCGGCCGGCCGTCGACATCGGCAGCCTGATCGCCACGTTTCATGCGGCATGCTTGGCGCGAGTCCGCGTCAGCGCTACTCTATGGCCGCCGCACGCCTATTTGCGCCGCGTGGCGGCCCGCCCCGTCCACGAGGTGCGTTCAGATGCTCACCGCGCCGATCGATTCGATGGCACGTCCAAGTAAAAGCCGGAGGGGTCCCGATGGGCAAGCTGAGCGGACGATATGCACTGGTCACCGGCGCTTCCCGCGGCATCGGCCGCGCGATCGCGACGTTGTTCGCGGCGGAGGGCGCCGCAGTCGCGATCAACTACCGATCGGGCGCCGGTGAGGCGCAGGCGCTCGCCGAGGAATTGCGCGGGCGCGGCGCCGAGACGCTGCTGCTGCCGGGCAACGTCGGTGAACGGGCAGCCTGGGACGATATGCTGCGGAAAATTCGGGACACCTGGGGCAGGATCGATGTACTGGTCAACAATGCCGGCATCACGCGCGACATGACGATGCGCAAGATGTCGGATGCCGACTGGCTGGAGGTGATCAACACCAATTTGAATGCCTGCTATTTCGGAGTTACCGCGGTCATGCCGATGATGAGCGAGCGCAACTACGGCCGCATCATCAACATCAGTTCGTTCGTCGGGCAGGCCGGCAACTTCGGCCAGGCGAACTATGCCGCCAGCAAGGGCGGCATCATCGCCTTCACGAAGACGGCGGCGCTCGAGCTCGCGCGCCATCACATCACGGTCAACG
>Ga0307374_10008435_pt1 | contig 15400 bp, 10 predicted proteins | sample OX3MG_FD_202532 | JGI IMG/M metagenome (GOLD analysis project Ga0307374, IMG submission 202532) | Soil microbial communities from Risofladan, Vaasa, Finland - OX-3 | ecosystem: Environmental > Terrestrial > Soil > Coastal area > Acid sulfate soil | place: Finland: Risofladan, Vaasa | collected... | reverse complement strand
ATGCGGCTGGCCCGCGCTGGGCTGCGCCGCCCGGATCGGCTGGCGGCGCGGGTTCGCGCTATCCAGGCGGGGCAGCGCCGGATCGCGCGGTGGGGCGGGGCCCACGGGATCGCCGTCCACCAAACCGCCGCCAATTTTGTCTTGCTTCGCCTGGACGACAGCGCGAAAGCTCAGGCGCTGGCGGCGGCGTTGGCCCAGCGCGGGGTCTTGGTGGCCGATCGCACGGCTGCGTTGCCGGGTACGCTGCGGGTCACCGTGGGGGCGCCTCGCCACGTGACCGCGTTCTTAAGGGCGCTGGGCGCGGCGCTGGATTGAGCATGGGGGATTCTCGGACCTGCTATCCTGTTGTTGGTGGGATCCTGATTTAGAGCGAGGAGGAGAAGCAGTATGGCGATTACCCGATCCGTCCGTCTGGCCGCCTGTGCCTTAGCGATTAGCATAGTGCCCACGCTTGCCCTGGGGTCCGCCGCGCAGCCGGCGCCCGCGGCCCACGCGGCGGCGGCGTTGCCACAGTTCCAGCATATCTTCGTGATCGTCATGGAGAACCATAACTACGAACAGATTATCGGCAACCCACATGCCCCGATCATCAATAAGCTGGCGCAACAGTATGGACTCGCCACCCACTACACCGGGGTGACCCACCCCAGCGAGCCCAATTACGTCGCCCTCATCGGCGGCAGCTATTTCGGTATTCAGGATGATGGGCCATTCACCACCAACCTGATCAAGCAGCAAAACCTGGGCGATCAACTGACTGCCTCGGGGATGACCTGGAAGTCGTACCAGCAGTCTCTCCCCTATGCAGGCTATACCGGCGTCACCTATCCCACCACCGATGCCCTCTATGCCTCGAAGCATAATCCCTTCATGAACTTCTACAGCGTGCAGCATGCCTTGCCGGCGAAACTGGCCCAGGAGATCGTGCCGGACAGCCAGCTCACCACCGACCTCTGGCTGAACACTGTCCCGAACTTCTCCTTTATCACGCCCGATCTGTGCCACGACATGCATGGCGGGGCCAAGGCATGCCCGTATGCCGACAATGCCGACAATCCTGGCGATGTCAACGACATCCGCCTGGTGAGTCAGGGCGATGCCTATGTAGGCGGCACGGTGGCGCAGATTATGTGGTCCCACGCCTGGACGCAGGGGAACAACGCGATCGTGGTGACCTGGGATGAGAACGATGTCTACGACAATCCCAAGGCGCCGGAAAGCAGCGCCGGCTGCTGCGACGCCGTCCCGGGCGGCGGCAGCGTCCCCACCATTGTGATCACCAATCATCACACGGCGATGGCAGGGTTTAAGGATGCAACCCCCTACAACCATTACGCGCTCCTTCGGACCATCGAGACCGCGCTGGGCGTGGGCTGCCTGCAAAACACCTGCGACACCGCCAAGGTGCCGCTGATGACGCCGCTTTTCACTAACTGATTTTTCTGATTCCGGCCCGAAGCCGCGAGCCTTCGGGCTGCCGCGTTACCCTTTGCGCATGTGGCTCGTTACCCTGGATGGAACGACGATACCGAAATCGCCTTCTCGCCAAACGAGAGTAACGCGCCACCGCGCAAAGGAGCACTACCCATGGATTCGCTGAACCTTCCATGCAGCCGCCGCGGCCTCATGCGGTCGGGTCTGTTGGCCGGGGCCGCCCTGGCGGCCGCGCCGCTGGCGACTCGATCCCTCGCCTTCCCGGCCACCGCTCAGGTCGCGCCCATGCCAGCCGCCGCGCTGGCGGCCGCCAATCTCGATTTCGCCTTCCGACTGCAAGGCGCGGTTCTGGGGAGCGGGGCGCCGAGCAATGTGCTCCTGTCGCCGCTCAGCGTCTCGATAGCCCTGGCCATGGTATTCAATGGGGCCGCGGGATCCACTCGCCAGGCGATGGCTTCGACGATGAGCCTGGGCGCCATGAGCACCGCCGATCTGAACCGCGCCAACGCTTCCCTGCTGGCCGGACTTGCCAAGCGCGCCCCAACAGTGCGGCTTGAGATCGCCGATTCACTCTGGCAGCGACCGAATCTGGCCCTCCTGCCGGCCTTTGTCTCGGCGGTCGGAAATGCCTATGGCGCCGCGCCCGCTCGCCTTGACTTCGCCGATCCACGGGCTCCAGGGGTGATCAATGCATGGGTAAGTAAACATACGCATGGCCTGATCCCCAAGATTATCGACCGAATCCCCCCGGAGATGGTGCTGTTCCTCGTCAACGCGCTCTACTTCAAGGGCCCATGGTCGGCGCCGTTCGATCCGCACCGCACCACCCCCGGTCCCTTTACCCTTCAGAGCGGCGCGGTGGTGAAGATGCCGATGATGACCCATACCAGCAGCTATGCCTACACGCGGCAACCCGGCTACGAGGCGATCCGACTGCCGTATGCTTCGGGGCAGTTCAGCATGTACCTGTTCCTTCCCGACCCCTCCTCCAACTTGCGGGCTTTCTTGTCCGGTCTCACCGCCCGCTCATGGGCCAGCATGATCACGGGGCTCTCCTCGCGGCGCGGGACCATTACCATGCCCAAATTCAACATGAACTACACGGCCAGCCTTAACTCGGCCCTGTCTACCCTGGGGATGGGAATCGCCTTTGACGCCCGGCAAGCCAATTTCTCGGCCATGGCGCGCGGGCAACAACTATTCATCAGCGATGTGCGCCATGCCACGGTGATGGAGGTGGACGAGCAGGGGACAAAGGCCGCGGCGGTCACCTCGATTGGGGTTGGCGCCACGGCGATCGAAGTTGATTCCTTCTCCATGACCGTCAACCGCCCCTTCTTCTGCGCTATTCGCGATGAAGCGACTGGGACACTGCTGTTCCTGGGGACGGTGGCGGATCCGCGATAGGATGCTTGGGCCATTGTTCCTCCAGGGCCATGGTAGACTAAGGCCAGGCAAGGAGAACCCGTCATGGTGACACGGTTGCGGATGACCTACGAGGACCTGATGAGCCAGACCGACGATTGCCGAGAAGGTGAATGATTTCCTGACTGGGGGCGCTCGTTTGGTTTGGCTCCTGTTCCCGCGCACGCGCACCGTGCAGATCTATCAGTCCGACCACTCTACGCGGATGGTGAGCGGAGAGGCACGGCTGGATGGCGGCGACGTGCCGCCGGGCTTTTCCGCGGCCCTGAGCAGCCTGTTCCCCTAAAGACCCCCGGTCAGCGGCGCACCTGGAAGATCGCGCGATCCGGCAGGCGGATGGCGGTGAGCACTCCGCTGTGATGGGCATGGGTGTTGATGCCGATCTTGTTGGGGCGGAGGAGCGGCTCCGGCACCTCCCAGTGGCCGAAGACTACCGGCTTCTCCCACTGATACTCGGTTTCCAGGAAGCTTCCGGCGCCGTAGAGTTTTTGCAGCGGCGGCGTGGCAGCGAAGGGTCTCCCCGGCAAGACCCCCGCGTGGACGTAAAAGGCGAACTGATCTTCGTAGTCGATCCTCGTGTTCGCCATCCAGTGTCCCACGTCGCTCGGGGGGCGACCGCCAAAGTCGCGCCAGGTTTTGCGGGCGCCGCCAATTTCGGGCGGCCCCGGCATGAAGTCCTGTCCCGTCCACCGGTCCAGCCAGGCATCCTCATGATTGCCGCGGAGGAACACGACTGCTCGGCGTTGCTCCAATTCACGGAGCGTGGCGATCGTGGCGGCGGAATCCTCGCCTCCGTCCACGTAGTCTCCCAGGAAGACAAGTGTGTCCTCATCTCGGATGGGCAGGGCAGCAAGCATTCGACGGAGCAAGGTCACTTCGCCGTGGAGGTCGCCCACGGCGTAGGTGTAGGGGCTGGCAGACGCCTCCACTGGAGGCATGGGATCTTGCATGATAAACGTTCCCTCGGATCCTAGTGCGCGGACTTGTATCCCGCATGTCATTTCTTCTAGTGTAGACCGGTGCGGCGATCCGTGACAGCACGCCGCCAGGGAAAGGCGATTATGCCTGAATCCACCGTGGCCGCACATCGGCGATCGGCTGATCGAACAGCCCGGCCTGCCCCGACAGGCGGAAGAGCTGCTCGAAATCGCTCGTCGCGAACGCTTTGCGGAGGCGCGAGGCATAGGATATGCGCAACACGTTCAGATAGTGCGCGATGTCATAGTCCGGCGCCTCGCCGTCCGCCCCTTCGGCATGATGCGGATCATCCGCGCGCGAGGTGTCATTCTCCGGCGTATCGGGGAGCCAAACCGCCGTGCCGTCCGCCGCCCGGTAGAAGCGGACGCGCTCGCCCGCCCGCCAACTGGTGCGCCCGGCAGCCAGCAACGCTTCGTACGCGGCCTCGCGTGTCCGCGCGCGTGAGCGCGCATACTCCTCGTCGGACTTCGTGAGCCGGGCGACCGTCGCGACATCGGCGGGCGCGAACCGCCGTTCCCGCAAGGCGGCGACGGTTTCCAGAAAAGCCTGCCGCACCCCTTCGACATCCCCGACCAGCGTACACCGAAGGGCCGCCAACAAGAAGCGATCCCCGAACGGCTCGGTGCGGCTGGAATGCAAGGCGGCGCCTCGCACGATCAGCCGCCCGTCGTAGGCGAGGAGCGCGTAGTTCTTGACTTCGTGACTGAGCATCGCTTGATAGCGCCCCTCGTATTCCAGAACGATGCCCGGCGGCAAGGTGGTGGCGAGTTCCGCGACGCAGGCGCGCTCGTCCTCCTCGGTCCAATGCTCTGGTACGGCGAAGAAGACCCCATCGGTATCGGCTTCGAGCAGGGCCGGCCCGCGTTCGCGCAGCCTCTCCACAACCTGCCCCAGGATCTCGCGCCCGCGCCGCGTCACCTCATCCGCCGCCGCGCGATCCGCGAACAGCGCCATGCGCCCGGCGCCCATGTACCCATAGGCCGAATTGATCACGATCTTCATCGCGGCCTGAAGCGCGTCATGCTGCCGGGCGGCGGCGGTTTGGGGCGGCGCCGCTTTGGCCAGCTGCTTGTGGTGCAGGCGCAAGTCGGCCAGGCGATCCACCAGATAGAGCAGCGCCCCCAAGGGATCGCAGGCCGGGCCGATGCGGAACGTGCGCATAATAGAGGGATACATCGAGGCGACATCGGCCTTGACCACCTGTCGGGCTACCCCAGCGGCGTAGAGGATGGTCGCTCCGCCCTGGTGCGGCGCCAGCAGCGTATCCGCCTCGGCCGCGTTCCGAGGCAGCGCCGCACCCGCTCGCAGATAGGCGCGCACCAGCAGCGGCTCCAGGATGCCGGTGGCAGGACCGGCCGAGGCCACCCGCTCGTAGCGGCGCGGGGCCATCCCCGCCAGGGCGAACGGCGCCCCCATCAGCCGCTGGGAGAGGCCATCCACCTCGGTCACGTCGTCGAAGGCATACCGCCGAACCTGATCCGGGTCGCGCTGGTACATGCGATAAATCTCCGGGCCTGGGATATAGGTGCGGTCGGGCGCCGCGATCCCAAAATAGCGGGCGGCGGCCTTCAGGCCGTGCCCCGGCATGTCGCGGACCACGAAATCGTGGCGGCGCACCGCGTCGAGCGTATCGATCAACTCGCGTCCGGCGATGCTATAGCGGGCGCGCCGCCTACGCCCCCATCCTTTTGGTTCATCATACCGTTCGAGAAAGGGCGCCGCCTCGGTCCGCGCCAAGCGGAGCGGTACGCCAAGCGCCGACGCCCGCTTCTCAAGGAAAGGCAGATCGAAGCCGAAGAGGTTATGGTTCTCGATCACGTCGGGATCACGTTCGCGGATCAGGGCACAGAGGTCGGCAATCAGCGTCGCTTCCTCGGCGGCGGTGGGCGCCTCCAGGATCGCTTCCAGCCCCTGACTGTCGCGCACCGCCGCCAGAAAGATCCGCCCTTGTTTCGGCGAGAGCGCGGTGGTTTCGAGATCGAATTGCAGCCGGTGCAGATCGGCGTAGATCATGCCGCGGAAACAGACCCGCCCCGTCGCCATCAGATATTGCTCGACCGCCCCAACCGAGTAATACTCGTCGGGTAGATCGCGCGGGCTCTGGATCGGCCGCCCTAATCGCCGCTCGGCTCCGACCGCAATCGCCCGCTGGAGGGCTCGTCCCTCGCGGGCCGAGAGGAGATAGCGCAAGGAATCAGGCGGGCCGTCCAGTTCACGGTAACTGAATGGCGCCCTCTGGGCGCCTCCCGATGCCTCGTTGACCAGGGCGGGGCCGAGGTGGCGCAGATCATCGAGGCCGGCCGCGAAGATCCAGGGTCGGAAGCGATCATCGATGCACCGCACGCCATCGCTGGTGCGGCGCCAGATGACTGCTCGGCCATCGCGATCCGCCCAGACCGAGACGATGCCAGGCATCGGATCCCAGCCGAAGAGCCAGGCGTCGTTCGCGGCGGGAGAATGGCAGTCGGGTATGGGATCAGAATCGGCATGCAGCGGGATAGCATCCATGTCGCGAGTGTAGCGGAACAATCCTGGCAAAAAGTGGCAGGTATGTTGACGGAGCCGCTATTGAGTCGCGGTTCCGCCCGCGCTCACGACGGTGGATGTGGCCACCCTGGGGCGCAGGTACGTCGTTCCTGGCGCTCGCGCCAGTGCGAGCGGGACGCTCGCGCTCCCAGGAAGATCGCCCCGCTGGCGGCATGGATCCCAATTCGCCAACAGCGTCAAATGTGAGGCGCACCCAGAGAGAACTGGTACCTGCTATCCTGTGGGGGAGAGGGCAACCCCATGAGCAAAGCACTGACCAGCGTGATAGAGGACGATAGCGCCTTCCTGCTGTCCTTCGCCGACGACACGGAGGAGTCGCCCTGGATGGTAGTCGCCGATCCGCACTTTCTGGCGCTCCTGGCGCTGGTCGGTCCGGCCCAGGTGTATGCGGCCGAGCATCGCCCCGACCTCTCGATCAGCGCCGAACTGGCGGTGCGTTTCCCCAAGGTAAACGGGAAGATGGGCCAGGTGGCGCCCGATATGTTCGCGGCCTACGCCCCACGCCGCCTCCGTAGCTCGTTCGACGTGGCCAGCGAGGGGAGTTTTCCCGCCTTCGTGCTGGAGGTGGTCTCTCCGGAGTCGGTAGGCCGGGATACGCGCGAAAAGCCGCGGCTCTATGGACTGGTCGGGGCACAAGAATACGTGATCTTTAACCCCCTGGGCGAGGATGGACGGCAACTCTCCGGTTACCATCGGGACGGCCGGGGAGAGTGGGTCCGCTGGCCAGGCGGGCAACGTGGCGTCCTGTTCAGCGAGGTGCTCGGCCTCACCCTAGAAGCGCAGGATATGCTGCTCCGCCTGCGCGACCGGTCGGGGATGTTGCTGCCTACCCTCCAGGAGGCCCACGATGCCCGCGCCGCCGAGGCACGCCGAGCGGAGGCCGAGACGCGACGGGCGGAGGCTGAGACGCGAAGGGCGGGAGCGGCGGAGGCGCGCGTCATGGCGCTTGAGGCGGAACTAGCCCGGCTTCGCCGGGGCAGCTGACGATGCGGACATCTGCTGCCCGATCCTGCGCTTAAAAGCGCATGGAAGGGTGGGCTCCGGCTAGAGCCGGTCACGGGTCACCTCGGCGTAGATCCGGCTTTAGCCAGCCCATCATCTCTTCCATCCGCGTTGAAGCGATAGAGGATCACTCGACTATTTTCAGACCGCTCGGCCGCCCCAGAAGCCTTATGCTAGAGCACCCATTGGGTGTACGCCGTCTCGGCGGGAGGGCCGGGCGCGTAGTGCAGCACGGGAGGCGTAGTCAGTTCCATGACCAGGGAGCCAAGGGTCATCCCATCACCCACGCTGTCGCGCCCTACGTTGATCGGCACCGCGCGGGCGCCGAGAATGGTCTTCACCCCGTCCACGGTACGGGGGGCGGTCTGACCGCCAACCATCCGGTCCAGGTAGGCGAACCGCTGCTCGGAGTTGGACATCGGAGATCGAGCATCCGCCGATTCCACCGCGCGGGCATGCGCGGCGCGCGGTGAGTGGTCGTCATTCACCAAGGGGTGGTTGGTGTGATACACATGGGTAGGCCCGCACGAATAGGGCGCCACTTTATGGGCGGAGCACTCAAAGTCCACGATCCTGGTCGCGTCGCCGATCGCGTAGTTCTGGCCTGATGCATGGGCGACCTCGCGCACGAACGAGGCTGCTTCCTCCAGGGTGCTCGATTCCAGGACCCGACGGACGATAAATCCTACCGGTAGGCCGTGATAGGCATGAGCCAGCCGCGTGAGGGTATTGCAGCAGATGCCGATGCTCCGGCTATTGAGCCCAGTCGTGCCGAGCAGCCCGGCGGCGGTGAAGATCAATGATTCGTGATCATGATCGCGAATATGCAGTAGGGTTTGCGTGCCGTCGTAGTATTTGGGCAGATCCATGTTTTGCCCCAGGATGGGCGGCGCGCCCTTGCCAAAGAGGCCCACCATGCTACAGTGCTCCAACGGCTGGCGCCCGCGGGCCAGATCGGTGCGGAACAGCCACTCCTCGTCCATCAACTGATAGGCATAGATGTCGCGGAAGGAGATACCTGCCCCTTCGCCAATGCCGCGTACTTCATCCAGCAGGTGAGGCGTCCACCGCTCGATCGAGGGAAGGAAGTTGGTGTGGGCCACGAAGCGGTCAAGATAGTCCTCAATGGGCAGTCCGGCGGCGCGCTGGATGGCATCCTTCCAGCGGCTCATCCCATCGTTGATAGCAGAGCGAAGCGCCTCGCCATGGGCGCGGCCGCGCTCGCGTGGGGATCCGGTCAGAAGCAGGGACCGGGGTTCGGTCAGCGTTGTCATCAAGAATCCTCCCACGCGAGCACGGCGGATTTCCGAATCAGGCGGTCGATTAGGAACGATACATGGGGTAAAAACTGTAGACCTGAATGTCGAGCGGGTTCGGCGTGTAGCCCTGGAGGGTGTGAGAGATGATGGTCACTTCCGCGGGCTCCGCCGTCCAGATGGCGGGCGGATCGATCTGGCTGGTGATGTTCTGCATGGTGCGCGAATCGCGAACCAGCGCCGCGGGCTCGTCGGTCTTCATCCGCGCCAGCAGTGCGTCGACTTGCTTGTTGTGGTAATAGCCGATGTTCGAGCCCGCCGAGCCCGCAGATGCCGAATCAACCAAGACCACGGACTCGTCCCAGGGGTCGTTGTAGTCCGGCCACCAGGCGTAGCCCATCAGATTTGGCCGAGCGGAAGCGGGTGAGCTGCCAAAATAGACGCTGGCCTGCGCTGCTTGGGTCACTCCCTGCAAGGTCACGTTGAGGCCAAGCTGCTGCAGCTGCGCCTGCAGGATCTCCCCCTGGGTGCGCTCCCATGCGTATCCGGCGACATACATGTACGAGAGGGTCGTGCCCGGCTTCACCCCAGCCTGTTGCAACAGGGCCTTGGCCTTGGTCATGTCGGTGGTGTAATGGAACATGTTCGGATCGTAGCCTTTGAGTACGCTGGCCAGCGGGCCGTACCCACGGCGGGCGAATCCGTGATACGCCGCCTGAAGATTGGCGGTGTAGTCGAAGGCGTAGGAAAGGGCCTGTCGGGCCAGCGGGCTGGCGAGTGGGCCGGATTCGGTCATGGCGATGTAGTCGATTTCGGTGGCATAGGGCGCCACGACCTTGACCGCCGGATTCGACTGTAACGCCAGAGCATCCTGCGGGGTCAGGGCGAAGGTGACATCCGCCTTCCCACGCTCCAGCAGTTCGCGGCGGGTGGCGGTCTCTGGAATCTCGAGCATGGATACCTTGCTGAAATGCCGACCGCTCCAACCCCCCCAGTAGCCAGGAAAGCGGACCAGCGTTTCTTGCACGTTATGCTGCCAGTCTTGCAACACATAGGGACCCGTCCCGGCGTCATGATCGGTCACCCAATTGTGGGCCCAGGGGTCCGCCTTGGTGACGTGTACCTTGATCGCCGCCGAGTCCAGGATCAAGCCCGCGTTTTTGGAGGCCAGGGCGTTAATGAACGTGTATTGCGGTTGGCCGAGATTGAACCGCACGGTATAGGGATCGATCACCTGGATTTGCTTCTCGGGGTTGGTCATGTACCGGCCGAAGATATAGGAGCCGGCGAGACCGGCGAGAATGGTCCGCGCGATATTGTATTTCACATCGTCCGCCGTCATGCAGCAGCGGCCGGTATGGAACCGCACCCCATGACGAAGATGAAAGGTCCAGACCGAGTGATCAGCGTTCGTTTGCCACGAGGCGGCCAGCAGGGGCACGAACTGGTCGACCGCCCCGCCCTTATAGGTGACGAGGGTTTCATCGATGTTGGCGGTCACCGCTACGTTGGCGGCGGCGGTCACGATCGATGCCGGATCGAGGTCGGCGACCCCACCCCCGGTGGCGAGCGTCACCACGCCGGAGTCGATGAACGCGGACGAGGATGCCCGCGCCAGGGAAGATGCGGGGGCAACCAGCGCCAGGCCGCTGATCAAGAGCATGCACGCGAGGAAACGGGGGATCGCCATGGTCCGGGCGCTCGTGCGGTGGGACAACCAGCGTCTCATAGGGATTATTCCTCCTAATGGCGGCCCGCTCAATAAAAAAGCGGTGTGGTTGAATGTAGCCTAAGAGCGGGAGACGGCGTCAAATAGGATCAGTGCAACAGCGCTACCTCGTTTGGTCCCTGGCCGATCGGGACCACCGAGACCACCTGGTTATCCGCCGTGCGAATGATGGTGATCGTTCCGGCGTTGATGGCGGGGACAAAGACATATTTGCCGTCCGGCGTAATGTCCGGCCCATGCGGAGCATTCCCAACCGGAACGGTGGCCAACACGGTTGCCGATTTTGTCGCGATCACGGACAGGCTGTTCCCCAATTGATTGGCGACATAGAGCCGCGAGCCATCGGAGGTAACCGCCATGAGGGCGGGCCCGTTCCCCACCGGAATGACCGCCCGCTGGTTCAGACTGCCTGCCCTGAGGATGTAGACCTGGTTGCCGCGGGCATCGGTGACGTAGACTTCACCGTTGACCGGATTCACGGTCACCCCGAGCGGCTCCAGCCCGGCGGGCGCTTCCGTTTTCACCTTGAGGGTGTGGGTATCGATCACGTAGATCGCGCCCTCTCCCTCGCAGGCGACGTAGATCCAACGCCCATCCGGTGAAATGTCCATCCCATGCGGGCGCAGCCCAACCTGAATGTCCCCCACGACCTTATAGGTACGCATGTCGATCACCGAAACATCGTTGGTCAGGAAGTTGGTGACAAAGGCCAGCCGGTGGCTAGGGGTAAAGACCACGTGGGTCGGTTCCAGTCCCACCGGGATCCGATGGAGCACCTTGAGGGTGTGAATATCGAGCACCACCACGTCACCCTGAAGGAAATCGGTCACGTAGACCAGGCTGGTCCCATCCACGAAGTCCACCCCATGGGGCATCTTCCCCGTGCTCACCGCCTGCCCATTCAAGCGGGCCACCGTATTGTCCTTCATCCTGGTCACCAGGGCGGTATAGGGCAGATGAAGCGCGAATGGCACATTGAGCGACGCGGGCGCCACCGAGGCGGCAGGGGTGGGCGTGGCGGGGGCGTCGGTGGTGAGCAAGCGCGCAACCCCAGTGGCGTCAACCTCGTAGAGTAGTAACCGAGCTACCTTCCAGGCGCCGCCGTCCTCTACCTCAATCGCCACATGGACGAGTCCGGCCATCGGAAAGGAAATCAAGCCGCTGTAGACGCCGCCGACCGCCTTGGCCGGGTAATCCGCGGCGCCCATCCCCGGCATCACCGGCATGGCCACCTCGTAGCGAACCTGTAGCCCTGGACGCAGCCGTACGGTAAGGATGGCGGGCGCGTTGCTGGGCTGGGTCAGGCTAACCGTGGCCGGACCATAGCGCGTGTTGATCGGTTGGACGTCAAGAAAGACCGCGTCGGCGCCCACCAGAAAGGTGAAGGGAACGGCGCGATACTCCAGGGGATCATCGCGGGTCCGGACCAGCACATCCGCCTGCCAACCCCCTGTTTGCACCAAATCGCCGTAGCCCTGGTAGCCGCCGCTCTGGGGCGTGGTTTCCACGAACACATAGCCCAGCGAGGATTGGGCGCGAACGCTCAGGCGGATTCGCACTTGCCCATCGGTCACCGGCCGGCCCTTCTCCCGCACGGTGGCGAAGAAGCGGGCCTTTCCCACGGCCGCCGGATCGATCGTGAGCGTAACGGCCAGCGTACCGGCGTGTGCGGCGCCGGTAATGGCCTGGGCCACGGGAGCGGCAGGGGTGGCGGAGCTAGCGGCGGTGGACGGTTTCGGCTGGCTAAACACGGTCACCGCCGGCGCTACCTGGCCCATCAACGCCACGCATAACAGGATGAGGCCGCCGATCAGCGGCTCAACCCGCAATCGGAGGACGAGCGAGGCATAGGCATCGGCGCTTCTTTCCTCGCCGGCCACCGCCATGGCCCGCAAGCGGGGCCGAGTCAGGAACACATGGGAGGCGCTCAGCGCCATGATCTCGACAATCAAGATCAGCTTGATCAGCAGGAAGCGGCCATAGGCGGTATTGATCAATTGGTCAAGGCTGCTCAAATGGACCTGCGCGTTGAACTCACCAGTCACCGCGGCCGTGGCCAGCGCCAGATAGGCCAGGGGCGAAAAGCGATCCAGGAGGTCAAGCACCGCCAGGTTCCCAGCCGCGGCGTCCCGTTCCCCCCCCGACTGGGGGATCCGCAGCGTGGGCACGATCGCCAGGGCAATAGCCGCCATCCCGCCGATCCACACCGAATTGGCGAGCAAATGCAGCCAGTCCAGTCCCACGGAGGTGAATATAAGCTGGGAAACGGCCGCCGCGTGCCCGGAAAGCGCGAACGCGAGGAGGTAGGCCAAGCCCAGGGCGCCGCTGATCGCGAGCAGCGCCACGCCCATGGGCCGCGCCGGCAGTCGGGCGCGGCGGGTCATGAGAACGCCTGGCGTGTAGTCCGGAATGGCGCCCACGACCAGCAAGGTGAGCACCACCAGGAGCATCCGGGCTATCCAGTAGATGCCATAATGGGAGGAGAGCATGTCGCCCAGCACGGCGCCGTTGGTCAGCCCACTCCAGCCGCCCGCCGCGTATGCCTGCGTGCCCAGTTCCCCCAGGAGCGCCAGCAGGGTAGCAATCAATCCCAAGCCGATCACCGAGCGGAGGCGGGCGGAGGCCCGCGTGGCCACCTCGGCTTTCCTGGCCCCCGCGCGAGCCCGGGCGGGAAGGAGAACCAGCAGTTCCAGGGCTAGGGCCCCGGTCCACACCGTGGAGGAGAGCAGCACCAGCCAATGCGCGAGGGCACTGCTCAGCGACGTAGTGTCCAACGCGGGAGTCTCCGGGGAGACGAAGGTCGACGGGGTGGTGGATATGGCGCGCGCGCCCGTCCCACCCACGGTGAAGAGATAAAAGCCATGCAAAATGTGACCGTCGGAACTGGAATCGCTGGTCCAGAATACTGTGTACTGGCCGGGCGCCAGGGCTGGTATTCGCACATCCAGCTCTTCACTATTGGTGGGGTTCACGCGCCCAGTGTCCGAATTGACCTGCGCACCCTGGGCGTCGCGAATCAGGATCTTGGAGAGCCCGCCGTTGAGGCCCTCGTCAAACCAGAAGTGAACCGTGCCGGAGGGCGCCCGAAGATCGGCGTCGGGCGCCAGATCGGCCTGGATCAGATGCGCGTGCGCGTGTACCTGCCCAGGTACGGCAAGGATGGCTACCAAAGCGACGGCGAGCAAAGCCAGCAGGCGGCGCGCGGTCATTGGCACATCTCCCAGACGAGGCGCGGGCGGGAACCTTCCCGCCCGCCACGCCGATGCTACTTCGTGATGGTAAAGGTAAAGTACCCGCCCGCCTTGTGGCCGTCATCGGCGGAAATAGTGAACCATAGGATACCGTAGGCGTCCTTGCGTAGCTTTGGCAATCGCAGCCAGCGACCGGGGCGGCGTGGCAACAGGACAGGTGGATCCATCGGCGCCAGCCCAGCTCGATCCGCCATAGCGGCGAGAGCACGGCGCCGCGCCGTCAACAACCGCACCTCACGAGCGCATAGGCCAATCGTGCGGAGAGCAAACAACAGCACGATCAGCAGGCTGCCATTGAAGGGGCAGTGCGCCATCATGTCGGCAGCGGCCGCCCGCGCGGCCACGCCGCCCCCCAGCGCCAGGTGATATTCCAGCACATGCACCAGCGCCGCGCCCGACGCCGCCGCCACCAGCAGCACCGCGCCGCCCAGAGCCGCCGCGACCACTCCCGGGCGGTCAGCCACGCGCGGTATGAAGTCCAGGATGGGGAACGGCAGGCGGCGGGGGAACGGGGCGGTGGTTCGCGCGGTGGTGATCATACGGGCAGTATAGCCTAGACGAGGCCGCCAGGCGTATGATAAAAAAGCAAAGCGTGATAGAGATTCGGCCTGCCGCCTTATGGGACAGGGTTAGTACCGGTTGACCTCGGGATAGCGTCGGGGTAGCGTCCTCACTGGCCCGTTCGGGTCAAAATCCTGCATCCTAGAGATTGGTAAGAACGGGTCGCCGGCGCCGGCGACGAACAACGCCATCCGGAGGATTTGTGACCGATACTCCCACCATTCCCCGCCACTTGCGATCCGACCTTCACCTGCATTCCCGATTTTCCGATGGCCGCGCCGACGTGGCGACCATGGTCCGCACCGCCCAAGGCATCGGCTTCGAAATCGCCATCAGCGATCACTACTCCACCCATTTTGGCATGAAAGGCGACGAGACATTGGCCCGCTACCTCGACGCCCTGGAGCAGTTTCCCATCTATCGGGCCGTGGAACTGGATCTGGGTCAGGAGCAGCCGATCTCATCCGAAAATCAGGGCCGCCTCGACTATTGTGTCGGTTCCATGCACATGGTGGTGGATGAGAACGGCGACCGGGTAAAGCCGGACCCGCAGTCCCCCGCGTCGCTTCGGCGGTACATGGAGTGCGCGGTAGCTCAGTTCGCCCGCGGCCTCCGTTCCGGGATCCCCGCCATGATCGGCCATCCTACGTACCTGCCGGATCTTCCCCGCGAGGGCCAGGACGCCCTGTGGGAGCCGGAGTTCCGAAAAAAGATCGTCGAGGTCGCGGTGGAGACCGGAATCGCCCTGGAGCTTAGTACCCGCTATAAGGCGCCTATGCCCGAGTTTGTACGGGAATTGCTGGCCGCCGGCGCCCGCTTCGCGGTGGCCAGCGACGGCCATGGACCGGAGGCTATTGGCGCTATCGACTATCCACGGCGGCTGATCGCCGAACTGGAAATCCCCGACGATCGCTTCTTCCTCCCCGGACGGAGACTCGCCGCCGACCTGTGAGGGGTTCGGCGGAAAGCCGGAAATCTTGAGTCCCCAAAACGGTACCGCTGCCGCTCCCCTGTTCAGGGAATCTCGTGTTCCCTGCATGGGGGCGCCGATCGCATGAGCGGCGGTGTATCGTAAAAGCACCTCCACTACGAGTGCACACGTTGACCGGGGGTGATCGATGACCGCGGCCTCCTTACCCTGACCTGATAGGCAGGTAGTGATCTGGGCCCGAGGCGCGATGGATTTTCGCACCCAGTACCGGAGAATCGTGATGAAG
>Ga0307374_10008433_pt1 | contig 15402 bp, 15 predicted proteins | sample OX3MG_FD_202532 | JGI IMG/M metagenome (GOLD analysis project Ga0307374, IMG submission 202532) | Soil microbial communities from Risofladan, Vaasa, Finland - OX-3 | ecosystem: Environmental > Terrestrial > Soil > Coastal area > Acid sulfate soil | place: Finland: Risofladan, Vaasa | collected... | reverse complement strand
TAGCAAGCCAACGTCGTTGCGCAGCGCCAGCAACCGTTCGAACAACGCGCGAGCCTGGCGCTCGCGCCCGCTCAGCGCGTAATTGTCGGCGAGCCAGAACGAGCAGATCAAAAAAGCACCCTCGCCGCCCGGCAGGCCGTCCGGCGCTTGATCAGGTCGATAGCGCCGTACGAGGCCATCGAATGTCAGCTCAGCGGCAACGGCGTCCATGGTTTTGACCACGCGTGGATCGTCGGGCGGCAGGAAACCGACCAGCGGAATACGAAGCAGGGCAGCATCGAGCGACTTGCCGCCGAACTGTTGTACGAATGCGCCCCGCTCCGCATCGATACCGTGCGTGCACACCTCGCGGTGGATCCGGTCGCGCACCGCGATCCAGCGCTTGACCGGGCCCTGGAGGCGGAATTTCTCGGCCGAACGAATAGCCCGATCGAAAGCAACCCATGCCATCACGGCCGAATGCGTATTGCGCTGCTCGGCGCGGCGCGCTTCCCAGATTCCGGAATCCGGCTCCTGCCAGTGACCTTCGAGATAATTGAGTAATTCCTGCTGGACACGCTCGACGTCGTCTTCGGGTTCCGCGCCATGCGCCCGCGCGGTGTAAAATGCGTCCATCACCTCGCCATAGATGTCAGTTTGCCGCTGCAGGTGAGCGGCGTTTCCGGTGCGGACCGGCCGGCTGCCGGCGTAGCCGGCGAGCCACGGTATCTCGTATTCGGTCAGCCGCCGCTCGCCAGCGATGCCATACATAATCTGCATATCGGCGGGTGCGCCGGCGACGGCGCGCAACAACCACTCGCGCCACGCGGTCGCCTCCTCAATGTAGCCGGCACGAATGAAAGCGTAGAGTGTGAAGGTCGCGTCGCGCAGCCAGCAATATCGGTAATCCCAGTTGCGTGCGCCGCCGAGCTTTTCCGGCAGCGATGTTGTCGGCGCGGCGACGATGCCGCCGGTCGGCGCATAGGTGAGCGCCTTGAGTGTTAACAGTGAACGCACGACGGCATCATGCCACTCGCCGCCGGTGCTGCGCGCACAACGACCGCTCCATTGCCGCCAAAACGCCTCTGTATCGTGAAGTGCGGCGATTGGATCGAGGGCGAGCGGTTCATCTTCGTAGGAGCGACACCACGTCAGCGTGAAAGGGACCATCTCGCCGGCGCGGACAGTGAATTCGCCAACGGTGGTCCGGTCACGCCCGGTAAGCTCGACCGACGTTCGCAGCAGGACGGCTTCGGGTCCGGCGACCGCGCGGATCCCGTGAGCGCGCCGGCGCACCCATGGAACGACGTTGCCGTAATCAAAGCGAAAGATAGCCTGAAGCTTCATCGGCACGGCGCCGCGGTCGCCGCGGACGATGCGCATCACGTCGACGGCACCATGTCGTGCAAGCGGCATGAAGTCGATCAATGTGACCGCGCCGGAATCGCAGATGAAGCGGGTCTCGAGCACCATCGTCTGGCCGCGATAGCGACGCTCGGTGGATTTTACCGCCCCGGATGGCGCGATCAGCCATCGTCCGTTATCGGCAGTACCAAGCAGCGCTGCGAAGCACGCAGCGCCGTCGAAGCGAGGCAATGGTAGCCAGTCGATCGAACCATCGCGGCCGACCAGCGCCGCCGTCGCACAGTTGCCGATCAGAGCATAATCCTCGATCCGTGCAGGCGTCCGGTCTTGCGCGGTCATGCATGACAACGGTCGGCCGTCACGGCGGATTATGTCAAGTGAGACGGTGGCACGTCCGGCGGCGCAGCATTCAGCCTGTCGTAACGCGGCATGGCACCCCCGGAAGGGAGAAAAGGCGTCGAGCTAACGGTGCAGCTTGAGACGGTTCGCCAGATCGACCAGCCGCCGTGGCAGCGGTTCGGTGGCGATACGATTGTACAGCTGGCGCAACGCGGCCCCGACCCGGTCCGTGTCGAACTGGGTGGATTTTTCGGAGATCGCCGCGGGCTGACCAGGCGCCGCGCGCTCTTTGTCGTCGGAGGCCATTGCCAACGGCCCAGGTTCAACCACCGTGTCGCCTCGGCCCGCGCGGCCAGAAACCACCGCCATTGACGCGCATCGCGGCAAAAATGGGGCCAGTTCTCCCCTTCGCCGCCGGTCGGGGACCGGCCATGCTGCGTAAACGTCGGTGACCGCGACCTATCATGCGGACGCCTCCGGGCTTGCACGAAAAAACGGCGATGACACCGGATTGGTTTCAAACGTTTCAGCCGCGAGCGTGCCGTGCCTTCGCGGAACGGCGCGGCTTGTGTCGCTTGGCGCCACGCGTCGGCAGCCGCACGACCGTACTGCCGCCGGCCGCCGGCGTTTCCTTGTCGCGCGCGGCGCGCGCCTTCAGCTTCTTGATTTCCCGGACGGTCGGAATCGGGGCATCGGTCACACCGCGGTCAGTGCCATCGTCGCGTTCGCTGGCGCTCATTGCAGCGTCTCTAACTCGGCCAAACGGCGGCAAGCGCTGGCACTTCGTGCACAAGCGCCGATACACGCTTCGGCGTCATCCTCGTCGATGCAACGCGCGCACTCGGCGCCGCAGCGTTCGCCGATCTCGGCACACAGCAAAGCGAGCGGGCGATTGAGCCGCGTCGGGCAATCAGTCAAGGACGATGCCAATAACAGATTAAGCTCCGCGCAATCGAGCAGCAAAGTGGCGAAGCGGATCGCCTCGACGCCATAGCCCCGGTCAAGCACGGCCGCGAGATCGAGGCAGGCACGATGGCACGCGTGACACCGCACGATGCAGTCTTCGCGTCCCAGGCGTTCGAACTGCTCGAACAATTCGTCTTCGTATGCACCAGTATCGCTTCGAAGCATGCCCTGCTCCCGGTGAATCGCGCCGCATGGCAACTACGAAATCCGATCCCACCCCCAATGCTGAAACTAACCCCGAAAAACTCGGTTCCCACATTGATCGAGATCAAGATTGGGGCCGGATGAAAAAAAGCCGAGCAGCGCCGGGTCCCGCGCTGGCCACCGTAACAAGGAGCGTTTCCGGTCTGAGACCGGCACCGCCATCGGCGACGATCAGCTGCCGGCGGCCTGATACAACGCCTCGTCATCCGCGACACGACTGAATAGCGCCCGATTGATCGTATCTTCGACCATCCTGGGGTTCCGCGGATCGTCGATCACAAATACCGGCGCGCCGCCACGCCGTCTCAGCGCCGCGGGGCGCCCGCCGAGAAAAACGACCGGCATATCCTCGCCTTCGAGCACGGCACGCACGGGCCCGATGCCGCCCATTCCGCGGTGGAGATCGGCGAGAACCAAATCAGGATGACGGCGCTGAACCAATGCCGCCGCGCTGCGGGTATCCGTCGCGACGCCGACCAGCGTGTGACCGGATTGGTTGATCAAATAGGCAAGGTCATCGGCGAGCGGCTTCTTGTCTTCGATGACGAGGATGCGGGCAACGCAGAGATCGCGCAGGGCGGCACACGCCGTTGCGAGTCGGCGCCGCGCCTCCTGCTTCGGCATTCCGAGCATGCCGGCAGCGCGACCAAGCGAAAACCCTTCAAGCAGAGTCAGCAACAGCAGCCGACGGTCGGCGGTTCGCAGACGAGCGATAGCGCGACCGAGGCTACAGTCAAATTCGAGTTCGGCGGCCGCCTTGTTCTCGGGCGTGCAAGCGTCGATGGCATCATGCAGCAGCTCAAACAACTGAACGGCGGTTCCGCGGTGCGGATCGAGACGTTGCGGTTCTAGGATCAGCGTTTCGAGACAAAGCTCGATGTAGCGGTCGCCAGCACGCACCGAACCGGTGACAGCCGCCGCATAGCGGCGCAGGCGCGGCAGGAACGGAAGAATAGATTCAGCGGATGCCCGCATGATCCACACGTTTATCGATGAACGGACGTAGAAATCGCCGATATCTCAGCACGCACATCTGGCGACAGGTGTGAGAAAGCTGTGGTTTAAAATGTGACATTATGCCGACGCTGGCGCGATGGCCTGCACGCCAGCAGCGCCGGCGATGATTGCCTCGGACGTGAGCCCGAGAAACAAACCGCAATCGACAACACCGGGAACGGCGGCGAGCCGCGCGACGAATGCCGCCGGATCGTCGATGGTGCTGCAGCTGCAATCGGCGATCACTAAGCCGTCATCGGTCACGAAGTCGCAACCGCCTGCCTGGCGAATGGCACCGTCGACACCCATTGCCGCGAGCCGGCGTAGTGCCAACGAGCGCGCGAACGGCAGCAGCGCCACCGGCAATTTTACGCGCGCCCCGAGCCGGTCGACGAGCTTGCTTTCGTCGGCGATCACGACGAAACGTCGGCTCGCGCGGGCGACAAGCTTCTCGCGGACCAGGCTGCCACCGCCCCCTTTGATGAGGTTCAGCGTCCCGCGCTCGATCTCGTCGGCGCCGTCGATCGCCAGATCGATCGGTCGGCCGTCGAGTGGGACCAGCGGGATGCGGTGCCGACGCGCGAGATCGGCGATCCGCTCCGATGTCGGCACGCCACTGATCCGCAAACCGCCCGCGACCCGGGTGGCCAACGCAGCCAGCGCGAACTCGGCGGTGCTGCCGCTGCCAAGCCCTACGGTCATGCCATCGGATACCGCCGCGACGGCACGTTCCGCCGCTGCACGCTTGAAGCCGTCGACCGCCCGCTGTCGCTCGTGCATCCGCTGTCCTGCCGGGAATGGTGGCGCGTTTGGCGCTCGCCGTCGACCCCCGACCGAATTGCTCGAATCAGCCGCGACGGCGGCGCACGGGCACGCCGGCCCGAGCCAACTCGCTTCCGAGCCGGCCGGTCAGCCACAGGCCGAACATCCGCAAGTCGCTCACCAACGACCACATCGGGTGGCCGAAGGTCGCCGGCCGATTTTTCTCGAACGCTGCATGGGCGATCCACGCCGGCCCGTAACCCGCTGCGACAGCGGCAACCAAAAACCACGCGCTGCCGGTGGCGACAAGGCCAACAACGCAGACAAGGGCGGTGGCCGTGCCGAAGAAATGCCAGTTGCGCGTTGTTGCGCGGCCATGTTCGCGGAGGTAGTGCAGCCAGAACTGCGCGTAATCGTCGATGCGGTGGGGCCGCTCGCGCTGGGATCGGTTGATCTTCTGGGGCATGCTTGCGACCCACTATATGAAACCGGCTGGGTGCGCCACCAGCGCCGCCCGCATCTCCCGCCCTTGCCTTCAATCTGCCAAAATCTGGCGCATTATCCAGACGGGTGGACGGCGCGGGCCGCTCACCAGCGCCGTATCGTCCACCACGGGAGGTTTCGATGAAGCATGCATTCCTTGCCCTGGTCGCGAGCCTCGCCTTGTGTGGCAGCGCCCACGCCCAGGCATGGCCCAACGCGGCGCCCTCGCCCTACGGCGGCTCCACTGCGCCGACACGCGGTGCCGTGCCGCCAACCAGCGGCGCCGGGCCCGGCAGCTCGCCTCACACCCTCGGCGCGCCTACGCCGACAACAGGCGCGTCAAGCCAGGCGCCCGCGCCGCCGTCGAGCATTCCACCCGTCACCGATGTCGACAATCCGCAGGGTGGCCGCGCAACTGCGGCGCTTAATGTGCTCGAAGCCCAAGGGTACGCAGATTTCAGCGACTTTCGCGCGACCGGCAGCACGTTCACAGCACTGGTGAACGACGGCGGCCAACAATTCCGTGTCGTGATCGACCCGGACACGGGACAGATTTCGCGCCAATAGGCCGACTTGTCACTGGCAGGGGTGGCACCTTCACCGTAGCATTCACTTGTTATACGACTTGTGCGAGTCATGGCACGGACGCAGTCGCCGCCGATCCCTGCTGTCATCGTTTTCGCCGTCGCGCTTTGCGCGTTCGCCAACCCCGCGCGCGCCGATACGCAATCCTACACATACGCGGTCGAGCATCCGACATTCGGACGCATTGGCACCTACACAAACATCGTCGAGCAATCGGGCGGTCACACACATGTCGTGAGCTTGCTTCACATCGCGGTCCGAATGTTGGGGTTCGTCGTCTATAGGCAGGACGCGACGCGAAGCGAGGATTGGCGCCACGGGCGGTTGGTCACGTTCCGGAGCGTCACGACGACCAACGGCAATAGTCTCGAGGTATCGGGCGAGGCGCGCGGCAATGCGTTCGTCATCACGACGCCCACCGGCACGACCGTGGCGCCCGCCGACGTGCGTCCCTCTAATCCGTGGTCGCCCGCCATTCTCAGGGCGCGCGTGATGATGTCGACCAAGAGCGGGCAGATCGAAGACGTCCGCGTGACCGGCGGCGACGAGACGGCCGTGACGTTCGACGGCACGACGCGGTTCCTCCATCGCTACGTGATCGACGGGCGCAAACGTGGCGTCATCTGGCTCGATGATCGCAGCGTACCAATCGCATTCCGGCTCTGGCAGCAGGATACGCCGATCCAACTCGTGCTGGTGTCACCTGCGGTGCCGCTGGATCAGACCGCGATGGGACCCCGCTAAGTCCTGGTCTTTTTTGGTCGTTTCAACCGGATATGAATTTCCGCGAGTGCGTGACGTTGTTGTCGGGCGATATGTGCGACCCGTAGCGATCGAGCATTTCGTCGACACGACGCGTGCGACTGCGGCGCCCTAGCCTTCGCCAATCCGAACGCGATACTGTGCCGCCAACGGCGGAGGGGCGCGTGGACATCTATTCGGGTCCGGTCTTCGAGATGGCGCGGCAGCAATTCCATACCGTCGCCGATCATCTGAGCATTCCCGATAACGAGCGCGATCGACTGTTCTATCCCAAGCGCGCCGTTGCCGTCGCAATTCCGGTCAACATGGATGATGGCCGCACGCGGGTGTTCAGCGGCTATCGCGTGCAGCATCATCTGACGCTCGGCCCGACCAAAGGCGGCACGCGGTTTGCGCCCAGGCTCGACCTCGGCGAAGTGGGCGCGCTCGCAGTCTGGATGAGCTGGAAATGCGCGCTGGTCGGCCTCCCCTATGGCGGCGCCAAGGGCGGCGTCGCCTGCGATCCGCGTGCCTTGTCGAAACGCGAGCTCGAGGCCGTGTCACGCCGCTACATGCAGGAAATGATCCCGTTCGTCGGTCCGCACACTGACATCATGGCGCCCGATCTTGGCACCAACGAGCAGGTGATGGCCTGGTTCATGGATACCTATTCGATGTTCAAGGGCCACGCTGTCACCGAGATCGTCACCGGCAAACCCGTCGGTGTTGGCGGCACGGTTGGACGGCGCGAGGCGACCGGCCGCGGCATCGCCTATCTCGTGGCGCGCGCGCTCGAGGCGATCAAGCTCAAGGCCGTCGAAACGACCGCAATCGTCCAGGGATTCGGCAACGTTGGCGCCGTCGCCGCGGCAACGCTCGCGCGCCGCATGGGCGTCAGGATCGTTGGCCTGTCGGACCACACCGCCGCTTATTACGATGCCAAGGGTTTGCCGCTCGACGCGATCGAAGCCCACGTGCGCACCCGCGGCGGCATACTCGCCGGCTGGTCGAAAGAGGCAATGATCGACAGCAACGACCTGCTGGCGCGCCCATGCACGGTTCTGGTGCCGGCGGCGGTCGAACAAGTGATCACCGAGAAGAACGCCGGGCAGCTCAAGTGCCGCATCCTCGCGGAAGGCGCCAACGGTCCGACCACACCCGGCGCCGATGCCATTCTCGACCAACGCCAGGACGAGATATTCGTGATCCCCGACATTCTGTGCAATTCGGGCGGCGTCATCGTTTCGTATTTCGAATGGGTGCAGGACCTGCAGCAGCTGTTCTGGACCGAAACCGAGGTCGACCATCGCCTCGAGCAGATTCTCGAGACAGCGTTTCGGCAGGTTGCGCGGCGCGGCCGCAACGACCGGGTGTCGAACCGGATTGCCGCCATGGCGCTTGGCGTCGAGAAGGTGCGCGCCGGCAAACAGCTCCGCGGCTTGTTCCCCTGAGCCGAGCGTGACCGCAAACCTGATCGACAGCCTCGTCATTTTCGCCGTGGTCATCGACCCGATCGGTACCGCCGTGATCTTTGCGGCATTGACTCACGACTGGAGCCCCCGGGAACAGCGTGACGCGGCCGTGCGCGGTGTTTCAGTGGCGGCGATCCTGTTTCTCGCCTTCGCGGTCGCCGGTGCGCCGTTGCTCCAGGCGCTCGGCATCTCGCTTGCCGCGTTCCACATTGCGGGCGGAATCCTGCTGTTCCTGCTGGCGATCGACATGGCGTTCGCGCGCCCGTCCGGCATCCACGCCCCGACGCCGCCGGAGCGCGAGGAAGCCCGGCGGCGCGACGATGTCGCTGTTTTTCCACTCGCCTTCCCGCTTCTCGCCGGCCCGGGCGCGCTGACATCCACTGTTCTGCTCGTCGGCCGTGCGGAAACACCGCTCGCCGGAGCTGTTGTCGTCGGCGCTCTGGCCGTCGTTCTCGGCCTCACCTTCGCAGCCCTGTTGTTCGCCGCGCGGCTATCGCACTTCCTGGGGATCACGGGCGCCAACGTCATCAGCCGGGTTCTTGGCCTGATTCTCGCTGCGCTGGCGGCGCAATTCGTCCTGGACGGCTTGGCGACGAGCGGATTGCACCTTTAGGGCGGATCTGGCGGAAGGTCGGCAGTCCGAGGAACCGCGGCGTCACGGCAGCGTTGTTGTCTGAAAACCGAGCGTGGAGCGCGTAGTCATGAATGACACGTCGCACGCCGGGACGCGTCCGGCGAAGTCGGCGGGGAGAAACGTTCGGCGCGTGCCGCTGAAGGACATCGGCGGCTGGATCGCGCCGTGGTTCGCGGGCATCTTGCTCGCGAGCGCGACGTTGCTCGGATTCTTTACTGCCAGCGGCGCTCGCGAACCGGACACTTACGCGGCTGGATTCGTCACCGCGGGCCTTGCCCTCGTGGCACTCACCTGGCTCGTGAAGCGTTCATTTGACGGTCAGCCAGATCGCTGGCCAGTCGGCATTCTCGTGGACCGGCCGGAGTCACTGCTGTTGCTTATCGCATTGCTGCTTGCGATCGGCATCGGCGGTCTGTTCTTGGCCGCCGATGCCCGCGGCGCGGCCGAAACGAGCGGCTACGCCCTTTTCGTCGTCTGCCTGCTCATCATCGCGTGGAACCTCAAGCACTATTACGATCGCACCGGTTCCTCGCGACGCGACGGCCGCGCCTAAGCGAACTAGATCTTCTCAGGCAACGGTTTGCCGCGCGTCTCCGGCAGGAGCAGCGTCGCCAAGAACCCGACCACGTAGATGAAGCTGATCGTCACTGCGGCGTTGCCGAAGCCGCCGAAATTGACGATCAACGTCCCCGCGATCAGCGGCCCGATGAAGGCGACGAAGCGCGGCGTGTTGAACGCGAACGCAACGCCGGTCGCGCGGACACGTGTCGGAAACAGTTCCGGCAGCCAGACCGGCATCCAGGAATATTGTCCCAGCGTGAAGAAGCCGTTCACGCCAGCCACGACCAGAAGCAGGTCGAGATTGTGCGTCCACAGGAACAGCACCGGCGTCATGAGCAGCGCCGCGGCGTAGAACACCAGGACCACCGGCTTGCGACCGACAACGTCGGCGAAAAAGCCGAGGCTGATGTATCCGAGAATCGCGCCGAGATTGTAGGCCATGCCGGTATAGCCGGCCCATGCCGGACCGGGCAGGCCGGCTTTCGCCGCGACCGAGGCGACATAGGGCGGAACGAAGCTCGAAATGCCCCACCACGCGAGCGTGGTCGCCAGCGACATGAGAAACACGACCACCAGCCGCGCTCGCACCGTCGAGTCGGCGAAGAGCTCGACCAGGGTAAAGCGCGTCAGCGCGTGATCATCGGCGTCGAGCTTCGCACCCTTCTTCTTGCGTGCGGTCGCCGCTTGCCGGCGCTGATGCGTATGCTCCCAAACCGGCGACTCCGGAATTCCGCGCCGGATCCACAGCGTGCAAAGCCCTGGCAGCACACCGAGCACGAACATGTAGCGCCAAGCACTCGGCCCGTTGGGGCTGACGAAAACCCAGACGAGCGAGGCCACGAAGAAGCCGATGCCAAGACCGCATTGCATCAGGCCGGCGCCGCGCCCGCGCGCCTTATCGGGCCACAGTTCGGCGGTAATCGAGGCGCCCGTCGCCCATTCGGAGCCGATCGCAATGCCGACGATGAAGCGAAGCACTGCGAACGAGCCCCAGCTCCAGGCCAGCGCGCTCAACCCCGTCGTCAGCGAATAGGCGAGGATCGCCAGCATCATCGTCCGCTTGCGGCCGATGTAGTCGGCGAGGATACCGCCGATCATGCCGCCGACACCCCAGCCGAACAATGTAGTGGCGATGATCGTGCCGGCGTAGACCGGGATTCTCGCGTACTGGGTCGGATCGAGCAGTTGATGAAGGGCGACGCCCACCGTCAGGATCAGCGCGTAGACTTCGTAGCCATCGAACAACCATCCGAGATTGGTCGCGAACAGCGTGTTCCACTGGCTGCGGTTGAGCGACTGATACCACGGACGCGAAACCACGGCATTCATGGCCATAACGATTCCTCCCCCTGTTGGACAGTCATCGGCCCGCGCCGCCAGGCATAGGCTTGCGCCTACGTGACGCGAGCTTGACCGCCTCGATGACTTCCGGATAAGCGCCGCACCGACACAGATTACCAGAAAGGTAGTGCCTGATCTCGTCCTCGCTGGGCTCCGGGATATCGTCCAGCAACTGCTTGGTCATCAAGATGAATCCCGGCGTGCAGAAGCCGCATTGGAACGCGCCGCATTCGACGAAGGCTTCCTGCACCGGATCAAGCGCGTTGCCATCCGCCAGCCCCTCGATCGTGTCGATGCGCGTCCCGTCCGCCGATGCCGCCAGGAACAGGCAGCCCGAAACGGCGCGGCCATCGACCAGAACCGTACAGCAACCGCACAGGCCCTGACCGCAGCTTTCGCGCGCGCCGAACAATGCGAAGCGGTCGCGGATCACGTCGACCAGCGTCTCGTGCGTGCCAATCTCGGCCGTCTCAGGCCGGCCGTTGAGTGTGAACTGGATGCGGCGCGTCGCAGTCATCGGCCGGCGTTCTGAAGTGCATGGAAGACCGCCTCGGGCGTCAACGGCAGTTCCGTCAACCGGACGCCCACGGCGTCATCGATGGCATTGGCGATCGCCGGCGAGACGCCGAAAGTCGCGCTCTCGCCGACGCCCTTGGCGCCAAAAGGTCCGCCGTGCTCCACGGCATCGACCGCTTCGTTCTCGATCCGCGCGGGCAGGTCACGGAGACCCGGAATCTTGTAGTCGGCAAGATTCGGATTGAGCAGCTGCCCGCCGGCGAACTCCATTTTCTCCTGCATGGTGAAGCCGAGCTGCATGATGGCGCCGCCCGAGAGTTGCGTCTCGACGATCCTGGGGTTGATCGGCGTACCAAGGTCCGCGACGTTGATGAGGCGGGCGATACGTACGTGGCCGGTCTCGGTGTCGACTTCGACTTCGGCGCCGGTGCCACCGACCATCCAGAACGGTGTCGCGTTCGGCGTGAGCCCGGTGTCGTGATCGGGCGAGGCATAACTCGGCACGAAGCTGCCGACGCCGACGATGTTGCCCGCCTGCATACCGTATTTTCGACGGAAGAGATCCGCGAGCGGCACGTTGGTACCCGGCGGCAGGCCGAGCTCGGCCTTGAGCGCATCGACCTTCGCGCGCGCGTCCTCGGCCGCGCGCTTGACTGCGTGGCCCATGTGATAAGTCGAACGCGAACCGAGCGTCGCCATGTCGTAAGGCGTGACGTCAGTGTCGGGGTGGACGACGCGAACGGTCTCCGCCGATAAGTCGAGCACCTCGGCGGCGATTTGCGCCATCGCGGTGTCCGAGCCCTGCCCCATGTCGACGGTGCTGCAATAAAGCGCGCAGCTGCCGTCGGCGTAGATGTTGAGGATCGCGACCGAGGTGGTCGGCGCGATCGACGCCTTGAAGCCGATGGCGATGCCATGACCGCGCTTCACGGTGCCTTGGCCGCGATCGAACGGCCGGCTCCAACCGAGACGTTCGACCAGGCGATCGAGCACCTTTTCGATCGCGGCATCCTTCATCACCGTGCCGGTGGCTTGCGGCCGACCGTCGCGCAGGATATTCCTGCGGCGGAACTCCACCGGATCGATGCCGAGCCCACGTGCGATCATGTCGGTGTGGCTCTCATAGGCCCACACCAGCTGCGGGATGCCAAAGCCGCGCAAGGCGCCAGCGGGTGGCCGGTTGGTGTAGAGCGCGTAGGAATCGATCGCGACGTTGTCGATGTCGTAGGGGCCAGCAGCCGTGAAGCCGGATTTCTGCGTCACGCGTGGACCGATATCGGCATAGGCGCCGCCGTTCCACCACACCTCGCACTCGCGCGCGGTGATGCGGCCATCCTTGGCGACAGCGCTCTTGATGCGGAACGTCGAGGGATGCTTGGTGATGGTGAAGAACTGCTCGTCCATCGCCAGCGAGATCTTCACCGGTCGTCGCGCGAGCAGCGCGAGCGCCGCCACCAGCGCCTCGAGCTTGATATAGAGCTTGGCGCCGAAGCCGCCACCGAGAAACGCCGTCTTGACGCGCACGCGGTTCTCCGGCCAGCCCAGCAGGCGCGCGATTTCGATCCGCACGAAGGACGGACTTTGCGACGCGGTGTGGATAGTCAGCGTGCCGTCGGCCGGCTCCGCTACCGAAACGAGCGGTTCGAGCGGCGTGTGCATCACAGGCTGGGTGCGGAAGGCGTGTTCGAAGATATGGTCGGCTGCGGCGAAGGCCGACTTGACGTCGCCACGCCGCAGGCGAAATTCGAGGGCGACGTTGGTGCCCTTGCGCCCTTCGATGTGCTTCAGATCGGGAAAGGTCCCGGCCGGCTTAAGGACGTCGTGGACGATCACCGACGAGGTCATCGCCTCGACTTCGTCGGTCACTGCGGGAAGTTCGTCGTACTCGGCGACGATGAGGCGTGCGCCTTCCTCGGCGACATGCGGATCTTCGGCCAGCACGACCGCGACCGGCTCGCCGACATGTCGCACCTTGTCGATCGCGAGGATCGGCTGGTCGTGGAATGCGGGCCCGTAATAGGGATTGGGAATTAGGCGACGAATGTCGTCGCTGACATACACGGCGTGGACGCCGGGAAATCGCCGGGCCGCATCAATGTCGACGCGGCGGATGCGGCCATGCACGACGGCGCTGCGGAAAATCTTGCCGTGAAGCATCCCCGGCACATGCAGATTGTGGATGTAGTCGGCCCGACCGGTCACCTTCGCGCGGCCTTCGAGCCGCGGCAGCGAGCGGCCCACCTGACCCGTTTTCGTCGTCGTGCTCATGGCGTCACCGCGCCGCAGGCTTGGGCGTCACGCAACACGCGCGCGACGTAGATCTTCACCAGCTGTTTCTTGTAGGCAACCGAGCCGCGCATATCGCCGACGACCTCCGCCTCTTCGGCGGCGGCTTCGCCGGCACGTTTGAGCAGGGCATCATCGAGCGCGCGGCCGGCAATCAGCGCTTCCGCCATCTTGAGCCGGGTCGGTCGCTCGGTCGCGGCGCCCAGCACGATACGCGGTGCCTTGATCGCGCCTCCATCGACATCCCACGCCACGGCAAGCCCGAGCGCCGGCCAATCGTCGGCGGAGCGCGTGGTGCACTTGGCATAGGCCGCGCATTTGCCGCCGAGTGCCGGAATCACCGCCTCGACGATCAGCTCGTCGCCCTTGCAACCGGTCTCGTACAAGCCGGTGGCGAAGCCCTCGACCGGAACGGTGCGCTCGCCGCGCGGACCGGCCAGCACCAAGTGCGCATCGAGCGCGATCAGCACCGGCGGCAGATCGCTGTGCGGATCGGCATGCGCCAGATGCCCGCCCAGCGTCGCGACGTTCCGGACGCGGACGTTCGACAGCGTCCGTAGGGTTCGCGCGATCACCGGAAAATCGCGCCGAAATTCGGGCGACCGCTCGAGCGCGCCAAGCCGCACCATGGCACCGATATGCAATGCGCCGCCGACTCCGACGCGACTGGTGACAAGCCGCTCGCCCGCCGCACGCAGGCTGACCAGCCGCTTCGGGCGGAAGAAGCCGGACTTCATCAGCAGCATCAGCGCGGTTCCGCCGGCAATCGGCCGCACCGCGGGATCGTCGGGATCGAGCAGCCCAAGCGCGTCGCGAAGCGACGGCGGCTCGACGAAGTCAAACGGCATCACGGCACAACCACCACGCAACGCGCGCTGACTCAGGCGATAACGCGCGCCCTGGCGCCGCCATCTCCCGCTTCGAGGTCCTCGAGGCGGCGCTTCGCCGGTTCGATGCCCCACGCCGCCACCACGACGATCTGGATCACGAGCAGGCCGATCATCATTGCCAGCACGCCAGCGACGCCCCAGGTCTGGAACAGCGCGACAACGAGCAGCGGTGTCACGATTGTCGCACCGCGGCCGAACATGTTGCAGATGCCGTTCGCCCTGAGACGAACCTCGGTCGGAAACAGCTCCGATGTATAGACGCCATAGAGCATCGCGGTGAGCACGTAGATACCGACGATCAGCAGAAAACCCACGGCCAAGACCGCCGTCGGCTGCTTCATGAAGGGATAGATCGCGCCGAACACGATGGTCCAGAGCGAACCGCCGATGATGGTCGGCTTGCGGCCGAGGCGATCGGCGGCGAAGGCGCCGATCCCGCAGCCAATGAGCGAGCCCGAGACAATCACCAGCGTGAACGTGAGCGACTGGACGACGCTCATTCCCTGATGGACGAAGAAAGCCGGCAGCCAGATGATGAATCCGAATATCAGCGCGTTGATGGTGATGAGGACGACGCTGCCGACGATCATCAGCGGCAGGAGCCTCGCACCGGCGAGCGACGACAGCGTATACGCCTCGATCGCCTTGGCCGGCGCCGGCGGCGGCAGCTTCTGGCCCCCCGAAACCTCGCTTTCGATGCGCTGGAGCAGCGTATCGGCCTCCTCCGTGCGTCCCTGCGTCTCGAGCCAACGCGGCGACTCCGGGAGTTTCTTGCGCAGATACCAGACGATCAGCGCGCCGATGCCGGCGATCACGAACAACGGGCGCCAGCCGAAACTCGGAATGATGAGCCGTGCGAGCACCGCTGTCGCCGGCAGGCCGGACACCACGACGAACGCCATAAACGCCATCCATTTGCCGCGCGACTGTGGCGGCACGAATTCGGTCATGGTGCCGTAGCCGACGACGATTTCGGCGCCGAGGCCGAAACCCATCACGAACCGCAGGCCGTTGAGCCAATCGATGTCCGGCGCGAAGGCTGCCGCCAGGGACGCGAGGCCGAAGATCATCAAATTGAATTGATAAGTGAAGCGCCGGCCATAGCGATCGCCGAGGAATCCCGCGGCGAGCGAGCCCAGCGTCATGCCGATGAAAGTGAGCGAGACGAACCAGCCGTTCTGCGGCAGCGTCGAGAAGTGTGACTGCAGCGTCGTGCCCAGCACCGGCCCGGCGACATAGAGATCGTAGCCGTCGAAGAACATGCCGGCACCGATCAGCCAGA